>Ga0065721_10004718_pt1 | contig 21277 bp, 20 predicted proteins | sample Mesricmetagenome_FD_59108 | JGI IMG/M metagenome (GOLD analysis project Ga0065721, IMG submission 59108) | Mesophilic microbial community from rice straw/compost enrichment Sample: eDNA_1 v2 (version 2) | ecosystem: Engineered > Solid waste > Grass > Composting > Bioreactor | place: USA: Davis... | reverse complement strand
TCTTCGATCACTTCGCGCTGGGCGCCGCTGCCGCCGATGCGGGCGACCTCGGCGGCGAGGGGTTCGAGGATGCGGGCGCAGGCGGCGTAGTCCTCCTCCGCAAAGGCCAGGGCCGCGCGGCAGATGGCGGGGACCACCGGGCCGGCGGCCAGATGGCGCGCCTCGACCATGGCTTCCAGCGCCGCGATGCGGGCCGAGAGGGCCGCGCGGTCGCCGGTCGCGGCCTCGATCAGGGCCAAGTGGGAGTCGACGAAGGCGTGGCCGGGGCGCGGGAAGGCGCCGCGGGCGTAGGCGGCGGCCTGGCTCCACAGCTCCTGCGGCGCGCCATGGCCGTAGGCGTCGAGGCGCCAGAGCAGAGAGGCCGCGTCGCTGACGATGTTGATGGCCAGGCCCTGCGAGGCGGCGGGCCCGACCTTGTCGCGATAGATGGCGAGGGCGGCCTCGGCGTCGCCCCGCTCCAGGGCGGTGAGGGCCGCGTGCCAGGCGATGTGGCCGTGCAGCAGGCCGCTCCGATCATAGCCCGGCAGCCAGCCGGCGATGAGCGCGTCGGAGGCATCGCCCGCGCCAGCCTCGAACATGGCGTGGGCCAGAGCGTGGACGCCGTTGGCGTTTTCTCGCCGCAGCTCGACCGAGCGTTCGAGCATGGCGCGGCCGCGGGCGACCTCGCCGTTCTCGGCCAGGGCCCAGCCGTAGGACGCGAGGAACCACCAGTCGTCGGCCTCGAAGCGGTCGGCGTAGCGGGCGCAGAGGTCGACGCGCGCCTGGTCGTGGTCGGCCATGCCGGAAAAGGCGAAGAGCCCGAAGGCGCCCAGCGGCAGGGAGAAGATCAGCACGTCCCGCGGCCAGCGGGAGACGTGGTCGAGGGCGCCGGCGAGGGCGGCCTTCGCCTGGCCGCCGGTCGCCTGCGCGAGGACCGCAACGTGGCTCTGCTCGCGGGCGTCGCCGCGGCGGGCGACCAGGCGGGCGGCGGTCTCGATCTGGCGCCTGGCCTCGGCCGGTGCGGCGTGCATGGCGTGGAGGCGGGCGCGGGCGGCGTGGGCCAGGGCGAAGTCAGGATCGGCGGCGAGGGCGGCCTCGAAGCGCTCGGCCGCACCCGGCCAGGCGCAGAGCATGAGGCGGACGCCTTCGCGATAGTGAGCCGCGGCCTCTTCCGAGGCGGTCGAGAGCGGCAGGTCATGGTCGTCGAGATGCACGGGGGCCGGCGCCTTCCAGCTCGGGCGGCCGGGGCCGCAGGACCTGCCGAGGCTAGCGGCTTCGGCCCTGGCCGTATTCGGACTATAGGACAGATCATGTCGAATATCGGCCAATCGGACAGGACTTGGCGGGCCCTGAGCGCGCCGGACGAGCCGCCGCCAGGACCACTGACCGTGCGGGTCCAGAGCCTGGCGCCGCGGAGCTATTTCCCCGAGCACGCCCACGACTGGGCGCAGGTGGTCTATGCGGTGTCGGGGGTGCTGACGGTGTCGCTGAAAGGCGCCTCGTTCGTGATCTCGCCCGAGCAGGCGGTGTGGCTGCCGCCGGGGACGCCGCACCGGGTGGGCTCACTGCACGGGGCGGAGTTCCGCAGCCTGTGGATCGCCCGGGCGGCGGCCCGCCCCCTGCCCGCCCGGCCGACAGTGTTCCGGGTGGAGGCCTTCCTGCGGGCGCTGATCGTCGAGGCCGCGGCCCTGCGGCGTGCGGGAGGGGACGCAGCCTATGCCGGGCGGGTCACGCGGCTGATCCTCGACCAGCTGCGGCGGGCGCAGCCCATCCCGGCGGGACTGCCCTGGCCGCAGGGCGGGCCGCTGGCCCGGCTCTGCGAAGCGCTCTACGCCGAGCCGGCCGACGACCGCTCGGCGGCGGAGTGGGGCCGGCTGCTGGGCATGTCGACGCGGACGCTCACACGCCGCTTCGAGGCCGAGATGGGGATCAGCTTGCGGTCCTGGCGGCGGCGGATGCGCCTCTTCAAGGCCATAGAGATGCTGGGCGGCGGGCTGGACGTGACCCGCACCGCCCTCGAGTTGGGCTACGGCTCGCCCTCGGCCTTCATCTATGCGTTCCGGACGGAGATGGGCCAGAGCCCGCAGGCCTATATGAAGGCCGCCGCCTAGTCCGTGGGCCGGACCATGATGAGGCAGGGGTTCTCCGGACCCCAGATCTCGGTGAGCTCCTCCAGGCCCTCGAAGCCGACCGCCTCATAGAAGGCGCGGGTCCGCTCATAGGCGGCATAGCCGGCCGAGGGGCCCTGGGTCTTCACCGTGAGGTAGGGCTTGCCCAGCTGGCGGGCGACGGCGCGGGCCTGGTCGATCAGCGCCTTGCCGACGCCCTGGCGGTGGAGGTGGGGCCGGACGGCCAGCAGATGCACGTCCAGCGCGGAAAAGCCCAGGTCCTCCAGCACCAGGAGGCCGAGGGCCTCGCCGGGGCGCTCGGCGACCCAGGTGGGGCCGCGCTCGGCCGCCTCGGCATAGGCGGCGTTGGAGTCCGGCAGCCCGAACCAGTCGGGCAGCTCGGCCAGGATGGACGCGCAGTCAGCGCCGGCGGGCCGGCGCACGATCTTGAAGTTCATGTGGGAAGTCTCGAAAGGTCAGCTATGNCCGCAAAGGGCCGGGCGCGCGCAAGGCGCGGCGAAGGCGGTGGGATGTGATCGCTTTCCTGTCGCCCTCAGTGGTACCNGCNCGCGCCTGGGCTGGCAAGCCGCCGCGACGTCCCGCGCCCTTGCCGAGCGGGGCCGTTGGCCTTACCTCGTCGTGCAGTTAAGTCGCATTTCCAGCAGGCCCTCCCATCAAGCTCTTCCATATCGACCTCAACCTGCTGGTGACCCTCGCCCTGCTGCTGCAGACCAAGAGCGTGACGCGCACGGCCCTGCGGCTGGGGCTGAGCCAGCCCTCGGTCAGCCGCTCGCTGGCGCATCTGCGCGAGATCCTGGGCGATCCGCTGCTGGTCCGCTCGGGCGGCGGCATGGAGCTGACGCGGCGGGCCGAGGAGCTGGCCGGGCCGATCGAGCAGTGGCTGCAGACCACCTCCAGCCTGTTGCAGCCGCAGACCTTCGATCCCGCGGGGATGCAGCGCGCCTTCCGCGTCGCCTCGACCGACTTCGGGGTGCTGGCGGTGCTGTCGCCTGCCATGCCGCACATCCTGCGCGAGGCGCCGGGCATACTGCTGGAGATCACGCCCTTCAGCGGCGACATGATGCAGAAGCTGGGATCGGGCGAGCTGGACCTGATCGTCACCGGTCTGGAGCCGGACCGGTCCTGCGCCTATGAGCGGCATCTCTTCAAGGAGACCTTCTCCTGCGTGGTGCGCGCGGGCCATCCGCTGGTGGCCGCCGGCGCCACGGCGCTGAGCCTGGACGACTACCTGGCCTGGCCGCATGTGGGCTTGGCGATCAGCGAAAAGGAGCGCGACCCGCAGACAGAGCGGCTGGGCGCGCGGGCGACCGAGCGCCGGGTGCAGGTGCGCCTGCCCTATTTCCACGCCGCGCCGCACTTCATCGCCCAGTCGGACGCGATCATGACCCTGCCGAGCCGGGCGGCGGTGCGCTTCTGCGCCGACCATGGCTTTGCGCGGCTGACGGCGCCGCCGGAGCTGTTCGGCTTCGACTACTGGCTCCTCTGGCACGAGCGCAACCGGCGCGACCCGGCGACCATGTGGCTGGCCGACATGCTCAGCGCCCACTGCGCGACCTGAAATCCGCTTATTCGCCAGCGGTATTTGGCATGGCCCAGCCGTTCTGACATGCACCCCTGCAATTGCGAGGCGATCGCATCTAAGCGACGCCGGGGCTTTCCAGGGGATAGGCATGTATCGGTTCGAGCGTTCGATGGTGAGAAACCGCCGACTGGCGGCGAAGCTTTGCGCCGGCGCGGCGACATCAGCGCTGGCCGCGCTCGCCGCCTCCTCCGCCCTGGCGGACGCCGCGGCCTCGGTGAGCGAGCTGGTGGTCACGGCGGCCGGGCGCGAGCAGCAGGTGCGTGAGGCGCCGGCCTCCATCAGCGTGATCAGCCGCGAGGAGCTGGAGCGCCTGCCCTATCGCGAAGTCACCGACGCGCTGATGGAGATCCCCGGCGTCACCATCACCCCGGGCGAAGGCAATTCGCGCGACATCTCGGTGCGGGGCATGGCCCCGCAGTACACCCTGATCCTGGTGGACGGTAAGCGGCTGAGCAGCCGGGAGTCGCGCACCAACGGCGGCAATATCAGCGAGGGCGGGCTGTTGCCGCCGCTGGAAGCCATCGAGCGGATCGAGGTGGTGCGCGGACCGATGTCCTCTCTCTACGGCTCGGACGCCATGGGCGGAGTGGTGAACATCATCACCCGCCGCATCGGCGAACGCTGGCGCGGCAGCATGCGGGTGAACGGCGCCCTGCAGGCGGTGGACGGCTTCGGCGAGGCCGCGGATGGCAACTTCTACGTCTCGGGCCCAGTGGTGGGCGACAGGCTCGGCCTACAGGTCCAGGGCTCGCTCAACCGCCGCGCCGAGGACAAGATCATCGGCGGCACGCCCGAGCGCAAGGACGAGAGCATCGCGGCCAAGGCGGGGCTGGAGCTGAACGAAGATCACGACCTGCTGCTAGAGGCCGGCTACTACCGCCAGAAGGTGACGACCACCGCCGGCAAGACCGTCGAGGTGACCGACGCCGCGCCGGAAGGCATGCAGTCCACCCAGACCCAGAAGCGCTACGTCTACTCCGTCAGCCACACCGGCCGCTGGGGCCGGGGAACGTCCGAAAGCTACCTGCAGCAGGAGAACTCCGAGGGGGTCGAAAGCCAGAAGGAGATCAAGAACACCACCGCCCAGACGATCTTCGTCGCGCCGCTGGGCGCCCACACCTTGAGCCTGGGCGCCTTCTACCGGTTCGAGGACCTGAAGGACCTGACCGGCAACCGGCTGAACGGCTCGACCCGCGCCGGCGCCGAGCGCGAGCAGTGGGCGGTGTTCGTCGAGGACGAGTGGAAAATCCTCGAGCCGTTGGCGATCACGGCCGGCATCCGCCTGGACGATGACGAACAGTACGGCCAGAACTGGTCGCCCAGACTGTACGCGGTCTGGAAGCTCAACGAGGCCTTCACCCTGAAGGGCGGGATCTCCAGCGGCTTCCGCGCGCCGAACCTGCGCCAAACTTTGGCCGACTGGGGCCAGACTAGTCGCGGCGGCACCATCTACGGCAACCCGGACCTCGAGGCCGAGACCTCGCTGACCTACGAGGCCGCCCTGCTCTACGGCTCGGACCGGCTGGCGGCGAGCCTCACGGCCTACCAGACCGACTTCAAGGACAAGATCACCCGCGTCACCTGCGTCGAGGCCGGGGCCTGGTGCGTGGACGAGCCGCTGAGCTCGATCGGCCGGCCGCCGACCACCTATGTCAATGTGGACGAGGCGCGGATCCGGGGGATGGAGGTCTCGGCCGATTTCCGCGTGAGCGCGACCGTGGACGTGAACGCCTCCTTCACCCTGACGGACTCCGAGCAGCTGACCGGGGTCAACGCCGGGGCGGCCCTCAACGACACGCCCAAGCAGCAGGGGAGCGCCTCGCTGAACTGGCGGCCGACGCCGAAGCTGAGCAGCTATGTGCGCGCGATCTATCGCGGCGAAGAGGCCGTGACGGAGGCGCAGATCAGCGGCGAGAACATCGTCGCCTCCTCCTACACCACCGTGGACATCGGCGGCTCCTACCGCTTCGACAACGGCCTGACCCTGCACGGGGGCGTGCAGAACCTGTTCGACAAGCGCCTGACCTATGACGAATACGCCTATGTCATCGACGGGGCGCGGGTCTGGCTCGGCCTGGCGGCGCGTTTCTAGGCCTACGCCCTGACATTGCTATTGTGTGGCGATGTCCGCTCATCTCGCCAGGCCCCCGACGCGGTGGCATAGCGCGATAGCGAGGCAAGGCGCCTCTGAGCCCGGGCTCACCAGGCGCTGACCGCGCCCCACGGGTGCTCGAACTGCAGGGCGACGAAGCGGGCGGTGGGCTCGCCGTAGGCCTTGCGGATCTGCTGGAAGACGGCGAGGTCCACGTTCTTGCCGGGCAAGGCGACCTGGCGGTCGAAGCGTTCCGGCGGCTCCTGGCTGCGATAAATGATGAGGCCGTGGCGGGAGACCGCGCTGGCGGGACCGGCGGTCCAGGCCAGGGAGCGGTAGGTGCGCGACCAGCCGTCGAGGGCGACGCCGAGAGCGAGCTCGTCCATGCCGCTCGCCAGGGGCACGCCGACATCCTCGTGCCGCCAGAAGGTCAGTTTGTTGGCGACCACCAGCCCCATGCCCTTCAGGGTGAGGCGAAAGTCGTCGCCGTCGTGGCGCTGGTCCGGCGGCGACAGACCCATGCGTCGGGCGGTCTGGAGCATCACCGCTTCTCCCGCGAGCTCGCGCAGGAGCTGGAGGGAGGCGGGCTCGGAGGCGCTGATGCCGGCGGTGGTGGTGACGGGGCCGTCGCTGACCCAGCGCAGGTCGCGCCGCCAGGTCACCTCCGGATACTTGCGGGCCATGCGGCTCTGGCTGAACCAGTGGATCGTCGCCTGGCGCCCGTCGAGGAGGCCGGCCGCGGCCAGCACCTTCGCGCCGTTACAGATCGACATGATGCGGGCGCCGCCGCGGGCCTGGGCTTGGAGCCAGGCGTTGCGGGCGGGGTCGTCGTCCACCTTCAAGGCCGGCACGAGGACGACGTCGGGACCTTGCGGCCGCTCCTGGGCGAGCTTGGCGAAGGTGGTCTGGGGCGCGGCCCAGGCCATGGCGGGGCGAAGACGCACGGGCTCGGCCGTGGGGGCGATCACCTTGACCTCCACCGCCCCGCTTTCGGCGAGGATGGCGTAGGGGGTCAGCAGGTCGACGGCTTCCACCCCGCGCGGATCGGCGAGGATGACGACCAGCGGCCTGGCCGCCGCGCCCGTCGCCAAGGCCAAGGCGGCGGCGAAACCGGCGAGGAAGCGGGGGATCAGACGACGGATCATGACGAACGCTCCTGATCGCGAGAATACGCATCTGGAATAGCGCCGTGGCGGCTTGGCCGAAATGACTTAGATCCCGCGAATTCAGCCATCGGCCGATCACACGAGTCGACGAACAAGCTTCACCGCATGATGGCGGAATCATGGCGAAATACGGTCAAGGCGCCGCAAGATCGCCCCACGAATCTATGAGCCAGGGATCTTGCGGAGCGCCCGGCGCGGGGCCTCCTCCCCCCTCATCAATCCGGTCGGAGTCATTATGGCCGTTCAACTTTTTCACCGGGCTTAAGGGTGAGCGGCGTGGATGGCGAGGCGCTGTCACTGCCCAAGATCCGGGTGCGCGGCCGCAGCTTGATGGCCTTGGTTCTCACGCCCGAGCCGCCCTTCGCGGACTGGTTCGCCGCGCTGGACGAACAGATGGCGAGCGCGCCCGGCTTCTTCGCCGGCCGGCCGGTGGTGGCCGACCTCGCCCAGGTCATGGATGGGGTCGGCAAGGACGGCGTGCCCGTCGCGCTGGAGGGTTTGAGCGCCCGAGGCCTGCGGCTGATCGGCGCAGAGGGCGTGCGCCCCACCCTGCTTTCGGGCACCCGCTGGGAGGAGCTGCCGACCAAGCTGCAGGCGCGCGACAAGGGGCGCGACACCGAGCTGGAACCCTGGGCGGACGAGCCTCCGGCACCGCCGGCGCCGACCATCGCCCCCTCGCTGCTGATCGACCGGCCGGTGCGGTCCGGGCAGTCGGTGATCTTCGACGAAGGCGACGTGATCGTGATCGGGGCGCTCGCTTCGGGCGCCGAGGTCATCGCCGGCGGGTCGATCCACGTCTATGGGCCATTACGAGGGCGCGCGATCGCCGGGCTGCGATTCGGCGAGAACGCGCGGATCTTCTGCCGGAAGCTGGAGGCGGAGATGGTCGGGGTGGATCAGCTCTACCGCACCGCCGAGCACTGGGGGCCGGACCTGCACGGCAAGGCCGTCCAGGTTCGCAGCGATCGTGGCGCGCTGCGCCTGTCGGCGCTGGTCTGATTTGGTTCTCGCCGGGCGGCGAGGGGAAGGAATGGTACTGGGATGTCCAAGGTCGTCGTCGTCACGTCCGGCAAGGGAGGGGTTGGAAAGACCACCTCCTCCGCTTCACTGGGAGCCGCGCTCGCTCAGGCTGGGAACAAGGTCGTCGTCATCGATTTCGACGTGGGCCTGCGCAATCTCGACCTGGTGATGGGCGCCGAGCGGCGGGTGGTCTTCGACCTGGTGAACGTGGTCCAGGGGGACGCCAAGCTCGCCCAGGCCCTGATCCGCGACAAGCGGCTGGACACGCTGAGCCTGCTGCCGGCCTCCCAGACGCGGGACAAGGACGCCCTGACCGACGAGGGCGTGGCCAAGGTGATCGAGGAGCTGCGCGAGAGCTTCGACTGGATCATCTGCGACAGCCCGGCCGGCATCGAGAAGGGCGCGACGCTCGCCATGCGCTATGCGGACCTGGCGGTGGTGGTCACCAATCCGGAGGTCTCCTCCGTCCGCGACTCCGACCGGATCATCGGCATGCTGGACTCCAAGACCCAGCGCGCGGAGTCGGGCGAGCGGATCGAAAAGCACCTGCTGCTGACCCGCTATGACGCCGCCCGCGCCGGCCGGGGCGAGATGATGAGCGTGGACGATGTGCTGGAGATCCTGGCCATCCCGCTGCTCGGTGTGGTTTCGGAGAGCCCGGACGTCCTGACGGCTTCGAACATGGGCTGCCCGGTGACGCTGCATAACCCCGCCTCCCCGGCGTCCAAAGCCTATAGCGAGGCGGCCCGGCGGCTGATGGGCGAGAGCGTGGCGGTGAGCATCCCCAAGGAGCAGCGGCAGGGCTTCATGAGCCGCCTCTTCGGGAGAAAGGCCGTGGTCGCATGAGCATCCTGAACCTCTTCAACCGCAAGCGCTCCGCCCCGGTGGCGCGCGAGCGGCTGCAGGTGCTGCTTGCGCACGAGCGGTCGCTGACCAGCGGCGGGGCCGACCTGGCCGCCGTGCTGCAGAAGGAAATCCTGGCGGTCATCGCCAAGCACATCCCCATCGACCAGGACCGGGTGGTCGTGAAACTGGACCGTGGGGATCAGGTCTCGACGCTCGAGATCGACATCGAAATGCCCGACGCGGCCCTGGCGAAGGGCTGATCCTCACCCTCAAGCGCCGCCGTCATGAACAAATGACGGCGGCCGCGGTTTCCCATGCCTGCGCACGGCCCTCGCGCCGTCTGGAACAGGCGCCCGCATGGCCGAGGACATCCGCGAACCGCTAGAGACCGAGGCGCAGCTCGCCCCTGAGCGCGGCCGCCGGAACGTCTTCAGGACGGTGGGTTCGGCGGTGATCACCGGAGCGGCCGACGACGATCCATCCGCGATCGGGGCCTATGCCAGCGCCGGCGCGAAGTTCGGCCTGGCCTTCCTGTGGGTGGCCCCCGTCCTGCTGCCGATGATGTATGCGGTGGTCTACCTCTCCTCCAAGCTGGGGAAGGTCTATGGCAAGGGCCTGTTCGACGCCATCCGCGATCGCTTTCCCGGCTGGGTGCTCTATCCGGTGCTGGTCGGGGGGATCATCGGCAATGTGATCGAGGCCGCCGCCGACCTCGGCGGGATCGCCGCGGCGCTGAACCTCTTCGTCCCCCTGCCGATCCCGGTGATCGTGGGCGTGGTGGGCGCGGTGATCTTCGCCTTCCAATGGTTCGGGTCCTACAGCCTGCTCCGGCGCCTGTTCCGCTGGCTGGCGCTCGCCCTGCTGGCCTATGTGGCGGCGGCGGTCATGGCCAAGCCGGAACCCACGGAGGTGCTCCGGGGCACCTTCACCCCGAGCTTGCGGATGGACGCCGAGTTCCTGGCCACGATCGTGGCCTGCATCGGCGCCTCGCTCTCGGCCTATATCTACACCTGGCAGTCGAACCAGGAGGTCGAGGAGGAGATCGCAGTCGGCAAGCGGCGCTGGTGGCAGAGGCGGGGTACGAGCCATCGCGAACTGAAGCGCACGCGCCGGGACGTCTGGACCGGCATGATCTTCTCCAACCTGATCCTCTATTTCATCATCCTGGCGACCGGGGCGACCCTGCACCCGGCCGGGGACCACGAGATCGAAAGCGCGGCCCAGGCGGCGCAGGCGCTGCAGCCCCTGGCCGGCGAGGCGGCAGGCGCCTTGTTCGCGCTGGGGGTGGTGGGGGTCGGTTTCCTGGCGGTGCCGATCATGACCACCGGCGCCGCCTACGACGTGGTTCAGGGGATCGGCAAACCCGGAAGCCTGCACGACAAGCCCAGGGACGCGCGGACCTTCTACGGCGCCATCGCCGTGGTGACGGTCGTCGCCATCGCAGTGAACTGCCTGGGTCTAAACCCGATGCGGATGCTGGTCTGGTCCGGGGTCGTGCAGGGCTTTCTCACCCCTCCCCTGCTGGTCCTGATGATCATCATGACCAACGACCGCAAGATGATGGGGGACAAGGTCAACAGCCTGGGCACCAACCTGCTGGCCGGCGCGACGGCCCTGGTGACTTTCCTGGCCGGAGCGTTCCTGGTGGCTTCCTGGGTGGGTTAGCGAGCCCTGGACGACACTCGGCTGCAGCCTATTTTCCGTGCTTGAGAGAGAGACAGCGGGCGCTGGAGGAAGGAAGTCCAGATATACGGCTAGTCTCACGACGCTTGGCTTGCGACCAACCGGGCTAGCCCGACAGCCGTCGGGGCGACCGCAGGCGGCGCACTTGATCCGAGGGTGCAACTGCCGACAATTGGGCGCCGAGGAGCCCGAATGTTCGTCGATCAGCCTCCAGACTGCACGCGGTTGGTGGAGCAAACTCGCGCCTGGCCGACCGCCGGCTCGGCCGAGGAGATCCGACGCTTCACCGAACTGTTCGCGCGGCGAGCCGACTGCGAGCGGCTAGCTCAAGCCGGCTGGTCGCCCATCGTAGAGGTGGCCGAGGCGGGCGGCCAAGTGCGACGCGTCAGCTTCGAGGAAGGTAGACTGAGTTATCGGATACCCGCCGTGGTCCTGGAGCGCAGGCCGGGCGGAGAAGTAGAGGTTCGCCTCAGCATCGATCGCCCCGACCGGATCTACAGAGCGCGAGCGCCAGCCGAAGTTTGGCGCAAGTTGACGGCGAACGACGCCGCCGCGCGCCGACCGCCTCCGACGCCTCGTCTCGATGCAATTCCTTCGATTAGCTTTTGCCACGGCTGGTTCGTGACGTTGGAAGCGACCGAACATAGGCGAACTTGGACGCGGGCGGCTCACCAGTGCCGGCCTGCGGATCGGGCGGCGCTGGAGTATGGCGTCCAGCTGGCCGGAATCGCCATCGAATACATTCCGCAGTGTGCAGCGGCCAAGGCGGAGATGGCGGAGAAGCAGCCCGCTGAGGACAACGCCATTTGGGCGCTGATCTCCTGCGCCGGTCGGGTTGGCATCAAGACTCTAGGCTGAGGAGTCGGCCAGGACTCGATCGGTTTCGGCGGCTCTTCGACTCCGCGCTGAAAATGGGCTTGACGCATGCTCCCGCGCATTTAACGTATGAGTTAAATAACGAGCCGATTAAATGCAGAACCCCGACCCCCTATCGGACACTTTCGCGGCCCTGGCCGACCCCACGCGGCGGGCGATCATCGCTCGCCTGGCGCAGGGCGAGGCGACCGTGAACGAGTTGGCCGCGCCGTTCGAGATCAGCCTGCCGGCGATCTCGCGCCATCTGAAGGTGCTGGAGGCCGCGGGGCTGATTTCACGGGGCCGCGAGGCGCAATGGCGGCCGTGCCGGCTCGAAACCAAGGCCTTGGAAGAAGTGGACGGGTGGCTGGAGCGCTACCGCGCCTTCTGGAGCGGATCGTTCGATCGCATGGACGCCTACCTCGCCGAACTGCAGCGGAAGGAGAACAAGGATGAGCGCTAGCCTCGCCGACGACGAACTGCTGATCACGCGGATCTTCAACGCGCCCGCGTCCCTCGTCTTCGCGCTTTGGAGCGAACCGGAACACTTCAAGCGCTGGATGGGGCCGGAGGAGTTCGACTGCCCGGTGGCGGAGATGGATTTTCGCGTCGGCGGCGCCTATCGCGGGATGATCCGGTCGCAGGCTCAGGGCGAGAACTGGTTCGGCGGCGTCTATCGCGAGATCGAACCCAACCAGCGCCTGGTCTTCACCTTCGCCTGGGACGAGGGTCCGTCGAGAGAGCTCGAGACCCTGGTCACCATCACCTTCACCGAGCGCGGCGGAAAGACCGTGCAGACCTTCCATCAGGCGCCGTTCCTGTCGGTGGAACGCCGCGACAGCCATGTCGGCGGATGGACCTCGGCCTTCGAGAAGGCCGCCGCCTACGCCGAAAGGATCACCCAGGAGGAAACCCCATGATCACCGTTTTTGCGTTCCGTTGGGTCCCGTCTTTCGCGCGGGGGCAGGTCCGCGACTTACGCGTCCGCTGGGCGCTGGAGGAGGCCGGCCTGCCGTACCGCACTCGCCTCCTGGAACAGGGCGACCAGGACAAGCCGGATTATCGGGCGCTGCAGCCCTTCGGCCAGGTGCCGGTCTTCGAAGAGGATGGGCAGACTCTGTTCGAGAGCGGCGCGATCGTGCTGCACATCGCCGAGCGCAGTGAGGCGCTGCTGCCGAAGGACCCGATGGCGAAGGCCCGCGCGACCCAGTGGCTGGTGGCCGCGCTCAACTCCGTCGAGCCCTTCATCATGAACGTGGCCGATGTCGAACTATTCCACGCCGACGAGGAGTGGGCCAAGCTGCGGCGGCAAGGGGCGATCGAGTACGCCCAGCGCCGGATCGGGTGGGTGTCCAAGGCCTTGGGCGACAAGCCCTATCTCGACGGCGATCGGTTCACGGCGGGCGATCTCCTGATGTCGAGCGTGCTGCGCATCGACTCCCAGCTGGTGGTGGAGCCCAACCTTGCCGCCTATGTGGAGCGCTGCACCGCCCGGCCGGCCTTCCAGCGCGCCCTAGACGCCCAGCTCGCCGACTTCCGAGAAGCGGCCTAGAGCCCCTCTTCCTCGTCCTCGACGAAGCGGCCAAGGAGACCGAGGCCGTCTATGGAGGTGGCGCCGGCGTCCTTGCGTACCGTGCGGACCTGACCGGCGCCGGCCTTGGCGATCGCTTCGGCGAGGATCTGGGAGTGCGTCACCAGCCAGACCTGCGAGCGCTGGGCCGCCGCGGCGACCAGTCGGGCGAGCGGCCGCATGAGGTCAGGATGGAGACTGGCCTCCGGCTCGTTCAAGGCGATGAAGGGCGGCAACCGATAGGCCAGCAAGGCCCCGGCGAGCCCGAGGAAGCGTAGCGTGCCGTCCGACAGCTCTTCCGGCTCGAAGACCCGTTGGGGAAATTCGGGAAAGATCATGCCGAAGGTCGCGGTGCGGTCGGGCTTTGGGGAAACGAGGCGTGCGCCGGCGAAGGCCTCGGCGATCACCTGGTCGAGGTCCTGGGTGTCGCCGCGGATGTGGGCGAGGGTTGCGAAGACCGCCGCGAGATTGGCCCCGTCTGAAGCAAGGGTCGGGCTCGCCACGGCCGGACAGGGCCGGCGGAGCGGCGAGGCCGCGTCGGTGCGCAGGTCGTGATAGAAGCGCCACTCCAGGAGAGTGCGGCGCACACGGTCGAGCATGGGATAGCGGCTCGGATCCTCCAGACGGCCGAGCACGGTCTCCGAGCCGAGCAGATCGATCTCGACCTCGACGGGGCGGCCGTCCTCGGCTCGCGCCATGACCGAAGGACCGCGGCGATCGACCAGGCGCACCTGCCGCCCGCCGTCATAGGAGAGCCACTCCTCCTTGATCTGAGGCTCAAGGTCGAAGGCGCCCGCCGGCAGCGCCGGAAAGCCGATCTCCACATGGTAGCGGTAAGCCCCGCGTCCGACGGTTTCGGAGAGGGTCACCTCCAGCTCGATGCGCGCCGGGCCGGAGCGGCGGGTTCCGGCCCAGAAGGCCGCGGACATGCCCTCCTGCGCCAGCTCCAGGCCCAGGCTGTTGGCGGCGGCCGCGCGAATGAGCTCCAGGGCGCGATAGAGGTTGGTCTTGCCGACGCCGTTGGCGCCGACGAAGACGTCGAGATCCGAGACCGGACAGACGATCTTGCGGAGCGAGCGGTAGCCGACCGCGCGGAACTCGCGAACACGCAGCAAGGAAGAGCCCTCCACGTTCAGCGCTCAGGAGTGCGCGAACCGGAGGGCCCAAGTCAAAGGCTTAGAGAGGGCCGCGAGGCTAGCTGGTCTTGCCTTCCGTCACGCGGCTGAGGGCCTCGTTCTGGCCGGTGGCGGTCTGGCCGGCGCCCGTGCTGGTGGAGCTGCGCGACTGTCCGTAGCTCTGCTGCTGGACGCGAATGTTGTTCTGCACGTGATCGACGCCCGAGCAGCTCTCCACAAGGGTTTCAGCCCGGCGCTTGTCCTGCCGGTCGCTGACGGACCCTTCGAGGGTGACCTCGCCGTTCTGCACCCGAACTTCGATCTCGCTGGCGTCGAGCATCGGATCGTCGGACAGGCGGTCGCAGACGTCTTCGCGGATCCGTTCGTCGGAACGGCGATAACCCTTGGGCCCACGGCCGCGGAACTGGCCGGTGGTCCGTTCGCGGTCATCGTCGTCGTTGAACCAGGAGGCCATGCGGTCGCCTGTCCGCTCCATCCAGTTGCGATCGCGGCCGCCGTAGGACTGGCCGCCCGATTGGCCGCCATAGGATTGCGACTGGCTTCCGTAGGACTGGCCCCCATAGGACTGGCCGCGACCATAGTAGCGCCCCGCGCCTTCGCGCCCGTAGCCGCCGGACATGCCGCCGCCCATGCCGCCATAGTCGTCGCCGCGGACATAGCGCCGTTCGTCATAGCCGCCGAGATTGTCGTCGCGGCCGCCGTAACGCTCGCTTCCATAGCGGGCGTCACCCTGCCCGTAATCGCTTTCGCTGAAGGAGCGCCGTTCGCCCCAGGAACTGTTCTCGCGGCCGCCGCCATAGCGCCGCTCGCGGTCGCGTTCGCCGTACCGGTCCCGGTCCGAGCGCCAGCCCTCGCCATAGTCGCCGTATCGATTGTTCGCCATGTCCGTCTTCTCCGAGTCGCGTGAGCTCTTCCCCGGCCCAGCGTGGGAAGAACAGGCCCTCGATCGGACATGTTCCGGCGGCGCCGCAGTCACTTAACCGTGCGTGCGGTCAAGCCGGGAAGGAGGCTGCGCGCGCCCTTCCCGGCGTCGCCTCAGAGGGCGGCGAAGGCCTGTTCGAGGTCGGCGATGATGTCGTCGACGTTCTCGATGCCGATGGAGAGGCGGATGACGTCCGGGCCGGCGCCGGCGGCCACCTGCCCCGCCTCGTCGAGTTGGCGGTGGGTGGTGGACGCCGGGTGGATGATCAGGCTGCGCGTGTCGCCAAGGTTGGCCAGGTGCGAGAAGAGCTTCACGCCGGAAACCAGCTTCACGCCTGCCTGGTAGCCGCCCTTGAGGCCGAAGGTGAAGACCGAGCCGGCGCCGCGCGGCGTGTAGCGCTGGGCGAGCGCGTGATAGGGGCTGGTCTGCAGGCCCGCATGGGACACCCAGGCGACCTTCGGATTGGCGGCCAGCCATTGGGCGACGGCCAGGGCGTTGTCGGCGTGCCGCTGCATGCGCAACGGCAGGGTCTCGATCCCGGTGAGGATCATGAAGGCGTTGAAAGGCGAGAGGGCCGGGCCGAGGTCGCGCAGGCCGAGGGCGCGGCAGGCGACGATGAAGGCGGCCGGGCCGAACGCCTCGGTGAAGACCTTGCCGTGATAGCTGGGATTGGGCTGGGACAGGTACCCGAACTTGCCGCTGGCGGCCCAGTCGAAGCGGCCGGAATCGATGATCGCCCCGCCAAGGGAGTTGCCGTGGCCGCCCAGGAACTTGGTCAGCGAGTGGACCACGATGTCCGCGCCGTGCTCGAACGGGCGGCAGAGATAGGGCGTGGCCAGGGTGTTATCGACGATGAGCGGCACGCCGGCGGCGTGGGCGACCTCCGCAAGGGCCGCGATGTCGGTGATGACGCCGCCCGGGTTGGCGATGGACTCGACGAAGACGGCGCGGGTCTTGTCGTCGGTGGCGGCGGCATAGGCGGCCGGATCGTCGCTGTCGATGAAGGTCGTCTCCCAGCCCATGCGCTTGAACGACTGGCCGAGCTGGTTGATCGAGCCGCCATAGAGCTTGCGCGAGGCGACGATGTTGCAGCCCGGCTCCATCAGCGAGTGGAAGGCGAGGAACTGGGCGGCGTGGCCGCTGGAGACGGTAAGCGCGGCGACCCCGCCCTCGAGGTCCGCAAGACGCGCCTCAAGCACGCTGTTCGTGGGATTGCCGAGACGGGAATAGATGTTGCCGGCCGCCTCGAGATTGAACAGGGCCGAGGCGTGGTCCGCGTCGTCGAAGACGAAAGAGGTGCTCTGATAGATCGGCGTGACCCGAGCCTTGGTGGTGGGATCGGGCGCGGCGCCCGCGTGGATGGCGCGGGTCTCGAAATGGCTCATGGCGTTCTCCGTCTTATGATCGGAGCGACCTAGCCCGAGCCTCGCGGGAAGGTCCAGACGGGAGAACGCCGGAGCGCCGATGCTCTAGGGGGTGACTTCCTCGGCCGGCGCCGGCGCGGCGGGCGTGCGACCGGACCTGTTGTCCACCTCATCGCCCATAACGAAGATGAAGGCGAGCCAGGCCACCAGCAGTCCGACCATGATCCAGACCAGCGGCGGCGCCTTGCGGCGCGGGCCACCTTCGGGCGGGCGATCGGTCTCGGTGGGATTGTCGTAGATGCGCTTGGCGCCTTCCTGGCTCATGCGATCGACGCCAGGACCGGCGTGGCGACTCTCATAGACGCCATAGGCCAGGGTGAGGAAAAGGGCGAAGGCGCCCAGGCCAAAGGCGAGTTCCCATCCGCTGAACATGAAAGGGCTCTCTCTCTTTGCTAAGGGTCAGAACCCTAAAGCAACAGGCGCCGCCGCGATCTGTTCCCTCGGCTCAGGCGGTCTTGATGACGCCGTCCTCGACGGTGAGAGGCCACGGGCGCAGAGCCTGGCCGGCGCAGGGCCCGCCCACGCAGGCCCCGCTGTCGATGTCGAAGAGCGCGCCGTGCCAGGAGCAGGCGATGAGGTCGCCGGCGGGGGTCAGATAGGCGTCGAGCTGCTGAGCGAGCGGCAGGCCAGCGTGGGGGCAGCGGTCCACATAGCCTCTCACCTCGCCGCCCCGCCGAACCGCAAAGCCATGGAAGCGCGCCTGGCCGATCTCCAGGACGAAGTTGCGCGCCGCGCCGTCGGCGATCAGCTCCAGCGGGCCGAGGCGCACGCCGGCGGGCGTCGAGAACAGCCGGGCGGGAAGCTGGGGCGCCTCTTCGCTCAACCCTGGACCACGCCACTGCAGGGGCCAAAGCCGATCGAGACGTAACCCTCCGCATGGGCGTGGCCGGCGAGGGAGAGCTCATCGCCGTCCTGGAGGAAGGTCCGGGTCTCACCGGTCGGCAAGGTGATCGGCTGGGCGCCGCCTCGGGTCAGCTCGAGCAGGCTGCCAAGGCCGGCGTCGTCGGGCGTCGATATGGTGCCGGTGCCGAAGAGGTCGCCGGGGCGCAGGTCGCAACCGCCCACAGTGTGATGGGCGACCATCTGCGCGGCGGTCCAATAAAGGTGCGAGGCGGCGCTATGGGAGATGCGCATAGGCGAAAGGCCCTCGTCGCGCATGCGGCGGGTGGAGAGGAAGACCTCCAGCTCGAGCGCATAGGCGCCGGAGGCCTGGTCGGCTTCGTCCCACAGATAGTCCATGGGCCTGGGATCTCCTTCCGGCCGGGCCGGCTGGGCGATGCGGAAGGGGGCGAGCGCCTCGCTGGTGACGATCCACGGCGAGATCGTCGTCATGAAGTTCTTGGCGAGGAACGGGCCGAGCGGCTGATATTCCCAGGCCTGCAGGTCGCGCGCCGACCAGTCGTTGAGAAGGCAGAGACCGGCGATGTGGTCGCCCGCCTGGCCGATCGGAATAGGCTGGCCAAGCTCGTTGCCCTGGCCGATCCAGACGCCGAGCTCGAGTTCGAGATCGAGACGCTGGGCGGGGCCGAAGGTCGGGACCTCGGCGTCCGGAGCCTTGCGCTGGCCGCTGGGGCGGCGGACCACCGCTCCGGAGACGCGGATCGAGGAAGCGCGGCCGTGATAACCGATCGGCACATGCTTGTAGTTGGGCAGGAGCGGATTGTCGGGACGGAACTGCTTGCCGACGTTCAGGGCGTGATGAATGCCGGCGTAGAAGTCGGTGTAGTCGCCGATCGTGGCCGGGAGGTGCAGCACGCAGGCCTCGGCCGGGCGAAGCCAGCCCGCCACCTCGGCCTGCTCGGTCGCGCCGACCGTCAGCAGCTCGGAGAGACGACGGCGCAGGGCCAGGCGCGCGCCGGATGGGAGGCTCAGCAGCCGGTTGAGGGTCGGGCCCGCAGCCGCCTCGGCCGCGGCCTTGGCTTCCCCCGCGAGCAACGGGGAGCGGGCGGCGATGGAAAGGTCGAGGATCTGGTCCCCGATGGCCACGCCGCCGCGAGGCGAATCCCTCCTGGGCGAGAAGACGCCAAGGGGCAGGTTCTGGATCGGGAAATCGGCGTGGCCGTCGGCGCTCTCCACCCAGGACTTGCGGGCAGGATCGTGGGTCTCGTCGATCATGGAGTGGGAACCTGGGCCTTGGTGAAGCCCGCCCAGCAGTCATCATAGTCGAGCTGGGCGAGCGGGGTTTCGGTGGCGACGCGGGTCGGACGGATCACCCAGCGGCTCTCGAACATGAAGGCCATGGTGTCGTCGATCTTGTGCGGCGCGAGCTCGGCGGCGATCGCCTTCTCGTAGCTCTCGCGATCCGGGCCGTGGCCGCTCATACAGTTGTGCAGCGAGGCGCCGCCGGGCGCGAAGCCGCCGGCCTTGGCGTCATAGGCGCCGTGGATCAGGCCCATGAACTCGCTCATGACGTTCCGATGGAACCAAGGCGGACGGAAGGTGTGCTCGGCCACCATCCAACGGGGTGGGAAGATCACGAAGTCGCAGTTGGCCGTGCCGGGGATCTCCGAGGGCGAGGTCAGGACGGTGAAGATCGACGGATCGGGGTGGTCGAAGGAGACCGTGTTGATCGTGTTGAAGCGGGAGAGGTCGTATTTGTATGGCGCGAGCGTGCCGTGCCAAGCGACGACGTCGAGGGGGCTGTGGTCGAGGGTGGTGGTCCAGAGCGCGCCCTGGAACTTCTGCACGACCTCGGTCGGCTCGTCCCGGTCTTCGAACCAGGCGACAGGGGCCAGGAAGTCTCGGGCGTTGGCCAGGCCATTGGCGCCGATGGGCCCGAGTTCGGGCAGGCGGAAAGGCGCGCCATAGTTCTCGCAGACATAGCCGCGGGCAGGCCCTTCGAGCTCGACGCGAAAGCGCACGCCGCGGGGGATGACGACGATCTCGCCAGGACGGACGTCAAGCCGGCCAAGCTCGGTGGCGATCGCCAGCGGGCCTTCCTGAGGCACGATCAGGAGTTCGCCATCGGCGTCATAGAAGACGCGCGCCCGCATGGAGCGGTTGGCGGCGTAGAGATGGACGCCGATCCCTGCCTGGCCCGCGACGTCGCCGTTGCCCGCATAGGTGACGAGGCCGTCGACGAAGTCCACAGCCTCCGAAGGGATCGGCAGCGGATCCCAACGCAGGCGGTTGGGACTAGGCGGGACCTCGTCGAAGGGCGCGGAGCGAAGGCGGGCGCCGCCCTCATAGGGCTTGAACGGCGAATGGCTGGCGGTGGGACGCAGCCGATAGAGCCAGGAGCGGCGGTTCTCGTGGCGCGGCGCGGTGAAGGCCGACCCCGAGAGCTGTTCGGCGAAGAGGCCGAACGGCGCGCGCTGCGGCGAGTTCTGGCCGACCGGAAGGGCGCCGGCGACAGCCTCGGTCTCGAAGCTGCTTCCAAAGCCCGACATGTAGTTCAACGGCATGGTCGTCTCCACGGCCGGTTTCCCCTCCGCCGCGCGTTCCGCGCGCCACTTCCCCCAGAGGGGGGATCTATAACCTAGCGTCATCCCGGCCGAAGCGAAGCGGAAGGCCGGGATGACGACCGGGGTTACTCCGCCGCGTCGACCTTGATGACGCCCCGGCGGATCTGGTCGAGTTCGATGGACTCGAACAGGGCCTGGAAGTTGCCGTTGCCGAAGCCTTCATTGCCCTTGCGCTGGATGATCTCGAAGAAGATCGGGCCGAAGAGGTTCTCGGTGAAGATCTGCAGGAGGAGTCCCTCCTCCCCGACATTGCCGTCGATGAGGATGCGGTTCTTCTTCAGGCGCTCCAGGTCTTCGCCGTGGCCAGGGACACGCTTGTCGACCAGCTCGTAATAGGTCTCGATGGTGTCCTGCAGCTTGACGCCGCGGGCGCGCAGGCGCTCGACCGTGTCGTAGATGTCGTCTGTGGTCAGGGCCAGGTGCTGAATGCCCTCGCCGTTGTACTCGCGGATGAACTCCTCGATCTGGGACTTGTCGTCCTGGCTCTCGTTGAGCGGAATGCGGATCGCCTTGTCCGGCGCGATCATCGCCTGGCTGAAGAGACCGGTGGCCTGGCCCTTGATGTCGAAATACTTCTGCTCTTCGAAGCCGAAGATCTGATTGTAGAAGGTCGACCAGGTGCGCATCTGGCCGCGGCGCACGTTGTGGGTCAGGTGGTCGAGCAGGTCGAGGCCGACATTGTTGGCCGCTTCGGCCTCCGCCGCGCCGGGGATCTGGTCCCAGGCGTCGTAGATGGTGCCTTTGTCGCCATAGCGATCGACCAGATAGAGCAGGCTGCCGCCGATGCCTTCCAGCACATAGGCGTCGGGAAAGGCGCTCTGGCTCGCATCAGCCGCTTGGGCGCCGCGGGAGATGGCGAGCTCATAGGCCGCCTTGGCGTCGGCGACGCGGAAGGCCATGCCGTTGGCGGAGGGGCCGTGGGCCTTGCGGAACTCGGCCACCTGACCGGCCTCGTCCTGATTGACCAGCAGATTGATGCGGCCCTGCTTGTAGCGGACGATGTCCTTGGTGGGATGCTTGGCGTAGGCGGTGAAGCCGAGCTGCTCGATCAGCGACTTCATCCGCGCCGGATCGGGGCTGGTGAACTCGACGAATTCGAAGCCGTCGAGACCGATGGGGTTTTCGGGGGTCACGGTCATGGTCAGGCGTCTCCCTGCAGGCAGGCGGCCAAGGCCTGCACGAATGGTTGGACAGTCGCCGTCGTCAGTCCGGCGAGGTTGATGCGGCCGGATCCGGCCATGTAGACGGCGTGATCGCGGCGCATGGCCTCGACCTGCGAAGGATCGAGCGGCAGAAGCGAGAAGAGCCCATGCTGGCTGCGCAGCGGCTCGAGCCGAGGATCGGCCTCGGCGAGCGCCTCGCGGACCTGCGTCAGGCGCAGGCGCATGGAGTCGAGCTCGGCGCGCCAT
>Ga0065721_10004717_pt1 | contig 21290 bp, 22 predicted proteins | sample Mesricmetagenome_FD_59108 | JGI IMG/M metagenome (GOLD analysis project Ga0065721, IMG submission 59108) | Mesophilic microbial community from rice straw/compost enrichment Sample: eDNA_1 v2 (version 2) | ecosystem: Engineered > Solid waste > Grass > Composting > Bioreactor | place: USA: Davis... | reverse complement strand
GGCCGCTCGTCGACCGCTACGGGCGGCACGTGACGTATCTGCGCATCTCGGTCACCGACCGCTGCGACTTCCGCTGCGTCTACTGCATGGCCGAGAACATGACGTTCCTGCCCAAGCGCGAGATCCTCTCGTTCGAGGAGATCGAGACCATAGCCGGGGCGTTCGTCTCGCGCGGAGTGACGAAACTGCGCCTGACGGGCGGCGAGCCGCTGGTGCGGCGCGACATCATGGACCTGGTGCGCAGCCTCGGTCGGCACCTCAAGGGCGGCGGGCTGCAGGAGCTGACCATTACCACCAACGGCAGCCAGCTCGCCAGGCATGCCGAGGGGCTGGCGGCGGCGGGGATCCGGCGGATCAACGTGTCGCTCGACACGCTCGACCCCGGGCGGTTCACGGCCATCACCCGGCGCGGGCGGATCGCGGACGTGCTCGCGGGGATCGAGGCAGCACGGACCGCCGGGCTCGAGATCAAGATCAACATGGTCGCCATGCGGGGCATCAACGAGGACGAGATCGAGCCGATGATCGCCTGGGCCCACGGCCGGGGCATGGGCCTGACGCTGATCGAAGGCATGCCGCTCGGCGAAGTCGGCCTCGACCGGGTCGACAGCTACCTGCCGCTCAGGGAACTGCGCGACCGGCTGGCGGCGCGCTACACGCTCGAAAAGATCGACAAGCGCACGGGCGGGCCGGCGCGCTACGTGCGGGTCGCCGAAACCGGCGGCATCCTCGGCTTCATCACGCCGATGAGCCACAATTTCTGCGAAAGCTGCAACCGGGTGCGCCTGACCGCGACGGGCCAGCTCTTCATGTGCCTCGGCCAGGACGACCAGGTGAACCTGCGCGACGCGCTGCGCGAAGGCGGGCTCGATACGCTCGACGCCGCTCTCGACCGGGCGATGATCCTCAAGCCCAAGGGCCACGACTTCGTGCTCGACCGCGAGCACACCGGCCCGGCGGTGATGCGGCACATGTCGGTGACAGGGGGATGAGCCCCATGAAAATTGCAGGCGGCCCATCCTTGCGCTAGATTTGCCTCGAGGGCTTGCCGATGCGAGGAGTCGGGCAAATGGCACAAGACCATGGCGGATGGCAGGGGACTCCCTGGAGGATCGCAGGGTGGAGCGCTGCTGCATTCGCCCTGCTGCTGCCGCTGCTTGCCATGCAGGTCACCGACGAGGTGAACTGGGGCGTCGAGGATTTCGTGACCTTCGGCCTCATGCTGGCCGGCGCCGGCGGCGCCTGTGAGCTGGCCGTCAGAACCAGCGGCAGCATCGCCTACCGGGCCGGCGCTGCCCTTGCCGTCGCGGCGGCATTCCTTCTCGTATGGGCCACGCTCGCCGTCGGCATCATCGGAACGGAGGGCAACCCTGCCAACCTGATGTACGCGGGCGTCCTCGCCATAGCGATCACGGGCGCCTTCACCGCAGCCCTCCGGGCAGAAGGCATGGCGCGCGCCATGCTCGCCACCGCCTGTGCGCAGGCGCTGGTCGCGGCGATCGCAGCGGGCTTCGGAATGGGGCTGCCCGAGAGCCCGCCGCTGGAGATCCTTGGCGCCAACGCCGCGTTCGTCGCCATGTGGCTGGCATCGGCATGGCTCTTCCGACTGGCAGCGCGCGGGCGGATGCCTGAGGGTACGGCGCGCTGATCCGCCCGGTCCGAGGACCGGAACCAACCTGGCAAGGCAGCATTTGCCCCCTGAACGCACCGCTTTACGCGGCGCGAACAGGAGCTCGCCCATGACCACCTTCACAGTCGGATACATCATCGGGAGCCTGGCCAAGGAGTCGATCAACCGCAAGCTGGCGGTGGCGCTGGCAAGGCTCGCGCCCGAGACCCTCGATCTGCAGGAAATCCCCATCAGGGACCTGCCGCTCTACACCTACGAGTACGACGACGACTACCCGCAGGTGGCGCGCCGGTTCAAGGAGGCGATCAAGGCCGCCGACGGCGTGCTGATCGTCACGCCCGAATACAACCGGTCGATCCCGGGCGCGCTCAAGAACGCCATCGACTGGGCCAGCCGCCCCTACGGGCAGAATGCCTTCGCCCGCAAGCCCACTGCCGTCATCGGCGCCTCGACCGGCAAGATCGGCACGGCCGTCGCCCAGCAGCACCTGCGCACGATCCTGGGCTACTGCAACGCGCCGCAGATGAACGCGATGGAAGCCTACATCCAGTTCACGCCGGACCTGATCGACGAGGAGGGAAACATCGCCACGGACTCGACGAAGGAGTTCCTGAGCAGCTATCTCGCCGAGTTCCGCCAGTTCATCGAGCGGGTGCTGACGGTGGTGCCGCGGGAGGGGTGAGGCACCTCGTCCATATCCCTTTCGCCTTCTAGTCCGTGTGGACAGTTAGATGATGGCGGCCTGCACAGGGCGGTTTTCTGCGCTTGCGGTGCTCACGTACCCGAATGTACGCTGCGCTCCGGTTCTCGAAAACCACCCCTTTTCGGCTCGCCCCGGCCTAACTGTCCACACGGCTAGTCCGCTGCCCGCTCCGCCAGCTCGACGATGATGCCGTCCGGATCGCGGCAGAAGGCGACGCGCTTCAATATCTCGGAATTGTAGGCAAGGCGCGGGTGCTCGATGATCTCGATGCCGGCGGCTTCGAGGCGCTCGACCACTTCGTCGATGTCGTCGTAGGCGAGCGTCAGGTGGCGGATGCCGGCGGTGCCGTCCGGAACGTCCTGGGCGAGGTCGATCTCGCGGTCGGGCGCGATGATCTCGAGCATGCCGCCGCCGGCGTCGAGAAAGGCGACCTCGCCGCGGGTCTGGCGCTTGCGCATCACGAGGTCGAGGCCGAGCAGGCCCACGTAGAAGTCGATGGTGCGGTCGAGATTGCCGCTCGTCATGCCGACGTGCTCGAAGCCGAGGAGCATGGCGGCCTACTTGTCGTCGTCGACCACGAGGGCGAAATCGAGCGGGAGCGCGGTCGTGTACTTGATCTGCTCCATGGCGAAGGAGGATGACACGTCCGAAAGCGCGATCTTGCCGATGAGCTTCTTGTAGAAGGCGTCATAGGCCGCGATGTCGGGCACGACGACGCGCATGAGATAGTCGACGTCGCCGCTCATGCGGTAGAACTCCACCACTTCGGCGAAGTCCTCGACGATGGCGGCGAACTTGCGCAGCCACGCCTCGTTGTGCTCGTTGGTGCGGATCGAGACGAAGACCGTGACGCCGGCATTGACCTTGACCGGATCGAGCACGGCCACGCGCCGCTTGATGACGCCGTCCTCCTCCATCTTCTGGATGCGCCGCCAGCACGGCGTCGTCGACAGGCCGACCTTCCGACCGATCTCGGCAACGGGCATGGTTGCATCCCGCTGCAGGAGACTGAGTATCTTGCGGTCGATCTTGTCCAGCGCCATTGAAGCCCCCAGGAGAAATCCGTTTGCGGATTTGATGAAATTATACAGGAAATCTGGCGCGAATGGCGCCAAATCCGCCTAATCAAAGCAAAAAACTTTCACTTGTCAACTCTACCCGCATAGTCAAGTTTGCCCCGCCCGGAACAAATCAGACAACCACTTCAAAGGGCTTGCCCGTCCTGGTGATCGTCGCGCCAGGCGCGGGGAGAGACGAAGGTCCCGGCCCAGATGCCGAGGCGCTGCCGGCGCGCTTGCCGCTCCTCCTCGCCATAGCCGCCGTCGGCGATGGCGAAGCCGGCCGCGACCATCTGCCCGCCGAGGTCACGCCCGCCGATCTGGCAGTGCGCGAGGAGCCGACCGAAGCGGTCCCGGTCCCGGGGGGCGCAGGAGACGGGGCCGGACGCGAGGAGGCGCGCCATGTGGTTGCGGGCGGCGCGTCCGCAGGGCCAGTCGCCGCCGGAAGCATCGGTGCAGGTCTGGTCGAACTCGGGCGCATCGATATCGAGCAGGCGCACGCGCTCCTCGCCTAGGCGGAAGCTGTCGCCATCGCTGGCGCGGGCCTGCCCCGAGACCGGATCGTAGCCGGGACCGAGGAGACTGGCGGCGACAGCAACGACGCCGAGCACCGCGAGAGCCGTCAGCGTGCCGGAGAGCCCGCCGAGGCGACCGCGGCGGCGCGCTCCGCGCCGATAGGTAAAGACCAAGGTTTCACCCCCTGTTAACCACGCCGTTGATAGTGTTTTTAACCAGCGTAGCGAATGCGTTTTCTGTTCGCATCATCTAGTTATCGAGTACCGCGTCATGCCGTCCCAGCCGGCGACATCCAGCACCGACGTCCGCGCGCAGATGGGCCGCGAGGTGCGTCGCAACATCCAGAAGACGGTTCTGGACGCGCGCCAGCGGCTGACCTCGAGCTCGGGCACGCGCGCCGCCTTCGACTACGAGCTGATGCAGGCCTATGCGACATCGCGCATCGGGGCGGCGCTGCCCATCTCGGCCATCGTCATCATCCTTGCGGTCGTCGCCAGTTTCTGGGTGCCGTTCATGTTCACCGCCATCTGGGCGGGAATGGTGCTCCTCAGCCTCCTGGCGGTGGCCCTGCTCTGCCGGCGGTTCCAGCGGGTGCCGCAGGCCAAGTTCAACGCCGAGAGCTGGACGACCAATTTCGTTGCCGCCGAAACCGTCTACGGCGTCACCTGGTCGCTGATCACGCTCTTCGGCCTGCTGACGCGGGCCGAGGAACTGGCGGCGGTGATGTTCGCCATGGTGCTGGTGGGCATCGCCTCCAACGCGGTCGCGACGCGTACCCTCACCCCGGCGACGGTGATGAGCACGCTGCCCGCCACGCTGACGGTCTCGATCAACCTCGTCTTCCTCGGCGGCACGCTCAACTATACGCTCGGCGGCATCGTGCTCTGCGCGGAAATCTTCTTCCTCTATCTCGTGCGCCAACTGCACGCCTCCGAGCTCGAGCGCATCTCGCACCAGGCCGAGAAGGATACGCTGATCGCCGAGCTCGAGGAGGCCCAGCACATGTCGGACGAGGCGCGCCGGCATGCCGAGCAGGCCAATATCGCCAAATCGCAGTTCCTTGCGACGATGAGCCACGAGCTGCGCACGCCGCTCAACGCCATCATCGGCTTTTCCGAGGTGCTGAAATCGGAGCTGCTGGGACCCCACCAGGTGCCGCAGTACAAGGAATACGCCGGGGACATCCACGGGTCGGGCCAGCACCTCCTGAACCTCATCAACGAGCTCCTCGACCTCTCGCGCATCGAGGCGGGCAAGTACGAGCTCAACGAGGAGGTCGTCTCGCTCATCGACATCGCCGAGGACTGCCGGCGGATGATGGAGCTCCGGGCCAAGGCCAAGGGCATCGACCTGACCTTCAGCTACGGCAACAACCTGCCAAAGCTGTGGGGGGACGAGCGCGCGATCCGGCAGGTGGTGCTCAACCTCCTTTCCAACGCCATCAAGTTCACGCCGCAGGGCGGCAAGGTCACGCTCGTCATCAACCGCAGCGCCGATGGCGGGCAGCTCATTTCGGTCAAGGACAACGGGCCGGGCATTCCCGAGGACGAGATCGAGACCGTGCTCTCTTCCTTCGGGCAGGGCTCGCTGGCGCAGAAGACCGCCGAGCAGGGCGCGGGCCTGGGCCTGCCGATCGTCCAGAAGATCATGGACCTGCACCAGGGCCGCTTCGACCTCTTCTCCAAGGTGCGCTTCGGGACCGAGGTCATCGCCAGCTTCCCGCGGGCGCGGGTGATGGACGCGCTGGCCCCGGTCGTCGAGCGGCGCGACCGGCTGCAGATTTTCTCCGAGGCGGGATAGAGCAGTCTCGTTGGTGAACCGGACAGCGGCCCTTTCCCTCGATTGTCATCCCGGCGAAAGCCGGGATCCAGCCCTGAACACATCCTAGGCACGGCAAGAGCGGCTGCGCTCTTCCTCGCCCAATCACACACCTTGCGGCTGTGGTCGCATCTCAGGATGGGCCCCGGCTTTCGCCGGGGTGACAGCCGGTGAGAGGAGGCAGCCAGGCGGGCGCAGCGATGTCGTCTATCGAGTCCCGGTCTTCGCCTGGAGGACTGGCGGTGCGTGGGGCTGGATCGTGCTCACCAGCCGCGCAGCCGTGCTCAACCCGACTTGCCGCTGACGGCCGCCTCGGCGAAGGTCGCCATGGTGTTGTGGAGATCGAGCGCCGTCTTGACCAGCACGGCGGCGATGGCGGCGCCGCTTCCCTCCCCCAGGCGCATGCCGAGATCGAGGAGGCCCTTGCGGTCCAGGGCGGCGAGGGCGCGGGCGTGGCCGCTTTCGGCAGAGGTGTGGCCGAAGATGCAGTGATCGATGGCCTCAGGATTGATCGCGTAGGCGATTGCCGCGGCGGAGGTGGCGACGAACCCGTCGACGATGACCGGGATCTTCTGGTGGCGGGCGGCTAGGAGCGCGCCGAGCATGGCGGCGATCTCGCGGCCGCCGAGGCGGGCGAGGATGTTGAGGGGGTTGGTCAGGCCATCCTTGTGGAAGGCCAGGGCGCGGTCGACGGCGTCGGCCTTGCGGGCGAGCCCGGCATCGTCCACGCCAGTGCCGCGTCCGACCCAATCGGCGCCGTTGCCGCCGAAGAGCGCGGCGTAGATCGCGGCGGCGACCGTGGTGTTGCCGATGCCCATTTCGCCGATGCAGATGAGGTCCGGCCGCCCGGCGATGGCCTCCATGCCATAGGCGATCGTTGCGGCGCACATGCGGTCGTCGAGCGCCGGCTCGCGGGTGATGTCGCCGGTCGGCAGCTCGAGGGCGAGCTCGAAGACGCGCAGGTTCAATTCATGCAGCGCGCAGATGCGCGAGATGGCGGCCCCGCCATTGGTGAAATTGGCGACCATCTGCGCCGTCACTTCGCGCGGGAAGGCGGAAACGCCCTGGTCGGTGACGCCGTGGTTGCTGGCAAAGATGGTGACCATCGGATTGTCGAGGGTGGGCTTTGCCTTGCCCTGCCAGCGGGCGAGGTGCTCGACCAGCCGCTCGAGTTCGCCCAACGATCCGGGCGGCTTGGTGAGCTGCGCGTCGCGCTCGCGCACCGCCGCCACGGCCGCCTCGTCGCCGTCGGGCACGGTGAGGATGAGATCGAGGACGTCGGCATAGGCGGGATTGAGCGGGGCGGACATGACGACTCTGGCGCTGTGGTGATAGGAAGGCTGGGTCTTGTTGCCCAAAGCGGGTGGAATTGCAATTGAGCCACGAGAGCGAACCGGCCATCGCGCCGACCGACGACCGCCCGGGCCCGCAGCCGGCGCGCGATGATGCGGGCGGGCTCTTCGCCGACACCGTGATGGCGCTGCGCTTCTTCTCGCGCCTGCCGACGGGGGGGAGCCCCCACGAGACGCCCGTGCTCAAGCGCATGGCGCTCGCCCTGCCCTTCGCCAGCCTCGTCATCGGCATCGGCCCGGCCCTGCTGCTGGTCTTTGCGCTGCTGCTCGGCCTGCCGAGCTATTTCGCCGCGACGCTGGCGGTGGCGGCGATGGTGCTGGCGACCGGCGCGATGGCCGAGGATGCCATCGCCGACAGCATGGACGGGCTCTTCGGCGGTTCGACCCGCGAGCGGCGGCTCGAGATCATGAAGGACAGCCGGCATGGGACCTATGGCGTTGCCGCGCTCTGCCTTTTCCTCGCGATGCGGGTGACGGCGCTCGGCGCGGTCGGAGCGGAGAATCCGCTGGTGGCGGGGGGCCTGTGGCTCGCGGCAGGCGTGCTCGCCCGCTCGGCGGCGATCTGGCTGCCGGTGGCCCTGCCGGCGGCGCGGCAGACCGGGGCCGGCGCAACGGCCGGCGAGCTCGCGTGGCAAAGCTTTGCCGGCGGAGCGGGGTTCGCCGTTATCCTCTCCATCGTGCTGGCGGGGCCGTTCGCCGGCTACCTCGGACTTCTCCTCGCCTTCGCGCTGCTGGCCGTCACCGTCGCCGGCTGGACGGCGCTCTGCCGCAAGCTCGTCGGCGGGCAGACGGGGGACCTGACGGGGGGATTGATCGCGCTCTGCGAAATAGCGGCGCTGACGGCATTCCTGCTGCTTTGACCAGACAAATCCCCTGCCCTGCCTTGAAACGGCCAAGACGAATGACTTTATCGAAGGCATGAACGACTTCGACGAGGGCGGAGACCGCATATGATCTTCATCGGCATCGCGCTCGTCATTGCAGTGGGCCTCGGGCTGCTCATCGCCAGCGACGCGGGCAGCCTCGTGGGATTGACGGAATCCCAGACCGGACAGCTCCTTTTCCTCGTCATCATCCTCATCTTCATGGCCGGCGGTACCTTCATGCGGCGGCACAAGGCGGGCGAGCTCATCAGCGGTGTCGCCATGTGGGTGGCGATCTTCGGCGTTGCGCTTTTGACCTACTCCTATCGCGCCGAGATCGCGGGCGTCGCCAGCCGCGTCTTCGGGGAGCTGGCGCCGGGCGTGGCGGTGGTCGATGCCGAGCGCGGCACGGCGACCTTCCGGCGCGGCATCGGCGGGCACTTCGAGGTCAACGCCACCATCAACGGGCATACGACGCCGATGATCTTCGATACCGGCGCGAGCGCGGTGGTGCTGACGACCGCCGACGCGCGGGCGGCGGGGATCGATACCGGCAACCTGCGCTACGACATTCCCGTTTCGACGGCCAACGGCACGGGGCTGGCAGCACGGGCGACCCTCGACACCGTCGAAGTCGGCGGCATCACGCGGCAGAACGTCCGCGCGTTCATCTCCGAGGACGGGGCGCTGGAAACCAGCCTCCTCGGCATGACCTTCCTCGAGACGCTCTCGCGTTATACGGTGACCAGCAATTCGCTGGAATTGACCGACTGACGCCTGCGGGCGTCGGCGAGCGCCTCCATCGCCCTGTCGAGCACCTCGATGCCCGCGCCCCTGCGGCAGGCGTCGGTCGAAAGGATCTGGCGGAACTGGCGGGCGCCCGGCAGGCCGTTGGCGAGCCCGAGCATATGGCGGGTGATCTGGTTGATCCGTGCGCCCCGCGCGAGCTCATCCTGCGCATAGGCGCGCATGCCGGCCACGACGGCTTCGAGCGTCACAGGCTCGGCCGGCTCGCCGAAGACGAGCGCATCGACTTCCGCCAACAGCATCGGGTTGTGGTAGGCGGCGCGGCCGAGCATGACGCCATCGACATTGTCGAGATGGGCGAGCGCGGCCTCCAGCGTCTCGATGCCGCCGTTGATCATCACGGGATAGGGCGCGAGGCGCCGGCGCAGCCGATAGACCCGATCGTAGTCGAGCGGCGGGACGGTGCGGTTCTCCTTGGGGCTCAAGCCCTGAAGCCAGGCCTTGCGGGCATGGACATAGAGCACGTCCGCCCCGGCCGCGACCATGGCGTCGGCGAAGCGGTCGAGCCCCCCCTCCGGATCCTGGTCGTCGATGCCGATGCGGCACTTGACGGTGACCGGCAGGTGCGTCGCCTCGCGCATGGCGCGGACGCACTCGGCGACGAGCTGCGGCTCGGCCATGAGGCAGGCGCCGAACCGGCCCGACTGCACGCGGTCCGACGGGCAGCCGACATTGAGGTTGACCTCGGCATAGCCGGCCCCAGTCGCAAGGCGCGTCGCGGCGGCAAGTTCGGCCGGGTCCGATCCGCCAAGCTGGATGGCGACCGGCTGCTCGGCCGGCGAGAAGGCGAGGAGCCGCTCGGCCGGGCCATGCACCAGCGCCGCGCTGGTGACCATCTCGGTAAACAGCAGCGCCCGCCGGCTGAGGAGCCGGTGGAGATAACGGCAGTGCCGGTCCGTCCATTCCATCATGGGCGCCACGGCGAATCTACGTGCTTGATATTTCACGCTTTCTCGTATTTTCAGCACCTTAAAACTCTTTCGAGTTCACCCTTTGTACGCCAGATATCCGTTCGTTTCGCGTTTCGTACCGTGCGGTGTGCACTCAGCGTGGATAAAAAAGAGGGTCCTCTATGGCATCCATCAATAGGCTCCCGTCCGGCAAGTGGCGTGTCCAGGTGCGCATCAAGGGTCACTATCTCAGCGACAGCTTCTGGCTGCGCAAGAACGCCGAAATGCGGGCGCGCCGCATCGAGCGAGAAATCGACTTGGGCCAAAACCTGCTCCCAAGCACAAGGACGGGATCAAGACATTCGCTGACCTCATCGACCTGCATATCGCGGATATGAAGGAAGTTGGCAAGCAATTCGGTCGTTGCAAGAGCTTCAGTCTCGACTTGCTCGTGCCCGGCTTGGAAAGTTAAAACTCTCGGACCTCAATCGCGAACAGGTCATCAATTCTGGCAAGGAGCGAGCCGAGGAAGGCGCTGGACCGGTCACCGTGGGTATCGACATCGGATACATTCGCACCCTGCTGGTGCATGGCTCGGCGGTACACGGACTACCCTAGTCACCCGAGCCCGTTGAACTCGGTCGCGTTGCCCTCGCCCGCCTTGGTCTCGTCGGAGAGGGCAACGAGCGTGACCGGCAACCTACGAACGAGGAAATTGAAGCGCTCATAGACTATTTCAAGGGGAACAACCTTCAGATCATGCCACTCGACGGGCTGATCCGTTTCGCCATCGCCACAGCCATGCCTCGGCGAAATCTGCAGCGTCACCTGGGAAGACGTCAATGAGCGTACCAAGACGATCCTCATTCGAGATCGCAAGGATCCGCGCCACAAGCAAGGCAATCGCACGCGTATCCCGCTGCTTGACGTTACGCTGACGGCAGACCCTGCTGGGCACCGCGGGGAGGCGGTAATCCTGCCTGCGTAGACAGTGCCCNGGCGGTTGCCGAGCGCTTCGACGCAGGCACTTCGGTATCCAAACCTCCAAGTGCGGATCGTGNCGCTCATCGACCGTCCGTGCAGATCATCNGAGTCGGTCAGTGGGCACGCCGAGTTCCGCGTTCGACAGCCGCCTCACCGTCTCCCTTGCATGCAGCGCCGGTGCGGCCCGGCTAGTGCCTGCGGTCAGGTTCCGCGGGGCTCCGACTCTCGTCCGGGGCGGGCATGTCACCGGTATCGCCGAAGAGGCGAGGTGCGTTCTCCTTGGCCTCGCTATAGCGCTGCTGCACCTGCTCCTTGCCTTCGAGGTAAAGGTCGTGCGCCTCGCGCGTGGCCCGGTCCTTGAGCCGGTCGGAGGCTTTGCCCATCAGTTCATCTTCCTCGCGGGTGTGGGGCGCGGCAGCACCGATCATGGCGCCAACGGCAAAGGCCAGGGCACCGGCCACCAGCGGCTGATCGCGCAGGAACCCTTCGAGGCCCCCGCCGAACTGGTCGGCCCGGCGATAGAGGTCCTCGCCGGCGTGCTTGGTGCGCTCGCGCAGACTATCCATGCCGCCCTTGGCCCGGCGCATCGCCGTACCGGCGGCGCGCCAGGAATGATTGGCCCAACCGGAGGCTTCATCGAGTAAATTGCCGGCTTCGTCGCGAAAATCGGTAATGCGGTTGTTCGCTTCATCCATGAAGCCGCGGAAGGTGTTGCCGGCTTCGTCGACGAAATGGCCGGCGCGATTGCCCGATTCGTCGGCAAACGCCCGGTATTTCCTGCCGGCGTCGTCGGCGAATTCACTCTGGTGGCGGCCATCGTCGTATCGCGTATGGCCCAGACGCTGCAGGGATGTACCCTTCACGGTGGCAAGCGGGAAGGGATCGTAGTCGCGGTCTTCGTCCTCGGCAGAAAGGCGCTGCCCTGTCGCGGGGCGAGCCATGAGCCACGCGAGGCTGACGCCCAGGAGGGCCATCGGAAGGGGGTTCTGCACGGTGCTGCGCTTCAGGTTCTCGACGTATTCAGCGGCGGGACCCTCGCGCGTGTAGCTCAGAGCTTCGTCGAGGAGACGGCCTGGCGAAAGCCGAGCCTGAAGCGAATCGAGACGCGCCTCGATCTTGTTGCGCTGAAGTTCGATTTCGCGCTGGAGATCTTCGCTGCTGCGGTGATCGTAGTTGGCCATCACACTCTCTCCCGGATTGCTGCCGCATCGTCGCTGAACGCGCGGGCCGTCTTCTGCATGTCAAAATTGGCCTGCCGCACGTGCCGCATGCCGCTGTTGATCAACATCCAGGCGATCAGCCCCACAACGACTGCAACGACCAATGCCGCCAGGGAGTTGGCCAGGAGGGGCTCGAGGCCCATAGAAACAAAGCCCGCGGCAACGATAGCGACGATGGCTGCCAGCAAGGTTCCGATGGCGCCGATGGCCAGCACGCCGCCGATGGCGATCAGCTTGCCGCCGTCGAGGGCAGTGGAGACCTTCTCGCCGGCTTCGGCCCGGGCAAGCGCGACCTCCTTGCGAAAGAGGGTCGAGACATCCTGGATGAGGCCCCGCACGAGTTGAGACAGGGGCTCTCCAGTATTGGGATTGGCTGTTCGGTCCATCTTCGTTCTCTCTTAATGGGTAGCAGGCGGTGAGCCGTCGCCGCTCGACTTGGTTGCGGGCGCTCCGGTCGAAGAGCCGTGGCGGTGCGTCGAAGCCGTCAGGAACCGACTGGCGGCAAAACCCAGCAGCGCCGCGGCGCCGAGGAACGCTGCCGGGTTCCTGCGCCCGAAGGACTGCGCATCGTGCACCAGGTCATCGATGCTGCTCTCGCGGGCAGTTTCGGAAAGGTCGCGCATGCCGTTGCCGATCTGGCGGGCATAGCGCGCCAGACTTGCCTGATCCTGCTTCTCGAGCTCGGCCGCGACGCGGCTCACCGCATCAGCAATGCCGCCGAGCTGGCTGGCGGCATAGTCCTTCTGATCGCTGGCAAAGCTGCGCGCTTGGGCCCCTGCGCGATGCACGCCGGCGGAAACCTCGGACTTGATCTCCTCGCCGGCGGCGCGGGCGTCGGCCTTGGCTTCCTCGATGGTACCGGAGTGCGGATTGGAAGGGCCGAAGCCGGTCTGCCCGGCGTGGGAACGCTCGTTGGCCATCGTGGATTCCTCCTGGTTGAACAGAGGAATGCAGTGGAGCGACGGCTGTTGCCAAAGCTATCGTGGATTAGACGCAATGCGCCCGGAGGTTGAGCTCGGCACGCGGGAGGCTGCTGGAACTCGCGTGGTGCGCGGGCGGTCTGTTGTTCCCTCGACCCGGCAACCTCAATCCTCGAACTCGCCGTCCACAACGGGGTCGAGACTCTGCTAGTAAGCCAGGGCGGCACCGTCCTTGCGAGGATCGGAGCCCGCGTGCAGGACGCTGGCGACCGGCATGATCGCCTGCCCGCCGCCCCAGGCCATATCGGCCATACGTACGGGATGTCCGCGTTCGATGAGCCCGGCGAGTGTCGCGTTCGGCAATGAGCGCTCGGCTTCGAAACCAGAGGGCGTGCGCATGCCGCGCCCCATGTCGAGGGCCTGCTGAACGTCCATGCCGAAATCGACGATGTTCTGCAGCACCTGCACCTGGCCGACCGGCTGATAGAAGCCGTGCATCACTCCGAAGCTGAGGAAGGGTGCGCCGTCCTTGGTGGCGAAGCCCGGAATGATGGTGTGCAGCGAGCGCTTGCGTGGACCGACCTGGTTCGGATGGCCGTCGGCGAGCGTGAAATTGCTGCCTCGGTTCTGGAACAACACGCCTGTGCGCGGACAGGCAATGAAGGAGCCGAAGGCGCCGGCGATGGAATTGATGAGGGAGCAGAAATTGCCCTCGGCATCCGCCGTCGTCAGATAGACGGTATCGGTCGGACCGATCGGCTCCGGCACAGGATCGTCCATCGCGCGCCGGGGATCGATACGGGCGCGCATAGCCTCGGCATAGGCGTGCGAGAGCATCTGCGAGGTCGGCACCTCGGCGAAATCCGGATCGGCGATATAAGCGTCGCGCGCGGCGGCGGCGAGCCGATAGGCCTCGATCTGCAGGTGGAAGCGATCCGTCCCCACCGGATCGAGCCCCGAGTGTTCGAAGCCCTCGAGGATGTTGAGCATCATGGCAGCGGTGACGCCCTGCCCGTTGGGCGGGATCTGGTAGACGTCGATTCCCCGGTAGTCGATCCTGACCGGCTCGACCAAAGCCGGCTGCCAGTCGCCGAAATCGGCCACCTCGTGGCGACCGCCGACCTCGTTGAGGGAAGCGACCATGTCGGCCGCCAACTGCCCGGCATAGAAGACGTCGGCCCCGTCTGTGGCGATCGCGCGCAGGGTGCCGGCAAGCAGCGGATAACGCAGGACCGTGCCGGTTGCGGGCGGGTGGCCTGCGACGAGGAACTGCTCGCGTGTCGCCGGGTGCACCGCCAGCCTATCGGCGAACATGCGCCAGTCCGAGGCGACCCGCTCGGCGATGGGGAACCCGTGCTCGGCCGCCTCGATCGCCGGCTCCAGCGCCTGGGCCAGCGTACGCTTGCCGAAGCGACCGAGCAGCAGGTCCCAGGCGCGCACGGAGCCGGGGATCGTGACCGAATGGACACTGTCCCCCGGTACCTTGCTGAACCCTTGCCCCTTCAGCCATTCGGCCGAAATTCCGGCGGGTGCGTGGCCCGAACCGTTGATGCCATAGAGCTTGCGCTCGCCGGCGATCCAGACTAGCGCGAAGCAATCCCCGCCGATGCCGGTCGACTGGGGTTCGATCACGCCCAGCAGGGCCGACGCGGCGACGGCCGCGTCGATCGCGTTGCCGCCATTGCGCAGAACTTCGATGGCGGTGAGTGTCGCCTGCTGATGCGAGGTGGCGGCCGCGCCGCGTGTGCCCAGCGCCACGGACCGCCCGGGTAGATGAAAGTCACGCACTTCAAGCCCCTTCTGTTCGCGCGATCTAGGCCGACCGCGGCGAGACCGCCGCGGCCGCCTCGGCACGATCGCGCTCCTCGGCACGGTACCCCTCGCGCTGTGCTATGACGGCACAGACGAAAAGCTGAATCTGGTGGAAGAGCATCAGCGGCAGGATGATAAGGCTGACCGCCTGGCCGGCAAAGAGGATGTTGGCCATGGGCAGACCGCTGGCAAGGCTCTTCTTGGAACCGCAGAACAACAGCGTCATGGCGTCGGAGCGGTCGAGGCCCGCCGCGCGGCCCGCCCATCGTGTTAACGCCATGATGAAGCCCAGCAAGCCGATATTGGCAGCAATGACGATGGCGAGGCTGGCAAGGCTCACCTGCTGCCAGATGCCGGCGACGACGCCGGCGCTAAACGCCGAATAGATGATGATGAGGATCGAGCCGCGATCGACTACCTGCGTCAGCTTGCGATGCCTCCCAATGAAGCCGCCCACCAGGGGACGGGCGATCTGGCCGGCGATAAATGGGAGCAGTATCTGGACGCCGATGCCGAGGACCGCATCGGTCGAGATTCCCGCGCCCGTCGCCTGCAGCAGCAGGGCGACCAGAGCCGGAGTGACGAATACGCCGACCGTATTGGAGACCGACGCCGCGCAAACGGCGGCGGGCACGTTGCCGCGGGCGATGGAGGTGAAGGCGATGGACGACTGCACGGTCGAAGGCAGCACCGAGAGATAGACGATACCCGTGACCAGCTCCGGCTCCAGCCAGGGCGAAAGGAGCGCTGCCAGCAGCAGGCCGAGGATGGGGAAGGCAATATAGGTGAAGCCGAAGACCAGCGCCTGCAGGCGCCAATTGGCTATGCCGGCGACGACGGCCGAGGGGTCGAGCTTGGCGCCATAGAGGAAGAACAGGAGCGCGACAGCATAGAAGGCGACCTGCGACATGGCTGCCGCCCCATTGCCCCTGGCCGGCAGGACGGTGGCAAGCACCACGGTGCCGACCAGCAGCACCAGATAAAAGTCGAAGCCACTTTGTTTAAGACGCGCACCGAAGGACATTGCCGATTCCTGCTCGCAGGCCGAGCTTTTCTATGGGAGGGGCGGTCAAAAGGCGGGTACCCCTTTCCTATGGTCCCGTTCCGTGGCCGGAAAGACGCGGGCCGCTAAATCCGCCGGCCGCTCTGCGGATCGAAGAGATGCACCGCGTCCCGTTTGGGCATCAGCTTCAAAGGCTCGCCCGGGCGAGCCGCGATGCGCTCGCGGAAGACGCCGACGATCTCGGCGCTGCCGATGCGGGCGGAGACCTGTGTCTCCGATCCCGCGGGCTCGACCACAAGGACTTCGACCGTGACGCCTGCGTCATCCAGAAGCAGGTGCTCGGGACGGATGCCATAGACGACCGGGCGTCCCTCGGCAGCAGCCGGGGTCTCGGCGATCGGCAGAACTATCCCGCCGTCACCAACGAACCGTCCGCCTTCGATGCGGCCATCGAGGAAGTTCATGGCCGGCGAGCCGATGAAGCCGGCGACAAACCGGTTGGCAGGCCGATCGTAAAGCTCGAGCGGCGGCCCCATCTGCTCGACGAGGCCGTCATGCATCAGGACGATCTTGTCGGCCATTGTCAGCGCCTCGATCTGATCGTGCGTGACGTAGACTGTCGTGGTCTTCAAGCGCTGGTGCAGCGCCTTGATCTCGGTGCGCATGGCGACGCGCAGCTTGGCATCGAGATTGGAGAGCGGTTCGTCGAAGAGGAAGACCTGCGGATCGCGCACGATGGCGCGGCCCATGGCGACGCGCTGGCGCTGCCCGCCCGACAGCTGGCGCGGGCGCCGCTCGAGCAGCGGCCCGAGCCCGAGGATATCGGCGGCGGCCTCCACCTTGCGGCGGATCTCGTCCCTCGGCACTTTCTTGAGCTTCAATGAGAAGCCCATGTTCTCGGCGACCGTCATGTGCGGATAAAGCGCGTAGTTCTGGAAGACCATCGCGATATCGCGTTCCTTGGGCGGAACGTCGTTGACCACCTCGTTGCCGATGCGGATCTCACCGCCCGAGATGGTCTCCAACCCGGCGATCATGCGCAGCAATGTCGACTTGCCGCAGCCGGAGGGACCAACGAGTACGACAAATTCACCGTCCTCGACGTCGATCGAGACGTTCTTGATGACCTGCGTGTTGACGTAGCTCTTGCGCAGATCGCGGATTTGGACGGAAGCCATCAGCGTCTCCCCTATGAACCGAGGAGCGCCGCGAGATCGCGCAGCAGGCTCGCGTCGCGACCGGCACCGGCCGCATCCGAGAGAACCGACGCCCCGGTGGCGATCGAGGCGGCAAAGGCCTCGAGCTCGCGCGCGAAGGCGTTGGGTCCATTCGTCTCCCAGCGCTCGACCAGCACCTCGTTGCCCGGCCCGCTGCGGGTCGTCGTCAGCACGCCGAGCTGGCTCTTCTTATAGGGTGGCGGCAGGTCGATCCGCACGCTCCCGCGGTCACCGTAGATCTCGACCCACTCCTGGTATTCCGGGAAATGCGTCAGCCAGTTCCACGAGATCGCCCAATCGGGACCATTCTCGATCCGCCCGACGATCTGGAGCTTGGGCGGCTCCTGGCGCACCGAACCAGGCGCGTCCTGATAGGCCGAGATGGCCTCGACGCGCGCATCGGGAAAGAGAGCGCGCAGCACCGCCGTCTGATGGCAGACCGAGCCGTGCAGCACGTTGCGGAACAGCACGGGATCGATCCCGGCAAAGCCGGAGATCGCTGCACACACCTCCGCCTGGTTGTCGGCGCGGGCGGCATCGAGGACATCGGCAGGCACGTCGGCGAAGCGCTTGATCGGCAGGTCATCCGTCTGCCGCTCGTCGGAAGGATGCAGCACGGTCATGCGCACCAGACGCAGCGGACCGATCTCGCCCATGTTCCGGCGCGCCTCGGCAATGGCAGGCTCGTACATCTTCATGTAGCCGACCTGGAGGACGAGGCCCTTCTCGCGCGCGAACCCGGCGTCGCGCGCGGCGATCTGCGGATCATAGCTGTAGGGCTTTTCGGCAAAGACGTGCTTGCCGGCTTCCAGCGCGTTGCGGGCAAGGCTCGAATGCGCGCCGGGCGTGCAGATCAGCACCGCATCGACGTCGGCGGCGGCGATCACCTCGCCCGCATCGGTGCCGTGCGGCACGCGGAGTTCCCCGCCGATGGCGGCGGCGAGGCCCGGCGAGAGATCGCACACGCGCGTCACGGCGAAGCGCTCGCGCAGGGGGCCGAGGATGTTGGGCAGGTGCACGCTCTGGGCGATAAGGCCAAGACCGATAATGCCCAGGCGTGTTTTATTCTTGTTCTCAGTCACTTGACGGCTCCCTCCAGCAGTCCGCTCATGAACCGCCGTTGCAACAGGAAATAGGCGATGACCACCGGCAGGGCGACGAGCACGGCGGCGGCCGCGATCACCTCGGGCTCGGTCGTGCGCTCGTTGCCGGCAAAGAAGGACAGCGACAGCGGCGCCGTCTGCACGGCGACATTGTCGGGCATCAGCACCAGGGCGAGCATGAACTCGTTCCAGGTGTAGAGAAAGATGAGGCAGCTCAGCGTCATCACCGCCGACATGCCAAGCGGGGCGTAGATGTAGCGCAGGATCTGGAACTCGCTGGCCCCGTCGAGGGCGGCTGCCTCCCCGAGGCTTTCGGGCAGTTGGGCGAAATAGTTCGACATCCAGAAGGTCGCGAGCGGCAAGGAGCTCGCCACCTGCGGCAGGATCAGTGCCCAGTAGGTATTGAGGAGGCCGGTCGAAGAGAAGAAATCGTAGAGCGGGATGATGCGCGCCTCGGACGGCAGCACGAGCCCGATCATCAGGAGCGCGAAGACCAAGACGCGATACCTGAACTTCAGGACCGACAGGACATAGCCGGCGAGCACCGCCGCAACGGCGGTCGCAACCACCACGGCGATGGCAACGAGGGCGCTGTTGAAGAGCGAGAGGCTGAATCCCCCGCGCGTCCAGGCGGCGACGAAGTTCTCGAGGGTGAAGCCCTCCGCTGTGCTGCCGGGCGCCGGCGAAAGGGCCTGCAGCAGCACCGAGACGAACGGATAAAGGGCGACGAAAGCGCCGATCACCAGGATCAGGTGGCCGAAGACGACCTCTTTGCGCGATTCCATGCTGGTCAGTCCCTCTGCCGCAGGGCGCGGGTGATGACGCCGGTGAGAACGAGGATGAGGAGGGTCAGAACCACGCTCGCCGCGGCGGCAAAGCCGACATTGCGAGTGATGAAGGCGCCCTCGTAGATGAGATAGCTCGGCACCAGCGTCGACGTGCCGGGACCACCCGAGGTGGTGTTCCAGACGATGTCGAAATTGCGCAGCGCATTGGTGACGGTCAGCACCAGGGCGATAGAGATCTCCCCGCGCAGGCCCGGCAGCGTCACCGCCATGAATTCCTGGAATGGACCGGCACCATCCAGGCGCGCCGCCTCGTAAAGCTCGCGGCCGATCTTTTGCGCACCGCCGATAAAGAGCACCATGCAAAGGCCGAAATTGATCCACGTGCCGATGAGCCCCACCGAAACGAGAGCCGTATCGAAATCGCCGAGCCAGGCGCGTGACAGGTGCCCGAGACCTATGGCGGAAAGGAAGGCGTTGATCGGCCCGTCATAGGCATAGATCCAGCGCCAGGCGACCGCGACCACCACGGTCGCGAGGATCTGCGGCAGGAAGAGCACCGTGCGGAAGACGGCAAGGAGCCGGATGCGCACCCGCGTCATGATGGCGACGATGAGCAGCCCGATCAGCACCGGCAGCACCGCATAAAAGAAGATCATGATCAGCCCGTGCCCGAAGACGGTCAGCGTCTGCGGGTCGGTGAAGATGGACAGGTAGTTGCGCCAGCCGACCCAGCGCGGCTCGGTGATGCCGTCCCAGCGCTGGAATGAGAACTGCAGGGTCTGGACGAGCGGCCAGAGACAGAAGAGCGCGTAGAGAACGAGGCCAGGAGCGAGGTAGAAAAGATGATGCCAGGCGAAGCGTTGGGCATTGCCAGCGGCCCTTTCGGGCCGCCGGCTTTCGGTATCGGCTTGCGCGGCAGGCGAAGCGCTCATTGTTCCGCGCGCTCGTCCTGGTAGGCCTGCCAGTCGTCCTGGACCGCGGCGATGAAGCCATCGACATCGGTGCGGCCGGCGAGCAGCATCTGGGCCTGGGTGCCCATGGTGCGCTGCATGGTGGGTGTCGCCCAGTCGAGATAGCCGACGAACTCGCCATCGGCAAAGAGCGCGCGGGCGGCAGCAAGCTGGGCCTCATGCATGGAGCCGGTCGGAGTGACGGTCTCGAGGTTGGCGTTGGGCAGGCGGCTGACGTCGGCATACGCCTGGGCGAAGTCCTCGCTCAGCATCATACCGAGGAAGGCGAGCGCCGCCGGCTCGACCTGCGTCTTGGAGCTGATGTGCCAGGGGGTGCCGAAGGTGCCCGTCGTCACGTATTCCCCACTTTCGCCGCGCAGGAGCGTGTAGCCGAAGGCGTCGGGATCGACGGCGGCAAGGCGTGCGCCGTTGAACGAGCCGCCGAGGAAGAAGACGCCCTCTCCCTCCCCATAGGCCGCGACAGCGTCGTCGAGCGAGCGACCGTCATAGCCCTGGCCGAAATAGCCGGCCTCGCCCCAGGCCTCAAGCGTCTCGAGGGCCTTGCGCACGCCCGGCATGTCGAAGCTCGCGCCTTCATTGCCGGCGATCCAGCCGTTGACCTCGTCGACGCCGGAATACATGTCGATGAGAATGCCGAGGACATGGGAGCCCAGCGGATACTGGGCGGCGTTGCCGAGCATGATCGGCAGCTCGCCCGCCTCGCTCGCGGTCGCGAGCGCCGCCTCGAGATCGGCGATCGATTCCGGCGGCTCGATGCCGAGCTCTTCGAGCTTTGCCTTGTTGTAGAAGAGGCCGAGCGGCTGTGTCGCCCCGCCCATGCCGTAGACCGGACCTTCGCCCCAGGCGGTGCCGTCCTCGTTCCAGCGCATGGAGGCAAAGCCGCTGGCCGGCAGGCCTGCGTCGATGCCGTAGGCAGCGATGAAATCGTCGAGCGGGCGGATAAGCTGGGCGCGCACCATCGTGCCCATGATGGCAAAGCCCTGGTTGCCGTTGGTCACGTCCGGCGGGGTGTTGCTGTTCATGGCGTTGACAACCGTGCCCATCAGGTCGCCCCAACCCTTGAGGGTCAACTCGACGGTGACGTTGGGATAGGTCTCCTCGTAGAGCGGGACCAGCTTGGCCAGCATCGTCTCCTCGCCGGCATCGGCCCAGACGCGCAGCGTCACGTCGCCGAGCGCGGCGACCTCCTCGGCGGTCACCGGCGCGGTGATCTCGGCGGCGCCGGCCGAGGCGGCAAGGGAAAGGGTCAGTGCCGATGCGGCGAGCATGGCGTTGAACGTGCGTCTGAGCATTGGGTAGTCCTCCTAGTCCTGATGTGGCTGCTTTAACCAACCGGCGCGGGCCCTCACCCACTCCAGATTCCTGCGTTGTTCTTCGTCGACTTTGGCATGGTCGTGCCCGCCGTCGGGACGCCGGTCCTGCTCGACGACGATCCAGCCGCGATAATCGCGTGCGGCAAGCGCCTGCATGAAGCCTTCGAGGTCGAGGTCGCCTTCGCCGAGAGCCGCGGACGCGTCGGCCATGCCGAAGACCATGCCTTCGGCACTCGCCGTCTCGACCGGCCCCATGCGCACGTCCTTCAAGTGGACGTGGTTGACCCGGTCGCCCCAGCGGCGCAGCAGATCGACAGGATCA
>Ga0065721_10050311_pt1 | contig 21293 bp, 24 predicted proteins | sample Mesricmetagenome_FD_59108 | JGI IMG/M metagenome (GOLD analysis project Ga0065721, IMG submission 59108) | Mesophilic microbial community from rice straw/compost enrichment Sample: eDNA_1 v2 (version 2) | ecosystem: Engineered > Solid waste > Grass > Composting > Bioreactor | place: USA: Davis... | reverse complement strand
GATCGGCTTGACCCGGACGGCATCGCCGCCGTCGAGCTCGGGCTTAGCGCCGACGCGCTCATGGCCGGACGCTTGTCCGAGCTCGACCGGTATCCGCTGCTGACGAATTCGGACGCTCATTCTACGGGTATGATCGGCAGAGAATGCAACGAGCTGCTCATCGCCGAGCCGTCGTTCGAGGAGCTGCGCCTGGCGTTGCGCCGCGATTCCGGACGGCAGGTGCTCGCGAATTACGGCTTGCATCCGCAGCTCGGCAAATACCATTCGAGCTATTGCCTCGCCTGCGAGTCCGCCTTGCCGTCCGGCTCGATCGAAGCCTGCCCGAACTGCGGAAGCGCCAAGCTCGTACGCGGCGTGTCCGGCCGGATCGAACAGCTCGCCGACCGGTCTGAGGGACTGCTGCCTCCGCATCGCGCGCCGTACCGGCCGCAAGCGCCGCTTAGCTTCATCCCGGGCGTCGGTCCGAAGACGAGAGAACGGCTGCTCACGGAAGTGGGAACGGAGATGGAAGTGCTGCACCGCGCATCCGAACAAGCTTTGGCCGCCGTCGCCGGCGAGCGGATCGCTTCGTTGATCGTCGGAGTCCGAGAGGGCAAGATCTCATTCACCGCGGGGGCTGGAGGCGCATACGGCAAGCTGGGGGGCGCATAATCGCGGCCTGTCCACATACACATAGGTTACGAGGAAGCTCGCGAACTTAGCGTGTTTGGACAGGAGGGAGTCGCCGTGAAGCTTCGGTTGTGGAATATGTCGGCTCGCGATAATTTGAATATGTACGTCTTCATGCTGGTGCTGATCGTCGTCGGCGCGGTATTCGGCGTCCTGCTCGCCAGCGCGCTGACGCTCGATCAACAGCAGGAGCTAGCCGATCAGATGGACGTCTATCTATCGTCGATTCGGCATGCGGATCAGTTCAATCATGCGGCAGCGTTCTGGGACAGCTTTATTTTTTACGGCAAATGGCTGGGATTGATCTGGCTGCTCGGCGTGTCGGTCATCGGATTGCCGCTCGTGCTCGTGCTGGATTTTCTGAAAGGGATGCTGATCGGCTTTGCCGTTGCCCTGCTCGTAGACCAGCTCGCCTGGAAGGGCGTTCTCTTCTTCCTAGTCTCGACGGCGCTGCCGAACGCGATCGTCGTGCCGGCGTTGCTCATCGCCAGCGTCTCGGCCTCGCGATTCGCCTTTTTCCTCGTGCGCGAGAGGCTGTTCCGCAAGAAGGGGCAGCTGCTGCCGCCATTCCTCGCCCACACGGCGGTGACCGGATTGATGCTGGTCGTGCTGCTCTGCGCGGCGCTGTACGAAGCGTTCGTCGCGCCGGTTCTGCTCTCTCAAGTGGCGCCTCAGGTTGATGCGCAAGCGACGAATGTCGTGCGAGAATAGCGGTTTTTGCGATCTTTTGGATGAGAATGTCTATCATTTAGAAGGTTTGACTTATCGAACGGGCGCGCCCTATAATGGAAGCATGCTGTGTTTGCGACCGGAGGGGAAACGATGGAAGCCCGCATTGAAAAAGTTAAACAACAATTGCAAGCCCAGGGCTACAAGCTGACTCCGCAAAGGGAAGCAACGGTGCGCGTACTGCTGGAGAACGAAGAAGACCATCTGAGCGCCGAGGACGTCTTCATGCTCGTCAAGGACAAAGCTCCCGAGATCGGTCTGGCGACCGTCTATCGGACGCTTGAGCTTCTGACCGAGATGCACGTCGTCGAGAAGATGAACTTCGGGGACGGAGTCGCGCGCTACGACTTGCGGACGGAAAGCAACAAGCATCATCATCACCATTTGATCTGCGTCAAATGCGGATCGATGACGGAGATCATGGAGGATTGGCTCCTGCCGCTGGAAGAGCGTTTGGAGACCGAATACCGTTTCACCGTCCTTGATCATAGGCTCGATTTTCAAGGGATTTGCGCCAAATGCCAGCCGGAGAATCCGCCGGAGCAATCATAATAAGAAAGCTATTCCTAAGCGAATATACGCCGGAATAGCTTTTTTGCTTCTTATAACAGATTACGGATGATGCTTTCGATTTTCTCCGGCGTATCGGTGGGCGAGAACCTGCGGACGACAGCGCCATTGCGGTCGACGAGGAATTTCGTAAAGTTCCACTTAATCGATTTCGTCCCGAGGAAGCCGCGCTTCGCCTTCGTCAGATGCTTATATAGAGGATGAATGCCAGTGCCTTTGACTTCAATCTTGGCGTGGAGCGGGAAGGTGACGCCGTGATTCAGCTCGCATTGCTGGGCGATCGTCGCCTCGTCGTCCGGCTCTTGGTTCGCGAATTGGTTGCAAGGGAAGCCTAGAACGGCTAGACCGCGATCGGCGTACGTTTCGTGAAGCTTCTGGAGTCCTTTGTATTGCGGCGTAAAGCCGCACTTGCTGGCCGTGTTCACGATCAGCATCACCTTGCCTCGGTATTCGGACAAGTCTTTCGTTTCGCCGCGTATGCTGTTCACTTTGATCTCATAGATGGACATAAGCTCGCACGCCCTTTTTCACAGATAGAATAGATTGTTATAAATTAAATTGTATACAATATAATTAGCGAAGTCAACGCTTTACTCGTTCGTAAGGCGAATGTTATAGTGAGATCATCAATTTGATTGCATGCAATTAATTGGCGATCTATCCGCTTACAGAAGGAGGGTTCCATGCACAAGGGCGCGGCATTAAGTTTGGACAATCAGCTTTGTTTCGCAGTATATGCGCTCTCGCGGGAAATAACGAAGCGTTATCAGCCGCATCTGAAGCAGCTCGGCCTCACTTATACGCAGTACATTACGATGCTCGCTCTGTGGGAGGCTGATCAGGTTACGGTCAAGCAGCTCGGCGCCAGGCTGATGCTGGATTCAGGAACGCTGACGCCGTTGCTCAAGAAGCTGGAGTCGATGGGACATCTGACGCGTTCAAGAGACCCGAGCGATGAGCGGAGCGTCATTATCGCATTGACCGACCAAGGCAGGAAGCTGAAGGAGCAGGCATGGGACGTCCCGGGGAGGATGTTCTGCCAAGCAGGAGTAACGCAGGAAGAAGCGGATGCGCTCAGACAACACATTGCTTCGATGATGATGAAAGTACAACCGAACCGTATCGAGGAGGAAATGACGAATGACGATCTATAACTACGAGGTTCGCAAAGCGAACGGAGAAACGACGACGCTGGAAGCCTTTAAGAACAAAGCGCTGCTCATCGTGAATACGGCGAGTCAATGCGGGCTGACGCCGCAGTATGCCGAGCTTCAACAGCTGCACGAGCAATTCGGGGACCGAGGCTTGTCGATCGTAGGTTTTCCCTGTAACCAATTCGGAGAGCAGGAACCGGGAAGCGCCGAGGAGATCGCCCAGTTCTGCTCATTGAATTACGGCGTGACGTTCCCGGTACTCGCGAAGATCGAGGTGAACGGACCGGGTGCCCATCCGCTGTATCGCTACTTGACCGATCTAACCGGCGAAGAGATCCAATGGAACTTCACGAAGTTTCTCGTCGGCGCAGACGGCCTAGATATCGCGCGCTTCGAGCCGCAAGTGAAGCCGCTGGAGCTGAAGGACGAGATCGAGCAGCTGCTGCGCTAACAGTGGATGATGCGTCCACCTCACCGATCGTTACGTATACTGATGTAAGGTATGGCAGCCTTCGCCATGAAGCGCATGTATGCCTGCGGGGCATCCTATTCAGACGAACGAAGAATACGGCGGGGAGGGAACAACATGATTATCGGATTGCCGAAGGAAATCAAGCTCCAAGAATATCGCGTGGCGCTCATCCCTGCCGGCTGCGGGATGCTCGTGCAGCAGGGCCATGAGGTGATCGTCCAGAAAGACGCGGGCGTAGGGAGCGGTTTCTCGAACGAGGAATACGCGGCGGCCGGGGCGAGAATCGCGGACAGCGCCGCAGAGGTGTGGGCGTCGGCGGATATGATCGTTAAGGTGAAGGAGCCTCTTCCGGAGGAATTCGTGTATTTCCGAGAAGGCTTGATCCTCTTTACGTACTTGCATCTGGCTGCGGCTCCGGAGCTGGCGAAGGCGCTGGTCGACCGGCGAGTGACCGGTGTTGCGTACGAGACGATCCAATTGCCGAACGGAAGCCTGCCCTTGCTCGTCCCGATGAGCGAGGTGGCCGGTCGCATGTCCGTTCAGGAAGGCGCGAAATATCTCGAGGCGTTCTTCGGCGGCCGCGGCGTGCTGCTTGGCGGCGTTCCGGGCGTACCCCCTGCGGAGGTCGTCATTATCGGCGGAGGCATCGTCGGTACGAACGCGGCTAAGATGGCGCTGGGTTTAGGAGCGGAAGTCGTTGTGCTGGAGAAAAACAGCGAGCGGATGCGGTATCTCGACGACGTGTTCCAAGGAAGGCTTCGCACGCTGTCGAGCAACCCGTACAACATCGCGAATGCGGTGCGTAAAGCCGACCTGCTGATTGGAGCGGTGCTCGTTCCCGGCGCTAGAGCGCCTAGGCTCGTGACGGAAGAGATGGTCATGACGATGAAGAAAGGCGCGGTCATCGTCGACGTAGCGGTAGACCAAGGCGGCTCGATCGAGACGATCGACCGGGTGACGACCCATGAGCATCCGACGTACGAGAAGCACGGCGTCATCCACTACGCGGTCGCCAACATGCCGGGCGCCGTTCCTCGGACGTCTACGCTTGCGCTTACGAACGCGACGATCGACTACGTCATGCAATTGGCGTCTAGAGGCTTCGAAGCGGCTGTGGCGATGAACGATGCGCTTGCTCTAGGGGTCAACGCGCACCGCGGCGCCATCACGCATATCAGCGTTGCGCAGGCTGTCGGAATGCATTACACTGAGCTTCCAAACGTATTAGGATAAGCATGAATCATTTCCCCCTTTCGTTCATACGGATTAATACCGTGCAAGGACAAGAGGGGGAAGCTGTATGCAGGAAACGGTTAACAAATGGTGGGAGCGGCTGCAATTTACGCTTCTTTTCGTCGTTCTTACGCTTTTCGTGCATCATTTTTTCAGCCTGTTTCATGATTGGTTGAAGCCGAGAGATCCGTATAAGGTTCCCGAAGGCAGAGCGGAGAAGGTATTCCAATCGGGAGAAGGGGACGACCCGTCGGCTTCCCCGGGGGATCGGCTTCGGTTGTTTTATTGGCTCGGAGAATAAGAAGACAGAATAGAGGACGACGGAGATGACGACGCTTCGCGAATGGTTGCGTACCTACTTAAGCGAGCTGGAGCAAGAACGCTCCATATCCGTGAACACGGTTCAAAGCTATAGGAGCGACTTGAACGACTTTGTAGCCTCGATGGAGGCTTCCGACGTTACGAGACCGGCCGATCTACGGACTTATCACCTTCAATCCTATCTGAATAAGCTGCGCGCGGAAGGACGTTCCATCGCCACGGTCAACCGCAGAATCGTGTCCATACGCGCTTTCTGCAACGAGCTGGCCATACGCCGAGCGCTCGATTACAATCCGGCGATGCAGCTCGAATCGACGAAGGTCGAGCGCAAGCCGCCTCAAGCGATCGCGACGGAAGAGATGGTCAAGCTGCTCGAACTGCCTGACGTGCGCACGGACCACGGGCTGCGAGACAGGGCGATGCTGGAGCTGCTATATGCCTCGGGCTTGCGGGTGTCTGAGATGATCGCGCTCGATATCGGCCATATTCGACTGGATATGGGTTTTTTGCTATGCTTAGGTTCGCGGGGGAAGGAAAGAATGGTACCGATCGGTTCTCATTGCACGGAGTGGATGACCCGTTATATGGAACAATCGCGGCCGCGACTCCTCCATCCGGACAAGCCGGTTCATGCGATCTTCGTCAATAATCTCGGAGGAAGATTAACCCGGCAAGGCTTCTGGAAAATCATGAAGAAATACGCCGCGCAGCTAGGCATTGATATATCGCCGCATACGCTTCGGCAGTCTTTCGCCGTGCACCTGCTCGGCAACGGAGCCGATCTGCGAGCCGTTCAGGAGATGCTCGGACATGCCGCGCCGGCGACGACGCAAGCGTACCAGCCGCCCGCCAAGCTGAAGCTCAAAGAAGTGTACGAGATGAGCCATCCGCGGGCTAGATCGTCAAGACTCGAATGATAAAGGGGAAACCAGCATGGGTTTCGGTAAAGTAACGGTAATCGTTCTCGACAGCGTCGGGATCGGAGAAATGCCCGATGCGGCGAACTACGGAGACGTTGGTTCGCATACGCTCGGACATATTGCGGAGCGGGTTCCGAATCTATCGCTCCCGAATATGAGAAAGCTAGGCCTCGCGAATATCGCGCCGATCTCGGATTGGCAGCCGGAGCAGTCGCCCGTTGGGTATCACGGCAAAATGGCCGAGGTATCCGTCGGCAAAGATACGATGACCGGCCATTGGGAGCTCATGGGACTGCGGATCGACACGCCGTTCCGCACGTTCCCGGACGGGTTTCCGCGAGCCTTGCTTACGCAGTTCGAGGAAGCGACCGGCAGATCGGTCATCGGCAACAAACCGGCTTCCGGCACGGAAATATTGGACGAGCTTGGCGAGGAGCAAATGAAGTCGGGTGCGTGGATCGTCTATACGTCCGCCGACAGCGTGTTCCAGTTGGCGGCCCACGAGGAAGTCATTCCGCTCGAGGAGCTGTACGACGCGTGCAGAATCGCCCGAAGGCTAACGCTTGCGGACGAATACGCGGTAGGGCGCGTCATTGCTCGTCCTTATATCGGTAAGCCAGGTGCTTTCAAGCGTACACCGAACAGGCACGACTACGCCGTGAAGCCGCCACAACCGACCGTGCTTAACGCGTTGAAGCAAGCAGGGCGCGACGTTGTGGCAGTCGGGAAAATCAACGATATATTCAGCGGAGAAGGCATCACCGCGTCGTACCCGACGAAGAGCAATGAAGACGGCATCGCGGTTACGATCCGCGAGATGAACAAAGATTTCAATGGGCTATTGTTCACGAACCTGGTCGACTTCGATTCCCTGTACGGTCATCGCCGCGATCCTGAAGGCTACGGACGCGCGCTGGAAGTATTCGACCGCGCTCTACCTGAGCTTATGGCGGCTACCGGCAAGGACGATTTGCTGATTATAACCGCCGATCACGGGAACGATCCGGTGCATCCAGGAACCGACCATACGCGCGAGTACGTTCCGTTGCTGGTGTACAGTCCGGGCTTTGCGGAAAGCGGGAAGTTAGAGACGCGGCCTAGCTTTGCGGATTTGGCGGCGACGATCGCCGATAATTTCGGGGTGTCGTTCGCGACCCATGGCCATAGCTTTCTGAAGCTGCTGCGATAATCAATAGCGATTCGAGGAGAGATCAGGATGTCCAATTTAATCACGAAAGCGGTAATCGACGAAGCGGCCGCGTATATCCGGTCCACAACGAGCATTACGCCGGAGATCGGCCTTATTCTAGGCTCCGGCCTTGGCGTTCTTGGAGAACAACTGGAGGATGCGGTAACGATCCATTATGCGGACATTCCTCATTTTCCGGTATCCACGGTTGAAGGTCACGCGGGAGAGCTTGTCATCGGCAGGCTGCAAGGACGCAACGTCGTGCTCATGCGCGGCCGGTTCCACATGTACGAAGGCTACGAGCCGGAGCGTACGGCATTCCCTGTACGCGTCATGAAGGCGCTCGGCGTCCGGATGCTGCTCGTAACGAACGCGGCAGGCGGCGTGAATACGTCGTATAAGCCGGGTAACTTGATGCTGATCTCCGATCACCTGAATATGACGGGCCGCAACCCGCTGATCGGACCTAACGATAACGCGCTCGGCGCTCGGTTCCCCGACATGTCGGAGGCATACAGCCGCAGGCTGCGCGCTATCGCCAAGGAGACGGCGGCTGAGCTCGGCTTCTCGGTTCAAGAAGGCGTATATGTCGGTCTGCTCGGGCCGAACTACGAGACGCCTGCGGAAATCCGCATGTTCCGCACGCTTGGCGCGGACGCGGTCGGCATGTCGACCGTCTCGGAAGTAATCGTCGCCAGACATTCCGGCATCGAAGTGCTCGGAATCTCGTGCATCAGCAATATGGCTGCGGGCATTCTTGACCAACCGCTGTCCCACCAAGAGGTCATGGAGACGACGGAGCTCGTTAAGGAGCAGTTCCTGTCCCTCGTGCTGAACGTGCTGCCTAAGATGTAAAAGGTGTTGTGTGGTGTGTGGGGAAGCCTCATTGTCCATCGCGGACGGTGGGGCTTTTATGCGCCTTTATAACGATATCCCCTTCGCTCAGGTTGTGCAGTGACTCGATTTAATCGCGCTATTAAGCGTCAGAGTGGCCATGGGGGAGCGGTATCCCGATATTCGTGTTCAGTTCGACTAACCCAAACTGCGTGCGCCGATCCGAGACTAAGTGCCGCTACAGTTCGACTAACCCAAACTCCGTGCGCCGATCCGAGACCACGAGCTACTGCAGTTCGACTAACCCAAACTGCGTGCGCCGATCCGAGACTAAGTGCCGCTACAGTTCGACTAACCCAAACTGCGAGCGCCGATCCGAGACTAAGTGCAGCTGCAGTTCGACTAACCCAAACTGCGTACGCCGATCCGAGATTATGTGCCACTACCGTTCGACTAAACCAAACTACGCACACATATTCGAGACTTCAGGCCGCTGCTGTTCGACTAACCCAAACTGCGTACGCCGATCCGAGACTAAGTGCAGCTGCAGTTCGACTAACCCAAACTGCGTACGCCGATCCGAGATTATGTGCCACTACCGTTCGACTAACCCAACTACGCACACAAATTCGAGACTTCAGGCCGCTGCTGTTCGACTAAAACAAACTGTAACTTTTCCACCGCACAACTGCCCCACCTCCACCACTCCAACTCCAAGTCATTTCTGACAGGCTGTCCGCATCTACTAGTAGAGAACTCATTTTCGTCCAATAGGAGGGCAATCAGCCATGGCTAAGTCCAAGCGGGGACACGCGTTGTATAACTTGCCGTCGCGGGGGAGGGGAACTTGTCCGGTGTGCGGCTCGACCCGGATCAAGCTGCTTTATCCGCGAACGCCGGCAGGCAGGAAGACGATTCAAGTGTGCAAACGGTGCTCGGTAGCGCCGCAAACGAAGATAGACGACGTCGTGTAACCATCCGAGCATAGCCGATCTCCCCTAGGAGGTCGGCTTTTTTCGCTTCGGCGAAGCCCGCGTTTGGAATATATTTCTTTCCGATAGGACAGACTGGAGGGAAGAAGTCCAGACAACATGGCCGTTATCCGGCCGAGAGGAGAGCCATCATTGAACGCAAGCCGATTTCGCGTAAGAGGGTACCGAGTTTTCGTCGCCATGCTAGCCGTGCTGCTTCTATTGCCGTCCGCAGCTTGGGCCGAGGAGGGGAAAGGGAAGGCGACGGGGCCGATCGCCAATCTGGCCGCCAGCGCCAAATCCGCCATTCTGATGGACGCGGACAGCGGCACCGTCATTTACGAGAAGAACAGCAACGCTAAGCTGCCGCCGGCCAGCATCACGAAGATCATGACGATGCTGCTCGTAATGGAGGCGATCGATGAAGGACGCTTGAAGCTGACCGACAAAGTACAGACGAGCGAATACGCCGCGTCGATGGGCGGATCGCAGATTTTCCTCGAGCCCGGCGAAGAGATGACCGTCGATGAAATGCTCAAGGGCGTCGCCCTCGCTTCGGGCAACGATGCTTCCGTCGCGCTAGCGGAGAAGCTCGCGGGCAGCGAGCAGCAATTCGTGGCGATGATGAACGACAAAGCGGCTCAGCTAGGCATGAAAAATACGAGGTTCGAGAATTGCAACGGGCTTCCTGCCGCAGGTCACGTATCATCCGCTCACGATATCGCCATTATGTCCCGAGAGTTGCTGAAGTACGAAGGCATTACGAAGTATACGGGACTCTATCAAGACCACTTGCGCAAAACAAGCGAGAAGCCGTTCTGGCTCGTCAACACGAACAAGCTGGTACGGTTCTATCACGGCGCGGACGGTCTCAAGACCGGTTACACGAACGAAGCGAAGTTCTGCCTATCCGCTACGGCTCGCAGAGAGAACCTACGATTGATCGCCGTCGTAATGGGAGAGCCGAACACGAAAACCCGCAACGCGGAAGTGTCGCATCTGTTCGATTACGCTTTCGCCCAATACACGAACGTGCCGATCTACAAGAAAGGCGACGCCATCGGCGAGTTCAAGATCGAGAAGGGCGCAACACAGAAAGTGCCTCTCGTCGCCAAACGCTCGTACAGCATCCTGGTTCGCAAAGGCGACGCCGGCAAAGACATCCGCCACGAGCTCGTCCTAAACCGCATCCAAGCGCCTATTCAAGCGGGAGACCCGGTCGGCAAGCTGGTCGTGTACCGCAATAACGAGGTCATCAAGGAATTTCCGGTGGAATCGCCTGTGGCCGTAAACCGCGCGGGCTGGTGGAAGCTGTTCAAGCGGGCGGCGGGCAAGCTGTTCATGGCCGACTGACGGCCTGTCACTCAACGCGGCACATGCGTATTTTGTCGCGTAATTGCACGTAGCTTCTAGTTTTGTCGGAGGGCAGGAATGGGAGAGCCTGTCGTAGAATTGGTGACCATGCAGCTAATGCAGCGAAAGGGGAAAAGCGCATGAGCTTACAGGTCGAGCTGGAGCAGCACCGCAACGTATTGATCGTTCGGCTTAGAGGAGAATTGGATCACCATACCGCTGACGTCGTCAGGTTCAAGATGGAGGATGCCATCCTTCGGGGGCGCTGCGATCATGTCGTATTGAGCCTGAAGGATTTGCAATTCATGGACAGCTCCGGTCTTGGCGTTATCCTTGGACGATACAAGCTGGTGAAGAGCCGCGGCGGCAAAATGGTCATCAGCGACATCCAGACTAGCGTGAAGCGGTTGTTCGAATTGTCCGGTTTGTTCAAGATATTGTCGGTCTACGAGACCGAACGCTCGGCGATCGCCAGTCTGGAGGTCGTCTCATGAGCGGACATAACTACATGAAGCTCGCGTTCGCCAGCCGTTCCGAGAACGAAGCGTTCGCCCGTATTACGGTGGCGGCGTTCGTCACGCAACTCGATCCTACGATGGAGCAGCTAGACGAGATCAAGACGGTCGTATCCGAGGCGGTTACGAACGCGATCATCCACGGCTATAACGGCAGCGAGCAAGGCACGGTAACCGTTGAAGCGACCATTGACGGCGATACGTTAAGCTTAACGATTTCCGACGAAGGCGGAGGCATCGAGGACGTGGAGCTGGCTCGCCAGCCTTTGTACACGTCCAAGCCGGAGCTGGAGCGTTCGGGAATGGGGTTCACGATCATGGAAAACTTCATGGACGCGTTCGAGGTCGAGACGAGTCAAGGCGGGGGCACGAAGCTTCGGATGAAAAAGCGGATCGAGTCCAAAAAAGCGTTGTTCAATTAATAACCGTGCGGCAGGGGTTGGAGGCATGGAACTGGAGTGGAAGCGTTCGTCTCCGCCGGCTTACTTGGATGACAGCGAAGTCAAGCGCTTGATTGCGCTCAGTCAATCCGGAGATGTAACCGCGCGCGACACGCTCGTGAATAGCAATATCAGGCTGGTATGGTCGGTCGTTCAACGGTTCTCGAACCGGGGATACGACAGCGACGATCTATTCCAAATCGGATGCATCGGACTGCTCAAGTCCGTCGATAAATTCGATCTAACGTACGACGTTAAATTTTCAACGTACGCCGTTCCGATGATCATCGGCGAGATCCAGCGTTTTCTTCGGGACGACGGGACGCTGAAGGTCAGCCGATCGCTCAAGGAGATGGCGAACCGCGTCCGCAAAGCGAAGGACGAGCTTTCCAAACGGCTCGGCCGCGGCCCCACGATCGGCGAAATCGCCGAAGAGCTCGGCGTAACGCCGGAGGAAATCGTCTTCGCTCAGGAGGCGAACAAGCCGCCGGCGTCGATCCACGAGACCGTATTCGAGAACGACGGAGACCCGATTACGCTTATGGATCAGATCGCCGACGAATCGCAGGAGAAATGGTTCGACAAGCTCGCGCTCACCGAAGCCATCCAAGGCCTAAGCGAACGCGAGCGGTTGATCGTCTATCTCCGTTACTTCCGCGACCAGACGCAATCCGAGGTCGCCGGCCGGCTAGGCATCTCCCAAGTCCAAGTCAGCCGGCTAGAGAAGAAGATTTTACAATCGATTAAAAATCAGATTGCCCAGTAATTCAAAAAAGAAGACTTGTACGATGGTATAGCCCATTTCGCAATTGAATCTCTTTCCGGCCGCTGTTGTATCCAACAATTTTTGATTACCCTTTAAGGATAATTGTCGGATACAAAGGCGGACGCAAGCTCCTCCAAGAGATTCATTGCTTCATGGGCCTATCATCATACGGGTCTTTTTTGCATTATGGGCATACTACCCCAAAAGGGGAGGGAGCCGATGGAACAACTGGAACCTGACATCGTCTACGTCCGCATGAGGAGGCGCGCGGTCGTGAAGCCGGGAGCCGTCGTCACGCTCGGCGACGTCGCGCGTATCGTCGTCGATCCGCGATTGGAACATCGGCTGATGCGGCTTCCGCTTCATCGCATTACGGAGCAGGACGGCAACCTGCTCGTCATCGACATGCTGCAGATCGTCAAGGCGATTCGCGAGGCGGAGCCGGGCATCATGATCGAGACGTTCGGCGAGCCGCACGTCTTGCTCGAGATCGTCGCTACCGGCGAAGTGAAGCCTCGCCGATGGCTGCTCGTCACCGCCTGGATTCTGCTGTTCTTCGGATCGGGCATGGCGATGATGAACTTCCATGCCGACGTCAATATGCCGGCCGTCCAGAAGCGCATAACCGAGCTCATCACCGGCAAGCCGGCCATTCACCCTTGGCTGTTCCAAGTCCCGTATTCGATCGGCGTAGGAATGGGAATGCTGCTCTTCTTCAATCGCTTGCTTCGCAAGCGTCTGAACGACGAGCCTAACCCGCTCGAAGTCGAGATGTTCATGTACCAAGAGAACGTTAACCACTACGTCATCACCGAGGAATACCGCAAAAAACACGAGCAACTCGAGATGCGGGCAGGGGATCGACGTGATTGACGTTCTCCACGGAATCGCTCTCGTCCTGATCAGCTTCGCCGGAGGGTTTACGGTCGGCAGCGCCTTCGTCGCCTTGCTTATCGTACTCGACTTGATTCCGAGGCTCGTCCAGCTGACGCGGGCATACCGGCGTTCCGCATGGTTCGAATCCGGCATTCTGGCCGGAGCGGTCTATTGGAGCTCGGCCGATCTGTTCGGCTGGGACTTCGCTTTGCCGGACGAGGTGCTTCTCGTTCCTGCTGTATTCCAAGGCTTGTTCGTAGGCATGTTCGCCGCGGCTCTGACCGAAGTGCTGAACGTGCTGCCGATCCTAGCCAAGCGGCTGAGGCTGAAGCCGTATTTGTTCTCTTTGCTGCTCGCGCTCGTGCTGGGCAAAATGACGGGCTCGCTGGTCGATTGGCTATGGCTGCGACCTTAGCGCAACTTCTTATTCGAAATGGGAGGAAAGTATGGAAACGACGGAACACGACAGCATGGACTTCATGCATGACGGGATACTCGGGGTGCCCGAGCCGGAACCGGAGAAGCCTCCGACCGAGCATAAGGAAGGCAGCCAAGCCAGCGCTCAACCGAAGCAGCGCGGCACGGACAACGAGAAGGACCGGATACCCGACCGCTTGGATGAGTTCAAGGAATCGCTGAAGGAAGCGATGGGCTACGAGAAAAGCTTCGAGGTGCAGGTACGCGAAATGGCCGTCGGCGACCGCACGATCGCCCTGCTGTTCCTTAGCGTGTTCGCCAAGGATACCTCGCTAACCGAGATATTGAAGCGGCTCACGTATCTTGAACCAGGCAGTATGAGCCACGATGCGATCCACTCGTTCCTCGAGCACTACGTGCCCGCGATCCAAGTGGAGGTCACGTCCTCGTTCCAGAAGATGGTCGATCAAGTGCTGGCGGGCAATACGGCTTTCTTCGTCGAGGGGCAGAGCGAGGTGCTGCTCATCGACGCCAAGCAATACCCCGCCCGTACGCCGGAGCAGCCGTCGCTCGAGAAAGTCGTCCGGGGCAGTCAAGACGGGTTTACCGAGACGCTGCTCACGAACGTAGCCTTGATCCGCAGAAGGCTGCGCGATCCGAAGGCTCGCTTCGAGATGCTGAAGGTCGGACGGCGGACGCAGACGGATCTATGCATCGGCTACATTCAAGATATCGCGAACCCGAAGCTGATCGAGTCGATTCGCGACAAGATCAAGGCGATCGATATCGACGGACTGCCCCTTGCAGACAAAGAGCTGGAGGAAATGACGGTTAAGGGCGCCTGGGACCCTTTCCCGCTCGTACGCTATACCGAGCGGCCGGACGTCGTCGCCGCTCAACTGCTGAACGGGAGCGTCGCCGTAATCGTGGACACTTCGCCTAGCGCGATGCTGCTTCCGACGACGTTCTTCGATCTCATCCAGCATGCGGAGGAGAATCGCCAGAATCCGTTCATGGGCACGTATTTGCGCTGGATTCGTTTTATCGGTATATTCGCTTCGCTGTTCTTAATGCCGCTTTGGTATCTGCTCAGCCAGAACGCCGTTATGCGTCCGGAATGGTTAGCGTTCGTCGGCGCGGATAACACGGGGACGATTCCGCTTATTCTGCAGTTCCTGATCGCGGAGATCGGCGTCGATCTGCTTCGGCTCGCGGCCGTTCATACGCCGGCGCCGCTCGTGACGGCGATGACCCTCTTGTCAGCGATCCTGATCGGCGATATCGCGGTCAAGACAGGCTTGTTCATCAACGAAGTCATTCTGTACATGGCGGTGTCGGCGATCGGCATGTTCGCCACCCCGAGCTACGAATTAGGGCTCGCCAACCGGGTCGTTAGGATCGGGCTGCTGCTCGCCGTCTTTTTCATGGGCAATATCGGTTTCGTGCTTGGCGCGACGTTCGTGTTCATCTATTTGGCCGTCAAGAGGTCGTTCAACGCTCCGTATCTATGGCCGCTGCTTCCATTCAACGGGCCAGGGCTGCTGACGATTATCCTGCGGCGCCCGCTTTCCGCCAACAAGGAGAGATTGTCCATCTACCGGACGCTCGACAGCCGCAAGCAACCTACGTAAAGGACATTAATGCAAATGTTGTGGCAAAATCTCCATTTCCCCGCGTGGAATTTTCGGCTATACTCAGGATAATTCGCGCAAGTCCGGACAGGATGTTCCAATGCCGGAAAATGAGCCAAAAGGGGAATCGCATATGTTTTTGCACGGGACGAGCAAAATCAACAGCAAGGGTCATCTTGAAATCGGAGGTTGTGACGTAACGGACCTCGCTAAAGAGTTCGGCACGCCTCTCTATATCGTAGACGAAGAACTCGTGCGCCAGCGGGCGCGCGAATTCATGGACGCCTTCCGCAAGACCGGGTTGCGCCACCAAGTCGCGTATGCTTCCAAAGCGTTCTGCGTCATGGCGATGTGCCGCGTGGCGGAAGAGGAAGGCATGAGCCTCGACGTCGTGTCTGACGGCGAGCTTTACACGGCGCTGCAAGCAGGCTTCCCTGCGGAGCGCATTCACTTCCACGGCAACAACAAGACGCCTGAGGAAATCAACATGGCGCTCGACGCGAACATCGGCTGCTTCGTCGTCGACAACTTCATCGAGCTGCAGCTGTTGAATGCGCTTGCGACCGACAAAGGCAAAACCGTTAACGTGCTTCTCCGCATTACGCCAGGGGTAGAAGCGCATACGCACGACTATATTTCCACCGGTCAACAAGATTCGAAGTTCGGCTTCGACTTGAGCAACGGCACGGCGTTCAAAGCCGTCGAAGCGGCGATCGCTCAGCCGAACCTGAAGCTGCTCGGCGTTCATTCGCACATCGGCTCGCAAATTTTCGAAGTCGAAGGCTTCAAGATGGCGTTCGAGAAAGTCGCCGGCTTCGCGGTCGAAATCCGCGACAAGCTGAATTATACGTTCACCGTATTGAACTTGGGCGGCGGCTTCGGCATCCGCTACGTCGAAGGCGACACTCCGTTGCCGCTTGCCACATACGTGCAAGCGATCGCGGACGCAGTTCTGACGACCTGCAAAGGCGCGGACTTCCCGCTGCCTGAAATTTGGATCGAACCGGGCCGCAGCATCGTCGGCGACGCGGGAACGACGCTGTACACTGTAGGCACGAGCAAGGAAATTCCGGGCGTGCGCAAATATATCGCCGTCGACGGCGGCATGACGGACAACCCGCGTCCTGCGCTGTACGAGTCCAAGTATGAAGCCGTTCTTGCTAACCGCGTCAACGACAAGTGCGAGGAAGTCGTATCCGTAGCCGGCAAATGCTGCGAAAGCGGCGATATGCTGATCTGGGATCTGAACCTTCCGACCGTCCAATCCGGCGACCTGCTTGCGGTTTTCTGCACGGGTGCGTACAATTATGCGATGGCGAGCAACTACAACCGCATTCGCCGTCCAGCCGTCGTCTTCGTCAGAGACGGCAAGGCGGATCTGGTCGTCGCTCGCGAATCGTATAAAGACATCGTCGGCAACGATATGATTCCGGAGCGCCTGCGCAAGCAAGCCGTGTCCAAGTAATCGATCGAAGCCGCGGACGCGAAGGAGTGTTCACATTGGCTAAAGAAGCAGTCATTACGTTGCCGGACGGCAAGGAAGTCGTACTCGAGATGTTCGATCAGGACGCTCCGAATACGGTAGCCAACTTCGAGAAGCTGGCGAACGAAGGATTTTACAACGACGGCGTGTTCCACCGCGTCATTCCGGGCTTCGTCGCCCAGGGCGGCTGCCCTCACGGAACGGGAACGGGCGGACCAGGGTACACGATCCCTTGCGAGCATAACAAGAACAAGCATGAGCGCGGCAGCCTGGCGATGGCGCATCGCGGTCCGAACACGGGCGGCAGCCAATTCTATATTTGCTACAAGCCGCAGCCGCATCTGGACGGCGTGCACACCGTATTCGGCAAGGTCAAATCCGGTATGGAGCATGTCGACGCGTTCCAAGGGCAAGACAAGATTCAATCGATCCAGGTGCGCGACGTCTAATAGGCTCGCGCAGCAGCCAGAACCTCTTCCTTCCGGGGGCTTCTCCCGAGGGAAGAGGTTTATTGTTTATACCCGTCTATTAAGGTGTACATAGGAGACACCGCGAAAGTCCCTTTGTAGCCAACCACTGACTGTTATTATGGTCAGTGGATTGTTGTTTTGCGAAAAAAAGAACCATCCCATGTTGGACAGTTCTGTTGTTTAAGCTTTCTTTTGCTGTTTATTGTAACTCTTCATAAACTGTTTTGAAGTTACAATGCTTGTTCCATTATAAGATCCTAATTTTAATAAACCGTTCTGATGATCATTTGTAATCAAGCAGCTTACCTTAAGATGAGCGGCTAATTCAATGAAATGCTGATCGCCTTTATCGGACGATAGAGAAGGTCGAATCTTGGTTGGTGACTCTATGAATTGCGATCTTCTTCTTAAATCAACAACATACATCAGGATATCAGAGCACTCAAATTCCTCATGTTCGTAAATCTTATTTACGATTAATTTGCATAATTCATTGAATGTTATCGAAGAAAATGCGAACTGAAGTTTTCCAGTTTCCTCTAACTCTAATATTGCTTCATCATTCTTAAAGTAGCCTTTGCCAAATATGGAATTAATAAAAACATTTGTGTCAACTACAACGAGATTCATTGTAACCTCACAATTAGTCGGTATAATTAGATCTAATTTTCTCCAAATCTTGTTTTACATCATCAATCGTAAAGTTACCTTTTTCCATCAATTTTTCAGCGGAGGATTTGGCTTTTTTCCAACCGGTTATAGGCTGAGTGTTTTTTTTCAATAACTCTTGTGTAAGCGTTGTGTTCATCCGTGATTTCCTCCTTTTTTTCATAAAATCTTCCTCCTTAAGGGTGCTGGAGAAAGATATGCAATAGGCTTGTCCAATATATGATTAATAAGAACTAATTAATAAAATAACTAAGTACTGATTTCAAGGTTGAAGTTGTTGTACATAGTTGTACATTGTTGTATAGCTCAAATATACTACTTTTACCTGATAGAAGTAAGTCTTTACCAACTAAATCATGAAATAATTATATCAATTAATATTTCAGAATTGACATCTGAATCTAATAATAAAGATTATTGAATAATGTAATACGATGAACAAAGCATGATTGCATGTATAACTTCTTCAAAACCAATTCATTTGATCGGAATTGCAAAATGAATAATCTGGTGGTATGATTCTACAAACAAGGGCTCGACATTACTTGTTGAATTCCTTATATGGCGTGGTTTTAGCTATTAAGGACACCAAGGTTACTAAATTTAATAGCGCAAAACCTTCGGGGCGGGGCGAAATTCCCCACCGGCGGTGATCGGCCGCGCGCGGGACGCTTCCTAGAGAAGCTCCGGCTACGCGAGCCGTTAGTCCGTGACCCGTCATCGCTCTTACCGGCCAACCGGTAGAGTGGCGATGCGGTGGACCTGGTGCAATTCCGGGACCGACAGTTACAGTCTGGATGGGAGAAGGAAGCGCAGCGCGGCCTAGCCGTGCCCAAGCAGAGCATCGAACGGCGCAGGAAGGTCGGCAATCGTTGTTGTAGATTGTTCATTATTTCACAATGCCTGCGTGCGTTGGTTGAGCGGTACAAGTCTCGACGACGTTCATCGCCGGGCGCAGCCGCCAGCTGACGTCTATTCGTTCGTGCCATCGGGCGCGTAAGACCAGGTCCTTCTATCGCTGTGCCTCTACAACCCCCGGGGAGTCGTTCCTCGGGGGTTTTTGTTGCTTCGCTTCCAAAGCGGCGAAGGAGAGGAGAGTGTCCATTGAACGTACTGAACGACGAATATTACATGAGACTTGCGCTTCAGCTCGCCGAAGGTGCGGCCGGTCAGACAGGGATTAATCCGGTCGTCGGCTGCGTCATCGTCAAGGACGGACGCATCATCGGAATGGGCGCCCATCTGCAACGCGGGGAAGCGCACGCCGAAGTCCACGCCCTTAACATGGCGGGCGACCAGGCGGCTGGAGCCACCGCATACGTTACGCTTGAGCCGTGCAGCCATCACGGGGCGACGCCGCCTTGCTGTGAACGGCTAATCAAAGAGAAGGTGGCGCGCGTCGTCGTCGCGACGACCGACCCGAATCCGCTTGTGGCGGGAAGAGGGATCGAGAGACTCCGTGAGATGGGGATCGCCGTCGAGGTCGGCCTGCTTGGGGAGCAAGCCGCGTCGCTTAACGAAGTATTTAATCACTTCATCGTGAACAAGCGTCCGTTCGTCACCTTGAAGACGGCTCTCACGCTCGACGGACGCATCGCTACGCATGCCGGTCATAGCAAGTGGATCACAGGACCGGCCGCGAGAGAAGTCGTGCACACGCTTAGACATCGCTATGCGGCCATTATGGTCGGCGCAGAGACAGTGCGGACGGACGACCCGGAGCTCACGACGAGGCTTAGCGTTCCCGGCCTGCATCCCGTCCGGATCGTCGTCGATTCGCAGCTGAGGCTGCCGGATAACGCCCGATTGCTGAACGCCGAAGCACCGACGATCGTGCTGACGACGGAAGCAGCCGACGCGGGCAAGGAAGAGAAGCTCAAGCACCTTGGCGCAGAAGTGCTGCGTTGCGGCGCTGGACCGCGAGTCGACCTTGCGGACGCGATGAGCAAGCTCGGGGAGCGGGGCATTAGCTCGATCCTGCTTGAAGGCGGAGGCGTGCTTAACGGCTCCATGCTGCAGGCGGGGCTTATCGACAAGCTGATGCTGTTCTATGCGCCGATTATCGTCGGGGGAGAAGGCTCGCCATCAGGCTTTGCTTTCCGCGGACCCGAAGCGATGTCCGCCGCTTATCGCCTGCAAGGCGTTAAGCTGGAGACGTACGGCGACGATTGGTGCGTGACCGGTTATCCGGTACGAGGAGGTTCGTAGATGTTCACAGGACTCATAGAAGAAATCGGCTCGCTCCGTTCGGTTGAACGTCGTGGCGAAGCCATGATATTGACGATCCATGCAGCCAAAGTTTTAGAAGACGTTAAGCTAGGCGACAGCATCGCTGTGAACGGCGTATGCTTGACCGTCGTGAAATCCGATGCGCGGTCGTTCTCCGTGGACGTCATGCCCGAGACGTATCGCCATACGAACCTTGCTTCGCTTCAGATCGGCAGCCCGCTTAACTTAGAACGGGCGATGATGGCCGGAGCGAGGTTCGGTGGACATATCGTGCAAGGACACGTGGACGGTATGGGAGTGATCCGGGATCGCCGAGCCGAAGCCAACGCGGTTGTATTCACGATCGAGCCGCATGAGCGGAAGGCGATGCGCCACGTGATCCCGCAAGGGTCGGTAACGCTCGACGGCATCAGTCTTACCGTCGTTGACGTAGAGAGGGAAGCGGGAACCTTCACCGTCTCGATCATTCCCCACACGTTGAAGGAGACCGTGCTTCAACACAAGCATCCCGGGGATACGATCAATATCGAATGCGATATTCTAGGCAAATATATCGATCACCTTCTGCACGAGCCGGAAGAACGCTCGGCGCAGTCCGTCGGCAAGCCAGTCGGACTGACCGAAGCGATGCTGCGCGACAACGGATTTATGTGAAATGGAGGCGGAAGAGATGAAGGAGAACGAACAAAGACCGTTCGATCCGATAGAAGAAGCGATTTACGATCTGATGCGGGGCAAGGCGATTATCGTCGTCGACGACGAGGACCGGGAGAACGAGGGGGACCTGATCGCGTTAACCGAGAAAGCGACGCCCGAGATCATTAATTTCATGATCACCGAAGGGCGAGGGCTCGTCTGCGTGCCGATTACGCCGGAGAGGGCGGAAGCGCTTGACCTGCCGCCGATGGTCAGTCACAATACGGATTATCACGGTACCGCGTTCACGGTATCCGTCGACCATATTTCGACGACTACGGGCATCTCGGCGCATGAACGCGCGGCAACGGTCAAAGCGTTAATCGATCCGAACGCGAAGGCGCACGACTTCCGTCGTCCGGGACATATTTTCCCGCTGATCGCGAAGAAGGGCGGCGTGCTGAGAAGAGCAGGCCATACCGAGGCCGCGGTCGACCTGGCGAGAATGTGCGGCTCCGAGCCTTCGGCCGTCATCTGCGAAGTGATCAAGGAAGACGGTACGATGGCCAGACTGCCGGACCTCATTCAGTTCGCCGAGCAGCACAAGCTCAAGCTCATTACGATCAAGGATTTGATCCGTTACCGTAACGAGAAGGAGAAGCTCGTTAAGCGCGAGGTCGAGGTCCGCATGCCAACCGATTTCGGGGTGTTCCGGGCGATTGCCTACACGAACGAAGTCGATGCCA
>Ga0065721_10050310_pt1 | contig 21309 bp, 15 predicted proteins | sample Mesricmetagenome_FD_59108 | JGI IMG/M metagenome (GOLD analysis project Ga0065721, IMG submission 59108) | Mesophilic microbial community from rice straw/compost enrichment Sample: eDNA_1 v2 (version 2) | ecosystem: Engineered > Solid waste > Grass > Composting > Bioreactor | place: USA: Davis... | reverse complement strand
GTTGGGGCTTGGCATGGTGACGGCGGTGGATGCCCGGGTGGTAACCCTGGCATTCCCCCAGGCGGATTGCGAACGCATGTACGCCCGCCAGAAGGCACCGCTCACGCGCATCACCTTTGATGTGGGCGACCAGATCCATATAGCCGACGGCAGGTCCGCCACTGTAGTGGCGGTGCACGAGCACGCCGGCCTCAAGTTCTATGACATAGGCGAGAAGCAACTGATACCGGAGGCGGGCCTCGCCAGCGAAATCAAGATGAACCAGCCGCTGCTGCGGCTGCAAACCGGTCAGATAGACGCCGCCAAGTGGTTTGCCTTCCGCCGTCAGTTGGATCGCGCCATGGCCCGCACCTGGCAATCGCAACTGGGTGGATTGTTGGGCGTGCGCGCCAATCTCATCCCCCATCAGCTCTATGTGGCCCATAACGCCTGCAACCGCGAAAATGTGCGGGTGTTGCTCGCCGACGAAGTGGGCCTGGGTAAGACGCTCGAAGCCGGCATGATCCTCAGTCGCCTGGTCCGGTTCGAGCGCGCCCAGCGGGTGCTGCTGCTGGTGCCGGATGCGCTGCAGATTCAATGGCTGGTGGAGCTGATTCGCCGCTTCAATTTGCGGCCCGATCTCTACGCCGCCGAGGAACACGACTTCACCACCGGGCAGATCCATCTGCTGCCCCATTCCGCCATGCACACGGACGCCCGCCTGCGCGAGGCAGTGGCGGAATTCGACATGGCCATTGTCGATGAGGCCCACCATATACAGCCGGGGTCCGAGGCTTTTGCTCTGCTGAAAGCCATTTCCGCTCAAGCCAAACATCTGGTGCTTCTGTCCGCCACGCCGGAGCAGCTGGGTGTGGAAAGCCATTTTGCCCGTCTGCAATTGCTGGATCCGGCGAAATTTGATTCCCTGGAGCATTTCATCGCCCAGGAGCAGGCCTATGGTGAGCTCAATCAGCAGATACGCGCTCTGCCCAAAGGTCGCGATCAACTGGTCAAGGCGTATCAATTGGATCCCGCATTGAGTGACCAGCAACTGGTCGATCAATTGTTGGATTGTCACGGTATTGGTCGCGTGATGTTCCGCAACACCCGCGCTTCCGTGGCGGGATTTCCCGAGCGGGTAGCTGTGCCCCATGTGCTGCAGGAGGATTCCTGGGAGGCCAAGTTCGAGTGGCTGGCCGGTTTCACCCGCAGCAATCCCGGCAAGAAAATCCTGGTGATCTGCCACTCGGTGGACACAGTGAGGGCCTGCGAAGCGCATTTGTGGCAGAAGCACGGCATACATGTGGCGCTGTTTCATGAGGAGATGGATCTGGTGGAGCGCGATAGCGCCGCCGCCTATTTCGCCGATGCGGAACGCGGTTGCCAGTTGTTGTTGTGCTCGGAGATCGGCAGCGAAGGTCGCAATTTTCAGTTCAGTCATCATCTGGTGTGTCTGGATCTGCCCGATCATCCGGATATGCTGGAGCAGCGCATAGGCCGCCTGGATCGCATAGGGCAGAAGCACAAAGTCTCCATTCATATTCCTTACTGCGAAGGCACCCGCGACTGGGACAAATTCGTCTGGTATCACCAGGTGCTGCAGTGCATCGACCGCCAGAGTCCCGCCGCCGGCGCTGTGCATGATCTCTTCTGGGATAAGCTCACTCATACTGCCGCCGACGAGCCGCTCCACAAACAGGCCCATGAGGAACTGCTCGAACTGGAAACCCGCATTCAACAGGGGCGCGATGCACTATTGGAGATGAACAGCTGTCGCCAGCCTCAAGCGGAAGAGCTGGTGAAAGCCATTGCGGAATTCGAGGTGGAGACGCCTCTGGCGCTGGTGGAGCAGGCGAGCGAATTGTTGAATTTCCACTTCGAGGAAACCCAGGGCGGCGCCTATTCGCTGATTCCCGCGGACAATATGCTGATCGGCTCGCTACCCGGTATTCCGCTCGATGGCATAGAAGTCACCTTTGACCGCGCTTTGGCCAACGCCCGCGAAGATGTTCTATTCCTGACCTGGGACTCTCCCTTCATCACGGGGCTGTGGGAGATTCTGCATCACTCCGATCTGGGATCTGCGTCTGTCGCTCTGCTGCCGAGCAAACAATTACCACCGGGAAAATGTCTGCTGGAAACGGGTTTCGATCTGGTGATCCAATCGCCCCAAGCCACCGCTTGCCTGCCATTTTTGACGGACCTGTCGGTACGGGTGTTGGTATTGGATGTGGGCGACAAGGACCTGTCGGACGTGCTGCCGGAAATTCCTTTCGAAAAATCCCTCACCCAGGTGGATAAAAAACTCGCCCGCAAAATTATCCAGTCCCGCAAGGATGTGTTGCCCCAGTGGTACCAAAAAGCGGAAAAATTCGCCGAAGACAAGCGCGAGCAATTGTTGAGTCAGGCGATACAAAGGGTCAGAACCTACTTCACCACCGAAACCCAACGCCTGGAAAGCCTGGCCCGCCGCAACCCGCAGGTATCCCCTGAAGAAGTGGCAGCGCTGCGCGCTAAAGAACAGGCCATAGTTCATGCGCTGCAGAATCAGGTGCAGGTGCAGTTGTCTGCAATAAGATTGGTGGTGACTACCGAGGCTTGATCTGGATTGCAGCGGGGCGAGGAGATTTCCTGGCAAGCTTGTTATTGCGCCGCTTCCGCTGAATTCACCGTCACTCGGCCCGCGGTCTGCTCCTGTAAAATTTCCCTCATTTGAGCGACAAAATCCATGGGGCATTCACATAGCAGCACCACCTTATCGGTGTATGCTGCATCCAATATGCTGATGTCCTGCTGATCCAAAATATTTCTTACCCGCTGCTCCAGAGCAAATTCCACCTGGATATTCACGGCTTGAGTGGGCACCACTTTGCACAATTCCGCCTCATCCAAGGCCCGGGAAACCGCCTGGCCATAAGCGCGCGTCAGACCACCCGCCCCAAGCTTGATGCCACCAAAATACCGCACCACCACCGCGAACACATTGCCCACCTTGCGCTGCATCAGCACATTCAACATAGGCTTGCCCGCCGTACCCCCCGGCTCCCCGGCATCATGAAACCCCGCCGCCAATGCCTGCTCCGGATCCCCAATCACATAAGCCCAGCAGTGATGGCGGGCCTCCGGATGTTCTGCCTTGATGGCCTCAAAATGCACAAATCCCTCATCCTTGGATTTGATCGGCCATAAATAGGCGATAAAGCGGCTGCGCTTTTCTTCGTAGCAGAAAGTGGCGGGGCGGGCGAGGGTCTGGAAGGGGCGGGACATGGTGTTAATCGCAAGTTCTTACTAGGAGTTGCTAAATATAGCGCCTTTGGAGATAAGCGGAAGGCGAATACTACGTCCATCTGGCTGCAATCTCAAAGGGAATTGAAAGGTCGTTAAAGCACCTGAGTTCTCTGTTGCTTAAACTGAGCGGGAAAAATAGGCTGATCATGAGGTATTCCCGGTAATATTCCCGAGGAATTTGTGAATTTTTCACATTTATGAACGGATATTTCCATTACTTTCTTAATGCATTTCACAGAGCTCTAACATGATGAAGAATATGTAGGGGGGCTGGACATGTTGCGCAAATCAGGGGATTCATTTTTTACTAGGAGGGTTAAGCATGAAAAAGATAAAAGCGTTGGCAATTGCGTTGGTTTTTATCGGGTCGGTGTCTCAGGCTGATCAAAAAAATAAAGAAAAAGAAGTTGGAAAAAATCAGGATCAAAGCAATGCATCTAGCTTTATCGTATCGGAAACTGCGCCCGTGATTACCACAAGAGGGCGGGATGGCGTCTGTCCGATAATAGGGCAAAGATATATTGCTGGCAGATGGATTACGCAATATCCACCAGCATCCGCAGATCCAGATTGCCCGCCCAAATGAATATTGCTTGTCGGTAACATTCCCAGAATGTGATTGCCCCACTTTATGCCTATGATCAGGGTATTCTATGTATATGCGCATTGAACCATGGGGTGTAGATAAACGGTCGTATTAATTTGTGATCGTTGGTGATTGTGTTTGTTAATTTTCTCTACAAATACGCTGGTGATGTATGTATATTAGCCGCGCGAGTGATTCTTTGGGGTGGACTCGTCCCTGCTAGGCTAGGTACGTAAGAATGTAAAATGAATTTTAGGAGGAAATATGACCAATTTTAACGCGGGTGAAAATGGTAAAGTGGATGAAGGTGGTAGATTGGGTGAAAGCGGTAAAACGGGCGAAAGTGGTAAATCAGGTAAAAGAGGTAGGTCGCTGGTTGCATTCCTGATTTTGACCAATTTGGTGCTCATCGCGGTGGTGGTTTTTTTGCTGGGGCGCCCGGGATTAAATGATCTCCGCGCCGGTAGCGGGAAGGCCGACTTCCTACTCGCAGTAAAAACCGGTGAGGCACCAGTCATTTATACCCCAAGTGGCAGCGCTTGGGTGAAATGTAAGGAAGGTGAATGTAGGGGGACTATAGAAGAAATAAGTTGTAATGTTAAAGATGTTCCGGGATTCGCATTGTTTGAATTGCAAACCGATAACGCACAAATTCCGACCCGAACTATTGGGGCGCTTGGAAATTTGCTTATTTCACCCGCGAATGCTGACGCTCCGGCCTCAGATGGTGTATGCCCAGTTACTGCAGTTCGGGTATTTCAAAATGGGGTGGTTGTAAAGAGTTATCCTCCAACCTCGGAGGACCCAGATTGTCCCCCGCGCTAAATTGTTGAGTTGATATTAGTTCATGTTGATCGTAATGGTTAGTAGTCCAAATCTCTCAGGCACTAACCATTGGCTTCTCGGCTTGGTTGCAAAAATATTATAGTCAGTAAAGCTGAATTCTCTGTCTGTGATATTCAATATGTCGAGCTTAATTGCACCAAGCCCATTCTCGAGTATGAATTGCAGCGATGCATCAACGGTGGAAAAGTCCTCTCGTGAACTGCTCAGTTGACCCGTATAGGTTTCCATTTTTGTTGTTTGTCTAATGGCATTGGCCTTGATATTCATTATTGTGTTTTGATTGAACGAATAATTAAGAATTAGTCTTAGATATCTTGTTTCATGTGATTCAGGAAACGTTAGATCGGGCTCCGCTGGATCGGTTTCTCTATCCATGAAGTCATTTTCAAATCTGATTCCTGTTGAAAGCTTGCTATTCGGCATCCAGTTGATATAGATGCTTTCGAGCTCCCTGTCTAATTGCTTATCTAAAAGAACGGCAGTGTTTCCTATATGGATTTGTGGCTCTGTTAAGTCGTGATGCGTCTTTGTGGCGCCCATGGCGAAAGATGAGCTGGGGCGGAAAATAATTTCTGCAGAAGAGGATTCGTATAGTGTGCCCCATGCGCCATCAAATACTTGGGGAAATCCATTAAAGTGTGTCGGCTTAAGAGATGTCTGGGCTTCAAGTCGCTTTGAATAGGTTTCGTAATACGCAATACGCCCTTCTAATTGATTATTGGGTGTCCAAGTTAGTCCTACTTTCGGCAGAACTTTTGAGCTGATTTTCTTGGTAACATCCTCGCCGAAGACATTGATGTCAAGATCTGTGTCATGATAATCAAAACCGAATGCTAAGCTCAGTTTCTCAAAAACTCTTGGTCTGATGTACAAGTAATACTCAGAAACCTGTTGGTTTGCTTCGAATAAGGTCATAGATGACATAGGATCCCACGTGTCGGCGGCATGCTCAGACTGATTCGCGCCAGTAACCAAGCTAAAGTTCTCTGAGTCTATGATGTATACAGCCTCTATTGCTTCTACATCAGCGTCATCTTTAGACCAGGTAGGTGTGGGGCCGGAGCCGAAGTCTATGATGCCCTTTTCTTCACCTCTGATATCGTTATTGCTATAAGACATCAGTAAGACACTTGATTTGGAGGTTTGTATGTTTGCGCCCAATCGCGCACGGTGAGAATCTGACGATATACGTTTATCCGGCGAATAATCGTCGGGATTGAAATTCAGCCCTAGATCTCCAGCTTCTTCAGATCTGTGATTAATTTCTAGGCTTATGTTGACCTTGTCGATCTGATATCGTGTTAGTAGATTTGAAATACTGTAATTCACATCGTTATTTTCTCGGAACCCATCAGATTTATAGTTGTAATGTCCGATGTCAAAACCGATTTTTTTGCCAAATCCGCCGACGCTGACGTCATATGCATGAGTGTTTTGTGCGCCGGTAAGAATTGCTCCTTTTCCGCGCAGTCCTTCCTGAACAAATAGTGGATTGTATTCATTCACGCCTAAGTCTGCTGGGCCGGCGCCGTTAATAACTAATAATCCTGTTTCCGACAATCCCAGTGGTAAGGGTTCAGACCCAATCGGCTGCAATATGGTTGATTGAAAACGCTCTGAGGCGCGAAGAGATTCATAACGATTATCTTCGGCATAAGCTTCGGCCAATAGCCTATGTCCGCTGTGTTCTCCCGGTGCCTCACTTATTGCTTTAGCGCCAATCTCTATCGCTTGTTTGGAAAACCCCAACGCATTGTATACACGACCTACATTTGCCGCTCGCGAGGCAGAATCCTTGTCTAGGTATAGCCGAGAGCGGTAAACCGCGCGATTGTCATTTAGCTCCCGGCTTTTTTCGAAGCTTTTAACTGCACTTATCAACTCTCCTGTCTGCTGCTTTTTAAGACCCTCATAAAACCAAGGCGTAGGATCATTCGGATCCAAATTCTTCGCCAACTGATACTGCGCATCCGCCCAATCATTCTGATTCTGTGTCGCATAGGTTTTGCCCAAGTAACTGCGCAATAAGCTATTGCCCGGGTCGAGCAGTACTGCCATTTCCATTTGCGCGCGGCCCTGGTCGATTTTGCCTTTTTGGATCAGGGCCAATGCCAAGCCCAGGCGCGCCAGTGGCTCGCTGTTGTTGATGGCAATAGCGGTTTGGAAATGGTTTTGCGCTTTGCCTGTGTCAAAGCGGTTGAGGGCGATAAAGCCGGCCAGGGTGTTGACGCGGCTGTGATTCGGCGCTTGCTTGAGTGCCCGGTCAATCAATTTTTGTGCGGCGCGGGTGTTGCCGACGCTCAATTGCAATTCGGCGCTGCGGGCGAGGGCGAAAAGATTGTCAGGAACCAATGCTTGGGCTTTGAGATTGGTCTGCAAGGCTTCCTCGATTTTGCCGCGGCTCTGCAATGCATAGGCATGGGCGAGGAGGGTGCTGGGATTTTGCGGATGGGATTCGACCAGTTGTGTGGTTTGCGCCAGTGCGCTTTCACTGTCGCCACTGATCAGCGTGCGCAACGCTCGTAGTGCTTGGGCATCTGCCTGCCCGGGAGCTGCCTTGAGCGCATTGGTCAGCAGCTGTTCACCCAGTTCGGTATGGCCTGTATTGAAGGCGATGGATGCTGCCAGTGCGGAGGTTTCGGGAGTGGGATCCTGGGCGGTGAGACGGCTGAGCGCCTCGCCGTAATTTTCTTCGCGGATCAAGGTTTCAATGTCGGCGGGCGCGGCGACCTGCACTATCAAAGGTGGATAGTGGAGTATCCACTCGGCCGCATCGCGCAGGCGGATGCTTTGCACTGGGCTGGGTGCGGAGTTGGCGGTGGCGGTTGTTTGTGTCCCTTCTCCCAGATGCACTTCGCCCAACTCGTTGCTCACCCGCACATCACCTTCCAAAACCGCCACACGGTTTTCCGTGGGATTCGCATTTACCACGAATTCTGTGCCGTCCACGGCGGCATTCAAATAAGGGGCTTTGATGGTGAATTGTTTGGGGGTGCGGGACAGAAAATGGGCGGCACCTTCGCGCAGGGAAAACCAGAAGCCCTTTTCCTCCGGCAGCAGGGTCACCAGGGAGTTTTCCTGCAGGCGCACCAGTGTGTCGTTGGCCAGGCGCAGTGCGGCGCGCTCCCGCACTACCCGCACCCGGTCGCCGTAGCAGAAGTGAAACCCGCTCTCCGCGCTCTGCCAGGATGTGTCGGGAGATTGCCATTCCACCAAGCCCTCGACACTTTCGAGTCGGGCTGCCCACTCTTGGCAGCGCTCCTCGGCGGAAGTCGGCAGGGTGTAGGTGAGCAACGCGAGCGCTGCGATCAAAATGCGGGCTGATGCGGCGGATTGATTGACCATGGAACACTCCCGATCCGAGGTTTAAGGCGGTGCACCCGTTAGCTGTTGGTGGCAAAGCTGGGCGTAGTAAGCGCTGGGTCCGTCAGCAAACGCGTTCACCAAATGAGAAAATTGCGCCAATGCTAAACCAAAATTCTGGTTTTGGTAATTTTCAAATGCCTGTTTGAATCCGGCACTGAGCGGCTCTGGCACGGTTTCATAGGTGTAGAGTGCAACGGATTCCGAGCGATTGCGCAGTTGAAAATTACCCAAATATCGCAGTTTCTGATCAGTGGCATCCTGCGCAGCCAGCTGTTCGGCGACCGGGCCGGAACAGAGCAGGCAGGTGCCCAGATTGCGGTTGAAATGTTCGATACGCGACGCAGTGTTGATCATGTCGCCGACGGGGGAGTATTCAAAGTGGCCGCTGCTGCCCAGGTTGCCGAGGGAAAACTGTCCGCCGTGCAGGCCGAAACAGGTGGGTAACTGGTTAGCCAGATCGGGCTCCTGCGCCAGTCGGCGGCGTATTTCCAGGACAGTCTGCAGGGCGGACGCGCACATGGACGGCGTGATGGTGGGACCGGTCCAGAGGGCGAGCATGCCGTCGCCCACCAGATTGCCGATGAATCCGCCGTTCTCCTTCACCACCTGGATCAGCACCGCATAGTAGCGGTTCATCAGCGCGTGCAACTCCGTGGGTGGCAGGGATTCCGCCAAGCGGGTATAGCCCTGAATATCGGTCAGCAGACAAACCCCCTGCACCAATTGGCGCTGCTGTTCCAGGCGATTGAAATTGCGGCTGAGATGTTGGGCGGCGTCGCTCGGGAGATAGTGGCTCAGGGTCAGGCGGATTTCCCGCTCCCGGCGTTTATGGACTTGATAATGGTGCGCCCAACTGAGCCCATTGGCGGCGAGCATCGCTATGCCGGGCAACAGCAGCGGCAGCCATCTATGGCTCGCGCTGAACAAATAGGCGGCGGTGAAGATGTAGATTCCGGCCAACAACGCCTGCAAGCCCAATGACCCCGATAGCGGCAAGCGACAACACAGCAGAGTGAGCAGAAAAATCGCCACGCTGATCGCCATCAGCATGGATGCTGTCGGCGCGCGCACATAATTCTGCTGCAGCAGATTGGCCAGCACGGTTGCGGAAATCTCCACTCCGCTGATATCCAATCCATGTGAGTCGGTGAAAACCGTGCGATAGGCATCCTGCTGTTCGGTCTGTCGAATCTCGGAATAACCCACGTAGGCGATTTGGCCGGCAAAGATCTGCTGCAACCGGGTATCCGGCATCTGCAGCACTTCGTCCAGTGGCAATGTATGCAGGGTGTGAGCTCGGCCATAAAAATTGATGACCACGCGTTCCGGCAATGGCTGTGCCCAATGGGGTCTGGGGGAGACTGCGGATACTTGGCGGTGGAAAAACGCCTGTGCACGATTGGCCAGATTCTCTGGCATGGGCTTTTTCGGGTGAAGCATCTGCCACAACTGCTGTTGCTCAACTTCAGGTTGCAATGCCAGATAGGCCTGCAGCGGCTGGGTGGCCTCCCGGCCGCTCGGCAACTCGTAAAAAAGAAATGCGCTGCTGACTTCAGCGGGATATTTGGGTAACACAAAGCTGCCAACTGCCAGCGCGTGGCGGGAGAAGCGCGGCAAAGGCGCTATCTCTTCCTCGATATCCGCCAGACCTGAACCTGCATCCATCTGATGGCGTTTCAAATATTTGAATAGCACCACATTGCCCGCTTCGGCTATGGCCTGCTCCAGTGCGGAATCCTGTTGCTCATCGCGCGCTAACTTGAAGGCGACGTCCATGACGATCAAACGTACGTTGGCTTGCGCGAGACGTTGAATCAATTGGGCGTGCAGCAGTCGCGACCAAGAATTGGATTGGGGTGGCAGCTCCAGGTTTTCCGCCACCTCGGAATTCAGGGCCACGATTTTGATGTCTTCAGGAGGGGATATGGCGCCGCGCCAGTGAAACAGCCAGTGCAGACTGGTTTTCTGTTCCAGGTTAAATGCATAAGGTGAGCTGCCGAAGACAGCGATCAACCCTATACTCAATAGGCAAGCGAGCCACCAACGGGCATGTTCGACTTTTATTCTCCACCCGTTTGTCGCAAAATGCCGCATGCTGTTTGCCGCCTGGATTCATAACAATAACCCTTCCCCCCTACCAGAGAAGCGGGCCATGCTTGAGAACATTCGTTTATTTTCCAAGATTCCGACTGAGTGCCTGCGCAAGCTGGAAAAGACCACAAGCTTACGCAAGTACCCGAAAAATACCATTCTCTTTATGGAGGGCGATGATAACGCCCATCTGTATGTGATCAAATCGGGATTGGTCTGTATTCACACCGACGACAATGAAGGTCGTCAGTTGGTGCTCAATTACATGGGGCCGGGAGAATATTTTGGCGAGTTGTCCCTGTTGGATGACAAACCGCGATCGGCGTCCGCCTCCACAGTGGAGGACTCTGCGTTGCTGACCATCTCTCGGGAAAATTTCCGCGCATTCATGCGCGAATATCCGGAGCTGTATGAAGCGCTGATGGTGGAGCTCGCCGATCGCATCCGCACCCTGACGGAGAATGTCAAGGACATGGCGCTGTTGGATGTCTATGGCCGGGTGGCTCATACGCTGGAGCGCCTCTGCAATCCGAGCAATGAACACTCTCCCAAGCTCACTCACCAGGACATAGCCAATATGGTGGGCGCCTCGCGCGAGATGGTCAGCCGCGTCATGAAAGAACTGGTGGTGGGCGGCTATATCGAAATCCAGCAGAAACAGATCCGCATCCTCAAATCCTTTCCCAAAAACTGGTAATTCCCGCTCGGGTGGATGGTGCATGCGTCCACCTGATCTCTGTCTTTCAATTCAGATTCAGTTAAGTCTTCTTCATCTAAGGTAGAGCCATGCCTTGAGAAAAGGCCTGTCAACTGAGCGTATTGGAAGGTTTCGTATATGAACAAATTACTGATGATCGGCTTGTGCGTAGGCGGAATAGCGGCGACGGCGGGCGGTGCCTTGGCGGTGCGCGAAATGTCGCCCAGGGAGGCGAGCGTGGTGGCGGTCAAGCCCATCACTGCCGGTATGGAGCGCGAGTACGCCGAAGTGGTGCAGGTGCTGGAAGTGGCGGACCCAAGCGCACCGCGGTTTGTCGCAGTGCTGTCGACCCAGCCGGTGATGGAGCGCGGACGCGAAGAGGAGATCTGCGAATGGGTGACAGTCACCCACCAGGCTCCGGTCAAGGATGAGCATCAAATCGCCGGCACAGCGGCGGGCGCCGTTATTGGCGGAGTAATAGGCAATCAAATCGGCGGCGGCAACGGCAAGAAAGTGGCCACTGCGGCCGGCGTCATAGTAGGTGGCGTTATAGGCAAGAATGTGCAGGCCAAACATCAGGCCAGCCAGACCTATGAGACCACCGAGCAACAGTGCCGCATTGAGAGAGGCGAGGACCGCATCGCCGGCTATGACGTGACCTATCAACTGGACGGCAAATCTTCAGTGGTCTTTATGAGCCACAAGCCGGGCAAGGAGCTGCCGTTGGTCGGTGGCCAGGTGGTCACGGACAAGGCGGAAATCAAACGCCTGACGCAAAACCGCGCACCCGCCAACTACGAAGTGTTTTATGAATACGCAGGCCGTCCCGGCAGCCTGATCATGTCCAAAGCACCCGCTGTAGGCGCGTTGTTGGTGATGGAGGAGGGCAGGGTGGTGACCGATCCCCAGCGATTGGCCGAGCTTGAGGCCCAGCAGCATCAGGTGGTGGCATATCAGGTGACCTATCGTCTGGGCGACGAACTCCGTCAGGCCCGGACCACGGAGAAACCCCAGGTGGGTGAAACCGTCACCGTCAAGAACGGCCGATTGCTGTTGGCCGGCGACACCAAGGCCACTCAGACCCTGTGATGCGCATGTCGGCGGCGAAATATGAATATGGAATTGGGGCGCCAGTGGGGATATGCTGCCCCTCGCCCGGCGTCTTTGCAGGTACCCTCCAATGGCCAAACCCCTCGTCGATGATCTGGACCGCCACATTGGCCGGCGCCTGAAAAAATTGCGGCAGAGAGAGAAGGTCAGCGCCCTGGCGCTGGCCGGCGCCATAGAATCCACCCAACAACAGATTTCCCGCTACGAAAACGCCCACAACAAGCTCAGTGCCGCCCAGTTGTATCGCATAGCTACGGCCCTGAGCGTCCCCACCTCCTGGTTCTTTCAGGATTATCAGCCCCCGGCGCCCACCCCTGTGCTCACAGCGCGCGCCCCCCAACAGCAATCCGAACATATGCGGGATGAATTGAATGTATTGGCGGACCTATGGCCGCGTCTCAATCCGGAACAGCGGGCGGCGGTGTTGCGGGTGATCGATGCCTTCCTGGTGTGACCTGGGCCGGAATACGACTGCCTAGTCCTCCAGCGGATGACATTCGTAGCCCAGCGCCTGGGCAACGGCTGGATGGGTGACTTTTCCTTTCTGAATATTGACGCCGGCAGCGAGTCCGGAGAGTTTCCTGCGGGCTTCCAGCCCCTGTTCCGCCAGTGCCAGCACATAGGGGAGGGTGGCCTGGGTGAGTGAGAGGGTGGCGGTGCGAGCCACGGCGCCGGGCATGTTGGCGACGCAGTAATGCACCACGCCGTGGTGGATAAAGGTGGGCTGCTGATGGGTGGTGGGTCGGCTGGTGGCAAAGCAGCCACCCTGGTCTATGGCCACGTCCACCACCACGGATCCAGGTTTCATTCGTCGCACCAAGTCCTCACTGACAAGCTTGGGCGCGGCAGCGCCGGGGATCAGAACCGCGCCTATGACCGCGTCCGCCTGCAACACCCGCTCCTCCAGTGTCTCAGTGGTGGAATACAAGGTGGTGATACCGCCGGCGGACGTGTCATCGATCCACTTGAGCCTGGCGAGGGACTTGTCCAAAACGCAGACCTCAGCCCCCAGCCCCAAAGCCATGCGCGCCGCGTTCCAGCCCACCACTCCGCCGCCCAGCACCACCACCCGCGCCGGGGCCACGCCGGGCACGCCGCTCAGCAGGATGCCCGAGCCGCCGGCGGACTTCTCCAGACAGCGGGCCGCAGCCTGGATCGACAGACGCCCGGCCACTTCGCTCATGGGGGCGAGCAGGGGCAGATTGCCTTGGGCATCCGTGACGGTTTCGTAGGCTATGCAGGTGGCGCCGCTGGCCAGCAGCCCCTGGGTCTGCTGCGGGTCCGGCGCCAGGTGCAGATAGGTGAACAGCAGGTGTTCGGGGGTGAGATGCCGGATCTCCGCCGCCTGGGGCTCCTTGACCTTGACGATCAACCGGGACCGGGCAAAGACCTCGGCGGCGCTGTCCAGGATCTGGGCACCGGCCTGGCGATAGAGGTCATCGGTAAAGCCGACGGCGGCGCCCGCCTGGGTCTCCACCAGCACTTCATGGCCCGCCTGTGTCAGCTCCCGGACGCCGGCTGGCGTCAAACCTACGCGATATTCCTGGGCTTTGATCTCTTTGGGTACACCGATGTGCATACGGATTCCGTGGCGGTTGCTCAAGTTTGGGGTTTGTTGTCCTGGATTCCGCACAGTTCCAGCCAGCGCAATAGCCCGGCGCTGCGGTATTTGTGCTTATGTAGAACAGCGTAGAACATGCGGTGGAAGTCCCTCTGGGGTACCGGCAGAGGCACCAGAGTGCCGCGTTGGAAGGCATCCTTGAGCGAGATGCGCGACAGGCAGGAGATCCCCAGATGGCTTTCCACCGCGCGTTTGATGCCCTCCGTATGCTGCAGCTCCAGAAGAATGTTCAGGCGCGGCAGCAGTCCGCGCATGGCGCGCTCGAAGGTCTGACGGGTCCCGGAGCCCGGTTCCCGCAGAATCCATTGGGCCTGCAACAGATCCTCATCCGACAGGCTCGTCTTCTGCGCATAGGGATGCTCGGGGGAGCAGAAGCACACCAGTTCATCCCCCTGCCAGGGGAGGATGTCCAGGTCCGGATGATGGTATTCGCCCTCGATCATGCCTATGTCTATGTCGAAGTTGAGCAGCTTTTCCGCCACTGTCTGGGTGTTGGCCACCTCCAGGCTGACACCAGCGCCGTGGGTCTGCATATAGCGGCTGATCAGGGGGACGGCCAAGTAGTTGCCGATGGTAAGCGTGGCGCCCACTTTTATGCGGCCCACCTCCCTGTGGCGTTTCAGGTCGTACTCCAGCTCCTGGGCCATGGCCACCAATGCCTCGGCCTTGGGGCGCAACAGGCGGCCCAGTTCGTTGGTTTGCAGGCGCTTGCCCACCCGGTCGAAGAGCTGCACATCGTATTGCGTCTCCAGGTCCTTGAGTGCGCCGCTGCAGGCGGATTGCGACATGGACAAATGCTCGGCCGCCTTGGTGACATTCTCGAAATGGGCGACCGCGAGAAAGACTTGCAGCTGGCGCAGGGTGTAATGCATAGGGGTATTCCGCTTATATCGGCCAGTCCGATTTTAAACATTTGGATAAGTTGATTTACCTATATGGTAGTTGCTCATTAAGCTGGGCTCAATTCTTCCACCACTTGCCTGCGGACGCCCCTATGAGCAATCTGATCACCGAAACCGTGCTGGATGTACATCACTGGAACGATTCCCTATTCACGTTTCGCACCACCCGCAGTCCCGGGTTCCGCTTCCGCAATGGCCACTTCACCATGATGGGGCTACCCCAGGAAAATGGCCGGCCCCTGCTGCGCGCCTATTCCCTCACCAGCGCCAATTACGAAGATCAACTGGAGTTTTTCAGCATCAAGGTGCCCAACGGACCGCTCACCTCGCAGCTGCAAAATATCAAGGTCGGCGACCAGATACTGGTCAGCAGCAAATCCACAGGTACATTGGTCACCGATCACCTGATTGCCGGCAAGCACCTCTATCTGCTGTCGACCGGCACAGGGCTGGCGCCATTTCTTTCCATCATCAAGGACCCGGAGGTTTACGAGCAGTTCGACAAGATCATCCTGACCCACGGTGTGCGCTATGTTAACGATCTGGCTTATCAGGATTTCATCGAGCGCGAATTGCCGGAGCACGAGTTTCTGGGAGAAATCGTGCGCGACAAACTTCTCTACTATCCCACTGTGACCCGCGAGCCCTATCGCAACCAGGGACGTCTGACGGATCTGCTGGCCTCGGGCAAATTGGCCGCGGATCTCGGGTTGCCGGAAATCAATCTGGAGAACGACCGTTTCATGCTCTGTGGCAGTCCCTCCATGTTGAAGGACACCTGCCGCATTCTCGATGAACTCGGTTTTCGCGAAGTGCGCCACGGGGATGCAGGTCATTACGTAATCGAGCGCGCTTTCGTCGAACAGTAGTTCGACCCCCGAGCAATCCATATTGCAATTTCTTCTTCCTCTTTAGCGCCTTTATTAAGGCGCTTTTTTATTTGCCAACGGCCCCCGCTATTTTATTAACGCCTGTCGGGATGCCGCTCCTGCCGTTTGTAATTATTTACTTATCTGCTAGCTTGAGATAGGGTAGCGCGACTTTGAGCGGTTGGCGTTTTGGTGAACCGGTTCAGCGCCGCGCCGCGATCAAACCATAACAATAATTCTCCTCTCTGCTGCACTTCTGGAGCGGAAAACCGCTATGCATGAAAACGAACTCTTCGTTCTATGTCTGGGCACTGTGGTGCTGATCTTCATAGGTGTTTATCGGGCGCAGTTCAGCCGCCTGCCGGCGGCGCGATGGTTGCTGGCCGCATTTTTCGCCGTGTGGGTGGCCTGGGTGGCAACGGTTTTGGAACACCTCTTCCTGCCCGTATTTTTTAACGTCCTGGAGCATCTGGGTTACGCCGCCAACGGAGTGCTCCTGTTCATCTGGTGCTGGTTGGGCATGAGGAGCGGCAAGGCCCATGCCCATGATTAGCACACTGGATCTCATCGGCAGCTTGACGGCTTTTGCTGCGGCACTTTTTCTGCTCACCTCCTGGCGGCGGCGTATGTCGGCGGCGGAACAGTGGATCGTCGCAGGGATTTGCGGCACCACGGCGCTGATCAACGGCCTGAGTTTTTCGGCTTGGCTGGGTCAGGATATAGGCGCGGATCTGACGGAGAGTCTGGGCGATTATCTGCAGATACTTCAGCCCGCGCTCTGGGGCATGTTTTTTTATGTGGTCATGCAATGCGCCCAGCGTCGCGAGGTGGAAAAAAGCCATCAGCAGATGCGCGATATAGTGGAAAACATGCCGGTGATTCTCCACGCCCTGGATGCCCAGGGCCGCATACTGGCCTGGAATCGCCACGCGGAGGAAGTGACCGGATACTCCAAAGCGGAAGTCATAGGTGCGCGAGATAAATTACAGGAGCTGTTTCCCGATACGGATTATCGCGAGCAGTTGCTCGCCGAATGCCGCAATGGCGGCGCCACTTATCAACATCGCATCCGCCCCCTGGCCTGCAAGCACAATTACGAGCGCCAGGTTGCCTGGTACAACATCTCGGAGAAATTTCCCATCAAAGGTTGGGCCACCTGGGGCATAGGTCTGGATATGACCGAACAATTGCTGGCGCAGAAGGAACTGGAGCACATGGCAACCCATGATGAACTCACCGCTCTGCCCAATCGCGCGCTGCTGCGCGATCGTCTCAATCACGCCCTCGCGGATGCGCAGCGCAACCATCGTCGCGGCGCATTGCTGCTGCTGGATCTCGATCATTTCAAAATGGTCAACGACAGTCACGGCCATCCGGTGGGCGACCAGCTGTTGCGCGAAATCGGCGAGCGACTGAAAAGCTGTGTCAAAGCCACGGATACGCTTGCGCGCCTGGGCGGTGACGAATTCGTGATTCTGCTGGAGCGCATAGGGCGCCCGGAGGAAGCGGCACTGGTGGCGGAGCGCATTTTGTCTTCGCTGGTCAATCGCCCGTTTTTTCTTTTCGGCAATGAAGTCCGGGTGCGCACCAGCATCGGCATTACGGTATTTCCCGACGATGATGTGCGCATGGATGAGCTGATGAAAAATGTGGATCTCGCGCTCTACGCTGCCAAACAGGGCGGGCGCAACGGTTACCATTTTTATTCGCGCACCATGCATAACAAATTGCGCTGGCAGCACAGGGTATCGGAAAAATTGCGCGCGGCTCTGGAGTCCGACGCCTTTTCTCTCCAATATCAGCCGCAGGTGAGTCTGCGCGACAACTCGGTGGTGGGGGTGGAGGCGCTGTTGCGCTGGAATGCCTTCGACGAAGTGCCTCTGTCGCCGGCCGCATTTATTCCCATTGCGGAAAACATGGGGCTGATGCCGACACTGGGAAAATGGGTGCTGCAGAACGCCTGCAAACAGGCGGCGCTCTGGCAGAAGCACATGGGGAAATTGCCCGTGGCCATCAACCTTTCCGCCTTGCAGCTCTATCAAGTCAATCTGGTGGAATCACTGATGGAAATGATGGAGGAGCAGGAACTGGATCCGGAGAACATAGAATTTGAAATCACCGAATCCACTGTCATGCGCAATATGGACAATGCCATTTCCACCATGCGGCGCATGCGTCAGCAGGGCTTTCATATTTCTCTGGACGATTTTGGCACCGGCTATTCGTCGCTGAGTTATTTAAAACGCTTTCCGGTTTCCAAACTCAAGATCGACCAGTCCTTCGTCAAAGCCATAGAAACCGACCCTGCCGATGCCGCCATAGTCCGCAGCGTCATCGACCTGGGACACAGCCTCAATATGAAAGTGCTCGCCGAGGGCGTCGAAACCCAGGGGCAATTGGACAGGCTGGGCAATGAGGGTTGCGACTATATCCAGGGTTATTATTTTTCCCGCCCTCTGGCCCCGGATTCTGTGGAGGCCTATCTGCGCGGTGCAGTGCATTGAGGGGCGCCGCTTGCCGACGCCCTGAGAGATGTTTTATTTCAGTCCCAACACATCCTGCATATCGAACAATCCTTTGTCCTGCTGCTGCAACCACACGGCGGCCCGTACCGCGCCGCGGGCGAAGGCCATGCGGCTGGAGGCTTTGTGAGTGATTTCCACGCGCTCGCCATCGGCCATGAACATCACCGTGTGATCTCCCACCACGTCACCACCGCGCACTGTGGCAAATCCTATGGTGTCACGCTGCCGCGGACCTATTTGTCCCTCGCGGCCATAGACCGCCACTTGGTTCAAATCCCTTCCCAAGGTATCCGCCAATACCTCGCCCATGCGCAAGGCGGTGCCGGAAGGTGAATCCACTTTATGGCGGTGGTGGGCTTCGACGATTTCTATATCCACGTCATCGCCCAATACACGCGCCGCCATTTCCAGCAGTTTGAAACACAGGTTCACCCCAGTGCTGAAATTGGCCGCCACGCACAGAGGGATCTGTTGTTGATAGGACAGCAGTAATTGTTTTTCCTGGGCGCTGAATCCCGTGGTGCCTATGACCATGCCCTTGCCGTGAGCGGCGCAGAGCTTGGTGTGGGCGAGGGTGGCCTGGGGTGTGGTGAAATCGATCAACACATCAAAATCGTTTATCACCGGCTGCAGCCCATCCACCAGTTTCACCTGGAGTTTTCCCAGGCCGGCAATTTCGCCGGCATCTGCACCAATGAGCGAACTGCCCGGCCGCCCTGTGGCGGCGCCGAGGCTGGCCTGGGGATTCTGGCGAACGGCTTCCAATAAAATGCGGCCCATGCGGCCTGCGGCACCTGCTATGGCGATTCGGGTAGTCATAAAACGCTCTTGTTCGAATGGAAAAGGATTAATGGCCCTGCGGCCGTCTGACGTTGGCGGTCAGCACCTGCTGCATGGCTTTTTGCACGGGAATATCGAGAAACTGACAGCGCTCCCGGGGTATGTAGACCATGTAGCCGCCCACCTGATAACTCATGGGGAAATACACGGTGAGCAGATCCTGGCGATCGCCGAGTTCTGCACATTCGCTGGTGACAAATCCTATGAGTTGGATATCGCCATCAAAACGCACGCTGACTACGCGGTTCATTTGCTGCTGTTGTCCACCGGCAAAAAAATACATCAGGTCTTTGGCGCTGCTGTAAAGGGTTTTCACCAGGGGAATGCGCTCGACCAATTTTTCCAGCCAGGCGAATACATGACGGATCAAAAAGGCTTCCACCAGCAGACCGCTGCAAAAAATGATTAGCGCGGCGGAAACCACACCCATGCCGGTCACATACCAGCCATCCGGCAGCACGGCTTGCAGCGGGATTTTGAGTAGATCCTCGGCAGTGGCGAACAGCCAGTAGATCAGGCCGAACGTGATGATCAGCGGCAGGCTGAACAGCAGACCTTTGATAAAGATATTGGCGATGGTTTTCATGGGGCATCCGGCGGAAAAGCTGCGCCCAGCATAGCGCAGCCGATTCCGCTAGTCAGTTGCTCGGCCGGCAATTACAACTTCATGTCGCCGAAAAAGTTCTTCATGCCTTCGAACCAACTGGATTGCTTGGGGGAGTGCTTGTCGCCGGTCATGGTGGCCTGCAGTTCACGCAGCAGCTCTTTTTGCTTGCTGGTGAGATTCACCGGCGTCTCCACGGCGACACGGCAGAGCAGGTCGCCGGCAGGTCCGCCGCGCACAGGCGTCACACCCTTGCCGCGCAGACGGAAGAGTTTGCCGGTCTGTGTACCCTCCGGCACTTTCAATTTCACGCGGCCATCCAGTGTAGGTACTTCCAGTTCGCCACCCAGACAGGCGTCCACAATGCTGATGGGAACCTCGCAGTAGAGGTCGCGCCCCTCGCGCTGGAAGAATTCGTGTTGCTTTACTGAAACCTGCACGTAGAGATCGCCGCTCGGGCCGCCATCTGCGCCAGCTTCGCCCTCGCCGGACAAGCGGATGCGATCGCCGGTATCCACGCCGGGGGGCACTTTGACGTTGAGCGTCTTGGTCTCTTCCACGCGGCCGTGGCCGCGGCAGCTGGTGCAGGGATCGGTGATGACCTTGCCCTTGCCGCGACAGGTGGGACAGGTCTGCTGTACAGAAAAGAAACCCTGCTGCATGCGCACCTGGCCGTGGCCGCCACAGGTGGTACAGGTATTGGCTTTGGTGCCGGGTTTGGCGCCGCTGCCGTCGCAGGTTTTACAGGCGACCAGCGTGGGAACCTTGATTTTGACATTGGTGCCGCGCACGGCTTCTTCCAATGTCAGCTCCAATGTGTAGCGCAGATCGGCGCCGCGACTGGGACCGCCGCGGTGGCCGCCGCCGAAAATATCGCCGAATACGTCGCCGAAAATATCGCTGAAACTGCCGAATCCACCGCCGCCCATGCCGCCGCCACCCTCGACGCCCGCGTGGCCGAACTGATCATAGGCGGCGCGGCGGTTTTTGTCGGAGAGCACCTCATAGGCCTCGCTGGCTTCCTTAAATTTCTCTTCCGCATCCTTGTCATCCGGATTGCGGTCGGGGTGGTACTTCATGGCAATCCGGCGATAGGCTTTTTTCAACTCCTGCTCGGATGCGGTTTTGGATACCCCTAGAATTTCGTAATAGTCGCGTTTGGCCATGGTTTCGAATCGAGCACAAGTTGTTATGGATTGGGCAATGGACAGCGGTGTGCATATGTCCGCTCCGGTTAGCACAAAGCAGGGCGGAGCCCTGCTTTGTGCGTTTACCTCGCCCTGGTTAGATCTCGCCTTTGAAAGCCGCCAGGTCGGCGGCCATTATTTGCGATCGTCCTTCACTTCTTCAAACTCGGCATCCACTACACCTTCCTCGGCTTTGGACTCCGCCGGGCCGTCGGCCTGTTGGGCGCCCGCCGCCTGTTCGGCATAGAGTTTTTGCGCCAGAGACTGAGACGCCTCTGTGAGCTTTTGAGTGGCGGCTTCGATTTTTTCTTTATCGTTGCCTTTCACCACTTCTTCCGCTTCTTTCACCGCAGCCTCGATCTTGGCTTTTTCATCCGCAGTGGCTTTGTCGCCGGCTTCCTGCACGGTTTTCCTGGTGGCGTGGATCAAGCCTTCCAGTGTGTTGCGCGCGGTGACCAGCTCTTCGAACTTGCGGTCGGCCTCGGCGTTGGCTTCGGCATCTTTCACCATTTTTTCGATTTCCGCATCGCTCAAACCGGAAGAGGCTTTGATGACGATGGACTGCTGCTTACCAGTGGCTTTGTCCTTGGCGGACACGTTCAAGATACCGTTGGCGTCTATGTCGAAAGTCACTTCGATCTGCGGCATGCCGCGCGGTGCCGGCGGAATGTCGGCCAGGTCGAAACGGCCCAGGGATTTGTTCTGGGACGCCTGCTTGCGCTCGCCCTGTACCACGTGAATGGTAACCGCGGTCTGGTTGTCTTCCGCTGTTGAGAACACTTGCGATTTCTTGGTCGG
>Ga0065721_10050309_pt1 | contig 21320 bp, 20 predicted proteins | sample Mesricmetagenome_FD_59108 | JGI IMG/M metagenome (GOLD analysis project Ga0065721, IMG submission 59108) | Mesophilic microbial community from rice straw/compost enrichment Sample: eDNA_1 v2 (version 2) | ecosystem: Engineered > Solid waste > Grass > Composting > Bioreactor | place: USA: Davis... | reverse complement strand
CCGATTTTTATCCTGCGGTCCGGCGCGGGACGGCCCGCCGTGCCGCACCGGATCCGGGTGATCCTGAAACCGGCATCGATCCCGCTTCCCGGCGATCGACGACACCCAAGCGAGGCCCGAGCGTGGCTAAACCGGACCTGGGAACCAAGCGCCTCTGCCCGAGCTGCGGCGCCAAATACTACGATCTCAACCGCGATCCGATCCTGTGCCCGCGCTGCGGCGCCGCCTTCGATCCGCACGTCACCTCCAAGGTCCGCGCCACAAAGGTGGTCGAGGAAGAGGAAGAGGAGATCGAGGAGGAGGAGGACGTCGCCAAGCCGGAGTTCGTCTCGCTCGAGGAAGCCGACGGCGAGGACGCCGAAGAGGACATTCCGGACATCGACGACGAAGGCATCGAGGAAGACGCCACCGAGGACGACACCTTCCTCGAGGAAGACGAGGACGAGGGCGACGACGTCACCGACATCATCGGCGGCGGCCGCGAGGACGACGAGGAGCGCTGAGCGCCCCTCTGTCCGGGCCGCGACCAACGCCCCTCCGAAACGACGAACGCCCCGGCCATGGCCGGGGCGTTCGCGTTTCAGGCGACCGGGCGCCGGGGGTCAGCGCATCCGCACGCCTTCCTTGATGAAGGTGCCGTTGCGCAGTTCCGCCACCGCCTGGGCGAGTTCCTCGCGCGTGTTCATCACGATCGGGCCGTGCCAGGCGACCGGCTCCTTGAGCGGCGCGCCGGACACCAGCAGGAAGCGGATGCCCTCATCGCCGGCCTGGACCGTCACCTCGTCGCCGGCGCCGAAGACGACCAGCGTGCGGTTGCCGCTCTCGTCGCGGATGTGGACCTCGCGGCCGTCGATCTCCTTCTCGGTGAGCACCCCGAAGGGCCTGGAGGCGTCGCGGAACGAGCCGGAGCCCTCGAAGACGTAGGCGAAGGCCGAGCGGTAGGTGTCGACCGGAAAGGTCCGGCGCTTGCCCGGCGGCACCGTGATGTCGAGATACTGCGGATCGGCGGCGATGCCGTCGACCGGGCCGGTCCTGCCCCAGAAGCTGCCGACGACCACCCGGACGATGGTGCCGTCGTCGTCGACGATCTCCGGGATCTCGCCGGAGGGCACGTCCTGGTAGCGCGGCTTCGTCATCTTCAGCGCCTTGGGCAGGTTGGCCCAGAGCTGGAAGCCGTGCATGCGGCCGAGGGCGTCGCCCTTCGGCATCTCCTGGTGAAGGATGCCGCTGCCGGCCGTCATCCACTGGACGTCGCCGGCGCCGAGGGTGCCGCGGTTGCCGAGGCTGTCGCCGTGGTCGACCGTGCCGGCGAGTACGTAGGTGATCGTCTCGATGCCGCGGTGCGGATGCCAGGGGAAGCCCTTGGCATAGGCGCGCGGGTCGTCGTTGCGGAAATCGTCCATCATCAGGAACGGGTCGGTCAGGCTCGGATCGCCGAAGCCGAAGACGCGCTGGAGATGGACGCCGGCGCCCTCGACGTGGGGCGTGGTGCCGGAGATATGGCGGACGGGCCGGATGGACATGGGGGCCTCCGATCATGCGGGGCGGCGGGGTGCCGCCGGTTGCCGTGAAGATGGTCGTTTCCGGCGGCGCAGGAAAGAGGCGCGGCGAGGACAGACCGTCCACTCAGACTGAACAATGACGGACAGCTCCGGTGAACGATCACTGCGCGGAATCGTCTGCGGCGTGAGCATGCGGATGGGGCTCGCCGACGCCGGACGACCGGGGTGCGAGGGCGACGAGACCGGGGAGCAGCACCGCGGCCCCCGAAAGCGCCAGCGCCACGGGCGGGGCGGGGATCGCGGCCGACGGACAGCCGTCGGCGACCTTGCGCCAGCTGCTGACGTTCTGGTTCATCGCGCATTCCATGAGGACGCGGGTGTCGCCCCGGCTCATGCAAACCCGCTCGCCGAGCTTCAGCGAGGTTCCCTGGTAGCGGCAGGTGCAGTCGGCCCGCGCGGCGCCGGCCGCGGCGAGGACGAGCGGCAGGGCGAGGATCAGGCGAAGGCTCATGGCGCTTCCCTCCCGGCGGTTGCGGAAGGCAGTCTACGCCCGTCGGCGGGCGTTGCCCAGCATTTCGCTTACCGAGTGACGTCGCCGCGGCCGGCGCCGCTCCCGGCGTCAGGTCGCGCCGTAGCGCACCGTCCAGGCCGCCTCGATCGCTTCCATCCACGAGGGGTGCGGCTCGGGCAGGACACGGCCGAGTTCTTCCGCCGAGGGGGTGGCGACGCCGCGGGTGAGGCCCTCGAACAACGCCTTCTCCGCCGCCGGCAGGGCGGCGACGCCGAGCACGGTCGGGTCGCCCCAGACCGCGGCGTCGGCCTTGCGGGCCTGGGCCTGTGGCGACATCAGGAAGTCGGCGAAGACCATGGCGCCGGCCGGGGCCGAGGCGTTGAAGGGGATCGCCACGAAATGGGTGTTGCCGATGGTGCCGCCGTCGAAGACGTAGCCGCGCACCGTGTCCGGCAGCAGGCCGTTCTCGACGTCGTTGGAGGCGGCGGCGGGGTTGAAGGCGAAGGCGACGTCGATCTCGTCGTCGGCGAACAGCTGCATCAAGGCCGTCACCGATTGCGGATAGGCCCGGCCCGAGCGCCAGAGATGCGGCGTCGCTTCGTCGAGCCATGCGAACAGCGGCCGGGCAAACTCCTCGAAGTCGGTGACGGGTGCGAGCAGGATCGCCGGATCGGCGACGGTCTCGACGAGGATCTGCTTGAGGAAAGTGGAGCCGACGAAGTCCGGCGGCTGGGGATAGGCGAGGCGGCCGGGGTTGGCGCGGGCGTAGGCGAGAAAGTCCGCGGCGCTGCGGGGCGGCTCGGCGGTGACGGCGGCGTCGTGGAAGAAGACGAGCTGCGCCATGCCCCAGGGCGCCTCGAGCCCGTCGGTCGGCACCGTGAAGTCGAGGCGGGTCGTCGGCTTGCCGGCGACGTCGACGAAGGCGAAATTCGGCAGGTTTTCGGCCCAGCCCCGCGCCTGCAGCAGCCCCCCGCGCTTCATCGCCGCGAAATTCTCGCCGTTGATCCAGACGAGGTCGACGCTGCCGCCCTCGCTGCGGCCGGCGACCTTTTCGGCGAGCACGGTCTGGACGACGTTGGCGGTGTCGGTGACCTTGACGTGTTCGACAGCGACGCCGTGGCGCGCCTTCACCTCGGCCGCGGCCCAGGCGATGTAATCGTTGATCTGCTCGCCGCCGCCCCAGGCGTGAAAATAGACGGTCTGGCCCCGGGCCTCGGCGAGCAGCGCCGCCCAGTCGGCCGGGTCGGCGGCGGCGCCGGCACGGGCGGGGAGCAGCGGTCCCGCCGCGGCGGCGGCCAGCAGGCCGAGGATCTGGCGGCGGTCGAGGGTCACGATGGCGTCTCCGGAAAAAGGCGGCGGTGCCGCGCCGCGGCCAGATCATCGCGGCCGGTCGCGGCGGTCAATTCACCCTTGCTTGAAGGGCGGGTGTCCGGCGGGCCCGGACGGGTGTCAGCCTTGCGAGAAGTGATATTCCGTCACCTGGCGGTAGGTCTCGCCGGGGTCGAGCCGCGGGGTCGGGAAGGCGGCGTGGTTGACGGCGTCGGGGATGCGCTGGGGTTCGAGGCAGAGACCGGCGCAGGGCACGAAGCGGCGGCCGTCGGTTCCCCTCACGGGAATGTCGATCTTGGCGCCGTCGTAGAACTGCAAGCAGGGCTCGGTCGAGTGAACCTCGAGGACGAGGCCGCTCGCCGGCCCGCGCACCCGCGCCATCGGCCGCGGCTCGGCCGCCGGCGCCTCGGCGACGACGAAGTTGGCGTCGTAGCGGACGCGCTCGCCGTCCACCTCCATCCGCAGCGGCCGCGGGTGCCGGAAATCGTGGGTGCCGCCCTCGACAGCGGCGAAGGCGCCGGTCGGAATGAGGTGGTCGTCGTAGGGGGTGTAGGTCGCCGCCGGGATCGTCACCTCGTGGTCGAGGATGTCGGCGCCGCCGTCGAGGTTGAAATAGGCGTGGGTCGCGAGATTGACGAGGGTCGGGGCGTCGGTGGTCGCCTCGAGGGTGATGACGAGGCGGCCGGGGCCGGCGATCTCGTAGCGGCAGCGGGCGCGGACCTCGCCGGGATAGCCGTCCTCGCCGTCCGGCGAGACGAGGGTGAAGGTCGCCGAGCGGTCGTCGTGGCCGGCGAGGCTCCAGTTGCGCCAGGCGAAGCCGGTGGTGCCGCCGTGGAGGTGGGTGCGGCCGGCCTCGTTGATCGAGAGTTGGTAGTCCCGTCCGTCGAGGGTGAAGCGGCCGGCGGCGATGCGGTTGGCGCAGCGGCCGACGACGGCGCCGAAATAGGGCGATCGGTCGACGTAGTCCTCGAGCCGGTCGAAGCCGAGCACAACGTTGCGCGGCCCGCCCGCGGTGTCGACGTCGAGGCGGCGGATCGCGGCGCCGTAGCCGAGGAGCGATACCGCGAGGCCCTCGCCCGCGATCGTGACCTCGACCACCGATTCGCCGTCCGCGAGCCGGCCGAACTCCCTGACACCCATGATCGCCTCCTTCTCCCGCGACGGATCCTGCGGGGCTTCGCCGACGGCTCGGCGCCGGCCTGCCGATTCGACACCGGAACGGAGTGGGCGGCGGGCGCGATCAAAATGCAACAGCCGGCGGAAAAGAATGCCGGGCGGGAAGGACGGAACCGGCGGGCGTCGCCGCCCTGCGACCGCCTAACTCGTTCCATCGGCTCGCGAAGCCGGCCGAACGACGCCCGCGGAGGCGGCTCGCCGGCCGGCATCGGCGGGAAACGGCCGTTTACGTCTCGTTAACCAGAACAGAAAGAATTTTAATCAAAAGGTGCGTCAGACGGGGCGGGGACGGGGGTTCGGCCACCATTTGGTATCAATCGCCGAGTTCAAATCCGATCCGGTTTTCGCTATCACTGCCGCGGGGCACGACTCCGGTTCCGCCAACGGAGGGCTTTCACGGGCTCTCCCCCATACCGGAAGACGTTCGCCGCCGATCCCGGGGGATCGACGGTGGCGATCGAGAAGGACAAGAACAAGCATGCTGCTTCGCACGGGCGTCCTGGTCGCCGTCGGCCTCATCGCCGTCGGCTGTTCCAATCTTCCGGCGGAGGGCCCGAGCGCCTCGGCGATCCGCAAGGACGCCGGCAAGGAGATCTCGCCCTCGCTGTTCGCCTACGAACTGATCGACATCACGCCCGAGTCCGTCGCGGTGCTGCGCGAGCGCACCAACGACACCTTCGCCGGCAACTTCTCGGGCAAGGGCGGCGGCTCGGTCGGCCGCATCGGCGTCGGCGACACCGTCGCCGTGACGGTGTGGGAAGCGGGCGCCGGCGGCCTGTTCTCGGGCACCGGCAACGGGGCGGCCGGGGCGGCCGGCGCCAACAGCGCCCAGATCCCGCCGCAGATGGTCGATTCCGACGGCACCATCGTCGTGCCCTACGCCGGCGCCATCCGTGCCGAGGGCCGCACCACCCAGCAGGTCAAGGCCGAGATCGAGGCCGCTCTCGCCGGCAAGGCGATCGAGCCGCAGGTGCTCGTCAACGTCACCAAGAGCGTCGCCAACACCGTGACCGTCACCGGCGAGGTGACGAGCGGCGGCCGGGTGCCGCTGTCGCCGCGCGGCGATCGCATCCTCGACGTCATCGCCGAGGCGGGCGGCGTCTCCGTGCCCGCCCACGAAGCCTTCGTCACGCTGACCCGGCGCTCGGTGACGGCGCGGGTGCCGATGCAGAAGATCATCGACAATCCGAGCGAGAACATCCGCGTCTCGGCCGACGACGTCATCGCCATCAGCCAGCGGTCGCAGACCTTCACCACCTTCGGCGCCGCCGGCCGGCACGCCGAAACCCCGTTCGCGGCAGAGGAGATCACCCTGTCGGAGGCGCTCGCCAAGGCCGGCGGCCTCGTCGACAATCGCTCCGATCCGGCCGGCGTCTTCGTCTATCGCATGGAAAAGCGCGAGATCGTCGCCCGGCTCAAGCCGGCGAGCCAGGTGCTCGCCGCGAGCTACGGCGCGACGGTGCCGGTGATCTACCGGCTCGACCTGCGCTCGCCTGCGGGCCTGTTCATGGCGAAGTCCTTCCGCATCTTCGACAAGGACACCATCTACATCGCCAACGCGACGCTGACCGAACTGCAGAAGTTCCTGCAGCTGATCGGCACCATCACCCAGCCGGTGTCGACGACGACCTCGCTCGCCAACAACCTGTCGACCAACTGATCGGGCAGACGGAGCACCCCGGGCGACCGGGGTGCTCGCGTGGATGCGGCCCCGTCCGGCCGCCCGGCGCCTCGCCCGTCCCCAATCGCCCCCGACGGCCGTCGCGCGCGGCATCGCCCTCCCTCGTACCGGGAGGCGCAGGGCACGTCTGCGTGATCGTGCAGCCCCGCGCCGTTGCACCAGGGCGCCCTTCATCCTACCTTCGGGAAGGACCGGCCCCTTGCGGGCGGGACGTCGGGCGTGACATGGCAGGATGGTGCGTTTCCTTCTCCGCTTCCTGGGACTTGCGATCTTCGCGGCGTCCTTCATCGCCCTCGTCGCCGACGGGGTGAGGTCCCTTGCGGCCGACGAACTGATGCTGACCTCGCTCGGCGCGACCTGGTTCGCACTCGACGCCGGATCGCTGGAACGCCTGCAGCAGGCCGTCGCCGCCGGCGACGGCGGGGCGGTGCTCGACCCGATCGTCGGTGCCGTGCTGCTGTGGCCGACCTTCGCGGTCGGCGGCGTTCTCGGCGTCCTGCTGATGCTGCTCGGCCGGCGCCGGAGTCGCACCGCTCCCGCCGGCTGATCCCGGCCGGAGCGGGTCGATCCACCCGCCGGCCGTTTCACGACGTCCCAGCCCCGCTATCCCGGCGGCCCGGCGTCCGCCCGCCCTCCGGTTCGCCGCCTTCACGAGGAGATCTCCGATGTTTCTCGCCGACATGCTGACACGCAAGCTCAAGCTGCCGACGGCCGGTGAGGCCCTGCCGGGCCGGGCCGAGGCGCTGCCGACGGCGCAGACCCATTTCGTCAACGGCCAGCCGCTCAAGGGCCCCTATCCCGAGGGCAGCGAGAGCATCGTGCTCGGTCTCGGCTGCTTCTGGGGCGCCGAGCGCAAGTTCTGGCAGCTGCCGGGCGTCCACGTCACCGCCGTCGGCTACGCCGCCGGGACGACGCCGAACCCGACCTACCAGGAGGTCTGCACCGGCCTCACCGGCCACAACGAGGTGGTGCTGGTGGTGTTCGATCCGGCGCGGATCTCCCTCGACGGCGTGCTCGCCGCCTTCTGGGAGAGCCACGATCCGACCCAGGGCATGCGTCAGGGCAACGACGTCGGCACCCAGTACCGCTCCGGCATCTACCTGACCGACCCGGCCCAGCGGGCCGTCGCCGAAGCCTCGAAGGCGCGCTACCAGGAGGCGCTGGAGGCCGCCGGCCGCCGCCAGCGCATCACCACCGAGATCGTCGACGCCGGACCGTTCTACTTCGCCGAGGCCTATCACCAGCAGTATCTCGCCAAGAATCCCGAGGGCTACTGCGGCCTCGGCGGCACCGGCGTTTCCTGCCCGGTGCCGACCGGCGTCTCCGCCGCCTGAGGGTTCACCCTCCGGCCTCCCGTCCCGGCCGACCCGTCTCTCCGACCCGGCCTCACGGCCCCGCCGCATCCGCGACGGGGCCGTTTTCATTGATGGTTCCGGGCCGTTAATCTTAATAGACACCAACCTCTCATGGTGATTAATGCCTATTAAGGCGATGTTCGTTCCATCATTAAGACCTCGGTAGGCGTAACTACGAAGCCTCGTTGGATTTTTTCCGAAAATTTTATAATTTTGGCCGATCAAGACTGTACGAGCGAGCCAGAAGCTCGAAACAACACAGTGAGGCGGCCATGGACAACCAGATCAGGGAACTCATCACCAAGCACGGCGGCCTTTCGGTCGACGTCGCGACCCTCGGCCTCGACGCCGACCTCTACGACGCGGGGCTGTCGTCCTTCGCCTCCGTGCAGCTGATGCTCGGCCTCGAGGACCGCTTCGACATCGAGTTCCCCGAGACCATGCTGAACCGTCGCACCTTCGCCTCGATCGCCTCGATCCGGGCCGCGCTCGCCCAGCTCGTCGACGCGAGCGAGGCGGCCTGATGAGCGCGATCGGAAAAGCCGAGGCGCAAAGCCTCGTCGAGCGGGCCCGCCGCGTCGCGGCGGTCGCCGCCGCCCATGCCGACGCGGTCGACCGCGCCGCCCGCTTCCCTGCCGAGGCGATCGCCGCCATGAAGGCCGAACGGCTGCTCGGCATCGCCGTGCCGGGCCGGCTCGGCGGCGAGAGCGCGACGATCGCCGAGATCGCCGAGGTCTGCTCGATCGTCGGCCAGGCCTGCTCGGCCTCGGCGATGATCTTCGCCATGCACCAGATCAAGATGTCGAGCCTGACCTCCCACGGCGAGGACAGCCCCTGGCACCGCGCCTTCATGACGCGCTGCGCCGCCGAGCAGCTGCTGCTCGGCTCGGCGACGACCGAGGGCGGCATCGGCGGCGACCTCAGGAACTCGATCTGCGCCGTCGTCGTCGAGGGCGAGCGCGCCCGGCTGGAGAAGGACGCCACCGTCATCTCCTACGGCGCCATGGCCGACGCCATCCTCGTCACCTCGCGCCGCCATCCGGACGCCGCGTCCTCGGACCAGGTGATGACGGTCGTGGTCAAGGGCCAGTACACGCTGGAGCGAACCACCGAGTGGGACACGCTCGGCATGCGCGGCACCTGCTCGGAGGGCTTCAAGCTCGTCGCCGAGGTTCCGGCCGAGCAGATCTTCCCCAAGCCCTTCGCCGAGATCGCCGCCCAGTCGATGCTCGCCACCTCGCACATCTTCTGGAGCGCGCTCTGGTACGGCATCGCCGTAGACGCGGTCGCCCGCGCCCAGGCCTTCGTGCGTGCCGCGGCCCGCCGCCAGCCGTCGGTGACCCCGCCCGGCGCCCTGCGCCTCGCCGAGGTGTCGGCGGCGTTGCAGACGATGCGCTCGGCCGTCGTCGCCGGTGTCGAGCGGTTCGAGGAGGCGAAAGCCAACCCGGACAAGCTGATGTCGATGGGCTTCGCCGTCGCCATGAACAACCTCAAGGTCGCGACCTCGCAGCAGGTGCTGGCGATCATCAACCACGCCATGCTGATCTGCGGCATCCTCGGCTACAAGAACGGCACGCCGTTCAGCCTCGGCCGGCACCTGCGCGACGCCCACTCGGCGCAGCTGATGATCAGCAACGACCGCATCCTCTCCAACACCTCCAACCTGCTTCTCGTGCAGAAGCAGGACACCAGCCTGATCGGGTGACGCGATGGACATGCAAGGCGACTTCCTGAACCGCCTCTTCGACCGCGGCCTCCTGGTCGAGACCGGTGTCGACGGGCTCTACGGCCGCTCCGGTGTCTTCGAGGACGTCATCGCCCGCTTCGACGCCCTCGTCTCGGCCCACGGGGCCGAGGACGGCGCCGAGGTGATGCGCTTTCCCCCGGGCATGAGCCGTCCGGCCTTCGAGAAGAGCGGCTACCTCAAGAGCTTCCCGCAGCTCGCCGGCACCGTGCACAGCTTCTGCGGCGACGACCATGGCCACAACCGCATCCTCGAATGCCTCGCCGAGGGCGAGGACTGGACCGGCGACCAGCAGGCGACCGACATCGTGCTGACGCCGGCGGCCTGCTACCCGCTCTATCCGGCGATCGCCCGGCGCGGGCCGCTGCCCGAGGAGGGCCGGCTCTACGACCTGCAGTCCTACTGCTTCCGTCACGAGCCCTCCAAGGAGCCGACCCGGATGCAGCTGTTCCGGATGCGCGAATACGTCCGCGCCGGAACGCCGGAACAGGTCGTCGACTTCCGCGAGAGCTGGCTGGTCCGCGGCGAGGCCCTGATGCGCTCGCTGGAGCTGCCGCTGACGATCGACGTCGCCAACGACCCCTTCTTCGGCCGCGCCGGCCGGATGATGAAGGTCAACCAGCGCGACCAGGGCCTGAAGTTCGAACTGCTGGTTCCGGTGAACAGCGAGGAGAACCCGACCGCCTGCCTCAGCTTCAACTATCACCAGGATCATTTCGGCAAGACCTGGGGCATCGTCACCGCCGCCGGCGAGACGGCGCACACCGCCTGCGTCGGCTTCGGCCTCGAGCGCGTCGCCCTCGCCCTGTTCCGCCACCACGGCCTCGACGTCACCGCCTGGCCGGCCGGCGTGCGCAAGGCGCTGTGGGGCTGAGAACGGGAGCGCGAACGGTCCGCTTCCCGGTTCTCCGGAATTCGGGATGCTCGTTCCGGCACCGCCTCACCGCGAACGCCCATCTTCTCCCCGCCGGGGAGAAGGTGGCGCGAAGCGCCGGATGAGGGGAGCGGCGCATCCGCAACCGAGAGCCTCCGGGTCGTCCATCGCGAACGACAGCCCACGGGCAACGCCTGACGCGCCCCGGCACCTCGCCGTGGCGCGCCCCCTCATCCGCCCCTTCGGGGCACCTTCTCCCCGCGGGGGAGAAGGGGATGCGCGGGGCGAAGGTCCGGGGATGTCGCATCGCCAGAGGTCGCCGAGGGGTTGGGAAGCTGATCACGGTCGACAAAAGCCGGTGACCGAATTGGTCCAGGGGGTCGACAGCGGTCGTCGGTGAAACGATCCGCGAGACGCCGGTCGGAGCCCCGGAGGGCGCGGCCTACCAGGGTCACTGGATCGTCGGAGATGCGGGGCAGACGCCTCGACAGGGAGAAATAGACATGCATGCCGCACGCATGATCCTGCCGCAGGAGCCGGACGCCGAGGACCGCGCGGTCTTCCCCGGGCTCGATCCGGCGACCTATCGCCGTCATCCGCTCCACGCCGCCGAGCGGATGTGGCCGGAGACCAACTGCTACGTCGACCTCTGGATCGAGGTGCTCTCCACCCTCGGCCTGCCGCCCGAGGCCGCCCTCGGCTTCACGGTGACCCAGGACTTCGAGGGCGACCAGTTCACCTTCTTCAAGTTTCCGACCGAGGATCTGGACAGCCTCTACGGCCTGCGCGTGCAGGAACTCGCCGTGTTCGATCCGGTCGAGACCCACGTTACGACCCAGATCGGCCGCGGCCGGCTCTGCCTCGTGGAGGTCGACGGCTATTTCCTGCCCGACACCGCCGGCGTCGCCTACCGGAGTGAACACGGCAAGACCACGGTGGCGATCGACCGGCTCGACATCGCCGGACGGCGCATGGCCTATTTCCACAACGCCGGTTACTTCGCCCTCGAAGGCGAGGATTTCGACGGCGTGTTCCAGACGGCACCGGGCGCGGACGGCGAGCGGCCGCTGTTCCTGCCCTATTCGGAATTCGTGAAGTTTCCCGAGAGGAAGCCGGAGCCGGCCGAACTCGCGGCGAAGGCGCGGGCCAATCTCGCCCGCCACCTCGCCCGGCGGCCGCCGACGAACCCGATCGCCGCCTTCGCCGAGGTGTTCCCGGAGCAGGCGGCCGCCCTCGCCGGCCGGCCCTTCGCCGCGTTTCACAAATACGCCTTCAACACGCTGCGCCAGTTCGGCGCCAATTTCGAGCTGCTCGCCGCCCATCTCGTCTGGCTCGGCGACGACGGCCAGGCGGCGGCCGACGCGCTCGCCATCGCCGAGACCGCCAAAAGCGCCCAGTTCCAGCTCGCCCGCGCCGTCAACCGCGGCCGCTTCGACAAGCTCGCCCCGGTGCTGGCGCCCGCCGTCGATGCCTGGGACCGGGCGATGGAAAGGCTCGACGTCGACTACGGCGCCGCCTGACCAGGCGAGCGGGCCGGTGACGCGACGGGAAGCCCGTGCGGCCGGACACGAACGGGACGGGAGGGACGAAGCCACGCCGTCTCCCCGGGGCGCCCCGACCGCCGACCGCCGACTGCCGACTGCCGCCGCCCCCGTCAGCCCGCCGTTAACCTCGCCCGGCGCAGGATCGCCGCGACGCTCACCCCGACGCGAGGCAATCCGTGACGGTCGCCCTCGGCTCCTTCCGGCTGACATCCACCGCCCCCGGCGCCGCCGCGACGCCGGCCGATCTCGACCCCGGGGCGCGCTTCGTCGCCGCGCCGGTGCCCGGAACGGTCGCCCGCGCCCTCGCCGACGCCGGCCTCTACACGGTCGACGATCCGGCGCCACTCCACGATGCCGACCACTGGTATCTCGGCACGATCGAGGGCGAAGGCGCCCTCCGCATCGTGTTCGAGGGGCTGGCGACGCTCTGCGACGTCTTCGTCGGCGGCGCGCTCGTGCTGTCGAGCGACCACATGTTCGCCCGCCACGAGGTCGTGGTCGATCTTTCCGGCCGCACCGACCTCGCGCTCTGCTTCCGCGCCCTCGCCCCGCGCCTCGCGCAGAAGGGGCCGCGGGCGCGGTGGAAGACCGGGATGATCCCGAACCAGGGCCTGCGGCTGGTGCGCACCACGACGATCGGCCAGATGCCCGGCTGGTGTCCCGCGGTCGAGGCGGTCGGCCCGTTCCGGCCGATCCGGATCGAACCGGCGAGCACCCCGCGCATCCGCCCGCTTCGGCTGATGCCCGATTTCGACGGCACCGCCGGCAGCCTCGACGCCGTGATCGCGGTGAGAGGCGCCGTCGCGCCGCCGCGCCTCTCCTGCGCCGGCGGAGAGGTGGTGCTCGCCGAGCGGGAGCCGGGCATCTTCGCCGGCCGCCTCGACGGCCTCGCCGTCGCGCCGTGGTGGCCGAACGGCTTCGGCGACCAGCCGCTCCACCCGGTGACGCTCTCCGTCGACCGCACCCTCCACGAGCTCGGTCGCACCGGCTTTCGCCGGATCGAGGCCGACCGCGGCGCCGACGGGCGCGGCTTCGGTCTCCGGGTCAACGGCCGGCCGGTGTTCTGCCGCGGCGCGGTCTGGACCTCGGCCGACGTCGTCGGCCTTTCCGGCACCCGCGCGGCCTACGAACCCGTGCTGCGCCTCGCCCGCGACGCCGGCATGACCATGATCCGGGTGTCCGGCACCATGCTCTACGAGAGCCCGGACTTCTTCGCGCTCTGCGACGAATTCGGCCTGATGGTCTGGCAGGATTTCGCCTTCGCCAACTTCGACTATCCGGTGAAGGACCCGGCTTTCGTCGCCGCCGTCCGGCGCGAGGCGGCGTATTTCTGCGCTGCGACCGCCGGCGCGCCCTCGCTCGCCGTGCTCTGCGGCGGCAGCGAGACCATGCAGCAGGGCGCGATGATGGGCCTGCCGGAGAGCGCCTGGCGCAGCCCGCTCTTCACCGACGTCCTCGCCGAGGCGGCGGCCGATCACCGGCCCGACGCGGTCTACGTCGAGAATTCGCCCTCGGGTGGCGCCCTGCCCTTCCTGCCGAACGTGGGCGTCGGCCACTATTACGGCGTCGGCGCCTATTGCCGGCCGCTCGAGGACGCCCGGCGCGCCGGGGTCCGCTTCGCCGGCGAATGCCTCGCCTTCGCCAACGCGCCCGAACAGGCGACGCTCGACCGCCATCTGGCGGTGCCGCCGGTCCACCATCCGCGCTGGAAGGCGGCGACGCCGCGCGATCTCGGCGCGTCCTGGGACTTCGAGGACGTCCGCGACCACTATCTCGCGCTGCTCTACGGCGTCGATCCGGTGCGCCTGCGGCGCGAGGACGTCGCCCGCTATCTCGACCTCGCCCGCGCAACCACCGCCGAGGTGATGGAGGCGACCTTCGCCGAGTGGCGCCGCGCCGCCTCGCCCTGCCGCGGGGCGCTGGTCTTCACGTTGCAGGATCTGGTGCCGGGCGCCGGCTGGGGCGTCGTCGACGCCGTCGGCGCCCCCAAGGCCGCGTATTTCGCGCTCGCCCGCGCCTTCCGGCCGCTGCAGCTGACGATGACCGACGAGGGCACCAACGGCCTCGCGCTCCATCTGCTCAACGAAACGGGGGAGCTTCGGCCGGTGACGCTGTCGCTCGCCGCCCTGCGCGAGGGCGCGGCGCCGGTGGTGCGCGCCGCCTGCGATCTCGACCTCGCCGCCGGGGCGGCGCTGGAGATCGGCGCCTTCGAGCTGCTCGGTGCTTTCTTCGATTTCACCTACGCCTACCGCTTCGGCCCCCCGGCCCACGACGTCGTCGTGGCGCGGCTGACCTGCCGCGACAGCGGCGCCCTCCTCGCCGACGCCTTCCACTTTCCGGGCGGACGCGGCGCCGACCGCCGCGACTGCGGCCTCGCGGCGCGGCTCGAGGAAGATGGGGACGGCTTCGCCCTGACGATCTCCTGCACCCGGCTGGCGCAGTCGGTTCACGTCGTCGACGCGGATTTCCGTGGGTCCGACGGCTGGTTCCACCTCGCGCCCGGCGAGGAACGGCGGCTGCGCCTTCTCCGCCGGCCCGACGCCGCCGAAGGCGCGCGGCCCCGCGGTGAAGTCGCCGCGGTCAACGCGCGCGACATCGCCCGCTACGGCGGCTGGCCGCAGCGGGAGGGGGGATGGGACGGCCCGCCCCCGCCCGTCGTCGTCGCCTCAGGCCGAGTGCCCGCTCACGCCCCGACGTCGCGGGCGTAGGCGATCTGGATGCGGCGCTGGTATTCGGCGCGCGAGATCCGGTTCTCGTCGACGGCGCGGGCCAGCGAGATCGCCTCCTGCCAGAAATTCACCTCGCTGGCGCGCAGGGCGTAGCTGGCGCGTTCGATCGCATACTGGCGTCGGGCGGCCTCCTCGTAGGAGATCCGGCCTGCGTTGCGCTCGATCGCGATGTCCTTCTTCTGGTTCTCGACCACGGCGATGCGGGTCGAGGACGGCGGCAGCGGCGTCGAGACGCAGGCGGCGAGCGAGAGCGCTGCGGCGAGAACCGCGATGATCGTCGTCTTCTTCATGAAAATCCCCCGAACCCTTGATCGGCATCTGCGCGAAGAAACCGTACCATGCTGAAAGGCGCGTGAACGCGGCACGAGGACGGTCTCACCTCGCAACGCACGAGACGGCCGATCGGTCGCATCCGGCCTTCTCCTGTCGCGCCGGGGAGCGATTGCCCCGGCGAAAGCCTGCACGGTCCGCCGACGCCAGGATGCCCGCCCGCAGCCGCGGGCCCGGAACGATCCGCTCCGCACGCACCACCTCGACACCGGTCTGCGGCAGGCCGGCGCCCCGATCAACTCCAGCCGGCGTCGATCACGAATTCTTGAGCGGTGCACATCCGCGAGGCGTCGGAGCCGAGAAACAGCGCGAGGTCGGCGACGTCCTCCGGCTGGATGCGGTCTGGCAGGCACTGGCCGGCTTCCATCGCGGCGATCGAGGCGGGATTCACCCACAGGTCGAGCTGGCGCCGCGTCATCACCCAGCCCGGCAGCAGCGTGTTGACCCGTATGCGGTGGGCGCCGAAGTCGCGCGACAGCGAGCGGGTCAGGCCGTGGACGCCGGCCTTCGCCACCGAATAGGCCACCATGCCGCCCTGCCCGAGCCGCCAGGTGATCGAGCCGAAGTTGACGATCGAGCCGCCGCCGCGGCGCATCATCTGCGGGATCGCCGCCTTGGCGGCGAAGACCATCGGCCGCTGGTTGATCGCCATGCGCTCGTCCCAGTCGTCGGCCGTCAGGTCCATGGTCGCGTGGCGCTGGTCGTTGGCGGCGTTGTTGAGGAGGACGGCGACGTCGCCGAAGGCCGCCCCGGTCTCCTCGACCGCGGCCTCCAGCGCGGCGACGTCGCGGACGTCGCAGGGGATGAACAGCGGCGCGGTATCGACCTCGCCGGCGAGCCGGTCGACGAGGGCGCGGCTGTCCTCGTCGGCGATGTCGACGAAACCGACCCTCGCCCCCTGCCGCGCGAAAGCCTCGACCAGCGCCGCCCCGATCCCGCTGCCGCCCCCGGTGACGAAGACGGTCTTGGCCGCGAGATCGGGATAGCGGGCACGGACGAGGACCATGGCTTGCCTCCGGGGGACCTTCCGTCCGCAAGAGTGGAGATGACGACCCTTCAGCCCGGCGCCGCCGGAAAGGCCACCTCCACCACCAGTCCCGGGCCGGCGTCGCCGAGGACGAGGTCGGCGTCGTGGAGCGTCGCCACCGCCTTGACGAGGGCGAGGCCGAGGCCGCTGCCGGCGGTGGTGCGGCTCGTCTCCAGCCGGCGGAACGGCTTCGTCACCTCCTCGAGCATCGCCTCGGGAATGCCGGGACCGCGGTCGGCGACGGTGAGCACGACACGGCCGTTCCGCCGCTCGAGAGCGAGGTCGATCGGCGTGCCGGGCGGGGTGTGGCGGATGGCGTTCTCCACGAGGTTGGCGAGGATCTGCTGGACGAGGGCGCGGTCGCCGACGATGGCGAGGCCCGGCTCGATCGCCGCTTCGAGCGGGTGGCCGGCCTCCTCGGCGACGGCCTCGTAGGTGTCGGCCATGTCGGCGCAAAGAGCGGAGAGATCGAAGGGGGCGAAGGCCTCGCGGCGCGCCCGCGCCTCGATCTCGGCGATCCGCATCAGCGCGCTGAAGGTGTCGAGCAGCCGGTCGACCTCGGCGATCGCCTGCTCCGTCACCGCTTCGTAGTCGGCGACCGAGCCGGCCTCGTCGCGGGCGGTCTCCAGCTTCTGGCGCAGGCGGGCGAGCGGGGTGCGCAGGTCGTGGGCGACGTCGGTGGTGACGCGCTTGAGGTCGGCCATCAGCGTCTGGATGCGGTCGAGCATGCCGTTGATGGCGCCGGTGAGCCGGTCGAGTTCGTCGGCGGTGCCGCGGCCGGGAATGCGGGCGGAGAGGTCGCCGGCGACGATCGCCCGGGTCGTGGCGTCGATGCGGGCGATGCGGCCGAGCACCTGGCGCGAGGTGACGAGGGCGCCGGCGAGGGCGAGCAGGGCGGCGACCGTGCCGCCGGCGACGAAGGCGTTGAGGATCGCCCGGCTGGTGCGGCGGAGGCTGGCGTCGCTCTGGCCGGCGGCGAGGAAGGTGCCGCCGGAAAGCCGCCGGCCGACGCCGAGGATCGACAGTTCGCCGTCCTTGCGCTCGAGCAGGAAGGGGCCGTCGACCCGGGGCATCAGCGGCGGGAGGCTGCCGGCGAGGATGCGGCCGGAGGCGTCGACGATCAGCACGCGCAGCGGGTCGACCCCCTCGGGCGCCTCGGTGTCGACGGCGGCGGCGGCGACGAGGCCGGGGATGCCGAAGCGGTCGTGGACCTCGGCGAGGCGGTTGACCTCGTTGGCGGCGAAGGCGCGCAACTCGTCGCGGGCGCTCTCGACGGCGATGTAGTGGACGACCATGCCGATCACCGCGATCGAGGCGAGGAACACCAGCGAGTAGCCGAGAGCGATGCGGAAGCTGGTGGTCCTGAAGATCTCAGCCGGGTGGGCGAAGGACATAGCCGGCTCCGCGCACGGTGTGGATCAGTTCGGCGTCGAAGCCGCGGTCGACCTTGCCGCGCAGGCGGCTCATGTGGGTCTCGACGATGTTGGTCTTCGGATCGAAGTGGAAGTCCCAGACGTTCTCGAGCAGCATCGTGCGCGTCACCACCTGGCCGGCGTGGCGCATCAGGTATTCGAGCAGCTTGTATTCCTGGTTCTGCAACTCGATGGTCCGTCCGGCCCGGACGACCGAGCGGGCGAGACAGTCGACCTCGAGATCGTGGACGCGAAGGTGGGTCTCGCGCAGCGGCTTCGACGCCCGGCGGGCGAGGGCGTTGACCCTCGCGTTGAGTTCGGCGAAGGCGAAGGGCTTGACGAGATAGTCGTCGGCGCCGGCCTCCAGCCCCTCGACCCGGTCGTCGAGGCTGCCCATGGTGGTGAGCATCAGCACCGGCACGCCGTCGCCGGCGGCGCGCAGCGTGCGCACGATCTTGAGGCCGTCGATCCCTGGCAGCATGCGGTCGGCGACGACGAGATCGTAGCCTTCGCCGGCGGCGAGGAACAGCCCGTCCTTGCCGGTGTGGGCGACGTCGACGACGTGGCCCTGCTGGCGCAGGCCGCGCGCGACGTAGTCGGCCGTTTCGACGTCGTCCTCCACCACCAGTATCTTCATCCGCCGCCTCCCGCCGGGCCCTGCGCCCCTTCGCCGAGGGGAGAGGTCGGCCGCTCCCCCGCCGTCTCCAGATAGCGATCGCCCCTCGGCCGGGTCCAGTCCCGGAGATTGGGAATAATCAATCTTCCGGCGATGCCGGGGAGAAGGCGCGGGACGTCTAATCGCCGCAAGCTCCGAAGGCCCCCGCCAGAGCACCCGCCGCCCCCGAAACGGACCGGCGCCGGGCGGCGAGGACGGGCGAGGCCGGACGGGAGCCGTGCAGATCGAGAACGAAAGGTTCCCCGCGATGACCGCCACCTCCGCCAGCCGCACGAACGAGCCCCGGAAGAACCGGGGCCGCGTCATGGCCACCGCCGCCGCCCTGATGCTCTCCGCCGCCGTGATCGCCCCGCTGGCGACCCCGGCCTTCACCACCGAAGCCCGGGCGGCGGTGCCCGGTGTCGACTTCTCCGAACTCGCCGAGCGGGTGCTGCCGGCGGTCGTCAACGTCTCGACCACCCAGAAGGTGGCGCAGGCGAGCTTCGGCGACGACTTTCCCCGCGGCACCCCCTTCGACGAATTCTTCCGCCAGTTCCGCGACCAGCGCCGCTTCGGCGGCAACGACGGCGGCGGCCGCGAGGTCGAGCGCACCGCCCTCGGCTCCGGCTTCATCATCGACAAGTCGGGCTACGTCGTCACCAACAACCACGTCGCCGGCGACGCCACCGACATCAAGGTGACGCTGCAGGACGGCACGACGCTGCCGGCGACCCTCGTCGGCCGCGACGAGAAGACCGACCTCGCCCTGCTGAAGGTCGAGAGCGACAAGGACCTGCCCTTCGTCAATTTCGCCGGCGGCGACGAGATCAAGGTCGGCCGGGCGGTGATGGCGGTCGGCAACCCCTTCGGCCTCGGCGGTACCGTCACCGCCGGCATCGTCTCGGCCCGCGGCCGCGACATCCACTCCGGTCCCTTCGACGACTACATCCAGACCGACGCCGCCATCAACCGCGGCAACTCCGGCGGCCCGCTGTTCGACATGGAGGGCAACGTCATCGGCATCAACACGGCGATCTTCTCGCCGTCGGGCGGCTCCGTCGGCATCGGCTTCGCCATCCCCGCGACCCTCGCCCAGCCGATCCTCGAGCAGATCCGCGACCACGGCCAGGTGTCGCGCGGCTGGCTCGGCGTCGCGATCCAGCCGGTCACCGACGAGATCGCCGAGGGGCTCGGCCTCTCCGGCACCAAGGGGGCGCTGGTCTCTTCGGTGACCGAAGGCAGCCCGGCCGAGAAGGGCGGCCTCGAAGCCGGCGACGTCATCACCTCGGTCGGCGGCAAGAGCGTCGAGCAGTTCCGCGATGTCGCCCGCCTCGTCGCCGGGGTCGATCCGGGGACGTCCACCGACGTCGGCATCGTGCGCGGCGGCGAGACGAAGACGCTTTCGGTCGCCGTCGGGTCCTCGCCCGACACCCAGGCCGTCGCCGCCACCGACGACGGCGAGAGCGCCACGCCCTCGCTCGGCCTCGCCCTCGGCCCGATCACGCCCGACGTCGCCGAGGATCTCGACCTCGCGCCGACCACCCGCGGCGCGGTGGTGATGCAGGTCGAGCCCGGCTCGCCGGCGGACGAGCAGGGCCTTCGCCCCGGCGACGTGATCCTCAAGGTCGGCAAGGCCGCGGTCTCCGGCCCCGGCGAGGCGGTCAAGCTGCTCGACGCGGCCAAGAAGGACAAGAAGCCCGTGCTGGTGCAGATCCAGCGCGAGGGGTCGCAGCGCTTCGTCGCCCTCTCCGTCAAGGCGGCCTGAGCCACCCGGGCGGTTCGTCCCTCGCGGCCGGGCGTCCTGCTCCGGGACCTCATCGGGGCCGGGCGGCGTCCGGTCGCCGAGGCCGGAGCGGGTCACCCCCGTTCCGCTCCGGCATCCGGCCGTTCCGCGGACCTGCGCCGCGAGGCGGCAGGGGTGCCGACGCGCCCCGCGCGGTGTCCTCCGGCAGCCCGCTCCGGGCACCTCCACCCTCGATTCCCCTGCTCCGGCCATTGCGCCGGAACGGGAAGTGCGGGAGAACGGCGGTCGATCCGCCGGCCCCATCGCGCCGGCCCGCCGTCCACCGCCCTCCGCGGAGCCCGCCGCCGATGAAGCTCTACCGCTACCTGACCGGACCCGACGACGCCGCCTTCTGCCACCGCGTCTCCGCCGCCCTCAGCAGCGGCTGGGAACTCGCCGGCCCGGCGACGCTCACCTTCGACAGCCTGCAGGGCCGGGTGATCTGCGGCCAGCCGGTGGTCAAGGAGGTTCCGGGCGACTACGGCCCCGACATCAAGCTGTCCGACTACTGAGCCGCGGCCGCCGTCGGCGGCCGACGGAGGGGCAGGTTCGTCCGGGGGCGCATCGAACTTGCCGGGCGCCGCCGATCCGGACGACCCCGGTCGACGGGCGCCTCGGATGGTCCGGCCGCCTGCGTCCCCGTCCCCGACGTCCTTTCTCCGGTTTCCGGCGCGGCGTTCCCCTGGGCCGGAGGCGTGTGCCGACTCGACAATTGAATGATCGAGTGACAACCGTGGGTCTGAAGGCGCCGGTCTCCCGCACCGATCGCTTTTTCGAGAATGGGCTCGGTATCAGGGCCTTCTCGTCCTCCTCCGCCCGTGAAACGGCTGTCGCCGGGCGGTCGTCAGCGCAGACGCTTATCAGACATGCACCGACGGCAGGCCTGTTATTGATTTATCATCTAGTAAAATTTCCTGCCGAATGTTATTTTAGCCCTCGAAAAATAAGGGGCTCACCATGAAATATGCCATCGACATCCGCCTCCAGTGCTTCGATCCGCAGGCGTTGCGTGAAGCCGCGCTCGCGCGGGCAGCGGAGGCCGGGATCGACCGCGAGAGCTTCGAGCGCGCCCGCAACGTCGCCGGCGACGGTGTCGCCTTCGATCTCAAGGCCCTCCTCGTCCTCACGTCCCCGCTCGCCGGATGTGATCTCACCGTGCTGCCGCCTTACCGGCTGGCCTCGCTGGACGAGGTCCGCACTCCGGCGCCGGTCGAGGGGGCAACTTCTCTTGACAACGTTGACACGGCGGATGCGTCTTCCCCTGCCACCCTGCGGCGGTCCTTCGTCGTCGGTGGACGCGGCGGTCGCTGACGGCGAGGGCGGCGGCAGCCACACCATTGCCGTCCGGGATTGACGAATGGTCGGGGACGACGCGGAGCCGCCGCCGCTCCCCGAGGATAGGCCCTCCCCTTTCCAGCCTTGCCGCGCGCAGCGCAGATCGCGACTACGGCCTGCGCAACGCCCCGTCAGACCCGGGTCACGGCCGACGCCGGGTCCCCCGCTGCTTCCGGCACGTCGCGCGCCATCGGCTCTCGCTTCGAGCCGACCTCGAGGTCGGCGGAATCATCGAGACCGTCGGGGCCGGAGACGGCGCCCGGCAGGCGGGCCGCGGCGCCGACGTCGGCGGCCGGCGCATCCGGGACCGGCGGCCTTCCCGCGGGCGGTGGC
>Ga0065721_10050308_pt1 | contig 21323 bp, 18 predicted proteins | sample Mesricmetagenome_FD_59108 | JGI IMG/M metagenome (GOLD analysis project Ga0065721, IMG submission 59108) | Mesophilic microbial community from rice straw/compost enrichment Sample: eDNA_1 v2 (version 2) | ecosystem: Engineered > Solid waste > Grass > Composting > Bioreactor | place: USA: Davis... | reverse complement strand
AGGCTTTATCGGCGCCCCAGAGCACTTCACCTGCCCTGCACAGCACTCGTCCAGCGCGAGGTGCCGTCAAGAGCCACAACCTGCGTCAGTCGCACTGCAGATCAGGTTCAAGTCCGACAGCCTCCTAGAGCGGCGACTAGCTATTTCCTCCCGCGTCGCCGCTACGCCCGCTGCGCATGCTCGCGCAGGGCGCGCTTGACGGCAGCCTCCACGGCCATTTCGATGCGGCGCTCCAGGTCGGCATGCTCGTCCATCGGAATGATGGAAATGCCGCCGCTGGTTTCCAGCACCGCATACTTGATCTGCTCCAGGCGGCCAATACCCTGGTGCTGCCGCGCCGCCTGCAAAATGTCATCGACGCCGACGTTCGAGCATTTCATCCGATCCTCCAGCACGCGGCCATGGTCCACCAGCATCAGCGGCGCCCCGTCAATGAATTTGTCCATGCGCGGGAACTTGGTTTTCACCACGGCCACGAGCCGGTCCAGTGCCACCAGGGTCAGGATGACGGCCAACCCGGACGTGAGCGAGCGGTCGTCGTCCACCAGCGCGTTCTGTGTCGCCTCGCTGATGATCAATAACAGCACGAAATCGAAGGTGGACATTTCCGACAGCGTGCGCTTGCCCGCCAGCCGCAAGATCACCAGCAGGAACAGGTAGATGAAGAAGGTACGGGCAAAGACATCCATGGCCGCGCTCCGCTTCAGGGGTAAACGAATTGCTTGAATTTCAGGCGCGGTTCGCCGGCCACAGCGATCCACCCCTCCAGCATGCCGATGTTTCTGGGTTCGAAGGAAAAATGCACCCGCATCGGTTTTTGCGAGTTGGCCGAGAAAATGTAGGCCGTGCCCTCGCTCTCCAGTACGCTCTTTTCGGGTTCGGGCCTGATTTCCTTGATTTCCACGTCCTGCAGGTATTTTGCATCCAGCACCGCCCGCACCTCGCCGTTGGATGGTTGCAGCGTCAGTGTCAGCCGGTTGGTGGACTTGACGGTCATGAAACGGTCGAATTCCAGCAACGTACCGCCGGCCGGGCTTCGAACCTGGCTGTTGGACAGCGGACCATGGCCCAGCAGGCCGAAGGCGATGGCGACCAGCAACGCGTAGAGCAGGAACCAGCTGACCTTCTGGACACGCCACTCCCGGTGCTGCAGGCGCAGGTCTTCATGCAATTGCAGGTCCGCGTGTCGTTGCTTCATGTCCCGGGGGCTGGCAGCCGAGCGGTGATGACCTTGGGTGGCAAGGCCCGCTCCCGGGTGGCCAACAAAGCCGGCCCAGCTCCGCCCGTGGGCGGGCCAACAACCCTTCGGCGCGGGGCCTTCGGCAAGGCTCTCCTGGGCTTGCCGAAGGGATCGGTCACTCTGCCAAGAGCGAACGGCTGAAGGTACGCCCCCGGCGCGGTTAAGCTGCCGGCCTTTTTCGCGGATGCGCCGCCGGGTGCGGCCGGCTCCGCGGGCCATCGGCCTTCTCCTCAACCCGCTTCAACTCACCCCGGAACGCCCCATGAAGATCCTCACGCTGCACGGCATCAACCTCAACATGTTCGGCAAGCGCGACCCCAAGCAGTACGGCACCGCCACGCTGGCGCAGATCGACGACCAGCTGCGCGCGCTGGGCCAGGAGCTGGGTGCGGAAGTGGAATGCTTCCAGACCAACTTCGAGGGCGAGATGGCCGAGCGCATCCACCGCGCGCACACCGACGGCACCGAGGCCGTGGTCATCAACGCCGGGGCCTGGACGCACTACAGCTACGGCATCCGCGACGCGCTGGCCATCCTCAAGTGCCCGATCATCGAAGTGCACATGTCCAACATCCACGCGCGCGAGGCCTTCCGCCACACCTCCGTGATCGCCGAGATCGCGCGCGGCCAGATCGCCGGCTTCGGCGTGGACAGCTACCTGCTGGGCCTGCGTGCGGCGGTGTCGGCGGTGCAGCAGGCGCAGGCCTGATCGACCTCGTGAGGCTTTTCCGTTCGGGCTGAGCCTGTCGAGGCCCTCTTGGGCAGCCGGGCTGCAGGCCCTTCGACAAGCTCAAGGCGAACGGAAGGCCAGCTCAGTCGGGCTTGGCTGCCGCCGACCGTATCAGCCGCACCAGCGGCTCCAGCGCCCGTTCCAGCTCGGCCACCAGGGGCCGCAGCGCCTCGGCATCGGGTGGCGCTCCTTCCTCGCGCAGCCGCGTCTCCAGTGCACGGGCGGCGGCGGCCAGCTCGGTGGCGCCCAGCGTGGCGGCCACGCCCTTGAGCGAGTGCGCCACCAGCATCGCGCCGCGCTGGTCGCCGCGCGCCAGATGCGCCTGCAGCTTGCGCGCGTCCTCGCTGTGGTGCTCGGCGAAGACGTGCAGCAGCAACTCGTAGCGGTGCTCCATGCCCGGCAGGTTCGACAGCGCCGCGGCCACGTCCACGCCCGGGTGCAGCGCCAGCCGCGCCAGCAGGTCGCCCTGCGCCTCGGCAGCCGGCGGCGCGGGCAGCGCGGCCGGTTCGGCCACCATGGATGAAGCCGCCGCCACCGCGGCCCGGCGCCCGCCGGGCAGCCACTTCAGCAGCGTGGCGTACATGCTCTCGGGGTCCACGGGCTTGGCCACGAAGTCGTTCATGCCCGCGGCCAGGCAGGCGGCGCGGTCCTCGTCGAAGGCGTTGGCCGTCATCGCCAGTACCGGCAGCGCGGCGAACTCGGGCCGGGCGCGCAGCGCGCGCGTGGCCTCCAGCCCGTCCATCACTGGCATCTGCACGTCCATCAGCACCAGGTCGTAGTGCTGCCGCTGCAGCTTCTCCAGCGCCTGCTGGCCGTCCTCGGCCACGTCCACCTCCAGGCCCGCGCCGCGCAGCAGCTCCAGCGCCACTTCACGGTTGACGTAGTTGTCCTCGGCCAGCAGCAGCCGCGCGCCGGCATGGTGCAGCCGCAGCTCGGCCTCGGCGGCGGCCAGCTGCGGCGTGCCCGCGCTCAGCGGCTGGCCGCGGCCCAGCCAGGCCGTGAACCAGAACACGCTGCCCTGCCCCTGCGTGCTTCGCGCGCCGGCCTCGCCGCCCATGAGCGCCGCCAGCCGCCGCGTGATCGCCAGGCCCAGCCCGGTGCCGCCGTGCCTGCGCGTGGTGGAGGCGTCGGCCTGCTCGAAGGCCCCGAACAGCCGGGGCAGCTGCGCCGGCTCGATGCCCACGCCCGTGTCCTCCACCTCGAAGAGCACCAGCACCCGCTCGTCCCGCTGCTCCAGCACCTTCGCGCGCAGGGTGATGCGCCCGCGCGCGGTGAATTTCACGGCGTTGCCGGCGTAGTTCAGCAGCGCCTGGCGCACGCGGGTGTCATCGCCGCGCAGCCACAGCGGCGCCGGGTCGGTGTCGATCTCGACCGCCAGGCCCTTGGCCGAGGCCGAGTCGCCGACGATGGAGCGCACGTGGTCCAGCATCGCCTGCAGCGCGAAGTCGCGTTCCTCCAGCCGCAGCTTGCCGGCCTCGATCTTCGAGAGGTCCAGGATGTCGTTGATGATCGACAGCAGGTGCCGCGCCGCGCCCTCGATCTTGGAGAGCCGCGCGGCCTGCTGCGGCGTTGGCCCCTCGCGCGTGAGCAGGTGCGTCAGGCCCAGGATGGCGTTCATGGGCGTGCGGATCTCGTGGCTCATGTTGGCCAGGAAGGCGCTCTTGGCGCGGCTGGCGGTCTCGGCCGCGGCGCGGGCCTGGTCCAGCTCCGCGGTGCGGCGGTGGACCAGCTCCTCCAGGTGGTGGCGGTGCGCGTCGAGCTCCTCGGCCATGCGCGTCTTCTCGGTCACGTCCTCCTGCACCGAGACGTAGTGCGTGACATGCCCCGCGTCGTCGCGCAGCGGCATGGTCACGGCCGAGTCGATGTACTCGCTGCCGTCGCGGCGGCGGTTGATGAAGTGGCCCCGCCAGGTGCGGCCCTCGGTCAGCGCCTGCCACAGCCGCTCGTAGTCCTCGCGCGGCGTGCGCCCGGACTGCAGCAGCCGCGGGTTGCGTCCCAGCACCTCCTCGCGCGCATAGCCGGTCTGGCGCACGAAGGCCTCGTTGACGTATTCGATGTGCCCTTCGACGTTGGTGATGATGATGCTTTCGCTGCCCTGCTCCACCGCCTGCGCGAGCTTGCGCAGTTGCGCCTGGCTGGCGCGCAGCGCCGCGTTGGCGGCCTCGGCGCGGGCGCGCTCGGCCACCGCGTCCTCCGCCAGGTTCAGCGCCGCCAGCCGCGCGTTGCGCTGCGCCTCCAGCGCCGCGGCCTGCTGCTCGCGCAGCGCCTGCTCGGCCTGCACGCGCGCGGACACGTCCTCGGTGAGGACCAGGATGCCGCCCACGCTGCCGTCGCCCTGGTGCCACGGCTGCGCCACCCAGCGCAGCCATTGCACGCTGCCGTCGTCGCGCCGGAACGCCTCCTCGTCAGCCTGCAGCACTTCGCCGGCCAGGGCGCGGCGGTGGACCTCGCGCCACGCCGGCGGGAGGTCGGGGAACACCTCGTAGTGCGAGCGCCCGGCCAGCGGCTGGCCTTCGAGCCCATAGTCCGTGAGCCAGCGCCGGCTCACGGCCAGGTAGCGCATGTCGCGGTCGAACATGGCCAGCGCCACCGGCGCGTGCTCGATGAACAGCTGCAGCCGCTGCTCGCTGCCGCGCAGCGCCTGCTCGGCCTGCTTGCGCGCCTGGATGTCCTCGACCACGGCGATGAAGCAGTCGGGCTCGCCGTCGCCGCGCCAGATCAGCGACACCGTGAGGTTGACCCAGACCGTGGCGCCATCCTTGTGGAGGTAGCGCTTCTCTATCGAGAAGGTCGTGATCTCGCGCGCCAGCATGCGGCGCACCGCGTCCAGGTCGGCTTCGAGGTGGTCGGGGTGCGTGATGTCCTGGTAGGTCAGCGCCAGCAGCTCCTGTGTCGTGTAGCCCAGGATGTCGCAGAGCTTGCGGTTCACGCGCAGCCATCGCCCGTCGGGCGCCACCAGCGCGATGCCCACGGCGGCCTGCTCGAAGGTGGCCTGGAAGCGCTCCTCGCTGGCCGAGAGGTTCACTTCCGCCTCGCGTTGCTTCTCGCGCGCGGCGTGCAGCAGGGCGCGGGCCGCTTCGATCTCGACGATCCGGGTCCCCCGGCCGGACACGGGCGTGGGCTGGGCCAGCGTGGCCACGGCACGCCCCAGGCGGCGCCCGGCCAGCAGCCCGCCGATGGCCCCCAGCAGCGTCGCGCCCAGCACCGAGGCGGCCAGCGCGCCGGCGGCCCGCAGCCACAGCGCGCGGTACTCGCTGCGCGGGATCTCCACCACCACCGACCAGCCCGAGAGGCCGGACGGCGCGGCGAAGCGCTCGGCCTCGCTCAGCTTCACGTTCGCCGGCACGCGGTGCGCGATGGGCGTGCCCTGCCCGTCCAGCAGCGACGCGGCCCAGCCCCTGGGCAACTGCAGCGCATCGAGCTGGCGCTGCAGCACGGTGGTCTCGACCAGCGTCAGCAGTGCCAGCGCGGTGCCGCCCTCGCGCTGCGCCGGCACGGCGATGACCACCAGCGGCTGCTGCGTTTGCAGCGACACCACCACGTCGCCCACCGCCGGCTGGCCCGAGGCCAACGCGGTGGGCGCGGCGGCGTGCCCTTGCAGGCGCGGCAGCGTCGGCAAGGGCGCACCCAGCGGCAAGCGCGTGTCGAAGAGCATGCGCATGTCCGCGTCCACCACGATCACGTGGCTGCCGAAGCTCTGCTCGAAGTCCCGCGCCGCCTCGTACAGCGCGTCCCAGCCGCGGGCCTGGCGCAGCTGCGACGAGCGCGCGAGCATTTCCAGCGCCGCGATGCGCGTGGCCAGGGTCTGGTCCACCGCGGCGGCGAAGTTGCGCGCCTGGCTGCGCGCCCTGTCCTCGTAGCCCAGCCGCCCGGTGTTGATGCGGTCCCAGGCCAGGGCGCCGGCCAGCAGCGCCAACGGCAGCAGGCACCACCACACCAGCCGGGATAGGTAGCCCACCAGCGACATGCCGCCGTGCGGGGGCGCGGCGGCGGCCGAGCCTCCGGCCGGCATCAGGGCGTCCTCGCGCTTCATGGCGCGGCCGCCCCGGCGTGCCGGCCGCCGCGGTCCTGACAGCCTTCCTGGCTGCTGTCCTCGTCGAAGGCCAGGGGGTACGGCGGCTGCCGGCCCAGCGCCAGCGACAGCGCGTTGACCTGGCGCTTGAGCTCGATCATGTCCAGCTCGCGCCCCACCATGACGCGGTTGAAGCGCTCCAGCTCCTCGTTGCGCGCCGTCAGCGCCTGTTCGGCGCGCTTGCGCTCGGTGATGTCCAGCGCGATGCGGCACACGTAGCGCGCCGTGCCCTGGCCATCGAGCACCGGGAACAGGTGCGACATGAACAGCCGCGGCTGCCCGTCCATCGGCACCGTCTCCTCCACCGAGCAGCGCTCCAGCGAGCGCAGCACGCGCTCGTCGTTGGCGCGGAAGGCCGCCGCGGCCTGCGCGGGGAACAGTTCCAGGTCGGTGCGGCCCAGGATGTCCGCCTCGGCGCGGCCGAGGATGCGCTGCACGTTCGGGTTGGCGACGACGTAGCGCCCCTCGCGGTCCTTGATCGACAGCGCCGAGGGCGAGAAGTGCACGATCGCGTTGAGCTTGTGCTCGCGGTCGCGCAGCACCTCCTCGGCCTGCTTGCGCGCGGTGATGTCGCGCGAGACGCCGAAGACGCCGACCACGGCGCCGCCGTGGTCGCGCAGGGCGCCGCGGGTGGAGAGGAACACGCGCCGGCCCAGCGCCGTGTCGATCTCCACCTCGCGCGTGCGCGTTTGTCCGTCGGCCAGGATGCCGTGGTCCAGCGCGGCGAGCGTCTTGGCCTGCGCCGCGGGCAGCAGCGCGTGGTCGTCGTGGCCGAGCACCTCGCCGGCATCCTTGCCCAGCCAGCGCAGCGCCGCCGGATTGCAGAACAGGTAGCGGCCCTCGGTGTCCTTGGCGCTGATGGCGTCGGAGGAGTTCTCGGCGATGGCTTCCAGCAGGTGCCGCTCCTTGAGCTCGCGCTCGCGCAGCGCCTGCATCGCCGCGGTCCAGCGCCGCAGCTGGTGGTGCAGCAGCAGTGCCGTCACCAGCACGAAGAGCCAGCCCTTGCCCGTCTGCACCACGGAGCGCACGACCGGGTCGGTGACCAGCCAGGCGATCACGCGGTCCGACAGCAGCACCCACAGCGCGGCGGCCACGGCGTAGGTGAGCACCAGGCGGTCGCCGCGCGAGCGGGCCTTGCGATAACCGGTGTCAGGCGCAGGAGGTGGAACGTGGAGCAAGGCGGTCTGTGGCAGTGAAAGGGCCGCTGCGCGGCGGCCTGGGATCGGATCTCTTGTGCTCAGGCCAGCGCGGCGTCGAAGGCGCGCTCCAGCCGCTGCACGGCGCCATCGACGTCCTGCAGCTTGTCCAGCCCGAACAGCCCGATGCGGAAGGTCTTGAACTCCGGTCCCTCGCCGCACTGCAGCGGCACGCCGCCGGCGATCTGCACGCCCTGCGCGAGCAGCTTGCGCCCGGTGTGCAGTTCGGGGTCGGTGGTGTAGCTCACCACCACGCCCGGCGCCTGGAAGCCCGGTGCGGCCACCGGCGGGAAGCCCCGGCGCTCCAGCATCGCGCGCACCGCGGTGCCGAGCTTCCATTGCGCCTGGCACAGCCGTTCGAAGCCGGCGCGCTGCGTCTCGCGCATCACGTCGCGCGTGCGTTGCAGCGCGTCGGTGGGCAGCGTGGCGTGATAGGCATGGCCGCCGTTCTCGTAGGTCTGCATGATCTGCAGCCACTTCTTGAGGTCGCAGGCGAAGCTGGTGCTGGTGGTGTCGGCGATGCGCCGCGCGGCGCGCTCGCCCAGCATCACGAAGGCGGCGCAGGGCGATCCGCTCCAGCCCTTCTGCGGCGCGCTGATGAGCACGTCCACGGCGCAGTCGCGCATGTCCACCCACACGGCGCCGCTGGCGATGCAGTCGAGCACGAACAGCGCGTCCACGCGGCGCGCGGCCTCGCCGACGGCGCGCAGGTAGTCGTGCGGCAGCACCATGCCGGAGGCGGTTTCCACGTGCGGCGCGAACACCACCTCGGGCTTGCCGCGCTCGATGGCGGCCACGACCTCCTCGATGGGCGGCGGGGCGTAGGGCGACTGCGCGCCCTCGCCCTGGCGCCGCGCCTGCAGCACGGTGGTGGCGGCGGGGATGGAGCCCATGTCCAGCAACTGGCTCCAGCGGAAGCTGAACCAGCCGTTGCGGATCACGAGCGCGCGCCGCCCGGTGGCGAACTGCCGTGCCACGGCCTCCATGCCGAAGCTGCCGCTGCCGGGCACCACGGCCACGGCCGAGGCGCCGTAGGCATCGCGCAGCACGGCGGAGATGTCGCGCATCACGCCCTGGAAGCGGGCGGACATGTGGTTCAGGGCCCGGTCGGTATAGACGACCGAGTACTCAAGCAGGCCGTCGGGGTCCACATCGGGCAGCAAGCCGGGCATGAAGAGTCTCCTTTTGTGACTTCAGGGGGTGTGGGGCAGCTTAGCGGATGAATTTGCCGCTCCCGCCGGGGAGGCAAGCGATGTGCACGCGGACTGCGTTGCGACAAGGCCGGGCTCGGCAGGGAACCGCCTCCTGCCGCAGTCTGCTTGCGAAGCCCACTGAATTTTCCGTAATATCCAACTTAACGGAATTTTCGAATATTGCCGTGTTGACGGAGCCACGGCCGCAACACGCCTTGAGTGGTAACGGCCCTCACGGGCCACCAGACCTGGAGAGGCTGGAAATGAAAACCGAATCTTCAATCCTCAGCCAAACCTCCCGTGCAGCCGTTCGAACCCGGCGCGCCGCATCGAAGACACCGCCATCCGATTACGCGTCTCCCGCCGAGATCCGGGCACTGTTGGCCAACAGCCTGGCCAGCCGGCAACAGCGGCTGCAGGCGCAGGACATGATGTCCACGGACGAAGCGGCGGCATTGGTGGGCACGAGTCGCGTCACGATCAACGCCTGGATTGCAAAGGGTCGGGCGATCGGCCTGACCCAGACCAAGCGCGGCTATCGCATGCCGCGCTGGCAGTTCGAGCCCTTGATGTGGGACGCCTTGCCCAAGCTCACCGCCGCGCTGGGCCTCCGGGAGGGCTGGGCACTGCTGGCGTTCCTGGAAACGCCGCTGGGTGGCCTGGGCGGACTGACGCCGCGGCAAGCCATCGAGCAGGGCCAGGCACAGCGTGTCATCGAGCTGGCAGCGCAGGAGGACCAATGAACAGAGTCCTGAATGAAGCTCCAAGAGCTGTCCTACGTACCGGAACATGAGCTTCCGGTTGCATCCACGTTGTTTCGTATCCAGCGGGCCCGATCTCGCCCCGGCACGCAGGCCATCGGGCCGCTGAGGGTCTCACCCCCGGGCACCCTGGCCGGTCGCTTCGACCTGGCCGAGCAAATCGTCGGCTATTTCGCCGAAGGGCCGGAAACGGCGATCTACGAAACGCTGGCTCGGCGCGAAGCCGTTGACCTTTCGTTGGCCGACATCGGCCGCCGTTGTCTGCTGGCACTGCAGACCCGGCAGACCATGCGACTGCTGGACCTTCGGCCCCATGCGTCGTTCCTGCCGGTGCTGCAATCGCTGCGCGTCGGCGTCACCCAACGGATCGCCGCCGATGCGTCGCGCCTGGGTTTCGATGGCCTGGTCTACCGGTCCGCGCAGCACTACGGGCATGACTGCTATGCGCTGTTCCAGCCTGTTCTGGGCCACCTCAAGCTGCTCTGGCGCAAGCCCTTGCTCGATCCGTCCGGTGGCCCGCATCACGCCCTGCTGACCGCCTTGCACGGTTCACAGGTGCCATTGGTGCCCTGAGCTGTCGTTGAGCCGGCCTGTCGGTCGCCTTGGCTCACCACTCCGTCCGCGCAGGCCCCGGCTCCGCAGGTCGCCAGGCCGTTCAAGTCGCCGTCTGGAACCGGCATCAGGTTCAAGGCGTATCCGCCCCCGCGCTGGGCAAATAACTCCACTTCGGCGTCGCCAGCAGCACGAACAGCGACACCGCCGCCAGCGCCATGGCCACGTACAGAAAGCCCGGCGCGTTCGTGAAGCGTTGCGGGTAGATCGCTTGCGCCGCACCCAGCCCCGCCGCGTTGCCCGCCAGCGCCAGAATCGCCGCCGCGAAATCGCGGAAGCGCCGCGCCCGGTTCGCGCCTTGTGACCAGCGCGGGTCGGTGTTGTAGCTGGGCAGGTGGTGGTGCGCGTCCTCCAACTGCTCCAGCACGGCGATGAAGGTGCGCAGGTTGGAGATCGCCCGCTCCGCCATGTAGTTCAGGCAGGCCAGGCACAGCGAGGCCACCGGGAAGCCGAAGATGAGCCACTCCACCGGCGGCTCCCTGGCGCCCGCGGCCGGGCGCAGCGCCACCAGCACCGCCAGCAGGCTCACGACCAGGCTCACGTACAGCGCCAGCGCCTGCTGGCGCTGCGTGATGCGCGCGTTCACCTCCTGGTTGGCGGCAATGAAGCGGTAGTTGGCATCGACGAAGGTTTTGGACATCGGGATCGAGGAAGAGTGGTCTGGGCGGATTCAGCCCCGTTCAGGCGCGGCGGACCGCCTGCATCCTGTGAGCTGTCCAGTATTCCAGCGGCAGCAAGGCCAGCGTGAGGCCCACCATGCCCAGCAGCAGCATGCGCGGCGTCCAGCCCATGAGGGACAGCGAGGCGCACAGCCCCAGCGTGCCCACGCGGGAGGCCGTCAGCACGATGGAGCGGCCAAGGAGGCTGGCTTCCAGCGAAGCGCCCTCCTTCACCATGCCGCCCAGCGTCACGCCCATCTTTTGCGCGTTGACCAGCGGCAGGCCCACCGCGTAACCGGCCACGAAGAAGAACAGGAACCACGGCACCTGCAAGGCCGCCAGCAGGCTGGCCCAGGCCAGCGCCATCAGCCCCAGGAGCCGGCGCAGCGTGCGCAGGCTGGGCCCCGACTGGGCCCGCAGGGCCTGCCGCGTCAACAGGCCCGCACCCAGCAGCGAGGCCAGGGCTTCCACCCAGGCATAGCCGGACAGGGAGCCCACCACCGTCATCGCGCCGCAAACGAACAGCGACAGGCGCAACGCGTGTCCCGCGCCCTCCACCACGTAATAAGGCGCGGTCCTCCAGAAGCGCGGCTGCCGCAGCAGTGCCAGCACGGCGGCCTTGCGCGCCGGCGGCAGGCTCAGCGGCTCGTGGCGCATGCAGGCCAGCAAGGCCAGCGCCGCCAGTCCCGCGCTCAGGAACACGACTGCCAGGCTTTCGGAAAACAGCCTGAACACCAGCAGCGCCCACAGCGGCGCGAACAGCTTCAGCAGGGTGGCGGCGGCCTCCACGGCGCAGAGATAGGCCTGCCGCACCGCGGCGCCCGGCAGGTTCGCCTCCAGCCACAGCCGCGCACCGTAGCTCAGGCCGCGGGCCAGCCCGCCCAGCCCGCACAGCAGCACCAGCCGCGCCGTCACAGGCACCGGCAGCGCGCCGGCCAGCACCAGCGTGCCCGCCAGCGCCGCCACGCCCGCCCGCTGCAGGCGCAGGGCGGGCCAGGCTTCCCGCGCCATCAGCCGGTTGGCGGCCACCTGCCCCAGCACCGTGGCCGCCTGCTGCCCGGCAATGAACAGCAGCACCGCCAGCACCTGCCCGTGCGTGAACGCGTAGGCGCCGACGAAGCCGGTATAGAAGACGTCCACGCCCACGAACAGCAGCGTGGAGCGCCAGACGACGGCTTCGGCGGAGGGAGAGTGGAACCAGCGCGCCGCGACCGTTCTCATGGGCCGCGCAGCCGCGCGTGCACCTCGCGCGCCAGCCGCATGCCGATCACCCCGGCGTTCTCGGCGTCACCCGCTTCGCCCAGCGGCAGGCTGTCCCAGGCCACCGTTTCCGCATCGGGCGCCAGCGCGGCCAGGGCCTGGTTCAGCCGGCTGCCGGGCACCTCGCGCAGGTCCAGCACCGCCACCAGCACCCATTCCCAGTTGATCGCCAGGCGCAGCAGGCCGACGAAATGGTGCCGGCCCAGGCGCTGCAGAGGCGCCAGCTCTTCCGCCGCCAGCCGCGCCAGCACGGCCTGCATGCCCCGCGGCGAGACGTCCGGGGGTTCCAGCACTTCCGTGAACACCGCCGCCCAGCGGCCGGGCGCCGATTGGAGCTGCTCCGCTCGCCGCCCCACCAGGATCCGCTGGCCGGGCAGCAGCACCAGCGAGGCCAGGGTGGTCCCCCAGCTCCAGCCGGCCGCGGCCACGGCCGAAGGCGGCGGGACGTTCCTTTCGCGGATCAGCCGCGCCATCACCAGGCCCTCGGTGTAGGAGCGCTCGCCGGTGCGCAGGCGCAGCTCGCCGGGACGGCGCGTCCAGTGCTTCAGCGCCGCGCGCCGGCCGTCGAAGCCTCCAGGCCGGGCCAGCACCGCTTCAAGCACCCGCGGATGGTGCACCCCGAACTCGGCCTGCAGTTCCGGCGCGATCGGCATGGGCTCCGGCGAGTGGATGCCCGACACCTGCAGCCGGGGCTCGAAACAGGCCCAGCCGAAGGGCTCGAAGAGGTCGCTCACGGCTGCGTGCCCCGCGCCAGCGGCAGCTCCAGCACGAACACCGCGCCGCCCTCCGCCGCGTTGCCCGCCGTCAGCGTGCCGCCGTGGCGCTCGACGATGCCGTAGCTGATGGACAGGCCCAGCCCCGTGCCCTTGCCCACCGGCTTAGTGGTGAAGAAGGGGTCGAACACCCGCGACAGCGCCGCCTCCGGAATGCCCGGCCCGTTGTCGCGGAAGCTCACCCGCACGCGCTCGCCCGTGAGCTCGCTCTCGATCCACAGCGCCGGCGCGGAGCCTTCGCGCGGCGGCTGCGCCGAGGCCGCGTCGTAGGCGTTCTGGATCAGGTTCATCACCACCTGCATCAGCTGCCCGGTGCTGCCCGACACCGTGCACGGCCCCGCCGGCGTCCACTGCACGCTGAAGCCCTGCGCCGTGCCCTTGCAGACCCAGTGGATGGCGCGCTCGATCACGGCGTTGAGATCCACCGCCGCGTGCTCCTCGCGGTCCACCGCCGAGAAGCGTTTCAGGCCCTGCACGATGTCGGCCGTGCGCTGCGCGCCTTCGAGCATGCCGGCGATGAGCGAGGGCAGGTCCGCCAGCAGGTGGTCGATGCGCAGCGAGCGGCGCAGCGCCGCCAGCTCGGCCGCGTCGGCCTGGGCGTGCACGGCCTCCAGGTACTGCGACAGCCGCTGCCCGTAGCGCTGCAGCGCCAGCACGTTGCCCAGCACGAAGCTGATCGGGTTGTTGAGCTCGTGCGCCACGCCGGCCACCAGGCGGCCCAGCGAGGCCAGCTTTTCCGAGTGCAGCAACTGCTGCTGCGTGCGCTTGAGCGCCTCGTGCGCCTCGCGCAGCTCGCGGTAGGCGCGCTTGATCTCGGCCATGGGCCGGCCCACGAAGACCGTGCCCACGCGGCGCCCGTTGCCGTCCAGCCGTGGCGTGCAGTTGAGATCCACCGGTACCGCGCGGCCCTGGGCGTCCAGCAGCTCGATCTCCACCGCTTCGCCCGCGCGCGACGGCGTGGGCGTGCGCTGCTCGACGATGGCGCGCAGCCGCGCCACGGCCGCCTCGTCGGCCAGCAGCGTATAGACGCTGGTGCCGCGCAGCTCCGCGTCGCTGCGCCCGATGAGCTCGCGCAGCGCGGCGTTGGTTTCCTCGATGGCGCCGCGGTGGTCGCAAGCCACCAGCACGTCGCTCATGGCCGAGAGCAGGCTGAAGATGAACTGCTGCGACTGCTCCAGCTGCGCGTTCTTCTCCTCCAGCGCCACTTCGTCGCGCAGCAGCTGCGAATAGACCTCGTCCATCTTCTGGATCACGTCGATCCAGGTGTCCTCCTCCACGCCTTCGAGCCGCGCCTCCTCGCCCAGCAGGCGGTGGCGCTGCGGGTCGTCCAGCGGCGAGGGACGCGCGGGGCGCCGGGAGCGGGAGCCGTCGTTCATGGCGTCAGTGCACCGTGCACACCATGCACGGATCGAAGGAGCGCACCACGTGCTGCACCGCCACCGGCGTGGCCTCGCCGCGGCGCACCGGCGCCCCCTGCAGCGCGGCCTCCAGCGCGCCCGGCGTGCCGGCGGCGTCGCGCGGGGAGAAGTTCCAGGAGGTGGGCGCGACGATCTGGTAGCTCGCGATGCGCCCGCGCTCCACGCGCAGCCAGTGGCCCAGGCTGCCGCGCGCGGCTTCCACCAGGCCCGTGCCGGCGCCGTCCTCCGGCAGCTCCGCCGCCTCGCACCAGGGCTCGCCCGGGCGCAGCGCGCGCAGCCAGTCTTCCATCAGCGGCACCACGCGCGCGAGCTCCAGCAGCCGCGCCAGCACGCGGGTGTGGACGTTGCCGCCACAACGGCGCACCGCGTCCAGCACCAGCGGCTGCGCCGCCGCGAGCTGGCGCGCCACGGCGCCGCACTCCACCACCTGCCCGGCCAGGCGCGGCGCCTTGTTCCAGGTGTAGGCGCCGGCCTTGTCCGCCACCGGCAGCGTCAGGCCCTCGCGCGGGTGCAGCGCGCCGCCGCCGTCGGCCAGCCAGGCATGGGTGGCGTCCTCGGTGATGGCGTCCACGTCCAGCGGACGCAGCGCCTGCGCCTGCTGGTGCCACACGCCGCGCGGCAGGGCATGCGTGCCATCGGGCTGCAGGTAGGCGCCGTAGCTCAGGAAGCGCCCCGGGCCGGGGCCCAGCGCGTCCAGGCCCAGCGCGTCCGAGATCGCCAGGAACAGGCCGAAGTCGCCGCGGTCACCCTCCTGCAGCCAGGCGCGCAGCGCGTCCTCGCTCTGCAAGGCGGTGACTTCCTCCAGCGGCGCGCCGAAGAGCTGCTGCTGCAGGAAGCCGCGGAACTCGCGCACCTTGGCCAGCAGCCGCAGCCGCTCGGCGGGCTCCACCGCGCGCGTGCAGCCGCCGGGGTGGATGGCATGCGTGTGCGGCCACTTGCCGCCCAGCATGCCCAGCAGCGTGAACCAGCGCTGGCGCGCGGCGATGGCGCGGCGCGCCAGCTCGCCGGCCTGGGCCTCGAAGCGGCGCAGCGCCTCGGCATGCCAGCGCTCGCCCGCGTACACCGCGCGCGTGAAGTCGGGCATGAAGAAGAGATAGAAGTGCGTGAGGTGGTCGGCCAGGTTCTCGGTGGCGAGCATCAGGTTCTGCGCCAGCAGCCCGTTGGGCGGCGGCGCCACGCCGGCCAGGTCCGACAGCGCCCGCGCCGCGGCCACCGACTGCGACACCGAGCAGATGCCGCACAGCCGCGGCACGATCACCAGCGCGTCCAGCGGCTCCTTGCCCGGCAGGATCTGCTCGAAGCCGCGGTACATGGGCGAGTTCACCCATGCGGCCCGCACGCGGCCTTGCGCCACGTCGAGCTGCACTTCCAGATCGCCCTCGACGCGGTTGAAGGGGCCGACGATCAGCCTGCTCATTCCACTCCTCGTTACTTCAGCCGCGTGCGCCGCACCGCCGGCGGCACCACCACGCGGTCCGACACCGCGTTGAGCTTGACGCGCTTGGGCGTCGCGCTCTTGGACAGCGAGGCCAGCGCGACGAACCAGGCCTTGGGCATGTCGGTGGGCAGCCCGATGGGGATGCCCGCGACCTTGGGCGTGAGGTGGAAGGCGTGGCGCGGCTCCTGGAAGCCCGGTTCGGTGCAGCTCACGCAGGCGTAGCCGCCGCGCGTGCACGAGCCCTCGCCGTTCCACAGCCGCGTGTTGCAGTCGGCATGCGCCTGCGTGCCCTTGCAGCCCATGTGTTCCATCATGCAGCCCAGGTCGCCGGGCCTTTCGGCGCTGGCCTTGAACTCGTAGAACTCGTTGCGCGTGCAGCCGTGGTGCACGAGCTGGTCGGCGTAGAAGCGCGGGCGCTGCAGCGGGTCGAGGCCGTCGGCGCCGAGTTGCCCCTCGGCCAGCGCCATGAGCGTGTCCACCACCCAGCCCGGGTGCGTGGGGCAGCCCGCGACGTTGACCACCGGCAGCCCGCCCGTGGCGCGGAAGTCCGTGCCCAGCAGCCCGCCGGGGTGCTCGTCCTCGTACTGCAGCCCGCAGGCCTCGGTCGGATTGGGACCGCCGGCCGTGATGCCGCCCCAGGCCGCGCAGCTGCCGATGGCCACCACGTGGCGCGCCACGCCGGCCAGGCGCCGCACCCAGGCGATCATGGGCACGTTGGTGCCGGCCAGGTGGTGGAAGCGCCCGCTGCCGTTGGGCCCGCGCAGCAGCGCGCCCTCGATGCACAGCGCATCCACCTGCACGCGGCCGTCGATGCAGTCGTCCAGCAGTTCCCTCACCTCATGGCCGCTTTGCAGCGACAGCGAGGGGTGCCACAGCAAGTTGATGCCGGCGTCGCGCAGCAGCGCATGGAAGTCCGTGGTGTCGGCGCACAGCAGCGACATGCTGCAGCCGCCGCAGCCGCCGGACTGGAGCCACAGGACGTTGAAGGGGTCAGCAGGCGTCATTCAGGGCTCGCTTTGGCAATGAAGGATGGCGCCATGCCACGGAGAGTGCAGTGCCGTCTTGGAGCAGTGGACTTGCTGTCTCTCGTGAGCCAAGGCGCTGCGCACCCTACGAAGTTGAGAGCGGGGCAAATCAGCCTGCGGCCAGCCCCTGAGGGCTTTCGCCATGCCGTGCTGTGCGATGACTTTCACCCCTTCTCCTCCAACCCATACCGCACCAGCTTCGCGCGCAGCCCCACGCGCGAGAGGCCGAGTTCGCGTGCGGCGTGGGTCTTGTTCCAGCGCAGGCGCAGCATCACCTCGCGCAGCAGCATGGCCTCCACGGCTTCCAGCCGCTGCGCCAGCGTGCCGCTGGCCGGCAGCGCCGGCGCGCCACGGCCGTGGCCCTGTCCATTGCCCGCGGCGGCAGCGGCGCTCACCCCGGCCTGCCCGTGCAGCACCTTGAGCGAGAAGTGGCGCGCGGGGACCACGGGGCCGTCGCTCAGCGCCGCGGCGCGGCGGATCTCGTTGCGCAGTTCGCGGATGTTGCCCGGCCACGGATAGCCCATCAGCACCGGCGTCACGTCCTCGTCGAAGCGCAGCCCGGCGCGGCCCAGCTCCAGCCCCACGTCGTGCAGCAGCCGCCGCGCGATGGGCGGGATGTCGGCCACGCGCTCACGCAGCGCCGGCATGGCCAGCGTCACGCCCGCGATGCGGTAGTACAGGTCCTCGCGGAAGCGCCCGGCGCGCACCTCGGCCTCCAGGTCGCGGTGCGTGGCCGCGACCACGCGCACGTCCACCGGCACCGGCGTGGCGGAGCCCACCGGCCGCACCTCGCCCTCCTGCAGCACGCGCAGCAGCTTCACCTGGAAGGCCGGCGAGGTCTCGCCGATCTCGTCCAGGAAGATCGTGCCGCCGTGGGCGCGCTGGAACAGGCCCGGGTGGTCCTCGTAGGCGCCGGTGAAGGCGCCGCGCTTGTGGCCGAACAGCTCGCTCTCCAGCAGCGTGTCGGCGATGGCGGCGCAGTTCTCGATCACGAAGGGCGCCGCCGCGCGCGGGCTGGCGTAGTGGATGGCGCGCGCCAGCAGCTCCTTGCCCGTGCCCGATTCGCCCAGCACCAGCACCGGCAGGTCGTAGCGCGCCATGCGCTCGGCCATGGCGCACACGCCGTCCAGCGGGCTGCCCGGGGCGCGCTCGATGCGATCGAAATCGAACACCGCGCGCGCCCTGGCCAGCGCCTCGCTGCGGCGCTGGCGCAGCACGGGCGTGGCGGTGCGCAGGTCCACGTCCAGGCGCTGCAGGCTGCGCTGCAGGGTGCGGGTCTCGGCCGCGGCGCGCACGGTGGCCAGCAGCGCATCGGGCACCCAGGGCTTGAGCACGTACTGATGGATGCCCGCCTCGTTGAGCCCGGTGATGATGTCCTCGCTGTCGGTGTAGCCGCTGACGATGATGCGCACCGCCTCGGGCCAGCGCTGGCGCGCCTCCTTGAGGAACTCCACGCCGCTGACGCCCGGCATGCGCTGGTCGCACAGGATCACGGCCACCTCGTGGCGCTCCATCAGCGCGCGCGCCTCGTCGGCATGCGCCGCTTCGAGGATGTGGAACTCCTCGTCCAGCGTGCGCCGCATGGCCTCGCGCGAGCGCGCCTCGTCATCGACGACGAGGACGATGGGTAGCGGGTCGGCAGCGGGCGGGATCATGGGCGGTGACGGCTCGGGAGCGCGGGGCAAGGCGGCCATTGTCCCTGGCCGGCCGGCGGCACCGGCGCGGCTCAGCAGATGCGCGGCAGCTGCTCCCCGCTCAACCAGTCCACCACGCGCCGCCCGCCCAGCCTGGTTGCCATCTGCACGAAGCGGTGCGGGTCCTCGGTCACGGTGCCGATGCGCGCCGCGTTCGCGCCGAGGGGGTGCGCGCGCATGGCGGCCAGCACCGCGTCGGCCGCCTCCGGCGCGCAGACCGCGATGAGCTTGCCCTCGTTGGCGACGTAGAGCGGGTCCAGCCCCAGCAACTCGCAGGCGGCGTCCACCTGCGGCAGCACGGGAATGGCGGCCTCCTCCAGCAGCATGCCCACGCCGGACTGGCGCGCGATCTCGTTGAGCGTGGTCGCCAGGCCGCCGCGCGTGGGGTCGCGCAGCACGTGCAGCGTGCCCTCGCGCCCCGGCAGCGCGGCCAGCATGTCCGCCACCAGGGCGTGCAGCGCGGCGGTGTCGGAGACGATGGCCGTCTCGAAGGCCAGCGACTCGCGCTGCGACAGCACCGCCACGCCGTGCTCGCCGATGGTGCCGGAGACCAGGATCACGTCCCCGGGCCGCGCGTTGGCGCCCGAGGTGTCCACGCCCGGCGCGGCCACGCCCACGCCGGTGGTGGAGATGAAGACGCCGTCGCCCTTGCCCTGCTCCACCACCTTGGTGTCGCCGGTGACGATGGCCACGCCGGCCTCGCGCGCGGCGGCGCCCATCGAGTCCACGATGCGCTTGAGATCGGCCAGCGGGAAACCTTCCTCCAGGATGAAGCTGGCGCTGAGGTACAGCGGCGTGGCGCCGTTCATCGCCACGTCGTTGACGGTGCCGTGCACGCTCAGGGCGCCGATGTCGCCGCCGGGGAAGAACAGCGGCGAGATCACGTGCGCGTCGGTCGCCACCACCAGGCGCCCGGCGCCGGGCAGCGGCAGCGCCGCGCCGTCGTGGCCCTGGCGCAGGTACGGGTTGTCGAAGGCCGGCAGGAACAGCTCCTCGATGAGCTGCATGGCGGCGCGTCCGCCGGCGCCGTGGTTCATGTCCACGCGGCCGGTCTTGACGTTCAGCGGGCGGACGTAGTCCTTCTTGATGGTGCTCATGGGTGCTGTGCCCTCACGCCGCCACGACCGGGATGTCGCGGAACCGGCCGTAGGAGTAATGGGCCGCGCAGGCGCCTTCGGAGGACACCATGCACGAGCCCATGGGGTTCTCGGGCGTGCACACGCTGCCGAAGAGCTTGCAGTCCGTCGGGCGCTTGACCCCGCGCAGGATCTCGCCGCAGGCGCATTGCTTGTGGTCGGGCACCGGGCGGTAGGTGAGCGCGAAACGCTTCTCGGCGTCGAAGCGCTCGAATTCCGGGCGGATCCTCAAGGCGCTGCCAGGCACCTCGCCCAGCCCGCGCCATTCGAAGCTCTCGCGCAGCTCGAACACCTCGGCCACCACGGCCTGCGCCGCGGCGTTGCCCTGGCGCGTGACGGCGCGGCTGAACTCGTTCTCCACCTCGGCGCGGCCCTCGTTGACCTGGCGCACCAGCATCAGCACCGCCTGCATCACGTCCAGCGGCTCGAAGCCGGCGATCACCACGGGCTTGCGGTAGTCGCGCGCGAAACCTTCGTAGGGCGCCGAGCCGATGACGATGCTCACGTGCGCCGGGCCGACAAAGCCGTCCAGCGGCACGGTGCGCCAGTCGCGCACCTCGGGCGAGTTCAGGATGTGCGCGATGGCCGCCGGCGTGAGCACGTGGCAACACAGCACGCTGAAGTTCTTCAGGTCTTCCCGGGCCGCCTGGCGGATCGCCAGCGCCGTGGGCGGCGTGGTGGTCTCGAAGCCGATGGCCAGGAACACCACCTCGCGCTGCGGATTCGCGCGCGCGACCTGCAGCACGTCGGCCGCGGAATAGACCATGCGGATGTCGCCGCCGCGCGCCTTGGCGCGCATCAGCGACAGCGGCTCGCCGCCCGGCGACGCGGGCGAGGCCGGCACGCGCAGCGTGTCGCCGTAGGTGCAGACGATGGCGCCGCGCTGCAGCGCGAGCCGGATCGCCAGGTCGATGCGCCCGATGGGCAGCACGCACACCGGGCAGCCCGGGCCGTGGACCATGCGCACGTTGGGCGGCAGCAGCTCCGTCACGCCGTAGCGCGAGATGGCGTGCGTGTGGCCGCCGCAGAACTCCATGAAGGCGTAGGCGCGTGCCGGGTCGGCCTCGGCCGCCAGGCGCGCGGCGATCTTGCGGGCGATCTCGCCGTCGCGGAACTCGTCGATGTACTTCATGGCGCGGGCGTGGTGTTGTCGTTGAGCGCGGCGAGCTCGCCGAACAGCGCCAGGGTGCGCTCGGCCTCCTCGGGGTCGATCATCCCGATGGCATGGCCGACGTGGACGATGACGTAGTCGCCCAGCCGCGCCTGCGGCACGAGGGCGATGGACACGGTCTTGCGCACGCCGCCGAGGTCCACCACGGCGTCCGTGCCTCCTTCGGGCAGGCTGACCACGCGGGCCGGTAAGGCTAGGCACATGAGGAGGTCTCCGTCAGGGCGGGTTGAGCCAGGGTTTCGAATTCGGTGGATGCGTCCGCAGCGATGGCCGTGGCGGCCAGGCCTCCGGGCTCGGCCAGCTGCAGCGCGGCGGCCCAGGCCTGGCCCAGCGCCAGCCCGGCGTCGCCGCAGCTCACGGCCTGGGGCCGCAGTACGGGCAGGCCCAGGGCCGCGAGCGTGTGCGTCAGCCGCGCGTTCAGCAGCCGGTTGAAGAAGCAACCACCGCCCAGCGCCACCTGCGCCGCGCCATGTTGCTGGCTGGCGCGCTGCGCCCAGCCGGCCAGCGCGTCGGCGAGCTGCACGTGGAACAGCGCCGCGGCCTCGCCCTGCCGGCCGGCGTCGCCCAGCGTGGCCACGTGTTCCAGCAGCGGCAGCAGCGCCAGCGTGCCGTCGGCGCCAACGCGCGCCAGCGGTGGTCGGACTTCTTGCGCCAGCGCCTCGATCAGCGTGGGCAGCGCGGTGACGGTGTCGGTGGCCAGCCGCTCCAGCGCGATGGCGGCCTCGGCCTCCGCCGCCTGGCGCACCGACAGGCCCAGCAGCCCGGCCGCGGCATCGAACCAGCGGCCGGCGCTGGTGGAGGCGGGGCAGTTCAGGCCGCGCGCCAGCATGGTCGCCACCAGCCTGGCGGTGCCTTCGCCCACGGCGGGGCCGAGGCGCGGCGGGATGTCCGCGCCGCGGCCCAGCGCGTGCAGCACTGCGGCGGCCAGGCGCCAGGGTTCGCGCG
>Ga0065721_10004716_pt1 | contig 21325 bp, 15 predicted proteins | sample Mesricmetagenome_FD_59108 | JGI IMG/M metagenome (GOLD analysis project Ga0065721, IMG submission 59108) | Mesophilic microbial community from rice straw/compost enrichment Sample: eDNA_1 v2 (version 2) | ecosystem: Engineered > Solid waste > Grass > Composting > Bioreactor | place: USA: Davis... | reverse complement strand
GGGGCAGAACCGAGGTTCTGCCCCTTTATTCTGGCCATCCTAATTGCGGCGGCTATTTTCCAGCGATCGGTTTAGCGGGGCGAGGGAAGGGCGGTGAAATCCACTTTTTTGCCCGGGTCAGCGGAATGATCGGCAGCTCGACCGAAGAGGGGCGCTCGGCGTCGTGGAACACGGTCTGATTCGCGACCACATAATCCTTCTCTGTCGCGCGAGCGAGATCGACGAAGGCGTTCGGATTGCGATCTCCATAAGGGAAATTGCTGCTCGACACTTCGATGCGGATGCGATGCCCCTTCTTGAAGACATTGCTCGTGGCCCACATGTTGATCGAGTATTTCTCGACCGCACCTGGCACCAGAGCGGTGGGCTCGGTACGCGACTTGCGATAGCGCGCGCGCGCAACGCCCTGTGTCACGATTTCGGCTTTGCCGTCCGGTGCAACGTCCACCAGCTTCATCCACCAGTCCGTGTCGGTACCGCTCGACGCTGCATAAAGCGATGCGGCGATCTCGCCCGTAACTTCTACGTCCTGATCGAGCACGGGTGTCGAAAACACCAGAACATCCTGGCGTTTTTCGGCGTCGTTCAGCGTGCCCCGGAATCCCATCACACCCGGGCCTCCGTTTGACGGCACGGGGTCGCGCGGGTCGTAGCTGTAGTGGTCCGGCTTCTGCGCGCCCGGGGCCGTCGTGGACAGCATTCCGTCGCCTTCTGCGGTATTCGCTCCGCCTGAGCTATGCAGATAGTAGCGCGTTCGAACCGTCCCTTCGAGCGGCCAGCTGTTCTCTGCGCGCCAACGGTTCTCGCCCATCACATAGAGAATGACGCGATCGTCAAAAAAGCTGTTTTGTTTGCCCTTGAGCCATTTTTCCATCCACGCAAGTTCGAGGGCCGTGCCGTCGATATCGGCGTTGGCGGCACAGCCGATACATGTGTTGTGCGACCAGGGGCCGACGATGAGCCGCTGGTTGGCGCGCGCCGATTTTGTCTTCGCGAATTGGGTCGCGCCCTTATAATGTTCGAGTGTGTTTCGCAGCATCAGATCGTACCAGCCGCCGAGATGCAATATGGGTACGTCGATAGCCTTGTACCGATCGGCCATCTCATTGGCGTTGAACGCCGCCGGATTGTCCCAATTGTCGATCCAGTCGTGCCACCAGGGCGCGTTGCGCACGATCGGCATATCCCTCAGGGCATAGCGCCCGGCGAGGCTGTTCAGAACGCCGGGCTTCGTCAGGTTCGCCGCGTCGATACCGGTGAGCTTGAGGTCCGCCGCGAGGGCCTTTTTTTGCTCCTCGCCGAGGCCGACACCATAAGCACCAACCATCGTGGCGGTCCACTCGAGCGCCGTCTGGGTCAGCACCCCGTCAGAATAAACCCATTCGTTATGAAATTGTTCGGTCGCCGCGACCTGGGAGAAGACGGCCTTAAGAGCCGGAGGAGCCTCGGCCGCTGCCAGCATCTGCACACCGCCCATGTAGGACGGGCCGAATGTGGCGACGCGGCCGTCCGACCAAGGTTGCTTGGCGAGCCATGCGATCGTCGCCGCGCCATCAGCCCCCTCGACAGTCATCGGCTTGAACTGGCCGTTCGAATCGCCAGTGCCGCGGACATCCTGATAGACGACGACAAATCCGCTGCGTGCAGCGAGTGGCGCGTCAATCATCCCGGCGGTCGGTGGAAGTGCGAAGGGAAATGCGTTGGAGAAAAACTTCCGGTTGTACGGCGTGCGCAGGAGGAGAACCGGATAGCGTCCCGGAGCTACCGTCTTTCCATCGAGCGAAGGGACGAAAATGTCGGTCGACAGCTCGACGCCGTCGCGCATAGGAATCCGAACGTCCCGGAACGCAAGCGGCTGCGCCTCCACGGTTGCCGCATGCGCAGGGGCCGGTCTGGCTTCGGTTGCCATGGCGGGTGCGCTATGCGTGCACGCGAGCGCTACAAGTATCGCTGTTCGCGTCGCGGTTGATCGCAGCTTATATTTGGCGGAGGGACGATTCATTTGTTGGTCCTCTTCAGTTTAGGGTGGCGGCGGGCCGACGGATCGGCCCGCCCGATTGGAGTTGGGGTCGGGAAAGCCGGCTATCCCAGCGTAATGCTTGCTCGATCGCCCTTGAGACCCGGAGCCGTGACGGAGAGCACCGCCTCTCCGCGCCGCCCGCTCGGCCGCAGGATAGCTTGCGCCGCTCCGTGAAAGCTGGTGCAGCGAGGATCGGTAAAGCTCTCGATGCCGCGCGGGTTCGCCGAGCCGGTGACAAGTAACTGCGCCGCGCCCGTGGCGGAAAAGGCAAGCTTTACTTGGGCATCGGGTACGCGCCGCCCCTTGGCATCGCAAACATCTGCATAAAAATAGGCGAGTTCGCCGCGATCCGCCGGAACGCTTTGGCGTTCAGCCCGGAGCTTCACCATGGCCGGCGCTCCGACCGATTCGAGTGACTGGCGCGCGATTTCCTTTCCGCCAAGCAGGCTAACCGCCGTGAGGACGCCAGGACGGAACGCGACGGGCATTTCCGCCGTAAGCTTGTCCTCTTTTGTGACGCGCTTGCGGGCGATCTCGGTGCCATCGAGGAGAAGGACAACCTCATCACCGTTGGTATAGGCGCGCACGGTTACCGTTTCGCCCTCTTCCCAATTCCAGCTCTTCAATTCGTCGCCGAATGCCCAGTTTCCGATCTCTTCATAGAAGCCGGCCGGGGGAGGGCGGCGAACGAGAAGTTCGAGCTGACTGCGCCGCCAAAGCACGTCGCGATAAAATGACTGTGGTTTCTTCAAGCCGATTAGGTCGATCTCGCCGCAGCCGCTCTGATAAGCGGGATAGTCCCAAAGAAAGATGGCAAAGGGGATGGCCGACTTGGGAACCGGTTCTCCGATCCGCCGCAGTTGCGAGGATCCCGCGCCGACCTCGCCAAGATAATCGATAGCTGTCCACACGAAATCGCCGATTAGCCAGTCATTCGCCTCGACCTGGCGCCAGGCATCATGGATGTCGGACGCAAATTGTTCGGTGCCCATGAACACCGTATCCGGATTGTCGGCGTGATCCTGCGCATAGGCGCCCTGCATATAGTTATAGCCGACAACATCGAGGCTACGGCGTGCCGGTTCCTGTTCCTTGCCGCTGCCGCCCGGCGGCACGGCGGCGGTAATCAGTCGCGTTGAATCGAGCTCGAGTACAGCGGCGCGCAGATTGGCGGCCGTCTCGACACCGGCCGGCGTGTTGCGCTCGGGAATCTCGTTGCCGATGCTCCAGAATATGATGGAAGGGTGATTTCTGTCGCGCCTCACCATCGCGGCTACATCTTCGCGCCATTTTTGCTTGAACCGCGTCGCGCCCAGATCCTTTCCGAGCTTGGGTTCATTCCAGACATCGAACATTTCGTCGATGACGATAATGCCGAGCTGGTCGCAGACCTCGTAGAAGCTGGGAGCGAACAGGTTGTGCGAACAGCGGATCGCATTGAACCCGTTGGCCTTCAGCAACTCGACCTTGCGGCGTTCCGCATAATCGAACGATGCGCTCCCGATGAACCCATGGTCATGATGGATGCATGCGCCCTTGAGCTTTACAGATTTGCCGTTGATGCGCAGGCCGCTCTTGGCGTCGACCTCGATCGTGCGGATGCCGAATGAAGTCGTAAGCTTGTCCTGAGCGCCGCCCTTTGCCTCTACCGCTATCTGCGCCGCATATAGCGCCGGATCCTCGGGCGACCAGCGCCGCGGCCTGTCGATTGCAGCGGTCAAAACCACGGTCTCGGTCGCGCCCGCCGCGACCTCCACTTCGCCTTCGGCGGTCCCCACCGTCGCGCCGGCAGGGTCGACGAGAGAGACGGATACGGCCGCACGGGAAGGGCGATTTCCGCTATTCTTGACCTCCACCGCGATCCGCGCGGTCGCCTTCGCGTTTGTTACGCTCGGCGTGCTGACGAATACCCCCCAAAGCGGGATGTGAACATCTGGCGTTCGCGTCAGCCAGACGTGCCTGTAGATGCCGGACCCATTGTACCACCTGCTGGTGAAACCTTCATTCCGCACGCGGACAGCGAGGACATTATTGCCGGGGCGCAGATAGGTCGTCAGATCAAGCGCGAAGCCCGAGTGGCCGTGATCGTGACTTCCGACCATTTTTCCATTCAGCCAGACATCGGTTGTCTGAAATGCGCCGTCGAACCGGATCAGGACGCGTTCGTCGCTGTTGACGCGGGCGATATCGAAATGCTTGCGATACCATCCCGTCCCGCCGAGCGTCCAGCCGGCGCCCCAAGCGCTCTCGCTCTTGTCCGCATCGAAGGGGCCGACTTTCCGCGGAGCGCCGCCAGGCAAGGGATCGGGCGCAGTGGGAAGAGAGATGAACTCGCCCGGCTTGGGTTCGCCGCGGGCCGTCTCGTTCCAGATCGCCGCCGGCGCGTCCCAATCCGAAGTTGCAGGGGCGCCCGGAGCATCTTCGACGCTCCAGTCGTGCGGAAGGTCTAGCTTTCGCCAGCTGCGATCGTCGAAATCGGAATGCTCTGCCCCCATCGCGTCACCGCGGTGGAAGAGCCAACCCAGGTCGAATAGTTCGTCACGGGAACGAGGCGCTTCGGCCCCGGCTGCGATCGCCGGCAATCCGAGTGCCGAGCCGGCAAGGACGGCGGATTTGACAAACGACCTGCGACCGAGGCCGGAGTTGGTCTTTCCGCTGCGATTCGTCATATCACTCTCCCTGTAGGGCCGCGCTCTTGCGACGGCATTATCTATTCACGCGTCCATCAGCCTGCCGTCGTCACCGATTTGTGCCGGATCAAGCGACGGCGGTCGTGGTCAGTGTTGGTTGTATAATACTATTATATTCCGGTGCAAGCCGTCCTGTTCCGGCTGAAACGGGCAACGCTTGCAATGCTGGGATTAGAACATATAATATTATCTATGGGCAAAAGCGCGGGGGCGGCGGCCGTCGGTGAGGCTTTCTCAGCCGTGCCGACGGCCCAACTCACGTGCAGCGCGGCACTAGAAAAGCACCCTGGGAGACGATCATGAAGAATTTTGCGAGGTTTTTGTCCGTCGGCCTTTTGCTGGTAGCGGCACCCAGTGCGTCGGCATCCGAGACGCCGTCCACGGTCATCGAACTCTACCCTCGCGATTCGCTTGTGCCGCTTCCGGTTCCGGAGCAGCGCGACGAATTTTTCTCGCCGGGAGCGCTCGCAATCCGCAATGTGAGCTATCCGACGGTCGAGTTGTTCCGGCCCGCCACCGAGAAAGCAAACGGCGCCGCGATTGTCGTGCTACCCGGCGGCGGGTTCATGGGTCTGGCATATGACGTCGAAGGCACGGCGACGGCGAAGCGGCTTGCAGACGCCGGAATTTTTGCTGCCGTCGTCAAATATCGGGTGGGGCAAACGCCCGTCGACCTCGAAAAAGCCCGCGCTGAACTCTGGGCCATGCTTGGCAAGCTGTTCAATCGCGCAAAGACCGGGCAGCCGGAGGAACTTCCGCGTTTTGCCAATGAAGAGCTTGCCGCAGCCGATGCCGCGCAAGCCCTTGCAATCGTTCGTGCTCGTGCTGAGGAGTGGGGAATCGATCCGCAGCGTATTGGCATGATGGGCTTCTCGGCTGGGGCGATCACGACCGCAAATCTGGCCATCGGCAATCCCGAATCCCGGCCGAGCTTCGTCGGTATGATTTACGGTGGCTTGCGGGGGCCCGTGCCGTCCGATGCGCCGCCCGCCTTCATTGCATCAGCGGCCGACGATGTCGCCTTTCGCACCGATTCCGTTCGGCTTTTCGAATCTTGGCGTGACGCCGGCCGCCCGGCGGAACTCCACATGTTCGAATCCGGAAATCATGGATTTCTCGGCTTGTCGCCGAATAATACGACGTCGGCTTACTGGTTCGACGAATTTCTTTGGTGGTTGAAGGCCCGCGGCGTACTACAGCCCGCCGCAAACGCTAGGCCATAAGGGTCAGCACCGGTCGCGGCTTAACCGGGCCGCGATCGGTCGACCGGATCAGCGCGCGAAAATGCGGTCAAGCCAAGCCGCGTAGAGCTGGATCCACATGCCAGACGGCGACTTGGCATCGCCGAGGCTGAAACCGTGACCCCCTTCCTCGAAGAAATGCGCTTCAACGGGTCGCTTGGCTGTTTGCATGGCCGCCATCATCGCCACGCTATTGCCGGCCGGGACGACCGCATCGTCAAGCGCGTGGACGATGAAGATGGGCGGCGTTGACGCCGAGACCTGTTTCTCGGGTGAGCGCTTCAGGATCAGGTCGGGGCTGGGATTGGCGCCGGTGATGGCGCCCGCCCCTTGGAACCTGTCTGGTCCTGCCATCGTGATAACCGGGTAAATCAGTCCTGTCGCGTCGGGCCGGGCGCTGAAATCGTCGACCGAATCCCGACGTTCATAGCTCTTCTCGGCGAAATTTGTCGAGGAGAGCGCAGCGACATATCCGCCTGCCGAAAAGCCCAGCATCGCGACATGATCATCACGAAAGCCGTATTTTCCCGCGCGGCTGCGAATGATCCGGACAGCACGCTGGGCGTCCTGGAGCGAGACATCCGCCGGAGCACTCCAGCCTTCGCCGGGTAGCCGATATGTGAGGACGAACACCGTGTAGCCGCGCTTTGTCATTTCGGTTGCCACTCGCAAACCCTCGAACTCGATGGCGACAAGCATGAAGCCCCCGCCGGGTGTGATAAGCAGCGCGCGGCCGTTGGATTTTTGCGGCTTGAAGACTTGCAGGCTCGGCGTTGCCACATCACGTGCAAATCGCGGCGTCTTGAAACTGTCCGGAAGCATCTTCAGGAGCGGGCTATCGGCTTGCGCCGCGACGAAGTCGCCTCCGGGCGGCTTGCCGGCCCAAAGCTCGATCCGCTCGGCCGCGATCCATTCCGCCGGCAACTCGCCCCCGTCGGGAAGGGGCGGCGAAAGGGCGGGGCGCGATCCGCCTTCCGCAGTCAAGGCGATCGGAGCCGCCCCGAGCAAAAGAGCCGCGCCGCACAACAATAGGATCGACCTTGTAACGGTACTGCTTCGCATATCACACTCCCATCGGCTATTAGTATGACTAAATGTGAGCGATGGTTCGAGCCGAGTCAACGCCGATTCCCGTCGCACGGGTTCGCTCTCACGCGCAAGGTTGTGGCGCCATCTCTTTTCGTGCTCAATTGCGAGCATGCGAACTCGCTTCTCGCCCGGCACGGTTTTCGATCGACTGCGTGACCAGTGAGTCTTCGCTCGCGGACCCTTTATCGGGTCTTGCGGAAGCCGCAAAGGTGAGTTACTCCTGTTGAATTATATAATATGATTAAAGGCAAATGATCGTGGAAATCAGTGATGACCAGAATGTTTCGCTCGGCCCGGATCGGGTCATCGCGGATTTGTTCGGAGACCACGCGCGGGCGATTTCCGCCCATGACCATGTGGCCCGCAGCTTGGGCATGGACATCCTCTCGGGCGCCATCGCCATAGGCGAGAATCTTCCGCATGAAGAGGCCTTGCTGGAGCGGTTTCAGGTTTCAAGGACGGTCTTGCGCGAAGGTCTCAAAACGCTCGCCGCCAAGGGGCTGATTGTCTCGAAGACGCGCGTCGGCACACGGGTGAGGCCGGAAGCCAGGTGGAATTTCTTCGACCCCGACCTTCTCTCCTGGAAGCTGCAGCTGGGTTATGACGAGAAGTTCCGCGACGATCTCGCCGAGATACGATGCGCTATCGAACCACAGGCCGCCGCGCTAGCGGCGCTGAGGAGAACGGATGGCGATCTTCTCGAGCTTCGCAACTGGATCGCACGCATGCGCGAGCCCGGTCATACGGCCAGAAGCTTCGCGGAGGCCGATCTGGGACTCCATCTTTCGGTAAGCGCTGCCTCCGGCAACGCCATGATGCGTTCTATCGGCGCGATCATCGAGGCTGCCTTGATGGCATCGTTCACCCTGAACTCGGCCGTCGAGGAAGAAGACGTGCTGGAGGAAAGCATCGGGCGTCATGAAGCCATCGTGGATGCGATCGAGCAGGGCGACAGCGATGCCGCGGCGGCCGCCATGCTGCTGGTAATCGATCAGGGTACGGCGCGCATACGAGCGTCGATGTCGAGTCCGGAAGTTCGAAAGACCCGCAAGGGCAAGAAGGGCTAATGATGTCCGGGGGGCGTTTGAGATCGAGGTCATGGTTCGATAATCCCGATAATCCCGATATGACGGCACTCTATTTGGGGTGGTATCTGAGTTACGGCCTTACGCGGGAAGAATTGCAGTCCGGCAAGCCCATTATCGGGATTGCGCAGACCGGGAGCGATCTGGCACCGTGCAATCGGCACCATGTGCAACTGGCGCAGCGGATTCGCGAGGGCATCCGTGAGGCTGGCGGGATCGCGATCGAATTTCCTGTTCACCCAATACAGGAAACCGGCAAGAGGCCCACGGCCGGGCTGGACCGCAACCTTGCGTACCTCAGCCTGGTCGAAAGCTTGTACGGCTATCCTCTCGACGGCGTCGTCCTCACCATTGGCTGCGACAAGACGACTCCTGCGCTACTGATGGCGGCTGCGACCGTCGACATTCCGGCGATCGCGCTGTCGGTCGGTCCGATGCTGAACGGCTGGCATGGTGGCAAGCGTACCGGTTCAGGCACCATTGTCTGGGAGGCGCGACAAATGCTCGCTGCCGGCGAGATCGACTATGCCGCCTTCCTCGAACTCGTATCATCGTCGGCGCCCTCGCCGGGCTTCTGCAACACAATGGGCACCGCCACCACGATGAATTCCATCGCGGAGGTGCTCGGTATGCAATTGCCTGGGTCGGCATCTATTCCGGCACCCTACCGAGAACGGGCGCAAATGGCCTACCGCACAGGTCTCCGCATTGTCGACATGGTCAAGGAAGATCTCCGCCCTTCGCGAATCATGACGCGCGACGCATTCGAAAATGCGATCGTGGTCAGTTCCGCGCTCGGGGGCTCGACGAATGCGCCGGTTCACCTTGCAGCGATCGCGAGGCACGTAGGCATCGACCTCGAGCTCAAGGACTGGCAGCGCTTGGGCTATGATGTTCCGCTTCTTGTCAATCTCCAGCCGGCCGGCGAGTATCTCGGTGAAGATTTCCATCAGGCCGGGGGCGTTCCTGCCGTTGTCGCCCAGCTTATCGAAGCCGAACTGATCCATGAGGATGCGCTCACTGCCAACGGCAAAACCATCGGCGAAAATTGCCGGGGCGCCGAGATCATGCTTCCCGATGTAATTTCGCGCTTTGCCGCCCCTTTGAAGGAGAAGGCCGGCTTCTTGGTCCTCACCGGCAATCTGTTCGAAAGCGCGATCATGAAGACCAGCGTGATAGGCGAAGAATTTCGTACGCGCTATCTTTCCAATCCCGACGATCCCGACGCCTTCGAGGGGCGCGTCTTTGTTTTCGATGGCCCCGCCGATTATCACGCCCGGATCAACGACACCGCGCTTGGAATAACCGAGCATGATATTCTTTGCATCCGCGGGGCTGGTCCGATCGGCTTTCCCGGTGCGGGCGAAGTCGTCAACATGCAGCCGCCCGACTACCTCATTAAACAGGGCGTCCACGCAATGCCGTGTATCGGCGATGGCAGGCAATCGGGCACGTCGGGCTCACCCTCGATCCTGAACGCGTCGCCTGAGGCCGCGGCCGGCGGCAATTTGGCGATACTGCAAGACCGGGATGTCGTGCGCGTGGACCTGCGCCTTGGCCGCGTCGACGTCCTTATTTCGGATGCAGATATTCTTGCGCGCCGGGCTGTGCTGGAGGCGCAAGGCGGGTACCAATATCCTGCATCGCAGACGCCGTGGCAGATGATCCAACGAGGTCTCGTCGGCCAATTGGGGACGGGTGCAATTCTTGAGGGCGCGGACGATTTTCAACGCATCGATACGAGCCGCGGGGTGCCGCGCGACAATCATTGATGCTGTCATCGCATCCATATTTACCGAGCAATGATCGAGAAAAGCCGTGACACCAATACGCATCGCCCTGGTCGGTCTTGGCAAGATCACGATCGACGAACATATTCCCGCAATCAGAACCTCGTCGGCATTTGTTCTTTCGGGTGGCGTGTCGCCGCGCAGCCGGGTCGAGGGTCTCCGTACCTTTCCGTCCCTGGACGAACTTCTCGTATCGGAGGCGGTCGACGCCGTCGCGGTGAATACGCCGCCACAGGTTCGCTTCGACATCGCGCGGAAGGCGCTCCTCGCCGGCAAACATGTTCTCCTTGAAAAGCCGCCTTGCGCGACTGTGGCCGAATTATCCGAGCTGCAGCGGCTCGCGGAGACAGCGTGCGTGACGCTCTACACGGGCTGGCACTCCCAGCATGCGCCCGCCGTTCGGCCGGCGGCGAGCTGGCTAGCAGGAAAGCGGGTCCGGAACATCAGAATGCGGTGGTGCGAAAATGTTCGCCAATGGCATCCTGGCCAGACATGGATCTGGCAGGCGGGAGGGCTGGGGGTCTTCGACCCGGGCATCAACGCACTATCGATCCTCAGCGCCATTCTTCCGGACGGGCTGATTATCGAGTGGGCGTCATTGCAAGTGCCGGAGAATTGTCAAACGCCGATCGCTGCCGATCTGCGCGGCAGGACAGGGGGAGATGGCCTGTTCGAGGCGACACTCGATTTTTTGCAAACCGGTCGGCAGACGTGGGATATCGAAATCCTCACGAACGAAGGCGAACTGTCGATGTCCATGGGCGGCGCCCGCCTTTTGATTGACAACATTGAACAGGACATCGGCGAAAGCCGTGAATATCCGTCCATCTATGATCATTTTGCGAGACTGATCGCCGAAGGTCACTCCGAAGTTGATGCGCGTCCTCTTACGCTGACGGCGGATGCTTTCCTGATCGGCGAGCGCGTGCCTGTAGAAGCCTTCTTCGAATAACCGCTGGCCCTTGGGAGGGGTAAAAAATCATGGCGAACATTGCAGTCGAAGTTTCCCCGGGTGCGTCCGGGGTCGAGGGCAGGCATGGCGGATCGCTCGCTATTCTCGCCACCGTTTTTTTCATGTGGGGCTTCATTACTGTCCTCAACGATGTCCTCATCCCGCATCTCAGGTCCGTGTTCGATCTCAATTACACACAGGCCACGCTGATCCAGTTCGTGTTTTTCGGCACCTATTTTCTTATAAGCCTGCCGGCGGCCAAGTTTCTCGAGCGTTTCGGATATCGTAAGACAATCGCAGCCGGGCTTGCGACGACCGGCGTTGGCGCGCTCATTTTCGTGCCGGCCGCGACACTGCCTTCCTACGCGGTGTTTCTTACCGGGCTTTTCGTCCTCGCCTCCGGCATCACCACTCTCCAGGTTGCGGCCAATCCCTATGTGGCGCTGCTGGGTCCGCCTGCAACCGCGTCCAGTCGCCTCAATCTGGTGCAGGCCTTCAACTCGCTCGGAACGACCGTGGCGCCGCTCTTCGGCGGACTCCTCATCCTTGCGCAGTCTACGTCGGGGACGGCCGGAGCTGGCGCCGAGGCGCTCACGCTCCGCCGAGCGGACCGCCGACGCGTTGGCGGTCCGCATGCCCTATATCGGCATCGCTGCCGTTCTCTTCCTTCTCAGTATCATAATATTTTTCTGGCGATTGCCAGCGGTTTCGACGCGCGTCGAGCGGACTGTCGAAACCGGTTCGATCTGGAAGGAGACCCGGCTGCTTCTCGGATTGGGCGCAATATTTTTCTATGTGGGGGCGGAGATCGCGGTTGGTAGCTTTCTGATCAACTATATCTCTTCTGCGGACGTCGTGCCCATGTCGCATGCGGCTGCCGCTTTTTACGTGACGCTTTTCTGGGGGGGGGCGATGACGGGTCGCTTCATCGGATCGGCGATCATGCGAAAAGTCGCTCCCGCCTTGGTGCTCCTTGGTGTTTCGATCGGCGCTGCGGGTCTGCTGGGTGCGACCATGTCGACCCATGGCTGGGTGGCCCTCTGGGCGATTGTCCTGGTCGGACTGATGAACTCCATCATGTTCCCGACGATCTTCACGCTTGCGATCGAAGGCCTCGGAGCACTTACCGCCCGCGGTTCGGCACTCCTCATCATGGCGATTGTCGGGGGCGCGCTCGTTCCGTTGCTCCAGGGCGTCGTGGCGGACCTGCTCGGGCTTCGTATTTCCTTCTTCGTGCCGACGCTCTGCTACCTCTATGTTCTGGGCTTCGCACTCTATTGCTGGCGCCGCCCGGCCGGTCGTTCCGAGGGAATGATTTTGCAGGAGGCCGTTTGACGGCGGCAGTGGTCCGCCGCTGCCTGATAGACCATTCATGCAACGGGGTGTCCGGCATTGCCGGTCCGCTATGTCTGGCGGATACACTGGTCCGACCCTCGATGCCCCACGCGCAGCACCGCCACTCGCCGCACGCTCGCTGGATTCCGTTGACGAATTGCTACATAGGTTCCTTGGGAAACAGATAGGGGAGGTGTTGTTTGTCCGAGGCGCGGCCCAGCCCATCTCACATCAGGCTAGCAAAGGCCCTGGGAGTCGAGATTGTTACCCAAGGCTTTCCTGCGGGCCACGCTCTTCCCAGCGAGGCAGAGCTCGCGGAGCGACACGGTATTTCGAGAAATGTCGTGCGGGAAGCATTGCGGATCCTGTCTTCGAAAGGCTTGCTCCGGAGCCGGCCGAAAACGGGCACGAAGATCCGCGATCGCGCGGACTGGAACCTTCTCGACCCTGATCTGCTCGAATGGATGTTCGAGGGCCAACCACCGCTCGACTATATTCGGGGACTCTTCGAACTGCGTATGATCGTGGAGCCTGCCGCGGCCGAGAGGGCTGCGGAGAGGCGGACCGCCAGGCACCTGTCCAGGATGGGTCATGCTCTGGAGATCATGGGACAGGAGGGGCTCAGCACCGAGGTCGGGCAGGTGGCGGACCAGGATTTTCATACGGCCATTCTCGAGGCCACCGGAAATGAATTGCTCGTCAGCCTGGCGAACAGCATTTCCGCCGCGGTCCGCTGGACCACGATCTACAAATATCGCGCCAACCGGAAGCCGCGCGACATGTTGCAACGCCACCGCGACATCTTCGAGGCGATTGCGCAGGGCGATCCGAAAGCGGCGAGGGACGCGGCAGCGACGCTCATACTCGAGGCCGAACAGGACACCGAAGCGGCCCGGCTCGGCTGAGCTCCTGAGTTTGCGCTGAGGCGCAATTAGTAGGACTTGTTGGTTTCGCTCGCCTCGCCATGTCACGGGGCGCCCCCGATCGCTCGGTCTTGTGACGCCGCCGAGATAAAGTTTCATATATTTACAAGGACTTTTCCCTTGCCCGGACTCGGCTTGACGCTGCCGCCTTTTTTGGTAATATAATCCTACAAATAACATTCCAAGGGCTTGGGGGAGTATATGACCGCGTCGATTAGCCGCCGAACGACCAACGCTGCGTCGAGAATCGGGGTGCGCCTCCGCGATTTCCCGTTTGCTGTCGCCGCGCCGGACGGCATCCGCTTTTCGATGAGAGCCGCCTTTCCGATCGATTGGATCGGCCGTCTTACCATCCCGACTGACACAGTGAAGGTGCCGGCGTTCAGCCGCCGCGCCTTGTCGCCAACTCGATAAATCAAGATCAAGATTCAGGGAGAGTTCAACGATGTCCTACCAGTCCATGCTTCGTCGCCGCTGGCTGACGACCGTCTCGGTCGCAATCTTCGCCAGTGCGATCGCGATCGGCGGCGCTTCGGCGCAGGAAGTCAGCAGCGAAGCAGAGGTCCAACCCGAACCCGAAGCCGTGGTTCCTGAAACCCAGAGCGGCGGCGATATCGTGGTCACCGGGTCGCGCATCCGCGGATCGAGCGACACGCAATCCCCAGCGCCGGTTGCCGTGGTCAGCGGGGAGTCCGTATCCGAGAAGGGATTTGCCCAGGTCGGCGAGGTTCTGAACGAATTGCCTTCCAACACACCGGTTCGCACGGGGCAGGGGCCAGCGCTCTCGAACGGCCAGGCCGTTTCGGGTCAGGACTATCCGAACCTCTTCAACCTCGGTCCGGCTCGCACGCTCTCCCTTCTGAACGGCCGCCGCATGCCGCCGACAACGTCGGGGCTCGGTGACGAGGCGACCGACGTCAATATCATTCCGGTCGGCCTTCTCAGCCATATCGACGTCGTCCAGGGCGGCGGCGCGGCCGTCTATGGATCCGGAGCTATCGGCGGTGTCATCAACTATGTCCTCAAGGACAATTTCGAAGGTCTCGACCTGACAGCGCAATATCGCACTGACGCGAACGCGTATCGCGCCGTGTCGTTCCGGGGCGTCGGCGGCCTCAATTTCGCTGACGGCCGAGGGAATGTCGCGGTGGAGGTCGACTATTCGAAGACCAGCAACCTGACGTTCGACGACCGGTGGGACCAGTTTGCGGGGGTGGCGTTTCCTAACCCGGCGCCGGGCGCCGGGACTAACGGAATTCCGGCTACGCTCTACTTCAAGGATGTTACGCTTCTCAACGACACCGACGGTGTGATCGTGACAAGCGATTCCATCCTCGGGGCGTTTCAGTTCTCCGCGATTAACGTAGGAGGAAAGCAGCTCACAATCGATTCAAACGGGAACCTGCTCCCGAAAAATCTCGGAACGCCGATCCCGACAAGCCCGCTCTTCTTCACGGGGAGCGAAACGCCTTGGACACGCCTGCGGCAGACGTCGCTTGTGGCACCAGTCGAGCGCAAGATCGGAACGCTTATCGGCCACTTCGACATTGCGGACAATGTCCGGCTCTCGGGCGAGTTTCTCGCTGCCAGAACCGACGTCAGAGACCCGAATTTCGGTCTGCTCCTGTCAGAAATGATCGCGCTCTACGCCAACAGCTTTCCGAGGCTCAGCCAGATAGCTTTTACCCGCAATAACCCGTATCTCTCCCAGGAAACTATCGATCAGCTCTCGGCTCTCAACCCGGGTTTTGCGGCCGGCGACCCCCTGTACATCAACAAGACGTTCACGAACCAGTCGGCGAAGATGAAGGAAGGCCATTTCCGCACCGACACATATCGCGGCATGCTAGGGCTCAGCGGTAACTTCGATATTGGCGAACGAAAGATTTACTGGGAAACCTCCTACGCTCACGCGCAGGTCAACCAGACCGTCGAAACCTATGCTTTCCTGCATCCGAACTTCCGGAATGCAGCCAATGCGGTGCGAAACAGCTCGGGTCAGATCGTTTGCGCGATCAACGCTACGACGGTTACCGATCCGAACTGCGTTCCCTTTAACATCTTCGGAACAAATCCCATTCCGGCGGGCGCCGAAGCCTATATCTACGGGCGCACGGGGAACAACGTCTCGCGGGTCCTCGGCAATGTGAAGAATAAGTTCGACAACGTCCTCGCCAATATGAACGGTGACCTGCTCAAGTTGCCGGGTGGCGAGGCCAAGTTCAGCCTGACTTACGAGCATCGTGCGGCTTCCGCCGATTTCGATATTCTTCCGGGAGATCAGGCCGGCTCATTCTACAGCGGCATCGGCACGGCCCCGGCAAGCGGTAAATACAACACCGACGAGTTCGCGGCGGAACTGGAGGTTCCTTTGGTCGGCGATGATTTCACACTTCCGCTTGTCCAGGAACTGAGCGTCAACGGGTCGTTCCGCTACATCGACAATTCGCTGGCCGGGAAGGACAATGTCTGGGCAGCCGGCGTGCGCTGGAAAGTGTTCGACGGGCTGCAGTTCCGGGCCACCCGCAGCCGCAATTTCCGCGCACCGTCGATCAATCAGGTTGCCGCGCCCCAATCCACCGGCATCGTCACGGCAACGAACCCCTGCAGCAAATCCTCGATCGGCAGCGGGCCGTCGCCGTCCGTTCGGGCCGCGAACTGCCTCGCCCTGTTCACGGCAAACCCGACCTACGGCCTCGATCAGCTACCGGTAGGTGTCGCCAACACGCCGCAGAATCGTCTCGCGAACTTCGTCGGTACGTTGGTGTCGAGCACGGTCGTCACGTCCGGTGGCAATCCGGATCTCAACAATGAGACCGCCGACACATTGACGGCCGGCGTGGTCATTCGCCCGAGTTTCATCCCCGGGCTCGTAATCTCGGCCGATATTCTGCGCCTGAAGATCAAGAATGGTCTGACGCTCTTCGCGACCGATCAGTTCGCAGCGGCATGCTTCGATGCCTCGCCGCAGCCGGCCGAGTTCTGCAATGCCATCTCCTTCCGTCCCGACGGCCAGTTCGCCACCGGCCGATCGACCACGGTCAACGCGGCAAGCTCGGTACTGCATTCGGAAATCTACAACATCGACTACCGGTTCGGTCTCAACCAGATTTCGGACAGCCTTCCCGGTAATCTCAATCTCGTTCTCCAGGCGACGCATAACACGCTCGCAACATCGACCTTCGCCGGCACCACGACGCGCACCGACGATACGATTGCGCTTCCGAGGTGGGTCGTGCGCTTCGACGCGCGCTATCGTTCGGGCCCGTTCGGTTTGTCTTACTCGCTAAATTACCTTCCGTCGGCTCTGCTTACCTTTACGTCGACCGTCGAAAATTCCGCGAACGGAATACCGCGGGTCGCATCGAATGCTAGGCACGATGTCTCGGTTCAGTACGAGTTCGACAACAAACTGACCCTTCGGCTCGGCCTGAATGACATCACCAATCGGCGCACCTCGTTCCCGACCACCACCTACGGTGACATCGTGGGGCGGACGGCCTTCATCTCGGCGAATCTGCGCTACTGAGTTGGCACTGAGACCCCTTTCCCCGAGGTCCCTTGGGGGCAGGCGGCCGCTTTGTAGCCGCCTGCCCTTTGATGAAGCGATCGGCCGGAGCGGCGTTGGACCGGCCACAGCGGACTTGAATTACACGGAAGGAGCCCTCCGCGTTCGGAGTGCCCAAATGCGCCGGGGTGTGGCGATTGGCTCTCCCTGTGCGTCCGGCCGAGAAGGAAGTGCCGACGGTCCGATGAGCCGTCCGGCGACGAAGGAATGAGCTGATGGCATTTGAAAATCGCTTCTCAGGAAAAACAGCTGTCGTCACCGGAGGCGCCTCCGGTCTCGGGAAGGACGTCGCGCGCAGAATCGTGGCAGAGGGTGGTCGCGCCATTTTATGGGACGTGGACCCCGATGCGCTCTCGGCTGCTGCAGACGAAATCGGTGCGCTCGCGATCGCCGCAGTCGATGTGACGGACTATGGCCAGGTTGAGGCGGCGGCGCGCGAGGCTGCGGCCGCAGCGGGAGCGCTGCACATCCTCGTGAATTCGGCGGGGATTACGGGCCCGACTACGCCGGTGAAGGATTTCCCGGTAGACGGCTGGGCGAAGGTGCTCAATGTCAACCTCACGGGGACATTTCATTGCTGCCGGGCGCTGGTGCCATCCTTGATCGAGGCTGGCTGGGGGCGCATCGTAAATGTCGCGTCGGTGGCGGGAAAGGAGGGCAACCCCAACGCCTCGGCTTATTCGGCGTCAAAGGCCGGGGTCATCGGTCTGACCAAGTCGCTGGGCAAGGAGCTCGCGACAAGCGGGGTCCTCGTGAACGCGATAACCCCGGCGGTTTTCGAGAGTCCACTGCTGGCGCAGATGCCCCAGAGTCAGGTCACCTTCATGCTGTCGCGAATCCCCATGGGGAGACTTGGTCTGACCGAAGAGACGACGGCAATGGTGTGCTTCTTGGTTTCGGACGAGTGCAGTTTCTCGACCGCCGCGACTTTTGACACCTCAGGCGGCCGAACCACCTTTTAGGTCGCTGAATCGCCCGATCCGGCGAAGCGACATTTACACGATTCTGCAAACTAGAGCCTAAATTCAGAATGTTACGACATTCTCGTTGTAACGCCAAGAGGGTTGACATTGTCGCGCCCTAGCTTAATTAGTAATATTAAATAAAAATCATACTAATCATTGTCTGGGAGATGGATATGGTAAGGATTGACGGCGCAGCGTCTGTGGTCGCCATGGCAGTGGCTCTCGCGATCGCAGGCCCGGTTTATGCGCAGGAGCGCCTCGAAGGCGAGGCCGCCACCGGCAGCGCGGCCCAACAGGCCGACGCGGCCTCTTCCGCATCGGACTCCGATGCTCGCGATGGCGACATCGTCGTAACGGCCCGCCGCCGCGCGGAAAGGGAGCAGAGCGTTCCCATCGCCATTACCGCGCTCGGTCAGGAGGAACTGGAACGCCAGAATATCCAGGATTTCCGTTCGCTGCAGCGTACGGTGCCTTCCATGAGCATCACCGGCCAGACGAATGACTATCAGGCGATAAGTATTCGCGGGCAGGGTTTGGCGAGCCAGCGCAGCCAGGCCGGCGTCGTGGTTTACCTTAACGAAGTTCCGGTGTGCTGTGACGCAAATGGCCAAACCATTGGCGGCCCCTCCCTCCTCTATGATCTCGAGAACGTGCAGGTGTTGAAGGGGCCGCAGGGAACGCTGTTCGGCAGGAACGCGATCGGTGGTGCCGTGCTGATCCAGACCCATCGTCCCGAAGACAGTTTCGGCGGCTACCTCACGGGAACCCTTGGGAATTACAACGACCGAGAATTGACGGGTGCGCTTAATGTTCCGGTTTCGGACACGCTCTCCGTACGCGTGGCGGGATTCTATCAGGAGCGCAAGGGTTATACGAAGGTTGATACGGCGCCGAACGGCGTGAATGGCCTTCGCCAGGACGACATCGACGTCAATTCGCAGCGTGTTTCGGTTCACTGGGAGCCGGTCGACGGTATCCAGACCGATCTGATTTATCAACGCATACGGTCGCGGAACCACGGCTCTGCCTTCCTCCTGACCGCATTGAGCCCCGGGCTTCAGCCTCTCTTGGGAGCCTATTTCGCGCAGCAGCAGGCCGCAGGCATCCGGCGCATTCCTGCGCTATCGTCTCCCGTCTTCTACAAACTTGACTACGACTCTGTGACAGGCCTGATTTCGGTAGACCTCTCGTCCGATGTCGTGCTGCGCAATATCGCTAGCTGGTCGAGCAACAGGAGCGTGAATGGCATTGACTATGATGCCAGCCCTTTTCCAATCCTCGACTTTCCAACGACGCGGTTTCCTCGAATCCAGTGGACGGAGGAACTTCAATTGCAGGGTACGTCGTTTGGTGGGCGCTTCGACTGGGCGATCGGCGGCTATCTTTCCGACATTCCTGTCGACAAGTCATTGCTCGGTCAGGCGGTGTTCTTCTTTGCTCCGCTTGAGAACAACGTCCAGTTCGAAAGCTTTGGCAGCAAGGCGCTTTATGCCCAGGGCACTTTCTCGCTGCGCGATAATCTGAAGCTCACCGGCGGTTTCCGCTACACTTGGGATGATCAATATGCGCAGGTCATCTCTCTCGATGAGAATGGCGTCTGCACGCCCGTCTCGGCCACCCGCGTGCCGGGATCGGACGCGGAATGCAAGTTCGCAAGCAAGGACAAATGGAGCGCACCAGCCTGGACATTGGGCATCGATTATCAGGCGACGCCGAGGACGCTAATCTATCTACAGCACCGGCACGCTTATCGTACCGGTGGCTTCAACACTGCTGCCGACGCGAGGAACACTGACCCGTTTGATCCCGAAACGGTCGATGACATCGAACTCGGCATCAAGTCAGACTGGTCCCTGTTCGGGATGCCCATCCGGACCAACGCCGCCGTATATCATCAGTGGTACGACGATTTGCAGACGACGATCGGTACTTTTGACCCGGTATCCAACAGCTTTGTCGCGGCAGTCCGGAATGCCGGCAGCGCGACCCTCTTCGGCGCCGAGCTCGAGGTCACGCTTCGACCGACGCCAGGCCTAGAACTCGGTGCGTTCGGCAGCTATCTCGATTTCGACTATAAGAAGTTCCTGTCGAACGCCAATCCGGCCGACGTCGCTCGTCTCACGAATGAGGAGAATGGCGGCCGCATCCCATTCAAATATGGCTTGAGCGCTCAATACACGCATGAGCTTGGCGGTAATGAAACGATTTCCTTTGGTAGCAACTGGAACTGGGAACAGGGACTCGATCCCGGCGTTTCGTTCTCGAAGACGAAATCCTATGGGCTGCTGACCTTCAATGCCGGCTGGAACAATATCGGTGGAGCGCCGATTGACCTTTCGCTGTTCGTCAACAACGCGACCAACAGGAAGGTTCGTTTCGCATATAACCCGCTGAACCTCTATGACTCGGGGCTCTATAATCTGGGAGCGTATGTTGCGCCCCGCATGTACGGGGCGCGCCTTACCTTCCGCTTTGGCAACGACGCAAATTGAGCGGTCGTCCGGCGCCCGCGGGCGCCGGACCTGGCTAACGACGTGAGTATTTGGGGCTGCGTACGCCAGGTGCGAAAAGGGTTGGTCATCACGTTTCCCCTAGGGATTGGTTTACATCTGGTCGGGCAGCCTCGACCGTCACACGTCTCGGCATGAAGCGCGCATTCGGGAACCGTCCCCTGACCTTCCGGCGGTGGCAAAAAACAGCGCCGCCGATTCCAGCGTCAAATATCGGTAGGCGGTTCGATTGCTCTTGAAGGACGGAATTCTCGGGGCCCTATTGGGGGCATCTGCGCCGGATGTGCAAGATAGGTCTTTGTAATTATATTATAAAATTGGATTGTTTGATTCCGGCTCGCGAGCGGGATCGATCCGCACTACCGGCGGCTTCTCGCCCTGCAGGCGCTCCCCTTTGTCGACGAAACTGGCCTCCTGGTATGAATTTCCTCGAGCGGGCTTGCTGCTCAGATATTCATCGAGGCCGTGAAATGGCTCATCGATGTTGTGCCGGGCCGCGGTCTCGATGCGTTTGTCATCGCGGCGCCGTCCACGTCGGACAAGGAGTTTGACGCCTCCTCGTGCCCGACCTCAAGCTTCCGCGTCTTCCGGATCGCAAGCCTGTCAAACTGACCTTTGAAATGATGCCCGATCTCGAAGCGGCGCTCGGCGACTACGCCGCCGCTTATGAAGCGGCTTATGGCAAGCAGGAAAAGCCGGCCGACCTCATCCCCTATATGCTCTGGGCCTTTCTCGAGAGCGACCGGGGGTTCGTGCGGGGCCGAAAGGGGTAGCGTCGTGGCAGCGGCGCGAAACCGGGTTGGCGAAAGAGCGCCCGACGTCGAGCCGATCGCGGGTCGGGTCGGCAATGCTGCACGCATGACCGGCCTTTGCCGGTCCAAAATATTCGGGCTTATCGCGTCGGGGGAGATCGAGCGGTGAAGGTCGGCAAGGCGCGGATTGTGTTCGTCGACAGCCTGAATGCATTTCTGCGGGGCCGTGCGGAAGCACAAAGGGAGACTGCGGGGAAGCGCAAATATCAGTTTCGCCTCGTCGCGAGCAAGAAACGCCTCGTCGCAAACGGAGCAAAAATGGGGTATTTTTCTCCGAAGCCGAAAATCGAGTGGTTTGATTTCAGATAGTTAGGCAGCGAATATGGGACCCTCCTCCGCTACCAA
>Ga0065721_10007116_pt1 | contig 21330 bp, 14 predicted proteins | sample Mesricmetagenome_FD_59108 | JGI IMG/M metagenome (GOLD analysis project Ga0065721, IMG submission 59108) | Mesophilic microbial community from rice straw/compost enrichment Sample: eDNA_1 v2 (version 2) | ecosystem: Engineered > Solid waste > Grass > Composting > Bioreactor | place: USA: Davis... | reverse complement strand
GCTGTCCCACGCGTTCGCGCCATACGTGTTGTAGTGCGCAATCAACGAAGGAGGCGGCTCGCACAGACTGTCGCTCAATGCTTCGGCGAGCGTGACGCACTGACTGCTGATGATGTGCAGCGCGGTTGCTTCGAGTGGTTCGACGAAACCCACGGCGTTGCCGATGCCAACGACGTTTTTTACCCAGTTGGCGTGATAACGGCCGCTGCGAAATTTCACGACGCGCGGCTCGTTCGTAATCTTCGGATTTTTCTTCAGAAATTCCTGTTTGGCGGCGTCATCGCTGATGAACTGAGACGAATAGACATAGCCGCGATTGATGAAATGCTCGTGATCAATCCGCCAACACCAGCCGGCGTCCATCGTTTCCGCTGTTGTGTAAGGTTGAATGATGTCGTCGCCTCGTTCCCAACCACCGATGATCGCGCGGTCGCAGAACAGAGTGTCCGTGTAACTGATGAATTCCGAGCCGAGCGCGCGTCCGAGCAGTTCGCTGCGAAAACCTGAAGCGTCCACATAAAGATCGGCGGCGAACCGTGCGCCGGTTTCGCTGACGAGTGCGGCAATTCCCTCGGAGCCGGTTTCGGGAGTGACGGTGGCATCAATGATTTCGACCTTTAAATTGCGGGCGACGTTTTCAAGCCAGCCAACGAGTTTCTTGTTTTCAATGTGGAATGCGTGGCAGTTGTGGAACTGTAACGAGCCGTCAGGATTGCGCGGGAAAACTTTATTGCGCGGCATCATCGCGCTGGCGTAGCCGAGGCACGGTACATCGTCGCCAACGAAGAAACCGTTGTTGCGCGAGAGATGTTCGTAGCGTTGCAGATATTCAGCGGCGAACGTGTAATAAAATTCCCGGCGCGGTCCCCACAGGAAATGAATGCCCATTTTCCAAATGGGTTGGGCCTGCGCGTAAAAATCTTTGGCGGGCAACTTGAGCGTTTGAAAGAAGTGCGTAAGGAAAGTGGTGGACGTGCCTTCACCGACGCCGATGACGCCGATGTCGGGGCTGCGAATCACGCGGACGGAAAGTTGCGGAAGCTGCCGTTTGAGTGTGACGGCGGTCATCAAACCGGCGCTACCCGCGCCGAGGACCAGAACTGAATTGATGCGCACAGAGAATCGGTGGCTGTTGGGCTGCCGGGTTTCTGATCAAACGCCTAAGTTGAGATCGATCTTGATCCGCACTGATTGAGAATCGGGCTACGATTCGCCTTATCGGTGGTCAGGGATCAATGTTTTGTTCATTCGGCGGGATCGACCAGTTAAATTCGTAGTGTGGGAGATTGTCGTTGTTCCAGCGCGAGCGCCAATAAGTGTTGGACGGATTTATCACATCGCGCCGCTTTGGTGCTTCCGCATGTCCGTCAGCAAACATGAGAACGGTACGACGATTATGGCGATTGGAAGGGAATTCCTGCCCGTTTGAATTGCCACCGGTCGCCTTGGGATCAATGCTCCCGTCGAACGTGCCGTCCGGTTTGCTGTCGCCAATCATAATCATATCCGCAGGGCGTTTGACCTGAGAATCTTTAACTTCGCCGACGACATTAACGTCGCCGCCCAGACCGAGTTGAGGCGTGCCGGGATCTTTCAACCCCCAATCGTTATAGCCGTAAGAAAACCGGGTGGTGGAACTGATGCCCAAGGGATCAAAAGCTCCTGAAGGAGCGGTTGCGCCCAGACTGTTGTTTAAATTGGTGTCCCATGCTGAATTGGCGTTTGCAGAGGGGCAATAGAACATGGCCCGGTTGGTGCCAATTTCTGAAAAAAGACGGACCGGCCAGACAAAATAGAAAGAGGCATTCAACCAGAGGCAGCCGGGGTATTTCTGGTGATTGTTGACATACATCAGCGTGGCAATTCCGATTTGCCGAGCATTGTTCAGGCACGCTGTTTGTTTGGCTTTCGATTTCGCTTTGGCCAGCGCTGGTAACAGCATGGCCGCAAGAATGGCGATAATGGCAATCACCACCAACAATTCGATCAGGGTGAAAGCACGTCGCATGCGGTGAGGAACGCAGTGATTTTTGTCAGGTGGATATGTCATGGATGGTTGGGGCACGGGCTCAATGATTGGCGTAGGTGATTCTATAAATCACGGTAGCTTGATACCGCGTTGGGGCATGTCGCATGTTTGTGCGACAATTGCGGACAGATATCGCCGAGAAGAGAAGTGAGCGCGAGAACGTGAGATCGGTACGATGAAGCGGTTCGTTATTGGAGCGACGGGAGCGGCGAAGAAAATTATTTGTCCTTCGATTTATTGAAGTAATGCATCACGGCTTCGGTGCGGGAATGGACGTGCAGTTTTTCGTAGATGCGCCGGATGTAAGTCCGCGTGGTGTCGAGGCTGATCTGTAACTTCGCGCTGATCTGTTTGTAGGCGTGGCCTTCGGCAAGGAGTTGTAAAACTTCTCGTTCGCGAGTGGACAGACTTTCTGCGGGATGATCGTCTGCAGGCATTTCCTGAAAATATTTCACGACCTTCCGCGCGATGGACATGGACATCGGCGAGCCGCCCAGATAGACCTCGCGAATGGCTTCAACGAGTTTTTCCGGATTGGCGCGCTTCAGCAGATAGCCGCTTGCGCCGGCTTTCAAAGCGCGAAAGATCAGGTCCGCGTCTTCATAGACCGTCAGCATCAGGATGTGCAGTTTCGGTAGCGCAAGTTTGAGTTGTCGCGTGCATTCGATGCCGTCGATGACGGGCATGTTGATATCCATCAGGACAACATCGGGCGGAGACAGCGGGATTTGTTCAAGCGCTTTTCGGGCGGTGGAATAAGTGCCGAGACAGGTGAATTCCTTCTTGGCCTGAACATATTCGGCGATGCTGTCTCGCACGCCCGCGTCGTCATCCACAATCGAGAATGTGATATTCATCGGCTTGGTTTCCGAAGGGATGATGAACATGGGAACGTCACAGCGGGAGACTAATTTTATTCGAGTGAGGCGGCAATCTTCGTTTGGTGTCACCCAAAGATGCGACATGCACGGAATGAGAGCGGGATAGATAAGTTTACCGTCAACATTACCCAATATCATTTTGCGCAGGGCGGTTTTGTCTTCTGCCGCCGAGGGGCGCAATGCATTTGGGTAATTGGCACAACCTCGACAAAAAACCGACCGACATGAAAAACCAAACCCAACCCTGGAAAAATCGCCTCGGGAGAACCCTGGCAAAAATGACCGCTGGCGCTGCGGTGCTGGCCGCAGCACCCGCTGCCGACGCACAAACAATGCTTCATCGCTGGAGCTTTAACGGCGACGGAACGGATTCAATTGGCGGCGCAAACGCAACTCTGGTCGGTGCTGCCACATTCGGCCCGAGTGACTTGCAAGTGCCGGGCGGTGGACCTTTTGCCAATTACGCGGACGTCAACATTGCCAACACGCTTAACACGAATCCCAGTCTTACAGTGGAAAGCTGGTTCACATTGAACGCGCTTCAGGATTGGTCGAAGGTGTGGATGTTCGGGCAGGATACCAGTGGCGAGCCGTCCTTGTCTTACATCGGTCTGACGCCGCGAACCGGCTTGGGTGGTAATCCGCCCAAAGTAGATTTCAATCCGACGAATGCGAACGAGTTCAATACTTCCGGCGGAGTGAACCCTCCGGCATTAGCGTTGGGGGTCACGTATCAAGCGGTCGCCGTCCTCGACGCCGCCAACAACCAGATCAGTCTTTATATTGACGGCGTCCTGGTGGATACCGGTTCGATGGGCGGATTCAATGTGACCAACCTTGCCCCCAACAAGATGCGCATCGGCGCCGGTTTTTACTACGGCGATCAGGATCTTAACGGCACGATCAATGAGGTGCGCATTTACGGCGGGGCGGTTGGCGGTCTGCAAATCGCCGTCAACGCCATCACTGGTCCGGATGTTGTGGACAATATCGTCGCCCTGAATTCGCTCGTGTTGAATGTTTCATCAAACGTCACGGTCGGTGATTTGCAAAATACGTCGGTGACCTTCAACACGCTGAACTACGGTGTCATTGAAATTTCCAACAGCATTGATGTCACTTACTCGGTTGAACCGAGCGGCATTCTGCAGGTGACTTCCGACGGACGCATTCACGCTCTCGCGCCCGGCTCAGCGGTGGTGACGGCGACGCGCGGTGCAGTTTCATCGAGCGCGACAATCAATGTGGCGGATGTGCCATTGGCGTTGGCGCATCGGTATAGTTTCTCGGATGGCGATGGCGACGTCGCAGTCAATTCGATAGATCCAACGTGGAACGGCGAGATTCGCAATGCATTCATTCAGAATAATGAAGTGGTTCTCTCTGGCGGGACATTTTCTGCCGATCCCGGGATTCCGCACGTAGATTTGCCGAATGGTATTCTGACCAACTTCAATTCCATCTCCGTGGAAGCCTGGGTGACGGCCAACACTTTGGAGAATTGGGCGCGGCTCTATGACTTCGGCAGCAGCAATGCGGGAGAAGACATGGTGGATTCCGCCACCGTTTCCATGATGCTTACGCCGCGAGGAAACGGAAACGATCTGCGTGCGGAAATTTCCAATCCGCAGGCAATCACGGCTCGCGTTGGCAATCCGCTACCCATGGGCGTGAAAAGTCACCTCGTTTACACCATCGACGCTGTATCCCAGGTCGCGCGGTTGTATCTCGATGGCGTGCAGATTGCCGTTACATCCAACGTAACAGCGCGGCCCAAGAACCTCGGCGTCACGGTCAATAACTGGATCGGACGTTCTCAATTCAACGATCCGGCATTCGATGGTACGGTTGACGAATTCCGTATCTGGACGCGGGCGTTGAGCGGGTCACATGTTGCGTTAAATGCGCATGCCGGTCCGGATGAGGTTTTCAATTCGGCTGCCGTTCAAACGGTGAGCGTTATTATTACGAATTCCACCATGGTCGGTGGAACGACGCAGCATGCGGCAGCACTCGCGACGTATGCGCAGGCCAGTGATGTTCCTGTCACCGGCGTGGTCACTAATTGGACTAGTAGCGACACCAATGTTGTGACGGTGTCGGCCAGTGGTCTGGTGACGGCTGTTGGTCCGGGAAGCGCGACGATCAGTGCGACCGTTGATGGCGTTACCGGTACGAGTTCGGCCATCACCATTTCCGTGGTGCAGCCGACTATTTCGCAACAGCCGGCATCCATCAGCAAATACATCGGAGGCGTGGCGACGTTCTCGGTAACCGCAGGAGGTGGACAACTGACCTATCAATGGAAACATGCCGGAGTGAATATTCCGAACGCGACCAATAGCACGTTGGTTGTGTCGAATCTGACCGCTGCATCTGGCGGACAGTACACGGTTGGTGTCACCAACAGCGCGGGCGGAGTGTTAAGCGATCCGGCTACGTTGACCATTCTGACCACTCCGTGGTTGGCGCATCGCTGGTCGTTTGACGACAACCTGGATTCGGTCCGAGGCGTCGCTTGTAACGTCCGAGGTGGCGCGTACATTGATGGAGGACAACTGGTATTGCCCGGTGGCGGCGTACGACAGAACTGCGGCGAAATCAATGGCGTGGACGATGGCACCGGAAACGGCATCGGTCTGACGCTCAATACCAATGCCAGCATGACCTTTGAAGGTTGGATGACGGTCAGCAACCTCAACAATTGGTCGAAAGGTTGGATGTTTGGTAACCCGAACGGTGGCGGAGCGCAGCCGGGATTGTCTTATGTGGATCTCACCCCGCGTGCCGGTGCGGATGGTAATGTCCCTAGTATGTCGATTGACTCGGTGCTTGCCGGGGAAGTGAATACTCGAGGCGGCGCGAACCCGGCGCAATGGGTGGCCGGCCAGCTTTACCACGTCGTCTGTGTTTATGACGCAGACATCGATACGATGTCGTTCTATCTCGATGGCGCGTTGGTGGATTCCGCTTCTATGGGTGGTCGGCGGATTGATCAACTCAATGTTACCGAAGCCTATCTCGGTGCGGCAGTTCATTGGGGCGACCAGGATCTGACAGGAAGTTTTGATGAATTCCGCGTTTATATCGGCGCGTTGCCGGCCTATCAGATTGCGGCCAATTATCAAAACGGTCCCTCGGTCGTGGCTCCGGGCGCGGGACTTGCCATTGCGCCTGCGGCAAGTGGCAATGTAACCATCTCATGGGCTGCCGGCACATTGCAGGCGTCAGGCAGTGTCAGCGGTACTTATACCAACGTGCCGGGCGCGGTGTCACCATACACCGTTCCTGCGACTGCGCCGCAATTGTTCTATCGCGTCCAACTTCAATAATCCGACACGATTAAACCGAATCACACACCGCCGGGAGTTCGCTCTCGGCGGTGTTCTGTTTTCGCTTCGCGGATGATGCGTCCGGGGCATCATGCTCCCTCATGTCTTTTATGGTGCAGACTTTTTTCTTTGCGGCATGGCGAAAAATTGTTCTGCGACCTTAAAGAGAAATCATATTATTGGCGTCTGATGCTCATGCGATTCATCAAAGTTGGCGCAGTTTTTCTTTGCGGTTCAATTGTCGGCCTTGCGGCGGCCACCAACCCGCCGGCGTTTCCAACCGATCCGGATCAAACGCTCGAACGAACGTGTTTCCAAACGGGCGAGGCATGGAGTGAATTCGGCAATCTCCGCTCCGACGTCGCGATTGTTTACGGCATTGATGCGAAATTGCCCGCGCGCATCAAATCGTGGCGCGACCGCGGTTATCGCATTCATGTGATGACCGGTGTTTCGTGGGGCGAATATCAGGATTATCTCTACGGGCGCTTCGATGGCGTGAATCACGAGGACGAAGCGCAAACGGTGCGCGACGGGCGCAAGAGCAGTCACGGCGGTGATGTCTATTACATGTGTCCGAGTACGAACTTCGGAAATTTTCTCATCACCGGCGTGCAGCGCGCGTTGGATGCAGGGACGGAAGCGATTCATCTCGAAGAACCGGAATTCTGGGTTAACGCCGGTTACTCCGAAGGTTTCCAACGTGAGTGGCGCGCCTATTACCAGGAGGATTGGCAGCCGCCGCACAGTTCGGTGGACGCGCAATGGCGCGCTTCAAAACTCAAATACTATCTTTATCGCCGCACGCTGCAGCAGATCTTCGATCACGTGCAGGCGTACAATCAACGCACTGGTAAGAAAGTCCGCTGCTACGTGCCGACGCACAGTCTGTTGAATTACGCGCATTGGGAAATTGTCAGCCCGGAATCCAGTCTCGCGCGATTGAACGGTTGTGATGGTTACATTGCGCAAGTCTGGACCGGCACTTCGCGCGAGCCGAATAAATATCGCGGCAAAGTCAAGGAGCGCACGTTTGAAACAGCGTTCCTCGAATACGGCGCGATGCAGAACCTCGTTCGCGCCACAGGGCGGACGGTCTGGTATCTCAACGATCCCATCGAAGATAATCCGAATCACGACTGGGACGATTATCAGCGGAATTGGGAATCCACGCTCGTTGCGTCGTTGCTGCAACCGGAAGTGTGGCGTTATGAAGTTTCGCCATGGCCGGAGCGTGTGTTTCGCGGTCGCTATCCGCGTTCTGTGCCGGCGGAACAACGGCAATCGATTCCGCCGCGCTATGCCACGGAGTTGCAGATCGTGATGAACACGATGAACGACATGAAGCAGGATCGCGTGAAGTGGGACTGCGGCACGACGGGCATCGGTCAGATCATCNGTGATTCGTTGATGTTTCAACGCGGCGAGCCGATNCACAGCGATGANTATCTGAGTCATGTTTACGGTCTGGCGTTGCCGTTGTTGAAGCGCGGGATTCCGGTCGCGCCCGTGCAATTGGAGAACGTCACGCTGCCCGGTTATCTCAAGGACACGCGCGTGTTGTTGCTGAGTTATCACGGTCAGAAGCCGCTGGAGGCAGAAGTGCACGACAGCATTGCTGCGTGGGTCAAAGACGGTGGCGTGCTTGTGGTGATTGATGACGATTCCGATCCCTACAAACGGGTGCGCGATTGGTGGAACAGCAACGGGTTGAATTATTCGACACCGCGTGAGCACTTGTTCGAAAAACTCGGGCTCGCAAAAACTCCGGTCGCCTCTGAAAGCGAATGGACTGTCGGCAAAGGTAAAGTGACGTGGTTGCGCGAAGATCCCGCGCGGTTTGCGAACACGACTGGCGGCGATGCGCTCGTTGTCAGCACGGTCAAGCAAGCGGCTGCTATCGCAAAGTTGGATTGGCGCGAGACGAATTATCTTCTGCTTGAACGCGGGCCATACATCGTCGCGGCGGGATTGGATGAATCCATTTCTGCACCGGCGAAAACCTTGCGGGGTCGCTTTGTGAATTTGTTTGATCCTCAATTGCGCGTACGCACTGAAGTTAAAATTGAACCGGGCCAAAGATATTTTTTGCGCGACCTTAATGCGACGAAGGCGGATGAGTTGCGAGTGATTGCATCGGCGTGCAAAACGTTGGAAATCAGTCGCGAGAAGAATTCGTTCTCCTTTGCAGTAGAAGGAGTGGCGCGAACGCCGGCGGTCGTGTTCTTGCAAAGCCCTGCGAAACCCAGCACAATTACGCTCGACGGTGCACCCGTGGAGGATTTTGAGTATTCCAACTCCGATCGGTTATTATGGGTTCGCTTCGAAAATGAATCTCGCCCACGCACATTGACCATTAAGTATTAATTTATGAAAAAGCTCGTCATAGCACTCTGTTGTTTCACCGCGCTGTCGCTATCGGCCGGCGAACCTTCGCTCGTCACGTTGGCGAATCCACTGCAAGGCACGGATTCCTCGTTCGGCTATTCGCATGGCAATACGTTCCCCGCGGTGGCCGTTCCGTTCCCGATGAACGTCTGGTCGCCGTACACGCAACCACAAAAAGACTCGTTCTATTACCAATATCGTCAGAACAAAATTCGCGGCATCCGCCAGACGCATCAACCGAGTCCGTGGATTGCTGACTACGCGAATTTCTCGTTGATGGCGGTGTCCGGCAAACTCGCGGTGAAAGAAGATGACCGCGCGTCGGTGTTCAGCCACGACAAGGAAATCGCACAGCCGCATTACTACCAGGTTTATCTCGATACGTGGAAAGCGACGATGGAAGTCACACCAACCGAACGGGCCGCGCGTTTCCGCTTCACGTTCGATGAAAGTGGCGATGGCTACGTCGTGCTCGATGCGTTTGCCAACGGTTCAGCGGTCGAAGTGTTGCCGAAGGAAAATAAAATCATCGGCATCTGCCGCAACAATAACGGCGGCGTGCCCAATAATTTCTCCAATTATTTCGTGATCGTGTTCGATCAGAAATTCAGCGCGTTCGGCACATGGACGCCGGACGGCGTCAAGGAAGGGCAGGCGAAGCTCGCGGACAAACACGTCGGTGCTTATCTCAAGTTCAAGGTGAAGAAGGGTAAGCCGATTACCTGCAAAGTCGCCTCGTCCTATATCAGTCATGAACAGGCGCAGTTGAATCTGGATCGCGAAATCGGCAAAGCGGATTTCGACACGATTAAGAAACGCGCCGAAGCTACGTGGAATGCGCTTATGAATCGCATCAAGGTCGAAGGTGGTTCGGAAACGCAGCAACGCACGTTCTACAGCGCGATGTATCGCAGCTTCCTCTTTCCGCATCGCTTCCATGAATACGATGCGCAAAACAAACCCATTTATTTCAGCCCGTACAACGGTCGCATTTATCCCGGTTACATGTACACCGATACGGGTTACTGGGACACGTTCCGCGCGTCGCATCCGCTCTACAACCTTCTCGTGCCTGACATCAGCGGCGAGATTATGCAAAGCGTCATTTCCGCGTACGAACAAAGCGGCTTTTTGCCGGCCTGGTCGAGCCCGGGACATCGTGATTGCATGATCGGCAATCACGCGTTTTCGTTGCTTGCGGATGCATGGATCAAAGGCGTCACGAATTTCAACGCTTCCGTCGCGCTCGATGCGATGGTGCATGATGCGAATACGCAAGCGCCGCGGTATTGTCGTGCGATCGGTCGCGATGGCGCGGAGTTTTATCAGAAGCACGGTTATGTGCCGACGTCGTTCCGCGAATCCACCGCGAAAACGTTGGAGTTTGCCTATAACGACTTTTGCGCGGCGGTGTTCGCCAAGAGCATCGGTCGTAATACCGAGGCGGCGGCCTTTGCGAAGAACGCAATGAACTACACGAACGTGTTTGATCCAAGCGTGGGATTTGTGCGGGGTCGCAAGGAAGACGGTTCATGGCGCGAGAACTTTGATCCGACCGAATGGGGCGGACCTTTCACCGAAGGCAATGCATGGCACTGGACATGGAGCGTGTTCCACGACGTGCCGGGTCTGATTCAATTGATCGGCGGTGATGAAGCGTTTGGAAAGAAGCTGGACGGAGTTTTCTACACGCCGCCGGATGTGAACGTCGGCAGTTACGGTGGGATGATTCATGAGATGACGGAAATGGTCGCCGCGAACATGGGACAATACGCGCATGGCAATCAACCGATCCAACACATGCTCTATCTCTACAACTACGCCGGTCAGCCGTGGAAGGCGCAGGCGCGCGTTCGCGAAGCGCTGACGCGGTTGTATCATCCGACGCCGGATGGTCTCTGCGGCGACGAAGACACGGGCCAGATGTCCGCGTGGTATGTGTTCAGCGCTATCGGATTTTATCCGGTGTGCCCCGGCACAGACGAATACGTCATCGGCAGTCCGTTGTTTGATCGCGCGACCATCACTTTGGCGGATGGCAAGAAATTCGTTATTACCGCAAATCAAAACGGACCGCAGCGTCCGTACATTCGCGAGGCAAAGTTGAATGGCGCGAAGTTCGAGAAAACTTTTCTGACGCATAATCAGATTATCAAAGGCGGCGAACTGACGTTTGAGATGACCTCCGCTCCGAATTACAAGTGGGCCGTTTCGCCCGAAAGCCGCCCGGGTTCAGCGATGAAGAAAGCGGGTTTCTAACAGGTTGAAAATTGCACAGCCCCGGAAGGGCGACAGAGGCGTCATAAGCTGCCTTCTGTTATCCTTGCCGGGGCTTCATTTTGTTTGAGTGAAGCCCCGAGGGTGTCGCTGCTTCGCCGCTATTTCAGATAGGCATCGTAGAGCAGCTTTGCGGTGATGAGCAGGACGACGGTAATAAACACCGGGCGGATGAACTTCGTGCCGCGGGTCATCACCATGCCGCTGCCGATGCGCGCGCCGATGAGTTGGCCGATACCCATGACCGTGCCGGCGAAGTAATTCACCTGTCCGGCAATTGCGAATACGAGGAACGAACATACGTTGCTCGAGAAATTCATCGCCTTGGTGTAGGCCGTCGCGCGGGTGAGATTGAATCCCATCACGATTACGAAGGCCATCGTCCAGAATGTTCCGGTGCCCGGACCGAAAAATCCGTCGTAAAAACCCAGCGCCAGACCGCACATCAAATCGAAGCGCCAACGCTCGATACGCGGCTTTGCTTCATGTTCGCCGAGGTTCGGATTGCGCAGGGAATAAATGGCCACGGCGATAAGCAACAAGGGGATGATGACCTTGAGCGTGTTTGGGCCGATCTGCCGCACACCGAGCGTTCCAATGATTGCGCCGATGAAAGTTATCAGGCAGCCACGCCAACAATCAGTGAGTTTTACTGCGCCGGCTTTTGCGTAATGCCACGTGGCACTGGCGGAGCCGAACATTGCCTGAAGTTTATTAGTGCCGAGGGAGACCTGTGGATCGCCGCCGAGGCTGAGAATCATTGGCAGCGTAATCAATCCGCCGCCACCCGCGATGGAATCCACAAATCCCGCGACGAGGCCGGTGATGAACAGTAATGGCAATTCCCAGAGCAGGCCGGCATCGGAGAACGAAGTAATCATCGCAGTTGTAAAATGCCCGACCTTTAACTCTCAAGCTTCCGCTGGAATTGATTTCAAAATTCGTCGGAGCGGTAGCCGCCGATGTGAGGAGGCGGAAATTCTCATGTTGTTTCACGCGTCCGCCTCGTTACCTCGGTGGCTACGAATATTGAAACCGCTTTCGTGTCTTTACGCATCACGATGTTGAGAGTCCGTTGGGCGCACTTGATTTATTCCAACGCTGCCGTGCGGAGGTTGCGGAATTCGACTTTCATCTTCAGGCCGGGATGCACTTGCAGGCCGATTGGCGCGGGTTTGGAATAGCGGGCGTCGGTGTATTGACTGATCTGCTTGCCGTTGAGCCAGACAGTGAACGTGTCGCCTTTGGCTTCGATGCGAAATGTATTCCAGTCGTCCGGTTTGAAAATCTTCTCAACGCCTTTGGCGTGTCCGGCTTCGGGGTAGCCGACGTTGGGATTGATGGGATGCCGCGCGAGGTAAAACGCGCCGGTCATGTCACGTTTCAAACTGCGCGAAATGCCGAGCTGCACCTGAATCTCCGGTTCTCGCATCATCACGCCGCTGTCGATTTCACCGGTCCAACGAGCATCCAGTTCAATCACGAAATTGGTGTAAACCTGTTCCGTGTACAGTACGTGACCTTGGAGCGACTCGTTGTTTTCGCCAATCAATACGCCGTTCTCGACCCGCCAGAACGGATTTGGATTCGGCACCCGCCAACCGGTGAGATCCGTGCCGTTGAAGATGGGCTTGAGTTCAACCGCCGTTGGTTCAGCAGCGAACAGCGGCGTGGCGAGAAATGCGGTGAGGAGAAACGTGGCGATGGTTTTCATGGGTTCAGGCTTAACAACGCAAACATTAGAATGGCGGAGGCAGTTCCGTCCATCGTTGGTTCGTTGGTCGAGTAGTCCCGAACGTCATCGTGATAAACGGCTTCGCCTTGAAATGCCGCAAACGGATCTGGTCGCGACAGACTGACGCCGCGCAGTGCTTTGAAAATGCGCTCGTAAACCGGTCCATCCACCAGACCGCCGCGAACGGGACGTTTGAGCAGTTGTGTGGTCATCAGATGCACGTCTTCGGAAAATTCATGGCCGATTTCTGTGAACATCGTTGTGCCCCACGGATTGCGTCCGAGCAACCAATCGCGTTGTTTTGCTGTGAATTCCCGGAAGCGCGAATCACCGGTCATGCGCTCGTACATCAGACATTGTGTAACGAGTGCCGTAAGCAGGTTGTTCGAACACCAGATAAACGGTACGCCGACGCGATACGGATTTTTTTCACCGGCGGCGATGCAGCGTTCGATGCCGGTGCGATAATAACCGGCGAGTAATTTTTTAAATTCGGCGTCCACAAGATCATAAAGCCGGAAGTGGCCGACGTTCATGAACGGATAATATTGATAGTGTCCGGCCTGTTCCTTGCCCATCCAGCCTTCATCGGCGGCGAGCTTTGCGTAACGTTTGGCGTCCTCCAAAAATCGGTTTTCTCCGGTAGCGCGAAACAATTCCGCTGCGCCCCATTCCATGTCATCGGCCCAGGTCGTTTCTTCGTAGCGATACGGCGCGCCGTAGGAATTTCCCTGCTGCACACCTTCCTTCGCGCGACCGAGCGAATAGACTTCCAAACCGGCTTTCAAACACCGCGCGGCAAAATCTTTTTGCTGCGGATCGTCTTTCCAGATCTGATACGCGAGCGCCATTGCTGCGGCGTAACGACCGGCAAGATTGGCAACGCCGGTGGATTCGCTCTGATACTGTTTCAGTCCCTGCGGCTTGCCATCAGCGAAATAGACCGGTCGCGCGTCGCCTTTGCCCCAGCCGTAATCTACGGTTTCATTTTGCGGTAAGCGCCAGCCCGCGTGATCGCGATCATCGGCGACCTGATGATAAAGCTGATCCGGCGCAGGATGCAGTTTGTGCAACCAGTCCAGTCCCCAGCGCGCTTCGTCGAGAATATCGGGAATACCATTTTTTCCGGGAAGGCCGAGAGAACTCACGCTATCGGTTTCAATTGGATGTCGCACCGCTACGCCTCTCACCCCATCCCGCTCGCCATCGGATGGGGAGAGGGTGGCCGTTAGGCCGGGTGAGGAGAGCTTGGATTTGCTCACTTCATACGCGAGCAACATCTGAGCAGTCGCGTTGACTGACGTGAGCATGTATTTCAGCAGATCACCGGCATCGTGCCAGCCGCCGGTGGCATCCATCGGCGTGCCGTTGGTCAGCGGGCCATAAACGGTACGCCCGTCGTGTTGATGGCAATTGGTGTTGAGCCACGGATTGAAGCCGCAACGTTGCTGCCGCATGAATTCCAGAAGTTGCACAGAAAGCTCGCCGTAAAAGTCATTTCCGATGCGCAAGGGCAACGAACGATTCGTGCCGACTTTGATGACATAATCGCCGGGCGTGCGAAATGTCGTGAAATCCAGTTCCGCATGATTCGAGAAAGCGCCCCAGGCCGCNTTTGTGGTGAGGCGGAGTTTTCCTTGGAAGCTGACACGACTTTCGTTGCTGACGGAGAGAAGTGAAAATTCACCTGGTAGTGGCGCATGAGAAAACGCGACCGCGAATTTTGTTTCGTTGCTGTGAAACCCAAGCTGATTGGCGCGAATGAAAATCTCTTCTGCGGAAACGGAAGTGAGCGAGAGAAGCAGGAGTGCGGTAATGGTTTTCATATCAGTGGGGCAGCTGGAGTAAATCATCTACGCGAACAAACTCGTAGCCTTTGCTGGAAAGATAATCGAGTAATTCGCCGAAGCGGGTGTGAAACTTGTCGATCCGGATCGGACCGCTGCCAATGTGCAGCAATAGAATAAAGCCGTTTAAGCCGTGTGGATCGGTTTGCTCGCGTTTCACGATGCTGTCGAAGATAACCTGCGACGGCGTAAAATTTTTGTCAGCTTCGCCGGTGTAATCTGCATGTGAACGCGTGCCGGGTGTGTAGTTGATAAGCGTAAAACCGGCTTGCGCAGCCCAGGCAACGATTTCCTGATTGTAATGTTCGTACGGCGGAATAAAGAAGCGCCCGGGCTGTTGCTTCAGCTTGAGCCGATTGAAGCGTCGCACGTTCGCCTGCAAATCCGTCACGAATACGTCACGGCTGACGAGCGTTTTTCGCTCTTTGGTCCACGAGCAATAGAGCAGATGTTTGTCGGAATGAACGCTGAAGTAGTGGCCATCGTTGGCGATGCGTTTGACGATGGGCTGAAAATCCGAATCAGCGACGAAATCGCCGGTCAGGAAGAACGACGCTTTCGCGCGTCGCTTTTGTAATTCGTTCAAAATTGTCTCCGCGCCTTCGGCAAATTCGTGACCGGTGAACGCCAACGCAATTGCACGACGCGATTTGTCGCCGCGAATGATTCCGCCGTGCACTACTTCGAGGTTTTTTAGATCGAGAGGTTCAGCAGTTGGTGGTTTGTGAGAAGAAATTTGGCAGCCGGAGGTAAAAAACAAATCGGCCAGCAACAGGAGAGCGATGCTGAGATAAAACCGATTCTTCATGCGAGGAGGATTGGCGAGTGACGCCGGCCGCGACGAGAAAATTCGTGCACCTGTTTATGTAGGGAAACGTTGAAGAACGGCTTACGCGAATTTCGCGAGTTGGCGGCAATTGAGTTTATGCGCGAAAGTTCGCGACAATTGGTGTAAACCGCTCTGCGTGTTCGTTCATAGTTAAATTTGTTCCGCTTTGTGATCGTGGCTCAGTCGCCGGCTCGACACTGTGCGCGGCGTTTGTTACCAAGCTGGCGTGCGTTCGGAATTGTTCAACAACGTCTCCCGCATCGTGGTCAAGCTTGGCACGGGTGTCCTCACAGATGCCCGGAAGCAGATTGATCCGGCGCAATTGGAGCAGATTGTGGCGCAGGTCGCAGCGTTGCGGCAGGCGGGCAAGGAAGTCGTCGTCGTGACCAGCGGCGCGGTCGGTGCCGGCATGGGCGCGCTCGGTTATGAAATGCGTCCGACGGAATTGGCGGAAAAACAGGCCTGCGCGGCGGTGGGGCAATCGCGGCTGATGTCCACTTACGAAAAACTATTTGCGAAGCACAATCTCGTCGTCGCTCAGGTGCTGCTGACTCACGAAGATCTGGAACATCACGAGCGCCATCTCAACGCACGCAACACGCTAGTCACGCTGCTTCGGCATGGCGTCGTGCCTATCATCAACGAAAACGACGCGGTTTCATTCACGGAAATCAAAGTCGGCGATAACGACACGATGTCTGCATTGGTAGCGGCATTGTTGCCGGCAGATCTGCTGGTGATTCTTACGACGGTAGATGGCGTCATCGCGAACTTCGGTCAGACCGATGCGAAAACGATTTCGGTGATTGAGCAGATCGACGCTGATTTGGAAAAAATTGCTGGCGGCACGACCAGTGAAACGGCGGTCGGCGGCATGGCGACGAAGATTCAAGCCGCGAAAATTGCGGTGCGTTCCGGCATTCCGCTGGTGATAGCGTCGGGGCGGAAACGCGATGCGTTGGAGCGCATTTTGGCGGGCGAAGACGAAGGCACGTTTTTTGTCGCGCAGGAAGGAAAATTGCGCGGCCGGAAACGATGGATTGCTTTCTTTCATCATCCTAAAGGCGCGTTGTTTGTGGATGATGGCGCGAAGACCGCATTGCGCGAAGCGGGCAAGAGTTTGTTGCCGCCCGGGGTGACACGGTGTGAAGGAAGTTTCGGCGCGGGCGATGTGATTCGCATTTGCGACTTGAACGGAACGGAGTTCGCGCGCGGTATCGCGAAATTCAGCGCGGAGGAAATCCGAAGCAACACTCTGGCGCGCGTGGAACTGGTGCATCGCGATGATCTGGTGATTTTGTAGCCAAAGTTTCAACCGCGAACAAATTCGCCTCGTCCGCCAATTCAGAGTTCACAATTCAATTTTGATTCATGAAGAAATCGAAGACTGCGATTGAGGATTTATTGCGCGTCATGGCTAAACTGCGGTCGCCGCAGGGCTGTCCGTGGGATCGCGAACAAAACCACATGACATTGCGCCGGCACGCGATTGAGGAGGTTTACGAACTGATTGACGCCATCGAAGCGAAGGACGATCACGAGATGGCGGAGGAATTGGGCGATCTGCTGTTGCAGGTGGTGTTTCATTGTCAAATGGCGAAGGAGCGTGGGGCGTTTGATTTTGAGCACGTCACGCGACATCTGGTGGATAAGTTGATTCGGCGGCATCCACATGTTTTCGGTCAGGTGAAGGTCAAGAACGTGGACGAAGTCTGGGCGAACTGGGAGCGGATTAAAAAGGACGAAAAGAAAGGCACGCATCGCGAACGCCCGTCCGTGTTGGACGGCATTCCGAAACATCTTCCGGCGTTGTTGCGAGCCGAGAAACTCGTGAAGAAAGCGCGCAAAGCGAAGTTGCTTCCAGACAAAACGTCAAAGCGGCGCGCCAGCAAATCCGCTGTGGCGCGCGAGTTGTTTGAACTGGCGGCTTACGCGCAATCGCGCGGCTGGACGGCAGAGGAGCTGTTGTTGAGCGAGACCAAACGACGCGAGAAGGCACTGCGCCGTTTGGAAAAGCGCGCGGTGTGATTACTTCGCCCGAATATTTCCCACGTGGCTGATCGGAATAAAAATGCCATTGCCGACGTGTTGTAATTCCACAGAGGCGAGACGAGAGCCAATCAAATAACCGGACGTTCCAACTGTAGTGCTGACCTTCGAAGCGACAAAGATACCGTTACCATAGGCGGTCGCTGCCATCGTGCTTCCGTCACTGGAACTTGCGGCGCCGGTGTAATTCGGAATCGTAGGCAGATTGCCGCGCAGCGACCAGCTAATGCCGGAGTTTTGCGAAACATAAACGCCGCCGCCTTTGGCGACTGCTATCATGCGTTGTCCGTCGGCAGACGAAGCAACGGCAGCCCAATCCCCGGAAACCGAACTGGCTGACCAGCTTTGTCCGTAGTCGGAGGAAACATAGAGCAGATTATTCGGAGCTGTATTGGCGCCAGCAACGAGAACGCTGCCATCTAACGAGGAAGCGACGCAGGTCCAGGAATGTTGAGCGAAGCGACCGGTCCAGGTAGCGCCAGCATTGGTTGAAACATGTATCTGTTGTCCTGAAGCTACGGCGACGAGGTTGCTGCCGTCTCCTGACGACGCTACTCCAGTCCAAGAGAAAGCGCTGGAGCTGAGGTTCCAGTTAGCGCCTCCGTTGATTGATGTTGCGATGCCGTAACTCCCAGCGGCGGCGACTAAACGATTGCCGTCGAGGGACGAGGCAATGCTTTTCCAGGTCCGTGCCAAGCCGCCGCTTGCAGCGGTGCGAGCGGTCCAATTCGCGCCTGAATCCGTAGATGTGTAGATGTGATTATTTTCAGCACACGCGGCTAATTTGGTTCCATCCGCAGAGGACGCGACAGAGTTCCAGGCGAGATTGCCCAGGTTTGCAGCGCGCGGCGTCCAGGTTGCTCCGTAATTTGTGGATGTATAAAGAGTGCCGGGATTGGCCGCCGCGATTAATTTGCTGCCATCAGCAGATGAAGCGATTGCTTTCCAGTTGATGAGTGAACTGCCGTTGGTTGTCCATGTGACTCCGACATTATCGAGCAAATTGCCGATGAGAATGCGTTGCCCGGCGTTCTGGGCGATGATCCAACCAGCAGCGCCGCTGCCGGAGACGCGGATGATGTTGCCCACGGGAATTTGGGCGGTAGGCGGTAAGGTAATGACAACTGGCGTGGTGTCGTTCGTAGCGAGATAGCCGTAGTTTGCGGAGGTGGTAAGGGCACTGCCAGTCGGCACGAAATCAAAGATACGCCCCGGCACGTTGGTTAAACCCCGGCCTTCGCCGTAAAAATTCGTGGCGGTAACGCTGCCTTTGAACACGGCATTAGTGGCGCTGAGCAGGGCGACGTTGGTGGACAGACGCGCGTCGGGAATCGTGCCGACGAGATTGGTTGGATTCAGATTGGTCAATGCGTTGCCATTGCCGATGAAACTTGCGGCTGTGACACTCCCGCTGAAAGTGACGTTGTTGGTCAGCAAAGCCACATTGGTTGACAGGTTGGCGTCCGGGATTCTCCCGGTCAGATTGGTGGCGGCCACAGTACCGCTGTACGTTGCGGCATGGATTGCATACGGGGTTGCCGATAACAATTGCCGGGGCGTTAATGTGGTAAACGCGCTGGGGCTCCCATTCGTGCGCACACCGATTTCCAACCAGCGCGAGTTTCCGTCGAAGACGCTGCTCCCGAAATCGAGCGTCGTGGTGAACAACCCGTTGGTTACTCCTACGGAGGAATTTGTCAGAGACACCCCGACCTGACTGCCTCCGGACAAAGCGTTGTGCAGCGTGAACCGCAAATCATATCGTCCGTTGGCCGGTTGGCCGTTGTCGTTGAGTTGGCCCTGGTAAGTAAACGTAGAACTCTGGCCCAGCGCGCTTAAGCTGAGAATGATTCCCCCCAATGCAACGAGTAACGTAGATTTCACAGGCGAGGCTTTTAGCAGATTACGGTCGAACTACAAGCCGCAACCCATAGTCCTTTTGGTCCGCAAAAAGATGCGTCAGGCCAAGGAACTGCGGCTCGACAACCGACGATTCTCGCATAGGCTTCCAGCAACTTTATGACCGATCCGCGTTACACCAAATTGGCCAAGTTACTCGTTACTTATTCCTGTCGCGTCAAAAAGGGCGACCGCGTGCTTATTGACGTGACGGATGTGCCGGATGAAATGTCGGTAGAGCTGATGCGGGCGGTGCGCGCGGCGGGCGGAATTCCGTTAATTGATGTGCGCCATTCCCGGATAACGCGGGAAATTCTGCGCGGCACAGATGAGAAACACGCGACGCTTGTGCGTGAGCTCGAACTCGCGCGAATGAAAAAGATGCAGTGTTACATTGCCATTCGCGGTTCAGATAACATCAGTGAAAATTCCGATGTGCCGAGTGACCGGATGTCACTGTATTCGCGGATTATTCGACCGGTGTTGGATTGGCGCGTGGGCAAAACACGTTGGGTCGTTTTGCGTTGGCCATCGCCGAGCATGGCGCAAGGCGCAGGCATGAGCACGGAGGCGTTCGAGAATTTATACTTCGACGTTTGCACGATGGATTATCGCAAAATGGCCAAGGCGATGGTGCCGTTGTGGAAGCGCATGAAGTCGGCGGACCGCGTGCACATCAAATCTCCGGGGACGGACCTCACCTTCAGCATCAAAGGTATTGGGGCGAAGATGTGCGAGGGCATTCTCAATATTCCCGATGGCGAAGTGTTCTCCTGTCCGGTGAAGAATTCCGTCAACGGCGTGATTCAATTCAACGCACCGACCATTTACGCGGGGACGAAATTCGAGAACGTGCGCCTGGAGTTCAAGGACGGCAAAGTCATCAATGCCACGAGCAGCAACACGAAGCGATTGAATGAAATTCTCGATACGGACGCGGGTGCGCGTTACGTAGGCGAATTCGCCATCGGCTTCAATCCGTACATTCTGAATCCGATGTGCGACATTTTGTTCGATGAGAAGATCGCCGGCTCGCTTCACTTCACACCGGGGCAGGCGTATGGGATTGCGGATAATGGAAATCGCAGTGCGGTGCATTGGGACATGGTGCTGATTCAACGTAAGGAATGGGGCGGCGGTGAAATCTGGTTCGATGGCGAATTGATTCGGAAAGACGGCCTGTTCGTGCCGAAGGATTTGAAGCCGCTGAATCCGCAGAATTTGAAATAAATGGAGTCCCCGCGTGAGTCAGCCAAATTGAAGCGACGCGGCTTCACGCGGCGGCGGTTTTTGAAATGGAGTTTGGTCGGTGCGCCGATTGCGGTGGTCGGCGAAGCGGCGCTGGTTGAACCCAATTGGATCAAAGTTCGGACGGTACGGCTGGCTCAGGGGAAACCGTCTCATCGCATCGTTCACTTCACCGATGTGCATCACAAGGGCGACCGGAAATTTTTCGAAGCGGCGGTGCAGAAGATTAACGCACAATCGCCGGATCTGGTTTGTTTCACGGGCGACCTTATCGAAGAGGCAGAGCATCTGGCCGAGAGTCTGGAGTTGTTGCAGCAAATCAAAGCGCCGCTCTATGGCGTGCCCGGTAATCATGATTATTGGGCGAAGGTAAATTTCAGAGAAATCGCGACGGCCTTCGAAAAAAGCGGCGGACGCTGGCTCATGGATGAAAGCGTTTCTGTCGCTGCCGATCAGATAAACTTAGTGGGCTTCAGTTGCGAGAAACCCGCCGAACTTAGACCCAGCACTACGCAACGCAACGTCGTGCTGTTTCATTACCCGCAATGGGTGGACAAACTGGCAGGCTGGAAGTTTGATCTGGCGCTTGCGGGCCATTCGCATGGGGGTCAGGTGCGAATTCCTTTTTACGGACTGCTGGTAGTTCCATGGGGTGTCGCGCAATACGATTTGGGCCTCTTTCGCACTGCATCCGGTCCGCTGTACGTTGGTGCGGGTTTGGGCTGGTTTTATCTGAATCTGCGGTTCAACTGTCGCCCGGAAATTACCGTCATTGAAATCTGACGCGCGGCCTGTTACCCCATTGGTGGTCACATG
>Ga0065721_10050305_pt1 | contig 21351 bp, 14 predicted proteins | sample Mesricmetagenome_FD_59108 | JGI IMG/M metagenome (GOLD analysis project Ga0065721, IMG submission 59108) | Mesophilic microbial community from rice straw/compost enrichment Sample: eDNA_1 v2 (version 2) | ecosystem: Engineered > Solid waste > Grass > Composting > Bioreactor | place: USA: Davis... | reverse complement strand
AATGCAGGTCCACCACGGCAGCGCCCGTCTCGCGGCCTGGCTTCCGCGTCGCGATCGCGCCGGCGATCTCCATGACCCTCTCCCTGAGGGCGTCGGCCTGGTCAAGGAGGGCAAGCGCCAGCCGCAGGTCCGGTTCCGGATCGTCAAGGGAAGACAGCACGTAGCGCAGGTTCTCAACATGCCTGCGGCCCCGGCTGTCCTCGACGTAGACGTATCCGGGAGCAAGGCCCGCGATGCCTTCCGTCACGGTCGCCTGCTCGCCGTAGCAATCCGTAAAGGTCCGTCCAACGAGGCGGTCGTTCAGCTTTGGCATGGGAGGTTCTCCGGATAGGGTCCAGCTGACAGTATCGCCGGCGGGACGAAACCTCCAACAGCGAAGTGACCCTGAAACCTGCTCGAAGGGCATGGCCCTTGCGTCAGGTCCTTCCAGGTGGTCTTCTTCATCGGACGTCGGCGATCAGGATTGCGTGCGCAAGAACGGCTGCGAGACGTACCGCAAGGTTTCGCTATTTTTGGGGGGTAGCAAATGCGAAGGACTGCATTGATCGTCGCCGGCGTCGCGGCGCTCTGGACCGGACTCGCTCAGGCCGAGGACACCTATCCGGTCATCGACGACATCCAGGCCGAGCCGGCAGGACCGGTCGTGGACCTGAAATCCGGATGGAAGCTGCAGCTCCGGAAGGAGGAATACGACGGGAAGACCGCCTACAGCTGCTTCATCGGCAAGAAGTCCGCCGACAAGGAGAACAAGGACGCGTCCCTGAACTTCTCATGGAGGGGAGGCAACTACATGCTTTCAGTATGGGACCGCGGCTGGCTCACGGACCCGCTGGACCCAGAGGCGTTCGACGTCACCCTCCGTCTTGCGACCGAACACGGAACTGTCGAGGCAGATGCAGCATGGGAATACGGTGTCGTCTCGATATGGTTCGAATCCATGGACGACATCGAGGAATGGGGACTCGTGGAGGTCTCGCTGGCCGAGGTTCCCGGGCGTTCGATTAAGTTCGACACGACGGGACTCGACAAGGCCGAGAAACGGCTGATGGAATGCGTCTCCGACGCCAAGAAGAAGAACGGCTAGAAGAATCCTGACAGCGGAAGGACGCTCGCAGGCCGTTGCCGAACGCCTGATGGCGTTCAAGGACTGGACCAAGGACGAACACGCGGCATGGCGGTCGCAAGCTCTGGCCGTCCACCGGAAGCGCAGCCAGCGGAACTGGATGCTTGACCTGTCACGGATCGCGGGCTTCGGCACGCTCGAGGTCTCGTCCGCGTGGACCCTGACCTGCGGAGACCTGAGCATACGCAACAGCTACGGCGTCTCCCGCACGTGTATCGGCGGAACGGAATACGTCCAGGAGGGCAGGGAATGCCAGCCAGGCAGACCTGCGCCGCCCATATCTGCCTGTGGCTTCCGCGAGCCTGGCTCAGGCGGCGCTCATCCCATGGCCGGGTTCGGCTCGGAAGGCCGCCTCCACCTCGCTGCGCGTGAAGGGAAGCCTGTCTCCCCATTCGGCCCAGTCCTCGTCCTCCAGGTCCTGGAGCCATACGTATCCGCCCAGCATGTCGTCCCCGTCATAGCAGTCGATGCTGAACCGGCACTGCTCGGGCACCACGTTTTCACGCGCAGCCCCCGACGCGGTTTCGCACGCCAGGGCGCGCAGCCCTGGATAACGTCCGTCCCTGTCGTATTCCTGTCCCTCCGGCGCGTGGACGTGGATGGCGATCACCTCCATGCCGCCAAGATCATGCCTTCGCCCCGCCAGCCTTGCGCAGTCCGAGGCCACGAGCGTGTCCAGCACCTTCCCGAAGGCTTTCACATCCTCCGGGGCGAGACCGTGTCTCGACGTGTCGGATGCGACGGACACGCTGCACCTATAGGTGACGTAATCGTCCGACCTGTCCGACGACCTCTCGACGAGCAGGACGACCGCGCCTTCCCTGTCCTTCCCGGATAACGAGACGGCGAAGCGGGACCTTCCGTCCAGCCCGGAAAGGCCGGCTTCCTTCGTCATCCCGGAATCCTCGCAGTGCACCTGCATGCCCCGGCTGTCGGACGCGCTGCCTCGCCAGTGGACGCCGCTCGCCCAGTCCGCGGACGACGGCAGGAATTCCCCGGCGACCGCCGAGAGGTCCGGGATCTTGAGACGGGGCCTGATGGTGTCCGACCTGGCCGTCGATTCCGGGTGGTGAGGCAGCACCGGATCGTCGACGATTCCCCCGCGTCCGGAATCGAATACGAGCTGGCATGGGCAATGGAGGCCCTGCAGTGTGTCCATGTCGTTGGGAGCCAGCATGTGGTGGCGCCGCTTTCCGTAGAGCGACCTCGACAGGAAGGCGGACCTGGCGCTGCCGTAGGCCGGGTTGAAGGACTCCGGAATCATGTCCGGGTAGTTCTCCTTCACGTAGTCGAGGACCTCACGGCCCTTCATTCCCTTGACCGCTTCCGAACCGTCCCACTCGACGACGAAGTCGATGTCTCCGACGTCAGCCTTGCTGTCGTCGGTCATGCTGCCGAACAGCCATACCCGATTCACCGTGCAAGGGGCCTTGGGATCGGCATTGACGGCCGCAGCCCGGTCGAGAAGGTCCCGGAACACGGCCTGTGCCTTCTTCTTCTCCATGCGCCCGGCTGCCGAAGCGGTCATGACCGAAAGCCCCTCGTCGGTGAGGCCGAGCCGCGGCTTGTTGATGTGGGCGAGCGCAGGGAAAGGATCGAGTTCCGGGTCGGTGACGAGGCCCATCAGCCCTGCGTCGCGGGCCTCCTGGAGTATGGCCACGACCGCCCCTCCGTCCAGCGACACCTTCCGCTGCTTCCCGATCGCGTCCGGATACTTGTTCCCCCGCTGCCATGCCCTGAGGACCTCCCTCAGAGCGATGACGGGGAAGCCCCTGAAGCTGTCTTTCCCGGCAATGTTGGTCGTCATGCGCCGTCTCCCGCCCCTCTACGGTTACGCTAGGTGCAGGCAGGGCGACGGACAACGCCGCCGCCGTCAGGCCGTCAGCAGGACGGCGGGTGGATCAGGTTCCGGGGGGCTTTCAGAAAGCCAGGGCGAAACGCCTTTCCGCGAGCTCTGCTGCGACCGCCCTGAACTCCGGGCTGACGGCGAGGGCCTGCAGCCTCGCTGCTTCCGAGACGGCCCTCGCGATCCCGTCGGTCTGGCTGCCGAGCGGCATGCGGTGGTCGACGGCAGGCACGTTTATGCAGACCGAAGCGGTGGACTTCGTCGGCACGTAAGTCATCCCCTCGCCGAGAAACGGGGCCAGCAGCTCCTCCGCTCGTCCGGGATCGCGGCTGGGGATGACCAGCTCGACCGTCTGCTTCTTGAACTTGTGGTAGAGCCTGGCCCTTCCTGCCTGCCAGGGCAGCCTGAACTCGATCCAGGAGGAATCGCGGCCCTTGGCGACGGGTTCGTCCATCGTGACCTCGCTCCCGGATTCCCTGAGCAAGTTCCAGTAGGAACGCCAGAATTCCGTCATCGCCACGTCGAGCGTCTTCACGTAGCTCTTGCGGGCGCTGTCGATCGCCTTTGCCAACATAAGGCGCTTGAAGGAAAACGCTTCCCTGCCGTCGGACCCGAGCCAGCCGAGAATGTCCTCGTAGGCGATCTCGGCGTCGATGCATGCCTTTTCCCCGGGGCGCAGTCCGGAGAGGTAGGAGGCCGGTGCGAGCAGCACGACGCGGAAATTTTCCCACCGACCTGCCGTGACGCCTTCCTCGCCGCGCATCCGATAGCGTTCGAGCTGCATCGCCATGAATGCGGCCGAGATCTTGTTTTCCACCAGGACCGCGAAGACGTTCCCGTCAGCGGCGGACCAGACAGTCTCGACGTCGGTCTCCCCTGACGAAGTCTCGAACACCGAGTGCCGGACAGAGCGAAGCCTATAGCCGGAACCGGGGAGCACGCCTTCTGCGAACCATTCGCGGAACGCCTGGTCGGTGTGCAGCAACTCGATCAGGAGGATGTCGATCATCCTCTCGTCGACGATGGGAAGCATGTTCACGTCATGCGTCATGCGATGCCCTCCGCTTCAAAGGGCACCGTATATGAAGAAAACATGAAGTTTCCGTTGACGGACGGGAAGCGTCAGCGGGTCCTGTCGAGGCTCTCGGCGAGCGACACGAGGGTCAGGAATCCGCTCCGGTAGCCGAACGGGTCCTCGCCCCTCGCGCCCGCAGCCATCTCCCGGACCGCGCTCCACGGATAGCCCGCCAGTGCCGGAACCTCGCGTAGCTTCTGCCCGAAGGACGCGACGGCGACGGAGAACCTCACGTCGGCGGAAGCCTCGCCGATGTCCGCGACTTCGTCGTCCGGGGTGACGGGACGCGCGATGAGCCGGCTCTTGTCCTCGCCCGGCAGCTTGTAGCGGATGCTCAGGTGCGCGTATTCCGACGCATCGGCAGCGTCGCCTGCCGCATCCTTCCGGCCGTAGCGCAGTTCGCCGAACATCTCCGCAGGGCTGCCCTTCGGCGTGATCTCGTAGATCGCCGTCACCGAATGACCCGACCCGACGTCACCCGCGTCGACGCGGTCGTTGGCGAAGTCCTCGCGGGCGAGCGCCCGGGTCTCGTAGCCGACCAGCCGGTATTCGGACACTGCCGCGGGATTGAACTCGACCTGCAGCTTCACGTCTGCCGCGATGGTGAACATCGTCGAGAACGCCTCGTCCACCAAGGCCTTCTGCGCCTCGGCGAGGCTGTCGATGTAGGCAGCCGTGCCGTTGCCGTTCTGGGCAAGCGCCTGCATCAGCTGGTCGTTGTAGTTGCCGCGGCCGAAGCCCAGCACGGACAGGTAGACCCCGCTCTCCCGGTTCTTCTCGACGAGGCGCTTCAGGTCATCGTCGCTGGTCTGGCCGACGTTGAAGTCGCCGTCGGTGGCCAGCATGACCCGGTTGACCCCGCCCTCCACGAACGCCGCGTTCGCCAGCCTGTAGGCGGCCCTGATTCCGGCCTCTCCCGCGGTCGACCCGCCGGCCTGCAGGCTGTCGATGGCGTGGAGGATGGCGTCGCGGTCGCGCGCCGGGGTCGGCTCGAGGACCGTTCCGGCCTGCCCGGCATAGGTGACGATGGCCACCGTGTCTTCCGGCGCGAGCGCGGAGACCAGCATGCGGAAGGCGTTCTTCAGCAGCGGCAACTTGTCCGGGGTGTTCATCGACCCCGACACATCCACGAGGAAGACGAGGTTCGAGCGCGGACGCTCCTCAGGAACCACGTCGTATCCCTTGATCGCGACGTGCATCAGCTTCCGGCCTTCCGTCCACGGAGACGGTGCGACGGTGACGGTCGGCCGGAACGGCTCGCCGGCGCTTTCAGCCAGCGGCCAGTCGTAGGGGAAGTAGTTCACTAGCTCCTCGACCCGGACGGTATCCGGATGGGGGAGCCTTCCCATGTTGAGCTGGCTGCGCACCAACGCGTAGGAAGCCGTGTCTACGTCGGCCGAGAAGGTCGACACGGGCTCGGCGGCGACGCTCTTCAGGCCGCCGGTGGCGATTTCCTTGATCCGGTCCCGGTCCTCGAACAAGGGCATCCTGTCCATGACAGGGGACGGATAGGGCGCGATCTCCCGCGCCGGGCCCATCATGACGGAGACAGCCTCGTCGGGGGAAGCAGCGGACCGGAGCACTGCAGGACCGTGGCTGTCCATGGTGACGGCGCCGTTTCCGCCGCTCGTTCCGGGCGCGGACGCCATCGTTTCGATCTGGGCCGTCGGCGTGCCGAGCCCCATGGGCCGGGTCTGTAGTCCTGCCCCTACGTATCCTGCCGCCAGCGCCGCCGTCACAGCAGTTCCCGCCATCAGCCACTTCTTCATGATCGTCCTCCCAGTGCGAAGCGTTTCGCCAAGAAGACGATTGGCCGCGTGCTGTCCTTGGGTCGATGCCGGATTTTTTTCCGAGTCCCTGTCATAGGCAGTCATGGCAGCCGCGATCGCGCTGGCCTTGGCCTCGGCGGAAGGAGCAGGAGTCCTCGCCGCGCGAAGCAGGTCTTCGACGTCATCAAGCATGGATAGCGCCCTCCGGTGCGGCCAGAATGGCCTTCAGCTTCTTCTTCGCGTCATGGACATGCCACGAGACGGTGGCTTCGGAGCAGTCGAGGGCTTCGGCGGCCCTCGCATGGCTGAGGCCTTCCGAATACACCAGCACCACAGCCTGCCGGGTCTTCTCCGGCAGCATCCTGACCGCTTCCCAGAGCCTCTCGGCCGCCTCGTTCGCCGCCTCGTCCGGACATGCAGACAAAGGCTCGGCCGCGAAGGACTCCCTGGCCTCCCGGGCCCGCCTGGTCCTGCGGTGATGGTCGCAGGAGGCGTTGACGACCAGCCTGTAGAGCCACGACGACAGGCTGCAGTCGCCCCTGAAGGAGCGGATGGCCTTGCCGAGCCTGACGCAGACTTCCTGCGCCACGTCCTCCGCGTCCTGGCGGTTGCCGACATGCCTGTAGGCGACCCGGTAGAACATGTCGTAGTTGGCCTCCACGAGCCTCGCGAAGGCCGCGCGGTCGCCGTTCCTTGCCAGAACCAGGATCGGGTCCTCGCGGTCTGCCATCAGGCCTTCTTCCCTTCTTCTGTCTTTCTGACGTTCCAGGCGGCCGCTTCCTTGGGCATGCCGGGATGAATCCTGAATCCGTCGAAGGATTCGGCGCACTCAGGCGGATACCAGTTTCAGGGCGATATCTTCCGCCCGTGCAATGTCATCGATGTCCATCCCGAACCTGGGGACGAAGGCGGCCTTGAACCTTTCGGCATGGCTTCCTGCGACGACCTCGTATTGTCCCTCGGCGGCGAGGTAATGGATTTCAGCTCCGCCCCTGGCCGTCCCCATGAACGACCGGGATGGCCGGGGGCGGAAGTCGTCGTCGTATTCGTCCAGGCGCACGAGGGCCGTTCTGTAAAGGGCGGTCCCGGCTGCGACGTTCTCGACGGTCCATTTACCGCCAAGGGGTTCGCGCATGCGCTCCGCGATCCTGTCCATGGACAGGCCTTCCACCTTGGCCATTGCGACCACCTCGCGGCACTGGTCGTCGGTCATCCCCTCGAGCACCGGGGCGAGGGAGTCGCGGAACGCCTTGACACGGGCGTTGTGCTGTTCGATCCAGTCGGGAGCGAGGGATTCCCTGCTGGCGTGAACGGGCTGTCCGATGAGTTTCATGCGCATCTCCTGTAGGACCATGATGCGCCGGGCACTGGGGCATGCAAGCAGGTTTGTGCTTGCTGGCGACGGGGGTAAGTTCACGGAACATGAAACCGGGGACGCGACATGAGCAGCTTCACTGAAGACACACAGAACTACCTTGTCCAGAACCGGGCCGAGGCAGAACGGATCGCGGCAGCCTTCGCCGAGGCCGGCGGGGACAGCTCGGAACTCGACGACCTGGTGTACGACGTAGCGGGGGCTTACGGTTCTTCCGAAGCAAACCAGACGGACAACGGGGACGAGCAGGAAGCTGCTATCTCAGGGTTCGAGTCGCAGGCGTCCGAGATCAACAACGGATCGCCTGTGCAGCAGATCGCCGCGATCCTGATGGGTCACGGAGCCGTGGAAGGCGAACGCCTGGTGATGGAAGCCGCGGGCGATGCCCCGTCGGTAGCGAAGGGAATCTGACATGGACGCCGAAGCAGCGAAGGACCTTTACGCGAAGCTGGTCGAAGCCGGCTGCGATACCAACAGCTGGCAGAGCGACCTCTACGTGCTGAAGACCCCGCAGGCCCTCGCCGTCATCGAGGCGTTCGAGGCCGATGGCGGGATCACCAACAGGTCCGAGTTCGTCAGCGACAGGGACGGCCGGCGCTGGATCGAGCTGCCGTTCGCCTACTCTCCGTGGTGGGAAGCCCGCCTCGGTCACGAGGAAGCCCCTTCGGCAGGAATGCGCCCGTGAGGCTTGTCCACGTCACCTCGGCCTAGGCGCTCGCCTCCATCGAGAGGGACGGAGTCCTTCGTGGCCCGAGCTACCGGGCGGCCGAGGTGGGCATCTCCGACTACCATGCCGAGACCATCGCCGACGAGGGCGAAACCCCGGTCAGCATCGCGGTCGACGTGTCCGCCCTCGACGAGGCGTACATCGAGCCGGATGTCCCCTCGATCAAGGAACCGATCATGACCGTGCTCAGGGAAATGCATGACTGGGGCCGCTACACGGGCGAGGACGCGGTCTAGGCCAAATGGGAAGAGACCGCCAAGGGGTGGCGAGACAGCCTCTCCCTCGTCGGCTCCGTGCGATGCCGCGGCGACATCCCGGTCGAGTCCCTCGATCTTCCCGGCCTTCCGGCTCCTCGAGCCTGAGGCAAGCCGCCCGCTCAGGGCGCCGGCGAGGCCGACGCCTGCAGCGTCACGTCGCTCTTCAGCAGCACGTTCTCGAGATGCGCCTTCCACTCGTAGAATGCGGACGCGTTCTCCATCGCGTAGCTGAAGGGCACCAGAACCTGGATCACCTGACGGTCCGCGTAGTCTTCCACGATGAACACATGCCCGCCGATGGCCTCGATTCGGGGCCTGAGGTCGTCTGAAAGGGCGCGGACGAACGCGTGGGCTTCTTCGCGGCCGGGCTCGTCTTCCTCTCCGAACAGGACCTCGATGCTCGGCATCAGGAACTTCTCGCCCTTGTAGAGGGACGAGTAGCCAAGGAACGCGAGATAGCCGTCGGCCGTCTTGGCCACGTCCTCGCCGATGTAGACGGCCTCGGCGTCGGTCAGCGGATAGAACTCGCCGTCGAACTCGCCTGCTGGCAGGCCACGCTCCCCGAAAAGGTCGGGGACGTAGTCGTGCGTCGGCTCGCAGCAGCCGTTCGTGAGGTATAGCGGAGCCGTGCTGCCGTCGCCGAACGTGTAGGTTTTGGCTGTCATCTCGTCTCTCCATGCACGACTGCACGCAGGCTTTCACGCCGTTCGGCAAGCGACAACTTCAGAGGGAGGCGCGAATCCTCCTGCGGCGCAGAAAATCAGCTCCGGACAGCTAGCGTCACCCCAAAATAGGATTCGTTTTTCTTTAATCGCAGTAACGTTCCCCTGATATTGGAATCCTGTTCCATTCAAAGGAGGGGATTCATGGAATTTCTCATCAAGCTCGGCACGCTCGCAGGAGCCGTGCTGGTGGCAGGAGCCGCGCAGGCCGCCGAGCCGCTGGTTACCGCCGAATGGGTCCAGGACAACCTTGGCAACCCGGATGTCCGCATCGTCGAGGTAAGCGTCGACCCGGGAGCCTACGAGCGCGGGCACGTTCCGGGCGCGGTTAGCCTGAACTGGCACACCGACCTCGTCGACCCGACGCGCCGCGACATCGCGGACCGCGAGTCCTTTCAGGCTAAGCTGCGCGAGTTCGGCATCGGCGAGGGGACTCACGTCGTCCTTTACGGCGACAACAACAACTGGTTCGCCGCATGGGGAGCCTGGGTGTTCGACACCTACGGGATCGAGGTCAGCCTGCTCGACGGCGGCCGCAAGCTCTGGGAGGCCCAGGGCCTTCCCCTCGAGACCGGCGTGAAGGAATACGAGCCTTCCTCGATCGAGCTTCCCGAGCGCGACGAGTCCCTGCGTGCCCGGCTTTCCGACGTGGTCGACGTCGCGGAGGGCCGTTTGGCCGCCAGTCTCGTCGACATCCGGTCGAAGGACGAATACGAGGGCAAGGTGTTCGCGCCGGAGGGCGTGAAGGAACTGTCGGTCCGGGCAGGCCATATCCCGTCGGCGGTCAACGTTCCCTGGGGATCGATCGTCCAGGAAGACGGCCGCTTCAAGCCCGTCGAGGAGATCAGGGCGATCTACGCCGCGAAGGGCATCGACGGGTCGCAGCCGATCTTCACCTATTGCCGCATCGGCGAGCGCTCCTCGCACACCTGGTTCGCGCTGAAGCGCCTGCTGGGGTACGACGCGCGCAACTACGACGGTTCCTGGACAGAATACGGAAACGCGGTCGGCGTGCCCGTGGTCAACCTTGCCGGGACCGTCTGGACGGGCAAGTAACCTCCGCGGCCCGAGCTGATCCGGGACGGGCGCCACGCGTCCGTCCCTTTTCCTTGAACGGAACCGACCGATGCAGTTTCCCCTCCGCCGCGCCGCGCTGCCGGCCGCAGTCCTCGTCGCCGTCGCCGCTTGGGCGGGGTTCCTCCATGTCCAGCCGGGAGGGCGCGACCTTTCCTTCTCCCTGCTGGCGGGGGCCGCCTTCGGAACCGTGCTCCAGCGCGGCCGCTTCTGCTTCCTCTGCAACTTCCGCGACTTCACGGAACGGCGCGATCCTCGCGGCCTGATCGCCATCGTTGTCGCGCTGGCGGCAGGCGCCGTCCTTTACCATGCAGTCGTGATGGCGTGGGTGCCGCAGCCTCAGCCCGGAAAGCTGCCGCCCAACGCCCACATCGGCCCCGTCGGTCCGGTGCTGGCCTTCGCGGCGCTCGTGTTCGGGCTTGGCATGGCGGTTTCCGGATCCTGCCTTTCGGCGCACTTCTACAGACTGGGCGAAGGCTCGCCGACCTCTCCCTTCGCGCTCGCCGGCGCAGGGGCGGGGTTCTTCCTCGGTTTCCTGACCTGGAATCCGCTCTACACGCTCGCGGTCTACGCAAGCCCGGCGCTCTGGCTGCCACACCACCTCGGCTTCGCAGGCTCGATCGGCATCACGCTGGCGCTCTGCCTCCTGCTCGCGATCCTTCTCCTGTATTTCGCGTCCCCTGTATCGGAGACAAGGGAAACGCGCTTCGATCTTCCGGCCGTGACGTCGAAGGTCTTCGTGGAGCGCTGGCCGCCCGTCGCCGCAGGCCTCGCGGTCGCGGCGATCTCGGCCATCGCCTACCTGCGCGTCGCCCCGCTCGGCGTGACCGCGGAACTCGGAAGCCTGGCGCGCACGGGCGGCACGGCCGTCGGCTTGCTTCCCGACACGCTTCATGGCCTAGACCTGCTGCGGGGCTGCGCGACGGCAGTCAAGGAGACGGTCCTCTCGCGCAACGGCCTCTTCGTGATCGGCCTTGTGATGGCCAGCTTCGCCTCAGCCTACGCGGCGGGCCAGTTCAAGCCGTCTGTCCCGACGAAGGGCCAGGCCGTCCGCGGCATCTGCGGCGGGGTGATGATGGGCTGGGCCGCGATGACGGGACTGGGCTGCACGGTCGGCGTTCTCCTGTCAGGCATCCACGCCGGCGCGGTCTCCGGCTGGGTGTTCCTCGCCTTCTGCGCCCTCGGGACCTGGCTCGGCCTCAAGGGCATGAAAAGGCTGGGAGCGTAGGACGGACACCGATCAGTGGGCCACGGCTCCACCTCCGTTGCCGTTACGCAGCTCGCCGCGCCCGGTGATGCGGCGCACCAGCGGCGCGATGGTCAGGCCCTGTACGAGGATCGAGAAGACCACCACCACGTAGGTCGCCGCGAGAATCTGGTCCTTGTAGGCGCTCTCCGGCAGCGACAGCGCCAGCGCCACCGAGATGCCTCCCCGCACCCCGCCCCATGTCATGATCCGGATCGCGCCTTCGGAAAGCTTCTGCCCGGCGAGCTTTAGAAGGCTCGCTGGGATCGATACGGAGACGTAGCGGGCCAGCAGGACGATGGGGATGCAGGCCAGCGCGACGGCCGCGTTGCCCGCGTCGAAGCGCACGACCAGCACCTCGAGGCCGATCAGCAGGAAGAGGACCGAGTTCAGGATCTCGTCCACCATCGTCCAGAACGGGAAGAGGTGCGCCTTCGTGTCCTCCGACATAGCCGTGTTCGCGCCCCAGTTGCCCATGATCAGCCCCGGGATGACGACGGCGATGGGTCCCGAGACGTGAAGCTTGGTCGCGAGGCCATAGGTGCCGAGCACCAGGGCGAGCGTGATCAGGGTCTCGAGCGCCGCGTCGTCGACCTTGCGGATCGCCTTGAGGCCGAGCCAGCCCGCCGCGGCGCCCAGCAGGAGCGCGCCGAACACCTCCATGCCGAACACTTCGGCGACGTGCAGCCAGTCGATCGCGCCGCTCGCCTCGACTACGCTCTCGCCGTGCGGCATGTGCATGCCCGAATAGGCCATGGCGACCGCCAGCAGGATGGTGAAGGCGACCACGCCCATGCCGTCGTTGAACAGCGACTCTCCCGCGATCTTCGCCTGCAGGCTCGCCGGGACCTTGGTGCGCTTGAGAACGGAAAGCACCGCGACCGGATCGGTGGGGGAGATCAGCGCGCCGAAGACCAGCGCCCAGGGCAGGGGAAGGTCGACCCCGCCGAGAGCGGCCACCAGCCAGAGGAGCACGCCGACCACGCCCGCCGAGACCAGCACGCCCGCCGTCGCCATGATGGCGATAGGGTTGCGCTGCGTCCTGAGAGCCTTCACGTCGACGTGGAGCGCGGCGGCGAAGAGCAGGAAGCTGAGCATCCCGTTCATGACGGTGTCGTAAAAGTCGATCCCGCTCACCGCTTCGTTGAGGTGCTGCGAGATTCCCAGGCCGGGAATGAAGGAGTCGACGGCGATGACGCCGAACGAACCGAGCATGCCCATGAGCAGCAGGCCGATGGCGTGCGGGAGGCCGACGTAGACGTGGTTCACCCACCCCAGCACGGCGCAGAGCACGACAAGCAGGGCTGCGATCTCGATTGCGGTCATTCGATTCCTCCGGCTGTGGCGGCAAGGGAAGGGGCGGCTGGACGCGGCCGCATTTCAACACTGTTTTCCGTTCCGCGCGGGGGACAGTCAACATCATTCAACGGAGAACGAATCCTTTCTTTCCCGGGGCAGGATTCGCCGCAGGAAGCCCGGTGGCAGTTGATGGTGACGCCGACTGGCCGGCAGTGTAGGAAGGCGGCCATGGCAGACCTTTTCGACTCCCTTCCCGAGCAGCCGAAGCCGGCCACAGGCAAGGCCTCAAGGACTCACCCCAGGCCCGCTCCAGCCGTCCCGGACAAGGGGCCGGAAGCCTACGACGCGTCCTCGATCGAGGTGCTCGAGGGCCTGGAGCCCGTCCGCCGCCGCCCGGGCATGTATATCGGCGGAACGGACGACAAGGCCTACCACCATCTCTTCGCCGAGGTGATCGACAACTCGATGGACGAGGCGGTCGCGGGACACGCCACCTTCATCGACGTCTCCCTCGACGCCGACGGCTTCCTGACCGTCGTAGACAACGGCCGCGGCATCCCCGTCGACCCGCACCCGAAGTTCCCGGACAAGTCCGCCCTCGAGGTCATCATGACCACGCTCCATGCGGGCGGAAAGTTCGACGGCAAGGCATACGAGACATCGGGCGGCCTGCACGGCGTCGGCGTTTCGGTGGTCAACGCCCTGTCGGAAAGCGTCGTCGTCGAGGTTGCCAAGGGCAGGCGGCTCTACAGGCAGTCCTTCTCACGCGGCGTGCCGCTCGGCCCGCTCGTTGACGCGGGCGAGGTCCACAACAGACGCGGAACCAGCGTGCGGTTCAGGCCCGATCCGGAAATCTTCGGCAAGGCCATGCGCTTCGACCCGGCCCGCCTCTACAGGATGGCGCGCTCCAAGGCCTATCTCTTCGCAGGCGTCGAGATCAGGTGGTCGTGCGATCCGCAGCTCCTTTCCGGAAAGGACGCGCCCCCGGCCAAGGCCACCTTCCATTTCCGGGGCGGCCTCAAGGACCATCTCGCAGCCACCCTTGAAGGCGAGTTCCTCGTCACGAAGACGCCTTTCGCCGGCAAGAGCGAGAAGAAAAGCGGCCACGGCTCGGTCGAATGGGCCGTTACGTGGTACGGCGGAGACGGCTTCCTCAACTCCTACTGCAACACCATCCCGACCCCCGAAGGCGGCACTCACGAGGCAGGCTTCCGCGCCGCGCTCCTCAAGGGTCTCAGGAACTACGCCGACCTCGTCGGAAACAGGAAGATGTCGTCCGTCACGGCCGAGGACGTGATGGTGTCGGCAGCGGGCATGCTTTCCGTCTTCATCCGCGAGCCTGAATTCGTCGGACAGACAAAGGACCGCCTCGCCACCGTGGAGGCGCAGCGCATCGTCGAGAACGCCGTGCGCGATCCCCTCGACCACTGGCTGGCGGACAACCCTCAGGAATCGTCCAGGCTCCTCGAATGGGTCATCGCCAGGGCCGACGAGCGCCTGAAGCGCAGGCAGGAGAAGGAGGTCTCCCGAAAGAGCGCTGTGAGGAAGCTCAGGCTGCCCGGCAAGCTCGCGGACTGCACCATAGGCCAGGCGCAGGGCGCGGAACTCTTCATCGTCGAGGGCGACTCGGCAGGCGGTTCCGCCAAGCAGGCGCGCGACCGGCGGACTCAGGCCGTGCTGCCGCTCCGCGGCAAGATCCTGAACGTGGCCAGCGCCGGACGCGACAAGCTCGGGGCGAACCAGACCATCTCGGACCTCGTCCAGGCGCTCGGCTGCGGCACGCGCTCGAAATACCGGGAACAGGACCTGCGCTACGACAAGGTCATCGTCATGACCGATGCGGACGTGGACGGCGCGCACATCGCCACGCTGCTGATCACGTTCTTCTACCAGGAGATGCCGCAGCTCATCGAGAACGGGCACCTCTACCTCGCCGTGCCTCCCCTCTACTCGATCCGGCAGGGCGGCAAGGTGATGTACGCCCGCGACGACGCGCAAAAGGACCGCCTCCTGAAGACGGAGTTCAAGGGCAAGGCGAAGGCCGAGATCGGCCGCTTCAAGGGCCTCGGCGAGATGATGCCCGCCCAGCTGAAGGAGACGACCATGGACCCCGCCAAGCGGTCCCTCCTCCAGGTGCGGATCGGAGCGGACGCGGCCGGGACAACGGCGGCTGCCGTCGACGCGCTGATGGGCAACAATCCTTCCCTGCGCTTCGCCTGGCTGCAGGAGCATGCCACCGAGGCCAGCGACGAAGCCCTCGACATCTGAGGCAGGCCGCTCGCGGCTGCCTGCCTCAAGGCTCGCCGTCAGGACGCAAAGCCGTCACGGAGACGCGGGGCGGGTCCTGACGCTCCACTCCGCCGAGAAGCCCGGCGCGGTCAGGGTCATGACCTTTTCCGTGTCGAACGTGGCGGGGCTCGACATCTGGAGCTGGACGTACTGGTTCGGGTTCACGTTGGCGCTGGTCGTCCACCCCGTGATCGCGTTGGAGCAGGAGCTGTTCGTGCAGACGCGGAACGTACCGCCCGACGCCTGGAACTGCACCGGATCCGTGATCCCCGTCACCTGGCGCACTTCCGACGGCTTGGTGACGTTCGGATCGAGGCCGGTCAGCGGCGTGAACTCGAGCGGGTCGGGTTCGATGTCGGACACACGCGTCCGGATGGTCCACTCCGCAGAGAAGCCAGGCGCGGTCAACACCATCGTCTTTTCGGTGTCGAACGTGGCGGGACTTACCATTTGAAGCTGAATGTACTGGTTCGCGCTCACGTTGGCGCTGGTCGTCCACGAGACGACCACGTTGCCGCAGTTGCTGTTCGTGCAGACGCGGAACGAGCCGGTCCCGGGCTGTGTCGAGAACGTCGTCGGGTCCGTGATTCCCGTTACCTGGCGCACTTCCGACTGCTTCGTGACGTTTCTCTCGAGGTCCGTCAGCGGCGTGAAATCGAACGGGTCGGGCTCGATGTCCGTCGGCCGGGTCCTGATGGTCCATTCCGTCGAGAAATCAGCCGCGGTCAGGGTCAGTACCTTTTCCGTGTCGAACGTGGCGGGGCTCGACATCTGGAGCTGGACGTACTGGTTCGGCTGGACCCAGGCGTTGGTCGTCCAGCTCGTCACGACGGTCGAGCAGGTCACGGTGGAGCAGACCCGGAACGATCCTACGCCGGGCGGGGTCGAGAAGCTGACCTGGTCAGTGATCCCGGTCACCTGCAGGATTTCCGATAGCGTGGCGGCGTTCCGCTCGAGGCCCGTCTTCGGGGCAAACGTCAGCGGATCAGGGATGAGGTCACGCGTCCTCGTCCCTACCTTCCACGTCGTGGAGAATTCCCCGACCGAGATGTTCAGCGTGCGTTCCGTACCCCATTCGCTCCCCACGGAGGTGAAGAACTGAACGTACTTGTTGTTCGACACCTTTGTGCCGGAAAGTCCCGAGGAGCCGCACGACGAGGTGCTCGAGGTGTCGCAGATCCTGACGCTGATGCCGGGGTCCATGTTGATGGTGACCGGATCGGAGATTCCCTTGATCTGGATAAGGCCGGTGTCGACCTGCACTCCGATGTTCTGGCCAGTGCGGTCAGGCAGCGAGAACGCGTCCGGCATCAGGTCCTGGATACGGGTCGAGATCACCAGCACCTCTGTCGTGTCGCCGATGGTCAGGCTGACCTCCTTCGTCTGGCCGAAGTCGGCGGGAGCATAGGCCCGGACGCGGATGTAGTCCCCGTTCTTGACCGTGGCCGAGGTCGTGTAGCTCGAGCAGCTGCCAGTCGAGCTCGTGCATACCTGGAAGTCGCCGTTCTCGATGGTGGCGTTGACGGTGACGCTGATGCCGCCGAGGGTGAATCCCCTCGTCACTTCGGCCGACGGATTCATGTTGGCTGCGGCCGTCAGGGGGAACGGATTCGGCGTGACGTCGCCGCCGCGCAGCGTGAAGGCCACGGTGTTCACCGCCTGCCACGTGTCCGTTGCCCTGAGCATAAGTCCGCTGAAGGTTCCCTCCGGCATGATGCCGGAGATCCGCCCCGTCGAGGCATTGAAGGAAAGGCCTGCCGGAAGGGTTCCCAGCAGCGAGTAGGTCACGTTGCCGACCGGGTAGAACAGGGTCGGCGCGGGCGTGATCATCTCGGTGCCTGCCCCGAACGACATGTCATAGGAAGGCAGCGTCACGCGGAACGCATCGACGTTGATCGTGACCGTGTAGGAGGGGTGGTTGACGATCTCGTCCCTCGGACGGATGACCAGCGTGCGGTCGGACGTCGTCGATCCCGAAATCACGCCCGTGTTCGGGTTGATCGAGATGTTCGCGTCCCCGCCCGACTCGATCGTGTAGGTCATCGCGCCGACGACGTAGGTCGCGTCGTAGGTCGGGGCGTCGGTGACGAACGGCTCGGCAGAGCGGAAGCGGTAGGTCTGGTTCTGGAAGATCGCCGTCAGCGGGTGGTAGATCTTGATCGCGAAGGGCTGGCTCTCGCCGTAGAGCCCGTTCACGTCTGTCACGCGCATCACGTATCCGGCGTGATTGCCGTGCGTGCCAGCCGCCGGCGTTCCGGTGATCTGCCCGTTCGTCGGGTTCAGGACGAGACCCGCAGGCAGCTCCTTGTTGAGCGTGAATACGTCTCCCACCTTCGAGTTGCCACGGACGGGCGTGATCGCCGAGATCGCGGTTCCCACCTGGAAGGTGCCCGGCTGGGCGACGCTCACCGACGGCACCACTCCGGTGGCGTAGACCGTGATCGAGACGGCTTCGCTGTACTGCGTGTCGCCGACGCTGTCGGTTCCGCGCACGGTCACCGAGAAGGTGCCGAGCTGAGTCGGCGTCCCGTAGATGGCGCCCGTGGTCGGGTGGAGGGACAGCCCCGCAGGAAGGGTGCCGACGAGCTGGTAGGAAACCGCGCCGATGGCATAGCTCGTCAGCGGAACGGCCTGCTGCATCGCCTGGTTCACGTTGAGGTGGAGCTGCGCCGGATACTCGATCCGCATGTCAGGCAGGACCGAGATGGTGAGCGGACGCGATGTCACGCGAGACGAGCTGTCAGTCACCTCGACGTTGACGACTACTTCCGTGACCTGGCTGACTACGCCCGAGATCGTGCCCGCCACTGGATCGTAGGAGAAGCCATAGGCTCCGAGGCCGACGCCGGAGAAGGAGTAGGTCACGTCGCCAACGGCGTTCGACACGACTGGCGACGCCGTGGTGAAGGGTATGCCGGGCTTCGTCTCGATGCCGGACACGGAAAGGCCGATCGGCAGGCCGTTCGTGACGACCCTGAAGGTCATCTCGCCGGACTGGCTGGTTCCGCCGGCTGAATCCGTGGCCGTGACCCGGATGCCCGGCCACGAGCCAAGTTCTGTCGCCGTGCCGAAGAAAGTCCCGGTGGCGGCGTTGAACTGGATGCCAGGGGGGAGCGTGCCGATGACGGACCACGTCACGTCGCCGACGGCGTTCTGGGTGGTCGCCTTCATGTTGAAATATTTGGCAACGATCACGTCCGCGGTCGCGGGCAGCGTCGCGGTGAGCGGAAGCCGCGGTCCGACGGTGATCGAGAAGTTCGCCGTGGCCGTATCTCCGCCGGCGTCCGTAAGCGTGACGGAAAGGCCGGAGAAGGTGCCCATCTGCGTCGGCTTGCCGCTGATCCGGCCCGTCGAGGCGTTGAATTCCATGCCTTCAGGCAGCGTGCCGGAGAGGACGAAGGTCTTCGCCCCGATGGCGTTCGTGTCGGTAGGCTGCAGGTTGGCCGAGGAATGCTGGTTGAAGGTGGACGTTGCCGGATAGGCAAGGCCGAGCGGTCCGAACGCATCGATGGCGGAACGGAAGTCCTTCTTCCTGCCGACCGCGTCGGTCACGGTCAGGTCGGCGATGACGCTTCCCGGCTGGACCACGATGCCCGAGAGCACGCCCGTGGCCTCGTCCAGGATCATGCCCGCCGGAAGCGAGGTTCCCTGCTTCGCGGAGAAGGCGAGCGGACGCACCGCGTTCCCCGGATTTGGCGCGGATGAGTGCACCAGTCCCCCTGCGCGGACCCTGGTCGTGATCGTGTCGGGGATCGTTATGGAACCGCTCGGGACCACAGAAAGCGTGAAGGGATCGCTGAGGACCGTCTGCTCGCTGTCGGTCGCCCTGACCCGGATGTTCGGATAGAAGCCAGCAACGGTAGGCTTGCCCGTGAACCCGCCGGTCTCGGTGTTGAACGAGACGCCCGGAGGAAGGTCGCCCTCTACGGTCCAGGTGACGGCGCCGATGGCGTTGACGGGCTGGAGCGGCAGGCGCGGCATGCCCTGCGTCGAGTTCAGTGTAAGCGGAGCGGTGCTGTAGGCGACGGTGAGGCCCTCCCGCGGGCCGACCGTGATCGTGAGCGTGACGGCGGAGGTCGAACCCGCCGCGTCAGTCACGCTGACCTTGATGTTCGGGTAGACCCCTTCGCTCGTCGGCGTTCCGGTGATGGCGCCGTCCACGCCGTTGAAGGAAAGCCCGGCCGGAAGGGTTCCGGTCAGGGAGAAGGTCCTCGTGCCGACGGCGTCATTGACCGTCGGGACGATGGAGGCCGACCCGCCGCGGGGCACCGTGTGCGAGGACGCGAGCGTCATGGTCATGGGCGGCATGACGGTCAGGCTGACCGTGCCGGTGCCGGTCCTGCCCATGCTGTCCGTGGCCGTGACAGTGATGGTATAGTCGCCTGCGGCAGCCACCGTGCCGGAGACCGATCCGGTGGTCGGGTTGACCATCGTTCCCGCCGGGAGGCCGATAGCGGAGAAGGTGACCGTGCCCGCCGTGTTCTGAACGGCAGGAGCCGGGACGGCGAACGGGGTGTTCACGGGCCACACGAAGCTGCGGTCGGAGACCCTGACGTCGAGAGGAGGCACGACCGCGAGCGCGAATGTTCCCGTGCGGGCTGTCACGCCCTCGGAATCGACGGCCTCGACCACGAGCCCGCCGAATGATCCCGTCTCTTCCGTGCTGCCGGTGATCGTGCCGTCCGCGTTGAAGGACAGGCCCGCGGGCAAGGTTCCCTCGACCAGCTCGTAGGAGACGTCGCCCGCGGCGTTCTCGGCTTCCACGAGCTGGACGTTGACGGCTACATGGCGATGGACTTCCGTCGCCTTGACCGAAACCGTCAGCGGCAGCCTTTCTCCGACGACGATCGTCATCGGGTCTGAGATCACGGTCTGGCCCGAAGCGTCGGTCAGGGTCACGCGGATGGGTCCGAACGAGCCTTCGCTCAGCGGCGTGCCGGAGAAGGTTCCGCGGAACGGATCGAACTCCACGCCTGCCGGAAGCGTGCCCGACACGGCGAACGTGCCGAACGGGCTGTCCTCGGTCGGCATGACGCTGCCGGCAACGGCCTCTGCCGCGACCGGAGGGAGGGGCGAAAGCCGTGCCGCCTCGACTGTCGCCGGGAGCGTGACGCCCAGGTTCGCGTAGACGCGGATGCCGACGGTTACCGGGCTGGAATCCCTCATGTCGGCGTCGGTCAGCACCAGCGGCACGGACACGTCGCCCGGTTCGTCGAGGCTTCCCATGATGGCGCCGTCGGCAGACCTGAGGGACAGCCCGGCGGGAAGGTCCGATCCTTCGGCGACCCGGAAGTCGTAGGGAGGCCTCGCGCCGGTGACCGATACCGGGCCGGTCATGAAGGAATTGCCGACGCGCACGTGCGTCATCCCGGGGGCTTCGGCCTCGATCGCGGTCGGGTAGACCTCGATGGAGAAGGCCGGGCTTTCGTCGGAGCCGCCGTCGCTCGTGGCCACGCCGACGACGATGCCCTCCCAGAGGCCGACCTTGGTCGGGATTCCGGACACCTCGCCGGTCGCCGGGTCGATCATGAGGCCGTCAGGCAGTTCGCCTTGGCGGATGCTCCAGTCCTGCGATCCCGTGAGGTCTTCGGACGAGAAGCCGAACGAGGCCTCTTCGCCGACGGTGAGCTTCTTGTCGGTGACGTTGGCGAGGCTGACGACCGGACCCTTGGAAGTGATGCGGAACTCGTTAGAGACGCCGCTCGTGCCGTCCGAATCCCACGCGCGGAGGCGGTAGGTGGCGGACATGTTGAAGTTGGGGACGTTTCCGGTGATGACGCCCGTGTTCGGATCAAAGGACAGGTTGGCGAGCAGCGGGTCGCCGAGAAGCTCCCATGAAATCTTCCCGACCTTCCTCTCGACCTTGCCCGAGATGGTGATGATGCCGAGCTTCGTAGCGACGACATCGTCGATGTGGCCGACCGTCGGGCCGTCCTCGACGACCATCAGCACCTTCGAGAAGGCGACCTCGCGGCCCATGTAGTCATAGCCGGCGAAGGCGAGCGAGTAGTGGCCGGCTACGGACGGCACGCCCTGGATGTAGTTTCCTGTCCGCGTGAATCCTTCCGGGATTTCAAGGAGGGGCACCCAGGAGTTCACGGTGACGCCCGCCGGACGCGGAATCTCTCCGGAGACGGGGCGGCCCGTGTGGCCGTAGTATTCGGCCGATTTCGTGGCCGAGGAGGTCTCGAACACGTTGAGGGTGACCGAAGCCTTCGTAGCCGTGCTGCCGTCCGGGGCCAGCCCGGTGAAGGAAAGCTTCACGCCCTTCGCGGGGACCTCGGGAACGCCCGAGAACCTGCCCGTGTCTGCGTCGAACGCAATTCCCGCCGGAAGCCTGCCCTCCATCGTCCACAGCGACACGAACGAGCCTGGCTTCAGGGGGATGTCGGCAGAGAAGGGCTCCCCGACCATCGCGACGTAGACGGCGTCCACGTCGGACTGCTCGCCGGGAAGCTGGGGAACCTCTGGATCGTCGACGCCCGGGACGTCCGAGACGGGCCGGACGACTTCCTTCGTGTACCGCCAGATATACTGGCTGTCCGCCGA
>Ga0065721_10050303_pt1 | contig 21355 bp, 20 predicted proteins | sample Mesricmetagenome_FD_59108 | JGI IMG/M metagenome (GOLD analysis project Ga0065721, IMG submission 59108) | Mesophilic microbial community from rice straw/compost enrichment Sample: eDNA_1 v2 (version 2) | ecosystem: Engineered > Solid waste > Grass > Composting > Bioreactor | place: USA: Davis... | reverse complement strand
CGGGGTACTCGCCGCGCTCGATCTGCAGCACCTTGAGCCCTGCCTTGGCCATCGTGTAGGCCGCGGCGTTGCCCGAGGCACCCGCGCCCACGACGATCGCATCGAACTTTTCCTTGGCGTGCTTGGCCATGTCGATGCCTCCTCAGGCGACCTTGCGGATGCGCTTGTCCAGGTGCGCGCGGAACGCCTGGGTCAGCACGGGCAGCACCTGCATCGCGTTGCCGACGATGCCGTAGTGCGCGAAGTCGAAGATGGGCGCGTTGGGGTCGGTGTTGATCGCAACGATCACGTCCGAGCCCTCCATGCCCACGCGGTGCTGGATCGCGCCGGAGATGCCCGCGGCGATGTACAGGCGCGGGCGCACCGTCTTGCCGGTCTGTCCGACCTGGCGCTCGTTCTCGGCCCAGCCGGCCTGCACCGCGGCGCGCGTGGCGCCCACCTCGGCGCCCAGCACGCGCGCGAGCTCCCACACCAGCTTGAAGTTGTCGGCGTTCTTCAGGCCCTTGCCGCCGGAGACGATGATGTCCGCGTAGGCCAGGTTGACGGTGTTGCGCTCGGCGTCGGGGATGAAGCTCAGCAGCTTGGTGACGATGTCGGTCTCCACCATGCCCAGCGACATCTCGATGATGTCGCCGGTGCGGCTCTCGTCGCGCTTGGGCATGCGCATCACGCGCGGGCGCACCGTGGCCATCTGCGGGCGGTAGGCCAGCGTCATGATCGTGCACAGCAGCGAGCCGCCGAAGGTCGGGCGCGTGGCGGCCAGCGCGCGGCCGTCGATGTTGAGTTCGGTGCAGTCGGCGGTCAGGCCCGTGCCCAGCGTCGTGGCCACCGAGCCGGCGAGGTCGCGGCCCATGGTGGTGGCGCCCAGCAGCAGGATCTCGGGCTGGTACTGGTTGACCAGGTCCGTCAGGCCCTTGGTGAAGGGCTCGTTGCGGTAACCCTTGAGCACCGGGTCGCGCATGATGTAGCAGTGGTCGGCGCCGTAGACGTAGGCCTCCTTGGCAAAGGCGTCCAGCGTCTCGTCGGGGCCGCCCATGACCACGCCGCTCACGTCCACGCCGAGCTTGTCGGCGAGCTTGCGGGCTTCGCCCATCAGCTCCCAGCTCACCGGGTTGACATGGCCACGGTCATGCTCGACGAACACCCAGATGCCCTTGTAGGACTTGAGGTGTTCGGGCAGCTCGGTGTTGCGGCCGCGGGCGGCGGTGGGCCGGGCGGCGGGCTTGGCAGCTTCGCTCATGGTCTTTTCTCCGGGGCTCGGGCACTCAGGCGCTCAGGCGCTCGACGGTCTCTTCTTCGAGCGTCGGGTGCGTGGTGAAGATCTTTTGCAGCAGGTTCAGGCAGACGTCGTTCACGCTGGTATCGGCCACAACCATCATGTCGGCCTTCTCGCTGCGCGGCGTCGGGCCGAACACCTTGCTCACCACCGTGGGCGAGCCCTTGAGGCCGATCTTGGTGACGTCCTCGATGCCGGCGTCGTCCTTGTTCCACTTGCGCACCGTGCAGCGGCCCGCGCGCAGCATGTCGTCCATGGTGGCGAAGCGCATCTCGTTGGTGCCTTCGAGCATGGTGATGAGCGAGGGCAGCGTGGTGTCGAGCAGCTGCACGCCGCCCTCGGCGCGGCGCTCGACCTTGATGCGGCGCTTGTCCAGGTCCACTTCCACGATCCGGCTGACGTAGGTCAGCAGGTTCATGTTCAATCGCTTGGCGATGCCCGGACCCACCTGCGCGGTGTCGCCGTCGATGGTCTGCTTGCCGGTGAACACCAGGTCCACCTGCTGCTCCTGGCTGATCTTGCGGATCGCCGCGGCCAGCGCGTAGCTCGTGGCCAGCGTGTCGGCGCCGGCGAAGGAGCGGTCCGTGACCAGGATCGCGTCCGTGGCGCCGAAGCTCACGCACTTGCGCAGCGCGTCCTCGGCCTGCGGCGGGCCCATGCACAGCACCGTCACCCGGCCGCCGAACTGGTCCTTCAGGCGCAGCGCCTCTTCCAGCGCGAACAGGTCGTAGGGGTTGACGATGGCCGGCACCCCCTGGCGCATGATGGTGTTGGTGACCGGGTGGACGCGAATCTGCGCCGAATCCGGCACCTGCTTGATGCAGACGACGATGTGCATGGCTAGGTTCTCCTGAGAAGCGGGTTGTTCGAGGGCGTCATTTCAAGTTGTGCTTGCAAGTGAGGTAGTCCGTTCGCCCTGAGGTATCGAAGGGTGAACGGCCCTCACCAAGGTGCCGCCATCGCAGCCTGTCGGATTCGCACTTCGATACCTCAGTGCGAACGGGTCATTTCGCAAACAAGACAAATCGGCATCAACCCGCGGCGCGCGCTGCGCGGCGCTCGGCCAGGCTGTCGCGCAGCGAGCTCAGCTGCACGTGCTGCGTGCCGTTGGCGTCCTGGAACACCTTGAACACCTTTTCCTTGGCCGGGGTGGAATGCACGAAGTCCTGGTACGCCTGCACCAGCAGCTCGCGGTAGCGCCGGAACAGCTCCACCTCGTCCAGGCCGGACAGGCCCTCGGCCTTGTGCAGGTACTGGTAGAAGCGCTTGAGGATGTGCAGCCGGTTGACGTGCACGGTGCGCTCCTCGAAGGGCACGCCGAAGAAGTGCAGGAAGTCTTCCGCGCTGGAGAGGGCTTTGAGGCGCTGGGTGAGCGAATCCATGGGGTCTCCCGGGGGTGGTCTGTTCAGGCGGCCAGGGACTGGCGCGTGGCGGTGTTGAGGACGAGGTTGCGCAGGTCGGCATCGGTCAGGGGCCGCTTGCGCGTGACGGCGAGATGGCGGATGTCGGCAAGCAGCCGTTCGGCCTGGCCTTCGCCAAGCACCAGCCCCAGCCGCGCGCAGGCGGCGCGCACGCCGTGGGAGCCCGAGTGCTTGCCCAGCACCAGCTCGTGCGTGCGGCCCAGTTCCTCGGGCGCGAAGGCTTCGTAGTTGCCGCGGTCCTTGAGCAGGCCATCGACGTGGATGCCCGACTCGTGGCGGAACACGGCCGCGCCCACGATGCTCTTGCCCGCGGCCACCGGCCGGTTGGCGGCCTGCGCCACCAGCTGCGACAGCAGGGGCAGCCGCGTCGTGTCCACGCCGCAATCGACGCCGTGGATGTGGCGCGCGGCCATGGCAACCTCCTCCAGCGCGGCGTTGCCGGCGCGCTCGCCCAGGCCGTTGACCGTGGTGCTGGCATGCGTGGCGCCGGCGCGCAGCGCGGCCAGCGTGTTGGCGGTGGCCAGGCCCAGGTCGTCATGGGCGTGGATCTCGATGTCCAGGTCCGTCTCGGCGCGCAGCCGCGCGATGCGCTCATGGGTGCCGAACGGGTCCAGCACGCCCAGCGTGTCGGCGTAGCGCACGCGGATGGCGCCATGCGCCTGCGCCACCTGCGCCGCGTGGCACAGGAAGGCCGGATCGGCGCGCGAAGCGTCCTCGAAGCCGACGCTCACCGTCGCGCCGGCGTCGCGGGCGCGCTCCACGAACTCGGCGATGGTGGCCAGCACCCAGGCGCGGTCGCGGCGCAGCTTGGCGTGGATCTGCTGGTCCGACACCGCCACCGACATGTGGACGATGTGCGCCCCGCAGCGCAGCGCGGCCTCCAGGTCCGGCCCCGCCATGCGGGCCCACACCATGGTGCGCGCGCGCTTGACGCCGGCGACGATGGCGCGGATGAGATCGACCTCCTGCTCGCCCATCGCCGGGATGCCCACTTCCATTTCCGGCACGCCGGCCTCGTCCAGCGCGCTGGCGATGGCGAGCTTTTCCATGTCGGTGAACGCCACGCCCGCCGTCTGCTCGCCGTCGCGCAGGGTGGTGTCGTTGAGAACGAAACTGAGTGGCTTCATGGGGGCTCCGGGCTTCGTGGCCGGTGGGTTCGCAAGCCCCATGCCATGCCGGCCGTGCGCTGCAAGTCCCTGTGGGAAAAGGATTTTTCGTGCCCTGTGCGGCACTTCTCGGGGATGTGTGTTTTGTCGCCTTACCTACAGGGCGCACGCTTGAGGTGGTGGCAGGCTTGCCGCCAGTCAAGCCATCAAGGGCCACGGGCAGCGCCGAGGGCATGGCGCTGCTGAAGAACGCTTGCTGAAAGCACGAAGGGCCCTCGCGGGGCCCTTGCGGTTGGTGCGGCGACGAGGCCGGCGCTCACCGTTCCCGCGCGTGGTTGCGCGTGAACCTCGGCAGCTCGATCACCAGCTCTGGCCCCTTCACCTTCACGCAGCACGACAGGCGTGACTGCGCATCCAGGCCCCAGGCGTCGTCGAGCTGGTCTTCTTCCTCGTCGTCGGCCGGCGCCAGGAACTGGGCGCCTTCGCGCACGTGGACGTGGCAGGTGGCGCAGGCACCCACCTTCTCGCACGCGTGCTCGATCTCGATGCCGTTGTCCAGCATCGCGTCCACGAGCTTGCGGCCGGGTCGGGCCTCGAAGAGCTTGCCCTGCGGGCACAGCTCGGGATGCGGCAGTACGCGGATGTGCGTGAGCGGCACGGCGGTCGCCGCGGGGGCGGTCGCGTCCTTGGCTTCGGTGCTCATGGCGCTCCTTCAGGCGGCGGCGAGCTGGTCCATGCGCTGGCCGGAAAGGGCCTGGCGGATGCGCACGTCCATGCGGCGCCCGGCAAAGGGCGTGGTGATGGTGTTGAGCGCCGTGGAGGTGCTGCGCAGCGCGTCGCGCAGCCGCCGCCAGTCCTGCGGCGTGCCGTCGATGGCGGCGGACTCGGCCAGCACGTCGGCCACGGCCTGCATGCCCGCCAGGATCTCCTGGCGCTCCTGCGGCTGCAGCAGGGCCTCGCCGTCCTCGCGCAGCGCGGCCTCGGTCGCATCCAGCAGCCGCCGCGCGTCGATCTGCGCCTCGCGCAGCATGCGCGCGGCGCTGTCGTCCGCGGCGGCGCCCATCGCGTCCTTGAGCATCCCGGTCACGGTCTCGGTCGCCAGCCCGTAGCTGGGCTTGACTTCCACGTGCGCCTGCACCCCGGAGAGCTGCTCGACGGCGCTGACCGACAGCAGCCCGTCGGCGTCGATCTGGAAGCTCACGCGGATGCGGGCGGCCCCGGCGGCCATCGGCGGGATGCCGCGCAGGGTGAAGCGCGCCAGCGAGCGGCATTCCGACACCAGCTCGCGCTCGCCCTGCACCACGTGCAGCGCCAGCGCCGTCTGGCCGTCCTTGAAGGTCGTGAAGTCCTGCGCGCGCGCCACCGGCACGCTGCTGTTGCGCGGGATGATCTTCTCCACCAGCCCGCCCATGGTCTCGATGCCCAGCGACAGCGGGCTCACGTCCAGCAGCAGCAGCCCGTCGCCGCTGCGGTTGCCCGCGAGCTGGTCGGCCTGGATCGCCGCGCCCAGCGCCACCGCCTGGTCGGGGTCGATGTCCGTCAGCGGCGGCTTGCCGAAGAGCTTTTCGATCTCGGTGCGCACCTGCAGCAGCCGGGTGGAGCCGCCGACCAGGACCACGCCGTCCACCTCGTCGGCGCGCAGCTTCGCGTCGCGCAGCGCGCGCTTGACGGGACCCAGCGTGCGCTCCACCAGTGGGCGGGTGAGCTCGTCGAAGGCGGCGCGGGTCAGTGCCAGCGCCTCCTTGCGGCCGTCGTTGCGCCGGCAACGCATCTCGACCGACCCGTGCTCGCTGAGCGCTTCCTTGGCCTTGCGCGCGGCGGCCAGCAGCGCGCCGGTCTCCTGGTCCCAGCCGCCGCCGGTGGCGGCCATGAAATGCTCGGCCAGGCGGTGGTCGAAGTCGTCGCCGCCGAGCATGGCGTCGCCGTTGGTGGCGATGACCTCGAACACGCCGCGCTGCAGCCGCAGCACCGAGACGTCGAAGGTGCCGCCGCCCAGGTCGTAGACGACGTAGGTGCCTTCGCTGCCCTTGTCCAGCCCGTAGGCCACGGCCGCGGCGGTGGGCTCGTTGAGCAGGCGCAGCACGTGCAGCCCGGCCTGCTGCGCCGCGTCCTTGGTGGCCTGGCGCTGCGCGTCGTCGAAGTAGGCCGGCACCGTGATCACCGCCCCCACCAGCGCGCCGTCCAGCGCGGCCTCGGCACGCTCCTTGAGGGCGCGCAGCACCTGCGCGCCCACTTCCACCGGGCTCTTGACGCCCTGGCGCGTCACCACGCCCACCGCGGTGTCGGACAGCGCCTCCAGCGCGTAGGGCAGCATGTTCCGCTGCACGTCGGCCAGGCGGCGCCCGATCAGGCGCTTGGCCGACGCGATGGTGTTGAGCGGGTCCGAGGCGGCCAGGGCCTGGGCCTCGTGCCCGACGAGCAGGCCGCCGAAGGCGGCGAAGTGCACCACGGAGGGCAGCAGGCTGCGCCCTTGCGCGTCGGCGAGCACCTGCGGCATCCCGCTGCGCACGGTGGCCACCAGCGAGTTGGTGGTGCCCAGGTCGATGCCCACGGCCAGACGGTGCTGGTGTGGGGCAGCGCTGCGACCGGGTTCAGCGATTTGCAGCAGGGCCATGGCAACGCCTCCTCAGACCGCGAAGCTCTCGCCGCACCCGCAGGTGGCGGCGGCGTTGGGGTTGTTGAACTTGAAGCCTTCGTTGAGGCCCTCGCGCACCCAGTCGAGCTGGGTGCCGTCGATCATGGGCAGGCTGGCCGCGTCCACCAGCAGCGTCACGCCCTCGCTGTCGAAGCGCAGGTCGTCGCTGCCGGCCTCGTCGGCGAACTCCAGCGCGTAGGCGTAGCCGGAGCAGCCGCTGGTCTTCACCGCCAGGCGCAGGCCCAGCCCGCCGCCGCGCTGCGCAAGCGCCTTGCGGATCTGGTTGGCGGCTTTGGGGGTCACGCTGAGGGACATGGCTTTTGCCTTTCTTCAGATGTCAGGAATCTCGATACCGAACCAAGGAAACTCGCCACACCCGCGTAGGCGGGTGTCCACGCCTGCCGGGCTGCACCGCGTGGCTCGTGGATGCACGCCTTCGCGGGCATGACGGAGCTCTTTCGGTATCTGGTTGCAGCCGAATCAGACGGAGAACGAGCTGCCGCAGCCGCAGGTGCTGGAGGCGTTGGGGTTCTTGATGACGAAGCGGGCGCCTTCGAGCTTGTCCTCGTAGTCGATCTCCGCGCCCACCAGGTACTGCATGCTCATGGCATCGACCACCACCTTGACGCCGTCGCGCTCGATGCGGAAGTCATCTTCCTTGCGCTCGTCATCGAAGGCGAAGCCGTACTGGAAGCCCGAGCAGCCGCCGCCGGTGACGAAGATGCGCAGCTGCAGCGCGGGGTCGCCCTCCTCGGCCAGCATCTCCGAGACCTTGCTCACCACGGCTTCGGTGAGGCGGATGGGGTCGGCGCCCTCGGGCAGCTCGACGGGTACCGGGGGCGCGGCGCTGGTGCTGCAGCTGCCGGCGGCGTTGGGCTGGGATTGGCAGGCCATGGTGTTCTCTCCTGGGTGTGGACGGTGTGGGACGGGGCGGGGTTTCAGTCTTTGCTGCTGGCGCAGGCCACCTGCTCGGTGACGGGCGCGCGGCGCGCGCGGTAGTCGGCCACGGCCGCCTTGATGGCGTCCTCGGCCAGGATCGAGCAGTGGATCTTCACCGGCGGCAGCGCCAGCTCCTCGGCGATGGCGGTGTTCTTGATCGCCAGCGCCTGCTCCAGCGTGCGGCCCTTGACCCACTCCGTGACCAGCGAGCTCGACGCGATGGCCGAGCCGCAGCCGTAGGTCTTGAACTTGGCGTCCTCGATCACGCCGGTGTCGGGATTCACCTTGATCTGCAGCTTCATCACGTCGCCGCAGGCCGGCGCGCCCACCATGCCGGTGCCGACGCTGTCGTCGGCCTCCAGGCTGCCGACGTTGCGCGGGTTCTCGTAGTGGTCGATGACCTTGTCGCTGTATGCCATGTGAGGTGCTCCTGGTCTGGACGGTGTGCGTTCGCGGTGGGCGCGGGCTCAGTGCGCGGCCCACTGGATGGTGTTGAGGTCGATGCCGGCCTGGTGCAGCTCCCACAGCGGGCTCAAGGACCGCAGCCGCTCCACCGTGGCGCGCACCTGCTCCACGGCGGCGTCGATCTCGGCCTCGGTCGTGAAGCGGCCCACCGAGAAGCGGATCGAGCTGTGCGCCACCTCGTCCGACAGGCCCAGCGCGCGCAGCACGTAGCTGGGCTCCAGGCTCGCGGAAGTGCAGGCCGAGCCCGAGGACACGGCCACGCCCTTGATGCCCATGAGCAGCGATTCGCCTTCGACGAACTCGAAGCTGATGTTGAGGTTGTGCGGCACGCGCTTCTCAAGGCTGCCGTTGACGCGCACGGCCGGGATGTCCTTCAGGCCCGCCAGCAACCGCTCGCGCAGCGCGCGCACGCGCTCGTTCTCGCGGCCCATGCTGTCCTTGGCCAGCCGGTAGGCCTCGCCCATGCCGACGATCTGGTGCGTGGGCAACGTGCCCGAGCGCATGCCGCGCTCGTGGCCGCCGCCATGGATCTGCGCCTCGATGCGCACGCGCGGCTTGCGGCGCACGTACAGCGCACCGATGCCCTTGGGGCCGTAGGTCTTGTGCGCCGACAGGCTCAGCAGGTCCACCGGCACGGCCTGCAGGTCGATCTCGACCTTGCCGCTGGCCTGTGCCGCGTCCACGTGGCACAGGATGCCGCGGGCACGGCACAGGGTGGCGATGGCGGGGATGTCCTGGATCACGCCGATCTCGTTGTTCACCCACATCACCGACACCAGGATCGTGTCCGGGCGCAGCGCCGCTTGCAGCGCGCCAAGGTCCAGCAGGCCGTCCTCCTGGACGTCGAGGTAGGTGACCTCGAAACCTTCGCGTTCCAGCTCGCGCATCGTGTCCAGCACCGCCTTGTGCTCGGTCTTGACCGTGACCAGGTGCTTGCCGCGGCTGCGGTGGAACTGCGCCGCGCCCTTGATGGCGAGGTTGTTGGACTCGGTGGCGCCGGAGGTCCAAACGATCTCGCGCGGGTCGGCGTTGACGAGCGCGGCCACGTGCTCGCGGGCGATTTCCACGGCCTCCTCCGCGGCCCAGCCGTAGGCATGGCTGCGCGAGGCCGAGTTGCCGAACTGCTGGTAGAGGTAGGGGACCATCTGCTGCACCACCCGCGGGTCAACCGGCGTGGTGGCTGCGTAGTCCAGGTAGATCGGCTTGGCGCTGTCCATAAGTGGGTTCCCCTGCTGCGTTGCCTGGGGCATCGCATGGACCGTGCCAACCCTGGGTCGGCGCCGAAAGTTGCGTTGCATCAAAGACTTATCGATCGAGATGAGGTCGCGGACGGTCCTGGCGCGGTTTGCGCCAGGCGGCTGTGTCGGGTTTGTAGGGTCTGCGACGCGCCCGGTGTTCCCGCTCGGGAGAGGGGGCATACCGCCGCGCCCCGCCAGCGTGCGGTGGCGCACCGGTGCGCGCCACGGATATCCCTGCCATGGTGAGGTTTTGACGCAGATCAGTTGCGCCCCAATCGGACTGCAGGACGTTGATGCCCGTCATGGATCGGTGTACCGGCCGGTGATGCAATGGGCCATCCCTTCCCGAGAGGGCCCGCTGCATCCGCGGAAGGTCCTCTGAATGTTGTATTGGCAACCGAAGAGTCACGGAGATCATCATGAGCAGTACTTTCAAGCCCCTTGCTCTCGCCATTGCTTTCGTCTTCGCCGGTGCCGCGCAGGCCGCGGGCGACGAACCCATCCAGCCGATCGAGGCGGCCAAGCCGGGGGACCCGGCGCTGGTGGAGCTGGGCAAGAAGCTGTACTTCGATCCCCGCCTGTCCAAGTCGGGTTTCATCTCCTGCAACTCGTGCCACAACCTGAGCATGGGCGGCACCGACAACCTCAAGACCTCCATCGGCCACAACTGGCAAAAGGGCCCCATCAACGCGCCCACGGTGCTGAACTCCAGCTTCAACCTGGCGCAGTTCTGGGACGGGCGGGCCAAGACGCTGAAGGACCAGGCCGGCGGGCCCATCGCCAACCCTGGCGAAATGGCCTTCACGCATGAGCTGGCGGTGGACGTGCTCTCCTCCATCCCGGCCTACAAGGCCGAGTTCAAGAAGGTGTTCAAGAGCGATGCCGTGACCATCGACGGCGTCACCAAGGCCATCGCCGCCTTCGAGGAGACGCTGGTCACGCCCAACTCGCGCTTCGACCAGTGGCTCACGGGCAAGAAGGACGCTCTCACCAAGGACGAGCTCGCGGGCTACAAGCTGTTCAAGGAAAGCGGCTGCACCGCCTGCCACAACGGCCCGGCCGTGGGCGGCAACTCGTTCCAGAAAATGGGCATCGTGGCGCCGTACACCGCCAGCAGCCCGGCCGAGGGCCGCGTGGCCGTGACGGGCAAGGACGCCGACCGCTTCAACTTCAAGGTGCCCACGCTGCGCAACGTGGAGCTCACCTACCCGTACTTCCACGACGGCGAGGCCACCACGCTGACGCAGGCGGTGGACACCATGGGCCGGCTGCAGCTCGGCCGCGTCTTCACGGCCGTGGAGAATGCGCAGATCGTGGCCTTCCTCAAGACGCTCACCGGCGAGCAGCCCAAGTTCGCGCTGCCCATCCTGCCGCCGAGCACCGACGCCACGCCGCGTCCGCAACCGTTCTGAGGTCTGGCCGGCCGAGGCGACGGCCGGCCGCCACGGGAGCTTCAGGCCGCCTTCGGGCGGCCGCTTTTTTCGTGGGTCGGTCCAGGCATCGCACGCGCGGGCCGGCATGCCGTGCGCCGGCCCGCGCGACGCGGCTCAACCAGTTCTTGACGCCGACTTAAAGAGTCCCGTCACACCCGCGCAGGCGGGTGTCCACGAACTCCGGGCGGCATCCCGGTCCGCGTCTATGCCCGCCCCCGCCTACGCGGGGGCAGGCTCTGCGCGGGCATGACGGAATGACTTCACCGGCCATCGCGAACTGGAATCAGGCCACGAAGATGTAGTCCGAGAGGTCCGATGCGCCGCCGTTGGCCAGCGCCAGCAGCGTGAGCTCCGGCGCGCTGACGAGCGCGTCGGTATCGGCCGAGCGGAAGTAGAACACGCCTGTCTGCGTACCGTTGTCCACGGCGAACAGCCGCTTGTTGCCCACGGCATAAGCGGCGGTGGCCGAGCCGATGGCCGCGGCGGCGCTGGCGGTGGTGATCGCGCCCGCGATGTCCGTGCTGAAGATCACCAACTCGGCCGTCGTGGCGAAGCCTCCGGGCGCGGTGCGCACCACGGCGTTCTCGACCAGCGTATCGCCGTCGCCTATGCGTATGCCGCCCATGCTGAACAGGAAGCGGTCGTCCGTGCTGCTCCAGTCGGTGATCGTGTCCGAGCCGACCAGGCTGTCGAAGCGAAAGCCGTCCGCCCCGGCGCCGCCGGTGAGCGTGTCGCTGCCGGCGCCGCCGATCAGCATGTCGGCACCGGCGGCACCGTTGAGCACGTTGTTCGCGGCATTGCCCGTGATGACGTTGCCCACGGAGTTGCCCGTGCCCGAGATGGCGCCGCCCAGCAGCACCAGCCTCTCCAGGCCGGAGCCCAGCGTGTAGTTGACGTATGAAACGACGGTATCGGTGCCGCTGCCGCCGGCCTCGCTGACAATGTCGGATGCGCTCTCGACGATGTACGTGTCGTTATCGGCGCCGCCTTGCATCCTCACGCCCGCCTCGCCATCGAGCAAGTCCGCCCCGGCGCCGCCGGCGACGACGTTGGCGCCAGGGCGCCCGACGAGCACATCGGCATTGGCGGTGCCGTTGGTGGTGAGTTGAGCGGCCGGAGCCGGGTCGTCATCGACAATGGAGGCCACCACCGATGGCGTGCCGATCACGGCGTTGACCGCGCTACTCAAGTTCAGGCTGAAGGTTTCCGCCGCTTCCGCGGTGAGGTTGTCCAGCAAGGGGAAGCGCAGCACCTGCATCGTCTGCCCCGGCGTGAACACCAGGGTGCCGCTGATAGCGACGTAGTCGCTGCCGTTGGCCGCGGTGCCGTTGGAGTTGCTGTAGTTGACGCTGACCTGCTGTGCCGACGGTGCGCTCAGGCTGACCACGAACTCCAGTGCCGTGCCGGCCTCGGGCCCCGAGATCGCCGCGGCCGACACGGTGGGCGTGCCCGCCGTCGCCATGTCGCTCGGAGCGATGGCCAGGTGGCCGCGCACGTCGCCGATGGTCGCGTTGACCGCGCCGCTGAGCTGCAGGTCGAAGAACTCGATGCCCTCGGCGGTGCGGTCGTTGAGCAGTGGCACCAGCACCGTCTTGCTGGTCTCGCCCGGCGTGAACACCAGCGTCTGCAGCGCCTGGGCGTCGTAGTCGGTTCCGGCCTTGGCGGTGCCGTCGGCCGTGGCCACCCGCACCGTGACCAGGCTGGTGCTGGGCCGGTCCAGCGTGACGTTGAACCGGGCGAACCCGCCGGCCTCGTCGGCGATGCCATCGCTCACCGCGATCACCGGTACGCCACTGGGCGCATCGTTGTCCTGGATCAGGCCGATGCCCAAGCCGTCCGCGATGGTGCCGTTGACGGCGGAGGAGAGGTTCAATCGCAACAGCTCGGCGGGCTCGGCCGTCACGTTCTCCAGCACCGGGATCACGACCACCTTGGTGGTTTCGCCAGGGGCGAACACCAGCGTGTTGCTGAGCGCGGCATAGTCGCTGCCGTTGGCCGCCGTGAGGTTGCTGTTGCCGTAGTTCACGCTGACCCTCTGCGCGGAAGGCGCGCTGAGGCTGACGATGAACTGCAGCGTGGCGTCGCTCTCGCCGGCCTGCGCGTCCGACACGCTGATGTAGGGCAGCAGCGCCGCCGGCGCGTCGTTGGCGCCGATGAAGACACGCGCGCTCGTGTCCGGCAGCGTGGCGCCCACCGGCGAGGACAGCCGCAGGTCGAAGTACTCGATGGCTTCGGCCGCCGTGTCGTTGGCCAGCGCCACCGTCACCGTCTTGACGGTCTGTCCTGGCGTGAACACCAGCGTCTGCGACGTCAGTGCGCTGTAGTCCGAGCCCGCCAGCGCCGTGCCATTGGCGGTGGCGACGTTGACGCTGACGTTGCTCGTGCTGGGCCGGTCCAGCGTGAGGGTGAACGTTACCGAGCCCTCCGACTCGTCGACCACGCCGTCGGCCACGCGCAGCACGGGCGTGCCACTGGCCGCGTCGTTGTCGTGGATGGTCCCGAAGGCCTCCTCGTCCACGATCACGCCATTGACGGCCGAGCTCAGGTTGAGCCGCAACAGCTCGGCCTTCTCCTGCACGGCGTCATCGAGCACAGGGATGACCACCACCTTGGTCGTCTCACCCGGGGCGAACACCAGCGTGTTGGACAGCGCGACGTAGTCGCTGCCGTTGGAGGCGGTGACGTTGCTGTTGCTGTAGTTCACGCTCACCTGCTGGTTGGACGGGGCGCTGAGACTGACCACGAAGCGCAGCGCGGTGTCGCTCTCGTCGGCCACGGCGTCGGCTACGCGGATCAGCGGCTGCGCCACCGGCGTGGCATCGTTGGCGCCGATGGTGGCGCGGCCGAAGGTGGGGCCGACCAGCGTGCCGCCCACGGGCGATGAAAGCTGAAGGCTGAACGTCTCGTCCAGCTCGGCGACGTTGTCGTTGGTCAGCGCAACGTTCACGGTCTTGACGACCTGGCCCGGAGTGAACACCAGCGTCTGCGAAGGCAGTGCGCTGTAGTCCGAGCCCGCCAGTGCCGTGCCGTTGGCCGTGGCGACCTTGACGCTGACCTTGCCGGTGCTGGGCCGGTCCAGCGCGATGGTGAAGGTGACGAAGCCGGCAGACTCGTCCACGACCGTGTCGGCCACACGGATCACCGGCGTGCCGCGGGGCGTGTCGTTGTCGTAGATGGTGCCGAAGCCGTCGTTGTCCACGATCACGCCGTTGACGGGCGAAGACAGGTTCAGCCGCACCAGCTCCGTGCGCTCCTGCGTGGTGTTGTCCAGCACCGGGATGGTCACCACCTGCGTGGTCTGCCCGGGCAGGAACACCAGCGTGCCGCTCACCGCGACGTAGTCGCTGCCGTTGGAGGCGGTGATGTTGCTGTTGTTGTAGTTCACGCTCACTTGCTGCGTGGACGGGGCGCTGAGGCTGACGACGAAGCGCAGGCTCGCATCGCTCTCGTCGGCCACGGCATCGGACACGCGGATCAGCGGCGTGAACACCGGCGTGGCGTCGTTGGCGCCGATGGTGGCACGGCCAAAGGTCGGCGCCGCCAGCACGCCGCCCACGGGCGACGACAGCCGCAGGTCGAAGGTTTCCGCGCCCTCGGCGAGGTTGTCGTTGAGGATGGGCACGCTCACCGTGCGGGCCGCCTGTCCCGGCGTGAACACCAGCGTCTGCGACACGGCGGTGTAGTCCTGGCCGGCCACGGCCGAGCCATTGGCGGTGGCGACGTTGACGCTGACGTTGCCGGTGGCGGGCCGGTCCAGCGTGACCGTGAAGACCACCACCCCGGCGCTTTCGTCCACCACGCGGTCGGCCACGCGGATCACCGCCGAGCCCGGGAGGGCCTGGTCGTTGTCGTAGATGGTGGCCCAGGCGATGTTGCGGCCCAGGGTGTCGTTGACCGGGTTGGACAGGTTGAGCCGGAAGAACTCGGTCCGCTCCGCCGTGGTGTTGCCGATGAGCGGGATGTCGATCGTCAGCGCCGTCTGTCCCGGCGCGAAGGTCACGGTGCCGGACCGGGCGCTGTAGTCCGAGCCATTGCTCGCCGTGACGTTGGAATTGTTGTAGCTGACACTGACGGGCAGCGTGTTCGATGCAGTCAGCCGCAGCGTGAAGCGCGCAACGGCACTGGATTCGTCGACTTCGATGTCATCGACCAGGATGGGCATGGCACGTCTCCAAAGGGAGTGGAGGGCCTGCCGGCCTGCGCCAAGGCGCCCGCAGGCAGGGCGCGACAAAGCTTAAGGAGAGCCCCTGCACTTACATCCCCTGGATGAAGGGCGCGTGCGCGCGGCGGCGGCGGTGCACGCCGATACCGGTGGGTGCTGGCACAACCGCCTGCCGTGGAATCGGATGGAGCGCCGGCACCGCCGCCGGCACCACCGCCGGCACCGTTTCGGCGAGCCGTTGCGGTGCCGTCGCCGGGGCGTCAGGCGGAGCTCATACCGGTTCTTGACGCCGACTTAAAGAATCCCGTCACACCCGCGCAGGCGGGTGTCCACGAACTCCGGGCGGCATCCCGGTCGGCGTGGATGCCCGCCTGCGCGGGCATGACGGAATGACTTCACCGGCCATCGCGAACTGGAATCAGGTTTCCGGGCCGAAGCACACCGGATGGTCGTTGCACACGGCGCAGCTCGGCGCCTTGCACACGAAGAGCTCCTCGCGCTCGCACAGTTGCTTGTAGAGGAACTTCTTCCACTTCATGTCCGCGACGTTGCGTGCCACCAGCGCCGGGAACCAGTGTTTCATCAGCGCCGAGAGCTCGGCGCGGTTGGCCAGTTGCAGGTCCTGCCACAGGTGGTTGTCCCCCAGGCAGGCCACCGCGATGGTCTCGGCCATGTGCGCGATCTCGGCCGGCGTGCCGGCCGCCGCATCCGAATGGTCCAGCAGCAGTGCCACCACGTCCCGCACCTCGTCGTCACGCAAGGCGCGCCGGGCCATGGCCAGCGGCAGCGGCTGGGGAAGGAAGCGCTGCTGGGCCAGCATGGTCACACCATTGCCGGAGCGTGCGTGTAGCACTTCTTCGGACAGATCTTGGCGCAGGCCGTGCAGCCGATGCACAGCTCCTGGTGGGCGATGGTCATCACCTTCTTCTCGTACTCCTCGTCATCGTCGCCGTCCGGGTCCAGGCCGATGCGCTCGCCGTCCTCGTCCAGGCCGATGAGCTCCAGCACGCCACGCGGGCAGACGCGGAAGCAGCGGCCGCAGCCGATGCACTTGTCCTCGTTGATGGACTCGACGAAGTTCGGGGTCCAGCTTTCGCCCGAAGGCATGGTGACGCTGAAATTGCTCATGACAGTCTCTGGTGTTGCTTGAATCTTCTCCGGACCAGCCGGCTGTTTGATTCCATTTTTCGATGACAACTCAAATAACTCCGTCACACCCGCGCAGGCGGGTGTCCACGATCACCGGGCGGCATCTCGGCACGCGTGGATGCCCGCTCCCCGCCTGCGCGGGGACAGGCTTCGTGGGCATGGCGGCGTTGTCCCTGCGGCATTCGGGAACTGGAAATCAGCCCGCCTGCGCGGCGGCGAGCCTGGCGCGCGCGGCCACCAGGGCCTCGTGCGCCTCGTGCGCGATGCGGGCCACCTCGGGGATGCGCTCCCAGTTGGTGGGCAGCTCCTCGCTGAGGTCGTGCAGGTCCATCTTGGCCTGCGTGGCCTTGGCGTTGAGCTTCTTGACCTCGGCCTTCAGGGCGTCGATGTCAGCCATAGGTTGCTACCTCCTTGTACTTTTCGATCATCGAGATGCCCTCGTCCACGAGCTTGTTGCCCGCGTCGGCCAGCTTCTGCAGCGAGGCATAGCCGAAGCGATGCACGTCGCGCAGGTAGCGGTTGACGACGATGAGGCGCCCGGTGGTGAGCACCGCGCGGCCGAAGCCCTCGTGGCTCATCTTCATCATGGGCGAGACCATGCAGCCCGTGGCGCGCTCGATGGCCAGGCCGATGGCGTTGTGGAACAGGTCCAGCCGCCACAGCGTCTCGGGGTCCGGGTCGCCCATCACCGGCATCTGGCGCCGCTGCTCGGCCGTGATGATGTAGGGCTCCAGCAGCTTCAGGTCGCTCTTGCTCTCCCAGGTGCCGTGCGTGTCCTGCGCGCGCAGCTGCTTGATCAGCTCGCGGATGAAGCGGTCCTGCAACAGCGCCTCGTCGGCGCCCTGCTCCTGCACTTCGCTCATTGGTTCACCTCTTCCTCGTCGAAATCGAAGGTCTTTTCCTTGCCCTTGAGCAGTGCCTTGCGCAGCCACGGCGGCGGCGTTCCCTTGAGCACCACCTGGAGCTTTTCAAGGATCTCCTTGATCGGGTCCGGGCCGGTGACCTTCACCGGGTGGATGCCGCTGGCCACCACGCGGGCCGCGGCCGAACCGCCGATGGCGGCCACGTACACGATGGCGCAGTCGCCGATGGCGGCCAGCTTGGGCGCGAGCTTGTCCTCGTCGCCGTCCTCGGCCAGGTTGTCGCCGAAGGCGAAGTCCTCGACGAAGGTGCAGCCGTCGGCCGACACCTCGTAGACGCACAGGTGCTTGGCCCAGCCGAAGTGCGCGTCCACGCGCTGCTGGTCCTGGGTGGCGAAGGCAACTTTCATGGGCGGGTACTCCTCAGGGGGTCGGTACGGTTCAAAGGCCGATCTCGGCAACGTCGTCGCTCGATGCGGCTGGCTGCGCCAAACCGGCGGCCGCGGCCCGGGCCGCAGGCGTGAGCGGCCAGTCGTCGGGGCTTGCATGGTGAATCTGGTCCATCAGGAGATTGCCGACCTCGTAGACGAAGTTGCGGCTGCCGCGGTAGCCGACGTGGCAGATGTGCGAGTTGCCGATGCGGTCGAACATCGGGATGCCGAGCCGGAACAGCGGCTTTTTCAGGCGCTGCGCGGCCTGGCGGCCATGCGAGTGCGTCATCAACAGGTCGCACCCCGTGGCCTGCGCGCTGCGCTCCAGGTCCTCCAGGTCGCCGATGTGCACCTCGGCCGTGGGCATGCGCTCCAGCAGCGGCGACTTGGTGGTGGTCACGCACACGGTCAGCTCCGCGCCCATCTCGGTGAGGAAGCTGCCGGCGGACCACAGCAGGTCGGGCTCCGCGCCCAGCGCCACCTTGACGTTGCCGAAGTGGAAGTGGCCGTCCAGCATCGCGTCCACGAGCTGGCTGCGCTGGCGCCGCAGCTTCATGGACGCCGGGCGCCCGCTGAGCTGGCTGAGGAACTTCACCAGCGCATCGGTGGCCGTCAGCCCGGTGAGTCGGTCGAACAGCGTGAACGGCACGCCGCAGCGCGCCTGCAGCGCTTCGGCGGCCGGGCGCATCTGTTCGCCGATGGCGATGGCGTGCTGTGCGCCGCCCAGGGCCTGCAGGTCCTCCAGCGAGGTGCCGCCCAGCGTGTGGCCCAGCCATGCTTGCGGGATGTGCCCGTCCAGCGAGCCCGACACGTCCGGCGCGAACACCGGTTGCAGGCCGAAGGATTCGATGATCTCGCGCAGCTCCCCGATGTCGCCCGGCGTGAGGTGGCAGCCCGGCAGCACCGCCACCTTGCCCGGCACCTTGGGCTCGTTCTCGCGCGGCAGGCTCGACACCAGCGCCGTCACGGCGGCGGCCCAGCCGTCCTGGAACGCGCCCACGTAGTCGGGCGTGGAGGCGTACACCACCGCCGTGTCCATGAGTTCCGGGTGCTTGGCCTGCGCCAGGCGGATGAAGGCCTCGACGTCGTCGCCCTTGGTCTCGGTCAGGCCGGTGGAGCAGACGGCGATCAGCCTGGGCTTGGCGCGCGAGCGGATGTTCAGCAGCGCCTTCTCCAGGTTGTCGTAGCCGCCCATGATGGTGGTGGCCTCGTTCATCGCCGTGGTCTGCAGCGGGATGGCCTCCTTGAAGTGCCGCACCAGCAGCACCAGGCCGAAGGAGGTGCAGCCCTGCGAGCCGTGCATCACGGGCATGCACGAGGCCAGGCCCATGAAGGCGTAGCTCGCGCCCAGCGGCTGGCTCATCTTGAGCGGGTTGACGGCGGCGGCTTTCTTGGATTCGGTGACCAGTGCCATGGCGTGCTCCAGTGTTGGCGGGGCGTCAGGCCGGCAGCGCGGCTTCAAGCGTGTCTTCCCACGGGGCAGGGGCACGCACCTGCTGCCACACGGGGTTGAAGAGCGCCTTGTCGATCTCGTTGATCATGGTGACCATGCCCTCGTAGCCGGCGAAGGCGTGGTGGCGCTCCTGGTTGATGTCCATCCAGGGCATGCGCGCCTTGAGGGCCACGAACTGGCTGCGGCCGCCGCTGAGCATGATGTCCGCCTTGGCGTCGCGCAGCATGGCGTACATCTCGCGCGGGCTCAGGTCGTCGATCATGTGCGCGTCGTCGCCCATGATCTCCTTGATCTTCTCCCTGTCTTCCCTGGTGCTCTTCTTGACGCTCGTGCCCACCACCTCCAGGCCGGCTTCCTGCAGCGCCGAGACCACCGACCAGCTCTTCACGCCGCCGGTGATCAGCAGCACCTTCTTGCCCGTGAGGCGCTGGCGGTAGGCGCGGATGCGCTCGTAGGCGCGCGCCTCCTCCACCGCGATCAGCGCTTCGGTGCGGTCCTTGAGCTCGGCATCGGCGCCCTGCTCCACCAGCAGCCGCGCGATCTCGCGCAGCGTGGCGCTCATGTCCGAGATGCCGTAGAAGGAGCCTTCGAAGTACGGGATGTTCCAGCGCTGCTGCATGCGCGTGGCGACGTTGATCATCGACTTCGAGCACACCATCATGTTGGCCTTGGCGCGGTGCGCGCTGGCCACCTCGCGGTAGCGGCCGTCGCCCGAGATGCAGCTCAGCACGCGGATGCCCAGCGCTTCGAGCAGCGGCTTGACCTGCCACAGCTCGCCGGAGAGGTTGTACTCGCCGATGATGTTGATGTCGTAGGGTGTCGTGGTTTCCGGCTCAACGGTGCCGATCACGTAGTCCAGCAAGGCTTCGGCGCCGAGCTTGTTGCCCAGGTTCTTCGGGCCGGCGAAGCCCGGCGCGTTGACCGGGATCACCGGCTTGCCGAACTTCTCGCTGGCGCGCTTGCACACGGCCTCGATGTCGTCGCCGATGAGGCCGGTGACGCAGGTCTGGTAGACGAAGACCGCGGCCGGGTCCTTTTCATCCAGGATCTGGCGGATGGCCTTGAACAGCCGCTTCTCGGCGCCGTAGATGACGTCGAGCTCGTTGATGTCGGTGGTGAAGCCCAGCCGGTACATCTGCGACCCCGAGGAGGCGCTGTGCCGGTTGTCCCAGGCGTTGCCCTCGCAGGCGATGGGGCCGTGCACGAGGTGGGCCACGTCCACGATGGGCTGCAGCGCGATCTTGGCGCCGTCGAAGGCGCAGCCGCCCGCGGCGGCGCCGGGGGTGAGCTGCTTGGTGCAGCCCTTCTTGCGCGCCTTCTCGTCCTTGCCTTGGTTGTGCTCACAACCGGGCTCGTCGAAGACCTGTGCAATCTTGTCCTTGAGGCTGGGCAACATGGATTCTCCTGGGCGTGCGCAGGGGCCTATGCAGGTTCGGTGCCAGGGCGCCCGGCGGCATGATCTGGAACAAACCGGCCGTGCGCCGCGGGTTTGGCGGCTTCGGCTTGGATGGTTCTCGACAATCGCGACACGCGCCGGCGCGAGCGCGGACGGCCCGGCGCGGGCCCGTTCCGGACGGGGCGGGTTTCACGATGCGCAACAATGGTGGGTTGCACAAAGGGCCACCAGCCATGCTGATCAACTGTGTCGCCTATCAGGAAGGAAAGAAGCTCTCCGACATCCCGGTCGAGGACATCAGCCGCTACGTCCAGCGGCCGGACTGCTTCGTGTGGGTGGCGCTGCGCGATGCCGACGACGAGGAGCTGGCCACCATGCAGCGCGAATTCGGGCTGCACGACCTGGCGGTGGAGGACGCGAGCCACGGCCAGCAGCGTCCCAAGGTGGAGGAGTACGGCGACCAGCTCTTCGTGGTGATGCACACCGTGGAAATCAACGCGCTGGACGAGCTGGAGTTGGGCGAAGTGGACGTCTTCGTCGGGCGCAACTTCGTGCTCTCGGTGCGCAACCGCAGCCGCCACAGCCTGCTCGGGGTGCGCCAGCGCGCCGAACAGGAGCCCCACCTGCTTCGGCACGGTGCGGGCTTCGTGCTCTACGGGCTGTTGGACGCGGTGGTGGACCGCTACTTCCCGCTCATCGACATGATGGAGACCGAGCTGGAGGTGCTGGAGGCGCAGATCTTCGAATCCGGCTCGGCGCGCCAGAACATCCGCCAGCTCTACAACCTCAAGCAGCGCATCATGACCGTGCGCCATGCCGTGACGCCGCTGCTGGAGGCGGTGAGCAAGCTCTGGCGCGGCCGCGTGCCGGCGGTGTGCGAGGCCAACCGCGAGTACTTCCGCGACGTGTACGACCACCTGCTGCGCATCAACGCCAGCCTGGACACGCTGCGCGACACCATCGGCACGGCGATCCAGGTCAACCTGTCCATGGTGACCATCGAGGAATCGGAGATCACCAAGCAGCTTGCCGCGTGGGCCGGCATCTTTGCCGCGGCCACCGCCTTCGCCGGCATCTGGGGCATGAACTTCGAGCACATGCCCGAATTGCAATGGAAGTATGGCTACCCGCTGGCGCTGGGCACCATCCTGCTGACCTGCGTGCTGCTGTACCGGCGCTTCAGGAAGGCGGGATGGCTGTAGAAAAAGCCCGCAGGGCCTGGTCGTGCAGACCGTGCCGTGCGGGCCGGGAAGCCGCTGGAGATCAGCGGATGATGTCGTAGCTGTAGTCGGTCTTGCCAGGGACGATGGTGTTGGCGTCGAGGGTTTCGAAGAACTCGTCGAGCAGCATGGTGAGCAGGCGCAGGCCGCCGTCGTAGCCCCAGGTGGGGA
>Ga0065721_10050301_pt1 | contig 21358 bp, 20 predicted proteins | sample Mesricmetagenome_FD_59108 | JGI IMG/M metagenome (GOLD analysis project Ga0065721, IMG submission 59108) | Mesophilic microbial community from rice straw/compost enrichment Sample: eDNA_1 v2 (version 2) | ecosystem: Engineered > Solid waste > Grass > Composting > Bioreactor | place: USA: Davis... | reverse complement strand
GGATCGACTGGATCATCGTCGGCGGCGAGAGCGGCCCCGGCGCCCGGCCGATGCATCCCGATTGGGCCCGCTCGATCCGCGACCAATGCGAGGCGGCGGGCACGGCGTTCTTCTTCAAGCAGTGGGGGGAGTGGCTCAACGAGCAGGTCGCTACCGCAATGCATCTCGCTCCCGACGCGGCGATGTTTGATCGCTTTGGCGCGCCGAAGGGGCCGAAATGGCATCCTTACGAGGCGAGCGATCGCAATGGCGGCGCGCTGATCCGCGTCGGCAAGAAGGCCGCCGGCCGCCTCCTCGACGGCCGCGAGCACAATGCCATGCCGGAGGCGCGTCAATGAATCAACTGGCCTTCGACCTCGCGCCGAGTCGGCGCATCGACATCACGCTCCAGCGCCTCGACGAGCTATTGCAGGCCGCAACAGACGAAGAGCGGAATCAGATTGCTTCGGCGCCGTGGTGGGGCGTCCTCGTGATCGTCTCCCATCTCCGTTCGATGGAACTTGCGGAAGAGGCCGCCGGATCAAAGGCCACCAATCAGCTCGCCGACGCTTATGACCGTCTCATCCGACCGGGGGAACATGCTGTCGAGGCAATCCTTCGGACGTACCGCGCCGTCTATGACCGCGCGGATAGCGCCATGCCGGAGGCGAGGCCGCTATGATCGAGATCCCCCGCCTCGCCCTCTCGGTTCGGCAGCCGTGGGCCTACTGCCTCGCGGCCGGATGGAAGCCTGTCGAGAATCGCTCTTGGCGCAAGCCGAACCCGGCCCTCAAGTTCCGCGGTCCCTTTGCCATCCACGCTTCGACGGGCATGACACGTGACGAATATGCCGATTGCGCCGATCTGTGCGCGCGGCTCGGCTTCGCGTTGCCCGCGCCGGGCGATCTGTTGCGGGGCGGCATCGTCGGCGTCGCCACGATCGTGGACATCGTGAGGGAGTTCGACAGTCGATGGTTCTTCGGGCCGTGCGGGCTGGTGATCGCCGATGCGCGGCCGGTGGATTTTATCCCGGTCGGTGGCCGCCTCGGCTTCTTCGACTGGCGCGAGCTGCTGCCGTACCGGAAGAGCGACGCTCCGGCGCCGCCCGCAAAATGGATGCTGCCGCGGGCAGGCGCTCCGAATTCACTCTCGGCCACAGGCATGCAAGGGAGGCTACTTTGACGCCGCCCACCCGCATCCAGCTCTCCCGCCGCAAGGGCTGGCGCATGCCACCCGACACGGTGAAGGTCGACCGCTCCACGCGCTGGGGCAACCCCTTCGTCGTCGGCCGGCACGGCACCCAAGCCGAATGCGTCGCGCATTACGCCCGACTCGCCGGCGGCCATGTCCCCATCAGCTTCGGACGCGACACCTATGAGGCCGCCCGCGAAAGCCTGCGGCTCATCCGCGAGAACGTCGGCGATCTGCGCGGCAAGAACCTCGCCTGCTGGTGCCGGCTCGGTGAGCCGTGCCATGCCGACGTGCTGCTCGCCATCGCCAATCCACCCACATGTGAGGAGATCGCCTGATGGCCGGAATCAACAAGGTCATTCTCATCGGCCACCTCGGCCGCGATCCCGAGATCCGGCACAACCATGCCGGGGAGCCGATCGCCAACCTGCGGCTCGCCACCTCCGAGACCTGGCGCGACAAGGCCACTGGCGAACGCCGGGAGCGCACCGAGTGGCACACCGTCGTCATCTTCAACCCGCGCCTCGCCGAGGTCGCGGAGAAGTACCTGCGCAAGGGCTCCAAGGTCTACCTCGAGGGCCAGCTCGCCACCCGCAAGTGGCAGGACCGGGACGGCAAGGACCGGTACACCACCGAGGTGGTGCTCTCTCAGTATCGCGGCGAGATCGCCCTGCTCGACAGCCAGCGCAACAGCCCGCCACCGGCCGCCGACCCGGAGGACTACGGCACCACGCGCTCGCGCGACGACGGCAGCTATGCGGCGGCTAGGGCCGGGGATAGTCCTGCCGCTTCGACGCCGGTTGACCTCGACGACGATATCCCATTCTGAGGCATTGCCATGCTGATGCGATCCCCCGGATATCCGAAACCCCGCAGCGGCCCCGAACGATTCCGCCGATATGCGGCGATCCTCCTCGGCGGCCTGACCGCGCTCTTCCTCCTCATCTTCGCCGCGCTCACGGTCGCGAACGCGGCCGGGCCGCTCATCGTGGCCGTCGATGGCGACACCATTCATGTTGACGACGAGCGCATTCGCATTGTCGGTTTGGACGCGCCGGAAACCTACCAGGCACGGTGCGACAGCGAGCGGCTGCGCGGCCACCGCGCCACCGCCCACCTGCGGCGGCTGCTCGCCAGTGGGGCTGTGGCCATCCGCCGGCAGGGCCGTGACCGCTATGGCCGGACCTTGGCCCGCGTTTTCGTCGACGGGCGCGACGTGGCCGGCCTCATGATCCGCGCCGGTCACGCCGTTCGCTACGACTGCCCCCGGGGCCGCTGCCCGAGGCGAATCGATTGGTGCGGGGGCGCGCCATGAGCCGGGTTGCCGCCAGCGCACGGCCGATCCCGCGAAGAGGCCTTCGGCGTGATGAAGCGGCGGCCTATGTGGGGATCAGTCCTTCGAAATTCGATCAGGCCGTCTCCGACGGCCGCATGCCGAGGCCGCGCAAGCTGGACGGCTGTGTGATCTGGGATGTGCGAGAGCTGGATGCCGCGTTTGACGACCTGCCGACCGATCGGCAATCTGACGGGGGCAACGAGTGGGATGACGTTGCCGCCTGAAGAAGAGGCCAGCGTGCCGCGCCGTCTGCCCCGCTACTGTGTCGAGGATACCGACCGCCACGGGAACATCCGGATCTACGTCCGCATCAAGGGACGCTCCAAGGTTCGCCTCCACGGCACGCCATGGACCCCGGAGTTCATGAAGGAGTACGAGGCAGCAGTCGCAGGCACCGACGATCAGCCACGAAAGCGCTCGACGCCCGGCTCGTGGCGATGGCTCTGCGAGCAGTACCTGGCCCGCTGCGCCGACTATCTCCAGATGGATCCCGAGACGCGTTCCGCCTACCGGCGAACCCTCGAGGGCACTTATGACGAGCCCCTGAACCCCAACTCCAAGCTCCTTTTCAAGGATCTCCCCATCGCGCGGATGACAGCGAAGCACGTCCGCGTTCTGCGCGACAGAAAGGCGGCCACGCCGGATATGGCCAACGCCCGCGTGAAGGTCATCCGGGCAGTGTTCCGCTTCGCGACCGACGAGGCCGAGGACCTCGCCAAGGAGAACCCGGCAGCCTCGGTCAAGTACTTCAAGCGCGCCACGACTGGCCATCACACGTGGACGGTCGATGAGGTCCGTCAATACGAGACCAAATTCCCGATCGGCACCAAGCAACGCCTGGCGCTCGCGCTGATGCTCTACACCGGCGTTCGGCGGTCGGATGTGGTCAGGCTGGGGCGGCAGCACGCCGCCAACGGTTGGCTGCGCTTTCGTGCGCACAAGAATCGCAATCGCTCGCCATCGGACATCGAGCTCCCGATCCTGACGCCTCTGCAGCAGGTGCTCGATGCCACCAGGACCGGCAACCTGACCTTCCTCGTGACCAAGTACGGCAAGCCTTATACGGCGAAGGGCTTCGGCGGGCAGTTCAAGGACTGGTGCGTCGACGCCGGGCTGCCGCACTGCTCGGCGCACGGTCTCCGCAAGGCGGCGGCGACGATCGCCGCCGAGAACGGCGCGACCGAGTTCCAGCTGATGTCTATCTTCGGGTGGAAGGACGCGAAGCAGGCGGCCCGCTACACCCGCGCCGCCCGCAGAAAGAAGCTGGCCGGCGATGCAATGGGCTTGATCGACCTGGGGGAAAACGAGTACACAGTGGGTCCCACCTGAGTGTCAGGTGGGACGATTCTGGTAAAAAGCGCTTTAGTTTCAAGGGCGTTTTTGGCGGGTGTAGTTCAGTGGTAGAACGACAGCTTCCCAAGCTGTATGTCGAGGGTTCGATTCCCTTCGCCCGCTCCAGTTCCCGATTGCCGAACCCTTGCCGCTAGAAGGCTCAGCTCCTGCGGAGCCTGTGGTAGGCGCGCTTCGCCGCGCCGCGCAACGCCCGCCGCATCAGCTCGAGCCGCAGGGCCATCCGCGTCCGGATATCGCCCGCGGGGCGCAGGCCGATGAAGAGATCGGCGACGGCCATGCGCTCGCGCCAGAGATGGTCGATCATCGGATGGTCGGCGATGGCGCAGGAATCCGTGCGCGCCAGCGTGGTCTCGGCCAATTGCCGGTGGGTCAGCGCGAGCGTGAGCTGCACGCCGGGCGAGAAGCGCGCGAAGCGCTCGTCATAGGCGATCTTCCAGAACCAGGCCTGATCGCCGCTCTGCAGCACGAGGGCGGCCGCCACCGGCAGCTCGCCGACCGAGAGCGTCTCGACGTGGCAGCGCCCCTCGCGCGCCAGCAGCCGCATCATCGTTCGCACGAAGGTCGCCGTGCCCTGGCTCTGCACGAGCGCGGTCCCGCGCGCGCCCTTCCAGCCCGAGGCCTCGAGCCCGAGGAACACCTCGGTCGCATCCCGCACACTCTGCGGGTCGCGCGCTTCCTCGATCCGCACCCGGCCGTGGTCGCCCAGTCGGCGCAACTGCCGGCGCAGGTCCTTCAGCTTCTTCGCCGAGAGGCCGTTGTGCAGGAGCCGTTCGGCATCCTGGCCGCCGCCGAGGATGGCGCGCTCGTGCCGGTCGAGCAGGTGGATCGGCAGGCCCCGTGCGCGGGCGGCGTCCGCAAGGGCCGTCGCCACCGCGCCCTCGGCGGCGAGCATCGGCAGGACGAGGCCGGCGCTGGAGCGGCGGCAGAGGTGATCGATCAGGGTGGCGGCCACTGCCCCGGCATGGTCGGCGTCGAGCAGCGGCGTGCCGAGGCCCGAGAGCGGTACATGCCAGCCGAAGAGGAGGTCGGGCACGCCGAGGCGGCGGCGCGCGGCGAGGAGGAGGAGGCCGGCGAGCTGCCGCTCACCCCCGCTTTCGCGCCAGACGAGAAGGGCCGAGGTGGCCTGTTCTCCGGCGAGGTGCTGCATCGCGGCGAGGGCGAACGGCCGCTCGGCGAAGACGTTGCGCTCCAGCGCGCGGCGGGCGAGGTCGTCCCACGCCTCCGCGATGTCGCCGAGCTCGGTGCCGCCGCGTTCTTCGACGACGAGGCAGCCCGCATCGGCATCGCGCGGCCTTTCGCCCTTGCCGGGCGCGGACGGCCGCGGTGAGCCGGTGGGGGCGATCACCGCGCCGAATTTGAAACGGACGACATTCTGTTCCATGGCGGCCCTGTCCCGCTTCTGCCCCTGGCGTCCCGTATCGGGACGGATGCCGCCGTCGTGGAGCGGTCGATCATCGCCATAGCAGGGTGCGTGCCGGATGGCGCGCCGAAGGTTCAGCGGCTTCCGCCGATGGCGAGCGGATTGTCTGTGAGCGCCTGCGCATCGGGCGCGTCGACCGCCGGCGTGCCGTCGAAGGCGCCCCACAGCCGCCTGACGAAGCTCTCGTCGAGGTCGCGCAGGATGAAGACGATGCGCGTGCGCCGGTCCTCGTCCGGCCACGCGTCGAGCACGACCGGCGGGTGGAAGACGTGCTGGACGCCATGGATGACGACCGGATGCTCCGGCTCCTCCTTCACCGCCACGAGGCCCTTGACGCGCAGCAGGTTCGGCCCATGTGCCGAGCGCAGAAGGTCGAGGAAAAGGTCGAAGGACGGCGCCGGAATCGGCCGGTCGCTCGTCAGGCAGAAGGCGCGGATGCGCGCGTCGTGCCGGTTCACGTCGTGATGGTGGTGCCCGTGGTGATCATCATGGTGGTGGCCATGATGGCCGTGCTCATGACCATGACCATGACCATGACCGTGGTGGTGCGCATCCCCGAACGCCTCGGCGCCGAGCCAGCGGACGACGTCGCCGATCTTGCCCTCGGGGCTGTAGAGGCCGCGATCGAGGAGGCGCTCGGCGTTTGCCGAGGCACCGTCCACGCGCACGATGTCCGCCGCGGGGTTGAGGGCGGCAAGACGCGCTGTGAGCCTCGGGAGGCGCTCCGGATCATCGCCCGGAAGGAGATCGACCTTGGTCAGGACCAGGCAGTCGGCCACGGCGGCCTGCTTCACCGCCTCCTCGTGCGCATCGAGCGTCGCCTCGCCGTTGACGGCGTCGACGAGTGTCACGACGCCGTCGAGGGCATAGCGCAGCGACAGGTAGGGATGGCGCAGGATCGTGTGCAGGATGGGGGCCGGATCGGCGAGGCCCGTGGTCTCGATGACGACGCGGCGGAAGGGCCGGATGCGCCCGTTGTCGCGCCGGCGCAGGAGGTCCTCCAGCGTCGTCACGAGATCGCCGCGGATGCTGCAGCACAGGCAGCCCGCCGCCATCAGCACGAGATCCTCGTCCACCTTCTCGACGAAGAGGTGATCGAGCCCGATCTCGCCGAATTCGTTGATGACGACGATGGTGTCCGCCATCCACGGGTCGCGCAGCAGCCGGTTGAGCAGGGTCGTCTTGCCCGCCCCGAGGAAGCCGGTGACGACATTGAGCGGGATCGGCGCCGGGCGGCCGGGCTGTGCAGCGGTCATGAAAGGAGGCCCCGCGTGGCTGGCAGGCCACCGGCGGTGCCGGCGGTCGCGTCATGCATTGCATTCCACCGGCCCTGCGCCGGCGATAATGTTCTACTATTACATTTGTCGCGCGCGGGACAAGCGCAAGGCCGGGGAGGGATGTGGAGGCTCATCCGCATCCGTTGAGCGAACACGGCCGGCGGGGTGCCGGCCCGTCCTGCGGGCGCTAGTTGCCGCTCACCTTCCGGGCCGGCGGGTTCTTCTGCACGGCCTTCTTCGCCGGCGCCTTCGTCTTGATGGCGGGCCGCGGCGGTGGCCGCACGGCCCCCTGCAGCACCATCGGCCCGCTGCCGCGGAGCGTTGTGCCTCCGGTCTCCTGTGGCGCGAAGGCGCGGGCGGCGGGCGGCGTTGCGGCGACGGCAGCCGGGGCGGGCTTGGAGCCGGGGGCGCGGCCGACGTAGACGTCGATCGGCGTCGCCAGCTCGCGCGGCCCGAGCGTGCCGGGCTTGTCGCCCATGACCTTGGAGAGGCCGGGGGAGGGCGAGAAGATGTTGAACAGGCCCGCGTTCGCCTCCACCGGCTGGATCTCGTCGCCGTCCTCGCCGACCGTGCCGCGGTTGCGGCCGCAAACGGACTCCCGCATGTCGGGCGGCGAGGTGTAGGAGACGGGCATGGCGTCCAGCGTCGAGCCGCCCCAGCCGGTGCTGGCGAAGCCCTTGTCGAAGAGGGCGGCGGCGCGGATCGTGCGCTCCGTGGCGTTATGCGCGCCGAGGACCACCGTGATCAGGGTGCGTCCGCCCCGGGTCGCCGTGGCGACCACATTGAAGCCCGAGGCGCAGATGAAGCCGGTCTTCATCCCGTCGGCACCCGGATAACGGCCGATGAGGCCGTTGGTGTTGCGCATGATGCGCTTGCCGAAGCGGATCGCCCCGATGCCGAAATAGTCCTTGTACTGCGGAAATTCCGCCAGCAAGGCGCGGGCGAGCACGGCCATGTCGCGCGCGCTGGTGCGCTGGCGCTCGTCGGGGAGGCCGTGGGGATTGACGAAATAGCTGTCGTGCATGCCGAGCCGGCTGGCGGCGGCATTCATCATGGCCGAGAAGTTCTCGACCGAGCCGCCGACCCCCTCCGCGAGCGCGACGGCCATGTCGTTGGCCGACTTGACCATGATCATCTTCAAGGCGTTGTCGACCGTCACCTCGACGCCCGGCTTGAAGCCCATCTTGGAGGGAATGACGGCGGTCGCGGTTGCGCTCACCGTCAGCGGCGTCTCGAAGGTGACGCGCCCGGAACGGATCTCGCTGAGCACGACATAGGTCGTCATCAGCTTGGTGATCGAGGCGGGATACCAGGCGAGCGTCGCATCCTCCGCGTGCAGCACGCGGCCGGAGCTGGCATCGACCACGATGGACGGTGCGGCGACCGCCATGGAGGCCGAGAGGAGGAGTGCCGCAAGGGCAGAGAAAAAAGGTGCAGCCGTTCGCGAGAAGAGAGCGGTTGTCATGTCGAACCTGTCCGGGTCGCCTGCCGGCGCATGGCCGACACCGTGGTGCGATGCGGCCCGAAGCAGTCCCCCCGGGCATCGGAACCCGAAGGGCAAGCGTTTTCGCTGGTCAGTCGTAACCTGTATCGTCTGATTTGCATAGGGTCGCAGCCGCCTGTAGACAGCAATTGCGGCAGCGTCCGGGCGGACGGTGGCGTCTTCCACACCCGCGTATCACCGGACGTTCCACGTGGTCACTGCCCTTCTGTGGATCCCCGCCACCATCGCCGCGGCCGCGGCGCAGACCGTGCGCAACGCCATGCAGCGCAGCCTGACCGACGTGCTCGGCACGGTCGGCGCGACGCAGGTGCGCTTTCTTTACGGCTTCCCCTTCGCCCTCCTCTTCCTCGCCCTCGTCGTGGCGGCGACGGGCGAGCGTGTCCCGCTGCCGGGCGCGGGCTTTCTCGCCTTCGTCACCGGCGGGGCGCTGGCCCAGATCGCGGCGACGGCGCTCATGCTCGCCGCCATGCGCCGCGAGGGCTTCGCCGTCACCATCGCCTATACGAAGAGCGAGCCGGTGCAGGTCGCCCTGTTCGGCCTCATCGTCCTCGGCGATAGGCTGACCATGCTCGGCGCCGGCGCGGTCGTCGTCGCGACGCTCGGCGTCGTCATCATGTCCGTGAAGCCGGGCAGCCGCCTCACCTCTCTTGCCCGCGGAGGGCCGGCGCTCGCCGGCATCGCCTCCGGCGCGTGTTTCGCGCTCGCTGCCATCGGCTTCCGCGGCGCCATCCTCGCCCTGCCGGACGGCTCGTTCCTGGTGCGGGCGACGACGACGCTGGCCTTCGGCCTCGGCATCCAGACGCTGGTGCTCCTCGCCTATCTCGCCCTCTTCGACAGGGGCGCGCTCCTCGGCAGCTTCCGGGCCTGGCGGCCGTCGCTCTTCGCCGGCTTCATGGGTGCGCTCGCCTCCCAGTTCTGGTTCGTCGGCTTCTCTCTGACGAGCGCCGCCAACGTGCGCACCCTCGCCCTCGTCGAGGTGTTCTTTGCCCAGATCGCGGCGCGGCGCCTCTTCGCCCAGTCCGCGTCGCGGCGCGAGATCGCCGGCATGCTCCTCGTCTGCCTCGGCGTCGCCATGCTCTTCATCGCACAGTGATATGAGCGATAATCGGGTTGCGACCCGTTGGGTGCAGGTGCACAGTGCACCGCACAATGATGGGAGGATGACAGAAATGACCGCGGCAATCGTCGGCTGGGCCCATACGCCGTTCGGCAAGCTCGACACCGAGAGCGTCGAGAGCCTCATCGTCCGCGTCGCCAACGAGGCGCTCGCCCATGCGGGCATCGGCGCCGAGGATGTCGATGAGATCGTGCTCGGCCATTTCAACGGCGGCTTCTCGCAGCAGGACTTCACGGCCTCGCTGGTGCTGCAGGCCGATCCCGCGTTCCGCTTCAAGCCGGCCACGCGCGTCGAGAACGCCTGCGCCACCGGCTCGGCCGCCGTCCAGCAGGGCCTCAAGACCATCGCCGCCCGTGATGCGCGCGTCGTGCTTGTCGTCGGCGTCGAGCAGATGACGACGACGCCCGGTCCCGAGATCGGCAAAAACTTGCTCAAGGCCTCCTATCTCAAGGAGGAAGGCGACATCACCGGCGGCTTCGCCGGCGTCTTCGGCAAGATCGCCGGTGCCTATTTCCAGCGCCACGGCGACCAGTCCGACGCGCTCGCCATGATCGCGGCCAAGAACCACAGGAACGGCGTCGACAACCCCTACGCCCAGATGCGCAAGGATCTCGGCTTCGACTTCTGCCGCGCCGAAAGCGAGAAGAACCCGATCGTCGCCGGCCCGCTGAAGCGCACGGACTGCTCCCTCGTCTCCGACGGCGCGGCCGCCATCGTCCTCGCCGACATCGAGACGGCCTTGAGGATGCGCCGGGCCGTGGCCTTCCGCGGCACGGCCCATGCGCAGGATTTCCTGCCCCTGTCGCGCCGCGACATCCTCAAGTTCGAGGGCTGCGCCAGGGCCTGGAGCGATGCGCTCGACCGCGCCGGCCTCACGCTCGACGACCTGTCCTTCGTCGAGACGCACGACTGCTTCACCATCGCCGAGCTCATCGAATACGAGGCCATGGGCCTGGTGCCCGAGGGCGAGGGCGCGCGTGCCATCAAGGAGGGCTGGACCGAGAAGGGCGGGCGCCTGCCGGTCAATCCCTCGGGCGGCCTCAAGGCCAAGGGCCATCCCATCGGGGCGACGGGGGTCTCCATGCACGCGCTCTCCGCCATGCAGCTGTGCGGCGAGGCCGGGGGCATCCAGGTGCCCGGCGCTACCCTCGCCGGCATCTTCAACATGGGCGGGGCGGCGGTCGCCAACTACGTGTCGGTGCTCGAGCGCATCAAGTAGTGGGCATCGACGGCGGGTGGTCAGGGGGCGCTTCGGGCGCCCCTTTGCATTTCAGGGGCCGATGCCCATATCCTGTCGGCGACTTTCCGCCGAAGAAGATGTTCTGCCGGGGGTTCACTCCCCGGGCGCTCGCGTGGTCACGGCCAGCGCGTGCATGCCCTTGGCGAACTCCTCGGCGAGAAGGGCGTTGACCATGCGGTGACGCTCGACGCGGCTCTTGCCGGCGAAGGCCGGGGAGGTGATATCGACACGGAAATGCGTCTCGCCACCCTCGCGCCAGCCGGAGTGCCCGATGTGGTTGTCCGATTCGTCCGTGACCGTGAGGTGGGTGGGGGCGAGCCCCGCCGTGAGTTTGGCGCCGATGGCGTCCTTCATGCCCATGAGTGCACCCTGCATTGCAACGCCGCTGTGTCTCCGCGGCACTTGTTCTGATAACCGCGTCTCACATAAGCTCTGAGCCATGAATCTCAACTCGCCCCTCTTCGACCGCATCCGTGTCCGCCCCGCGGCGGAGGAGACGACGCGTCGCGACGAGCCGGTGTGCGAGCATCCGGGCTGCACGGGCCTCGGCCTGCACCGGGCGCCGAAGGGGCGCGGGCAGGAGGGCCAGTATTTCCGCTTCTGCCTCGAGCACGTGCGCGCCTACAACCAGTCCTACAACTATTTCGCCGGCATGAGCGAGGACGCCGTCGCCGCCTACCAGAAGGATTCGGTCATCGGGCACCGGCCGACCTGGAAGATGGGCGTCAACGGCGCCGCGCGCATGCGTTCCGCCGCCTATGCCAAGGCGGAGGACGAGGCGGACGTGGTCGATCCGTTCGACTTCTTCGCCGGCGCGCGCGAGGCGCAGGGCACGAGCCACCGCCCCGAGCCGGCCCGGCGCCTGTCCGCGCCGGCCGCCCAGGCGCTCGATACCCTCGGGCTCGACGAGACGGCGGATGCGCCCGCCATCAAGGCGCGCTACAAGCAGCTCGTGAAACGTTTTCACCCCGACGCCAACGGCGGCGACCGGTCCTTCGAGGCGCGGCTGCAGGAGATCATCCGCGCCTACAACACCCTGAAGACGGTCGGATTGTGCTGAACCACCTGTCGTCGTGATGGTCATGATGACGCATGGTGATTTGTGCGCGCCGGCGCGAGCCTATATCGAGTGCAATATCGATATATTTGGGCTTGCCCGCGGGCGGAGGCGGTGAAACTCTGCCGCGACGCGGCGGGAGGTCCCGCCGATTGTGAGGAGCCATGCAAGCGACCACTGAAACGGGTGCGAACCTGCCCGACATGAAGCTGTCCGTGCGGCAGGTTTTCGGCATCGACACCGATCTCGAGGTGCCGGCCTATTCGACGCCCGAAGAACACGTGCCCGACCTCGATCCCGACTATCTCTTCGACCGGGAGACGACGCTCGCCATCCTCGCGGGCTTTGCCCGCAACCGCCGTGTCATGGTCACCGGCTATCACGGCACCGGCAAGTCGACGCATATCGAGCAGGTCGCGGCGCGCCTCAACTGGCCCTGCGTGCGCATCAACCTCGACAGCCATGTGAGCCGCGTCGACCTCGTCGGCAAGGACGCGATCGTGCTCAAGGAAGGCAAGCAGGTCACCGAGTTCCAGGACGGCATCCTGCCCTGGGCGCTGCAGCACAACGTCGCCCTCGTCTTCGACGAATACGATGCGGGCCGTCCGGACGTGATGTTCGTCATCCAGCGCGTGCTGGAACTGTCCGGCAAGCTGACGCTGCTCGACCAGAAGCGCGTCATCCGTCCGCATCCGGCGTTCCGCCTGTTCTCCACGGCCAATACCATCGGCCTCGGCGACACCTCGGGCCTCTACCATGGCACGCAGCAGATCAACCAGGGCCAGATGGACCGCTGGTCGATCGTGACGACGCTCAACTACCTGCCGCACGACAAGGAAGTGGCGATCGTCCTCGCCAAGGCCAAGCACTACCAGAGCGGTGAGGGCCGGGACATCGTCAACAAGATGGTGCGGCTGGCGGATTTGACGCGCAACGCTTTCATCAATGGCGACCTGTCGACGGTCATGAGCCCGCGCACGGTCATCACCTGGGCCGAGAACGCGGACATCTTCGACGACATCGGCTTTGCCTTCCGCGTCACCTTCCTCAACAAGTGTGACGAGCTGGAGCGGCCGCTGGTGGCGGAGTTCTACCAGCGCTGCTTCGGCAAGGACCTGCCGGAATCGGCCGTCAACGTCGCCCTGAGCTGACGGGAGGCGAGAGGGCAGCGCCGTGAGCATCTCGAACCGCAAGCCCGCTACCTCGAAGGAGGGGCCGAGCGAGCCGCTGAAGCGCGCCGTCGCCGGCACGATGCGGGCCATTTCCCGCCGGCCGGAGCTCGACGTCGCCTTCGCGGTCGACCGGCCGGCGCTCGTCGGCGAGCGTGCCCGCCTGCCCGAGCCGCCGCGCCGCATGAGCGAGGCGGACGCTGCCATCCTGCGCGGCCATGCCGATGCCATGGCGCTCCGGCTCGCCTGCCACGACGAGGCCGTGCACCGCCGCTTCGCCCCGGACGGGCAGGCGGCGCGGGCGCTGTTCGATGCCGTCGAGCAGGCGCGTGTCGAGGCTATCGGCGCGCGGCGCATGAGCGGTGTCGCGGCCAATCTCACCGCCATGCTCGAGGATCGCTGCCACCGCGCCAACATGCAGGACGTCGCCGATCGCAGCGACGCCCCCATCGAGGAGGCCGTGGCCATGATCGTGCGCGAGCGGCTGACGGGCCAGCGTCCGCCGCCGTCCGCGCGCAAGCTCGTCGACATCTGGCGCGACGTGGTCGAGGACAAGGCGAGCCGCGAGCTCGACAGGCTGGCGGCTTCGGTGGAGGACCAGCGCCTGTTCGCCCGCGGCGTGCGCGACATCCTCGTCAGCCTCGACATGGCCGACGAGACGGATCTCGATGCCGAGGACGAGGCGGACGACGACAGCGAAGACAAGTCCGACCAGCAGCAGGACGAGAACGAGGGCGAGGGCGAGCGCCAGTCGCAGGACGAGGGTGGCGAATCGGAGAGCGCCGCCGAGGCCATGCAGGAGCTCGAGGAGGGCATGAGCGAGGCCGCCGAGGCGCCCTCCGGCGAAATGCCTGACGATGCCGACGTCTCGGAGGCGGACGATGCCGGCGAGTCGCGCCGGCCGCCGGCGTCATTGTCCAACGAGCCGCGCGGTCCCGAATACAAGGCCTTCTCGACGCGTTTCGACGAGACGATCTCCGCCGAGGAGCTCTGCGATGCCGAGGAGCTGGCGCGGCTGCGCGGCTATCTCGACAAGCAGCTGGCCAATCTGCAGGGTGTCGTGGCGCGCCTCGCCAACCGCCTGCAGCGGCGGCTCCTCGCCCAGCAGAACCGCGCCTGGGAATTCGACCTCGAGGAGGGCATGCTCGATCCCGCGCGCCTCCCGCGCGTGGTGACCGACCCCTTCCAGCCGCTCTCCTTCAAACGCGAGAAGGACACCGACTTCCGCGACACGGTGGTGAGCCTGCTCATCGACAACTCGGGCTCCATGCGCGGTCGGCCGATCACGGTGGCCGCGACCTGCGCCGACGTCCTCGCTCGCACGCTGGAGCGCTGCGGCGTCAAGGTGGAGATCCTCGGCTTCACGACGCGCGCCTGGAAGGGTGGGCAGTCGCGCGAGCTGTGGCTGCAGTCCGGCAAGCCGGGCAACCCCGGCCGCCTCAACGACCTGCGCCACATCGTCTACAAGGCGGCCGACGCGCCCTGGCGCCGTGCCCGGCGCAACCTCGGCCTGATGATGCGCGAGGGCCTCCTCAAGGAGAACATCGACGGCGAGGCGCTGGACTGGGCGCACAAGCGCCTCCTGGCGCGGCCCGAGCAGCGGCGCATCCTGATGGTGATCTCGGACGGCGCGCCGGTCGATGATTCGACGCTGTCCGTCAATCCTGGCAACTACCTCGAGCGCCATCTGCGCCACGTCATCGCCGAGATCGAGGAGCGCTCGCCCGTCGAGCTCATCGCCATCGGCATCGGCCACGACGTCACGCGCTACTACCGCCGGGCGGTCACCATCGTCGATGCCGAGGAGCTCGGCGGCGTGATGACCGAGAAGCTCGCGGAGCTGTTCGACGAGACGGCGAGCCGCGCCGCGCCCGTCGCCGGCCGGCGCCAGCGCCTCCACGCATGAGATGGCCGCGGCCGACGCGCCGCACCCTCCTCGGTGGCGGGCTGGCGGCTGCGGGTCTCGCCGCCTTCGGGCTGCACCGCGTCAGCGCCCGCCCGCCGGTGCCGGACGGGCCCGTGCGCCTCAATGTCGAGGCGCGCCGCATCGATGCGTTCCGCCCGGGCGATCCCGGCCGGCAGCGCTTCGGCAGTCTCGTCTTCCGCGGCGGGCTGCAGCTCCGGGCGAGCTATGAAGGGTTCGGCGGCTTTTCCGGCCTCGCCTTCGCCGATGATGGACGGCTCGTCGCCATCTCCGATGCGGCCGAATGGCTCGTCGCCCGGCCGGAGCGCCAGGGCGACCGCCTCGTCGGCCTCGCCGAGGCCGTCATGGCGCCGATGCTCGCCGGCAACGGCGTCCCGCTGGCGGCAACATCGGCTTACGATACCGAGAGCCTGACGATCGCCGGAGGCTCCGCCTATGTCGGCGTCGAACGCGTGCATCAGGTCCTGAAGTTCGACTGGGCCCGATCGGGCGTCACGGCACGCGCCGAGCGCATTGCCGTGCCGGCCGAAGCGCGGCGCCTGCCCCGCAATCGCGGGCTCGAGGCCATCGGCGTCGCGCCGCGCGGCAGCCCGGTCGCCGGCGCCATTGTCGCCATCGCCGAGCGCTCGGGCGAGGACGAGACGGCCGGCTTCATCATCGGGGGGCGTCGCCCCGGCCGGTTCGCGCTCAGCCGGCGGGACGGCTTCGACGTGACGGATCTCGCCTTCCTGCCCGGCGGCGATCTGATCGTGCTGGAGCGGCGCTACGTGCCGCCCCTCAGCATCGCCATGCGCATCCGGCACATCGAGGGGCGGGCGCTCGTGCCGGGCGCCGTCCTCGACGGCGCGGCGCTCATCGAGGCGGACAACGGCTACGAGATCGACAACATGGAGGGGCTCGCCGTGCGCCGCAGCGTTGCGGGCGAGACCATCCTCACGGTCATCTCGGACAATAATTTCTCGATGATGCAGCGCACGCTGCTGCTGGAATTCGTCCTGGCGTCCTAGCGGCCTCGTTCAGGAGGCGCGGGCCTCCACCGCAGGCCGGACGAGGCCCATGAGGGCGCCGTAGGGCACCAGCATGGCGAGCGCCATCACGACCTTGACGAGGAAGTCGCAGACCGCCCAGCCGATCCAGACGGGAACGGTCGCCGAAAGCTGCCCGGTGCCGTAGGTGGCGAGGTCGGTCACGTCGCCAGCGAAGGCGAGCGTGAAGAACAGGGCCGTGTCGAGCGCCGAGCCGAGGAGGCTGCCGGTCAGCGGCGCCTTCCACCAGGCCAGCCGGCGCAGGCGGTTGAACACGCCGATATCGAGCAGTTGCCCGACCAAGAAGGCGGCACCGGAGGCGAAGGCGATGCGCGGGCTCGCCGCGACGACGGAAGCGGCCAGCGCCAGCACGAAGCCTACGATGACGAGGCGGCGCGCCGTCGCGGCACCATAGCGGCGGTTGGTGAGGTCGGTGACGAGGAAGGCGACCGGGTAAGTGAAGGCGCCCCAGGTCAGGTAGTCCTCGAGGCCCCAGGGCGTGAAGGGGTGCTGCACCGCGATATTGGAGGCGAGCACGACGAGCGCCATGGCGGTGACCGGCGCCCACAGGCGGCGCGCTTGCGCCGGCAGCAAGGGGCCTCGATCACGGTCCATGGCCGGCTCCTGTCACCTGTCGTCTTGCCGCCTGTTGCGGGCGCCCAAACGCAAACGGGCGGCCACGAGCCGCCCGCAGGAAGACTGGCGCTCCGGCCTTACTCGGCGGCGGCGAGCTTCTTCTCGACCTCGCGCTTGAGCACGCGGGCGCCCTGCGACAGGTCGCCCTCGGAGGCCTTGATCAGGAAGGCATCGAGACCACCGCGGTGCTCGACCGAGCGCAGGGCGGCGGCGGCGATGCGCAGGCGAACGGCGCGGCCGAGCGCATCCGACTGCAGCGTGACGTTGCACAGGTTCGGCAGGAACCGGCGCTTGGTCTTGCGGTTCGAGTGGCTCACGAGGTGGCCGGTCAGAACCGCCTTGCCCGTCAGTTCACAACGGCGTGCCATGATTATTCGTCCTCAACGCTACAGGTGCCGCCGACCAGGCAAAGCCCCATGACCGGCAACGATCGCCGGCGGCTGGGCACCACATGTCCCGAGAAAGTCGCGGGTGTATAGTGGACTTCGCCCGTGTTCGTCAAGGACGTGAACGCGCGCATCTCGCCAAACGGCGCAGGAAGCGCCACGATTCGGACTGATTCGCAGGCCAGTAAGGACAAGCGGGCACCCGGGGTTCGACATGCAGACGCGCTACCGATCGAGGCGGTGGAAGTCTCTTCCCCGCATGCTGGGCCGCTCCGGCTGGAGCAGGGCCTGTCTTCGTGCGTCCGCGGGCGCATCCCTGGCCTTGGCGGCCTTCGTGTCTCCCGCTGCCGCCGGCACGGTCGAGGCGAGATACGACATTTCGTTGATGGGCTTCAAGATCGGCGTGGCCACCGTCAAGGCGGATATCGACGGGGACCGCTACGATCTGTCCATCTGGGCCCGGCTCACCGGCCTTGCCGGCGTCATGACCAGCGGCAAGGGCGCCGCGACGGCGACGGGCAACCTGGCCGGCAGCCGCCCCTCCCCGGGCACCTTCGCCATCACGACCGCGGGCTCCGAAAAGTCCATCACCGTGCGCATGGCAATGTCCGGCGGCGCCGTCCAGGCCGTCGAGGTCAATCCGGAGATCGAGCCGCATCCCGACCGAATCGCCGTCACCGACGCGCACCGGCGCAATGTGCTCGATCCGGTCAGCGCTCTCCTGATGCCCGTCGCTGCCACGCTGTCGCCGACGAATGCCGCGAGCGCGGGCACCAGCGCCTGCCGGCGCACGCTGCCCATCTTCGACGGGGCGGCCCGCTACGACGTCACTCTGTCGCCCCGCACGGTGCGGACGGTGAACGGAAGCGGCTATCAGGGACCCGTCGCAGTCTGCGACGTGCGCTATTCCGCCATCGCCGGGCACCGTGCCAACCGCAAGGTGACGAAGTTCATGGAGGAGAACAAGGACATGCAGGTGTGGCTCGCGCCGCTCGCCGGCACGCGCCTGTTCATGCCCTACCGCATTGCCGTGCGCACGCCCATCGGCCTCAGCGAGATCGAGGCGACGAGCCTGACCATGGACGGCGTCCCGCTTGGGCGGGACATGTCGCCGGTGCGCGCCCAGAACTGAGGCGAGGCGCCGGGAAGCGCGATCTTTCATGGTTCCTTATCGGGTGAGGGGCACGCGGAGCCGCCGAGCCCGTGATTCTGTGCCATTTCGGCGCGAACCGGTTAATGCGCGGTTCTTCTCGCAGGGTGGCACGCTCCCGGCGCCGGCAGCGGCTTGTGCTGTCCGGAGGGTTTGGCCACGACATCTTGTGGGGACCGGACCGGGAACGGCGCATCCGCAGTGATTCGTCGCATCTCTGTTCCCGTTTCGGCCCGATCGTTAACGTCCCGGGCGCTTGCGGACCTCCTGCACGTTAATGTTCGCAGGGGCAGGGGAGGGCTCCCTCGTTAACCGTTCAGCACGCTTCATCCCGCCGTGCCGGGATGCCCGATATGGGCATTTGTGGCGCAGCGCAGGTGGGGCCACCATATGTCGTAGCGAACGAATCCTGATTCTCGACGAGTCAGCGATTCGGGCTCCCTTCGTTCGCGGCCTGTTCGCATCGTTAAAAAGTGCGCGGGCGGGCGTTCCGCTGTGGTACAGGAGGGCGCCGGGGCAAAGCCTCGCAGCGCCGGACCGTTTGTCTTAATCGGGATCGCATGCTTCTTCGATCATTGCCGCCTTCCGTGCGCGCCCGCGGGGTCACCGCCGTGCTCGGGCCGACCAACACGGGCAAGACGCATCTGGCTATCGAGCGCATGCTGGCGCACGAGAGCGGTGTGATCGGCCTGCCGCTGCGCCTGCTGGCGCGGGAGGTCTACGTCCGCCTCGTCGAGCGCGCCGGCGCCGATCAGGTGGCGCTCATCACGGGCGAGGAGAAGATCAAGCCGCTCAACGCCCGCTACTGGGTGGCGACGGTCGAGGCCATGCCGCGCGATCTCGACGTCGCCTTCTGCGCCATCGACGAGATCCAGCTCGCCAGCGACTTCGACCGTGGCCACGTCTTCACCGACCGGCTGCTCAACCAGCGCGGCCGCTCCGAGACGCTGATCATCGGTGCCGCCACCATGCGCCCGCTGGTCGAGAAGCTGCTGCCCGGCGCCAACATCGTCTCGCGGCCGCGGCTGTCGCAGCTGAGCTATGCGGGCGAGAAGAAGATCACGCGCCTGCCGCGGCGCTCGGCCGTCGTCGCCTTCTCGGCCGAGGAGGTCTACGCCATCGCGGAGCTCATCCGCCGGCAGAAGGGCGGGGCGGCCGTCGTGCTCGGGGCCCTGAGCCCGCGCACGCGCAACGCCCAGGTCGAGCTCTACCAGTCCGGCGAGGTAGACTATCTCGTCGCCACCGACGCCATCGGCATGGGCCTCAACCTCGACGTCGACCACGTCGCCTTCGCCAGCGAGAGGAAGTTCGACGGCTACGGTTTCCGCCAGCTGACGCCCGCCGAGTTCGGGCAGATCGCCGGCCGCGCCGGGCGCCACATGCGCGACGGCACCTTCGGCACCACGGGCCGCTGCCCGCCTTTCGATTCCGAGCTCGTCACGGCGCTCGAGGACCATGCCTTCGAGCCGGTGCGCATGCTGCAGTGGCGCAACCCCGACCTCGACTTCTCGTCCCTCGCCACCCTGCAGCGCAGCCTCGCCGCAACGCCGCGCGAGGAAGGGCTGACGCGCGCGCCCACCGCCGAGGACGAGGCGGCGCTCGACATCGCCGCCCGCGATGCCGAGGTGCGCCGCCTCGCCGGCTCGCGCGCCGCCGTCGAGCGGCTGTGGGAGGTGTGCCAGGTGCCGGACTACCGGCGTGTCGCATCGGCCGCTCATGCCGACCTCGTCGTCACGATTTACCGCGATCTCGTCAGCAACGGCGTGCTAGCGGAGGACTGGTTCGCCCGGCAGGTCGGCCTCGTCGACCGTACCGATGGCGACATCGATACCCTCTCCGCACGCATCGCACAGGTGCGCACATGGACCTTCGTCGCCAACCGTCCCGACTGGTTGACCGATCCCGAGCATTGGCAGGCGCGAACCCGTCAGGTAGAGGACAGGCTGTCGGATGCGCTGCACGAGCGTCTGGCGAGCCGGTTCGTCGACCGGCGCACCAGCGTCCTGATGCGGCGTTTGAGAGAGAATGCGATGCTTGAAGCGGAAGTCACCGCCGCTGGGGACGTCCTGGTCGAAGGCCAGCACGTGGGCCAGCTCCACGGATTTCAATTCGCCGCGGACCCGCAGGCGGACGGCACCGAAGCCAAGGCCCTGCGCGCCGCGGCGCAGAAGGCGCTGGCCGGCGAGATAGAGATGCGCGCCGAGCGCGTCGCCAATGCCGGGGACGATGCCTTCGTGCTCGCCAATGACGGCGTGGTGCGCTGGATGGGCGAGGCCGTCGCGCGGCTGGTGCCGGGTGAGAAGCTGCTGGGCCCGCGCCTGCGCATCCTCTCCGACGAGCACCTGACCGGTCCGGCGCGCGACAAGGTCGAGCAGCGGCTGGAGCTCTGGCTCAAGGCGCATGTCGCCAAGCTGCTCGGGCCGCTCATCGCGCTGGAGGAGGCGGGCGAGCTCAACGGCATCGCCCGCGGCATCGCCTTCCAGATCGCCGAATCCCTCGGCGTGCTCGACCGGGCGCGCGTGGCGCAGGAGGTGAAGGGGCTCGACCAGGAGCAGCGCGGCGCCCTCAGGCGCATGGGCGTGCGCTTCGGCGCCTATCATCTCTACCTGCCCCAGCTCCTGAAGCCGGCGCCGCGGGCGCTCGCCGCGCAGCTGTGGGCGCTCAAGCACGGCGGCCTCGACGTCAAGGGGCTCGACGACATCCCCCATCTCGCCGCCTCGGGGCGTACCTCGATCCCGGTCGATGCCGAAGCGCCGAAGGCGCTCTATCGCGCCGCCGGCTTCCGCGTCTGCGGCGAACGGGCCGTGCGCGTCGACATTCTTGAGCGCCTCGCCGATCTCATCCGCCCGGCCATCGCCTACCGGCCCGGCACGACGCCCGGCGAGCCGCCGGCCGGCGCCGCCGACGGGGACGCGTTCGTCGTCACCGTCGCCATGACGTCGCTCGTCGGCTGCTCGGGAGAGGATTTCTCGTCGATCCTCAAGGCACTCGGCTATGTCGTGGACCGCCGCCCCGGGCCGGCCATCACGGTGCCGCTCGTGCCGGCGCCCCGGCAGGTGACGCCGCCCGAGGGGCCCGAGGCCGAGGCTGCTGCTGCGGCGCAGGCCCAGCCCGCCGGACCGGAAGGCGAAGCCGCGGCCGCAAACGCCGCGCCTCCTGAGAGCGAAGGAGCGATCGAGGGTGCCGAGGCGCAGGCTGCTGCCCCGGAAGCTGCCGTGGAGGCACCCTGCGAAGCCACCGTCGAGCCTGAGGCCGCCGAGCCGGCCACCGCCGAGGTGCCGGCCGAAGCGCCCGCCGACGAGCAGCAGCTCGCGGCGGAATCGGCACCTCAGGAGCCAGCCGCTGAGGAGCCAGCCTCGCAGGAAGCTGGCTCGGAGGAGGCTGCTGCGGCCGAGCCGGCCGAGCCCGTCCTGATCGAGGTGTGGCGCCCGCATCGCCATCACCATCATGCGCAGCAGCGGCAGGGCGCCGAGAAGCGCGGCCGCCGTCATGGCCGGGGCGAGGCGACGCGCGAGGGCGCGTCCGGGCGCCCCGAAAGACCGGCGGTGCGCGGGCCGATGCGGCCGGCCCAGCCGCGCAACGGTGGACCGGCCG
>Ga0065721_10006531_pt1 | contig 21358 bp, 15 predicted proteins | sample Mesricmetagenome_FD_59108 | JGI IMG/M metagenome (GOLD analysis project Ga0065721, IMG submission 59108) | Mesophilic microbial community from rice straw/compost enrichment Sample: eDNA_1 v2 (version 2) | ecosystem: Engineered > Solid waste > Grass > Composting > Bioreactor | place: USA: Davis... | reverse complement strand
CTTTCATGTACGCATCCTGCTGCAGTTTCGGATCAAGCGATGGCGTGGTGAGGTACTTATCGCTGAAGATTAAATCCAGGGTGCTGTTTAACTCCAGCCCGCCGTTCGCAAACCGGTAGGTGTGATCAATGCCCAGGTTGCCCTGGTATTCAGGCGTGAACTCACGGCGCGCTCCACTGGCGTCACAGAAGTTATCGCCGATAGGTGCGATATTGTCTACCTGGCCGAAGTAGCATTGGGAGTTGGGGAATTTGTCGTACTCAAAGTCCAGATAAGCAGCACCACCGCGAACCAGAATGTCATCGGTGACTGCCCAGCGACCATCTATCTCCAGACCCTGAACAATCGCTTCAGCAGCGTTGGTAACATTGAAACTGACGCCCCCGTCAAACTGGCTGGTCTGCATATCGCTGAACTCAGAGCGGAACAGTGCGAGGTTAATCTCAGCTGCGCCGCCGGCCAGCGTAAACTTTCCTCCCAGCTCATAGTTGGTGACTTCTTCGTCTTCGAACTCAAACGTACCTGTGATAGGTGCATTGAGAGGGATTGGTGCGGTAGAAGGATCATTGTCGTGATCCACAGGCGTTGCGTTGACGGCATTGTTTACCAGCGGATCGGGGTGAGCGTTAGCGCGTACGTCAAAGCCGCCGGATTTGAAACCGGTGGTGTAGCTCAGGTAAATCATGTCGGTGGAGTTCAGATCATATTGCAGGTTGATCTGCGGACTGAAACCAGATTCGCTGCGGTCACCATAAACCGTGTCGTAGGCTTCAATGTTGAACAAACCAAACAGGCCATTGTAAGGATCCGTCGGTGCGCCAACCGGCAGGGCGGTGCCATCCGGTGCAACGTGATACTGGCGACGGCTGGCCTCTTTGTCTTCCGAGGTGTAACGTCCACCCAGGGTCAGATGCCATTGATCAGTAATATTCCAGGTTACCTGTGCGAAGACGGCTGCAAGGTCGCTCTCCTGCTTAAAGTTTCGATTACTGGATGAGCCGCGGAAGGCGGGGTTCACNGCGATGCCCAGCAGNCTGTCCGTCGGAACGCCGATGATATCGTCAAACTTNAACTCGCTGCTCTGGAAAAAGAGACCGCCNATATAACTGATAGCCCCGTCGGTGGGCGATGCGATNCGCAGCTCCTGGCTGAATTGCTCATAATCTTCCATGGAGTCGATNNAGAAGATGGGCAGGCCGATAAAGTCGCAGTCACACAGCTCGCGGTAGTCGTAAGCGTTGTATCCGGTAACCGAAGTCAGTGTGTGATTGCCGATATCGGTTTCGATGGTCAGCGTTGCGTTTTCAGTGTTGTTGTAGCTGAAGTCGCCATTGGACTGACGTTTGAAATCCTGCTGAGTATCCAGCGTATACGTGCCCCCGGTGAGTGCGGACAAGACGTTGGCATAGGGCACGGCACCATCAACCGGTAATTCCACCGGCCGTACAACTTCAATATTGCGGCCGTCACTGTCGAAGGAACCATCTTCCACCTTTAACGTGATATTCCAGTTATCCGTTGGCTTCCACGCAAGGGTGCCGCGGATAACACGCTCCTCTTCCTGGGCTTCGTCGCGACCCAGCGTGGTGTTTTCAAAATAACCGTCGCTGGTGCGATTAAGTAAAGCGACGCGTGCAGAGAGGGTTTCGGTCAAAGGCCCGGATACGACCAAACGCAGATCTTCTTCACCATACTCGGGTTCGTAAAGTGCGGTGATCTTACCTTCAAATTCATCAGTAGGTTTTGCGGTGATGATGCTGATGGCCCCGGCAGTGCTGTTCTTGCCGAACAGGATNCTCTGCGGACCGCGCAGAACTTCCACNCGCTCAATGTCCAGGAAGGGTGCGCGTGCGAGTTGCGCACGGCCAAAGTGTATACCGTCAACAAACTGNGCNGCAGACTGTTCAAATCCCTGGTTTACACCTGAAGTGATGCCGCGGATAGAAATATTTGTGCCGATGCCCGTCTGGGTCATGTTAAAGCTGGGGATGTAATCGGCCATTCTTTCTATGCCGGTAATCCCATCCTTTTCCAGTTTTTCGCCACCGATGGCATTTACAGAGATGGGAACGTCCTTGAGGCTTTGCACTCGTTTCTGTGCAGTGACCAGCATCTCCTCAAGTACCGGTGTCTGTGCAACGGCTGACTGGCTGACGGCATAACTGGCGATCAGTGTGGTAAGTAAACGCAGTTTGAGACCCTTCACTTTTATATTCTCCTGAACTTTTTATTTAATAATGCGAACTGATATGTGCCCGGTGTGGACAAAAATCGGAATCCTTGCAGACTTTTGGGCGTTTTATTTTTACCAGCCCGAAAAGCTCGCCAATCATATTGAAAGATGCTGGCGGGCTGGTAGCTTATTTCACTAAAAGTAGCAGCGAAACGACACTTTTGCTGCCTTCTTCAAGCTTTTTGTTGTTTTTAACGTCTTCGATCACAAGGCAATATCGGGTGAGACGGGGATTCGAGCCAGATACTTGCACTTTTGATTTTGCGCGGGTACTGTGGCCGCTCGGAGTCGGCCCGACAGTCGCTCCGGTGTTAACTGCGCAGTTCTCATGAGTACTGGGTGGTGCATCGGGGAGGAAAGTCCGGGCTCCGCAGGGTAGAGCGCCAGGTAACGCCTGGGGGGTGTGAGCCCACGGAAAGTGCAACAGAAAGTAAACCGCCTAAGCATGCCTCGGTATGCCGGTAAGGGTGAAAGGGTGCGGTAAGAGCGCACCGCGCAGCTGGTAACAGTCTGCGGCACGGTAAACCCCGCTCGGAGCAAGACCAAATAGGAACCCAATGGTGCGACCCGTACCGGGTTCGGGTAGGTTGCTTGAGGTATACGGTGACGTATATCCCAGATGAATGACTGTCCACGACAGAACCCGGCTTACAGGCTGGCTCCGAATTATTTTCCCGGTGTTGTTTAGAACACATTCCTCTATCTATCCTGATTTTCAAGACAAAATAATCAGCTACTTAATGTAATACATTAAGTTTTGCGGCTATCTCATTGTATTTTTTCCTTCTGCAGCTTCTGCGCCTCCCGGAAAATCTTCAAAACCCTGTTTATCCCCACAGTTTTTCGCCTTTTTCCCTGCAAAATCCCGTCACATCCGCGTTACTGCTGGCTTGACTTTGCTTTAGCCACATTTATAGTGTGCGTGGGAAAAAGTGGTTAATAGTGGTTTTTTGTGGGTCAACAGCCCAATCAAGTGGTGAAAAGTGTTTACAGGCAGCCATTCCATCAGCATGGACCCCAAGGGTCGCATGGCGATACCGACGCGCATTCGCGAGTCGCTGGCGGAGTCTTGCGCTGGCCGCCTGGTGGTAACTGCTCACACCCAGGACCGCTGTTTACTGGTTTATCCCGAGCCCGAGTGGCTGGAGTTATTGCCACAGATCGAGGCCTTGCCCAGTTTTAACAAGGCGGCGCAGCGCGTTAAACGCATCATGATCGGGTATGCCACGTTGCTGGAGGTAGATGGCAATGGACGCATCCTGGTGCCGCCTACATTACGTGAATACGCCAACCTCGATAAAAAGCTGATGCTGGTGGGCCAGGGAAAAAAACTGGAGTTGTGGAGCGAGGACAGTTGGGTGGCGCTCTTGAATGAGCCCGCCGACGATGAGTTGCCCGAAGAAATGCTGTCGCTTTCATTGTAGGAGCCGTCGTGACTGAATCTGCCCATATCACTGTGCTTCTTAACGAAGCTGTTGACGCCTTGGTCGCTGATCCCGACGGCTTTTACGTTGATGGAACCTTTGGCCGCGGCGGTCATAGCCAGCTGATACTGAATTCTTTATCGCCCCAGGGGCGTCTGCTGGCGATCGATAAGGATTTGACGGCGATTGCTGTCGCGCACGAACGCTTTGGGCAGGACGCACGTTTTGAGATTGCCCACAGTTCGTTTGCTGGTCTGGCGGAGCTGATTGCAGCGCGCAATATGACCGGAAAGGTTTCCGGGCTGCTGCTGGATCTGGGGGTGTCTTCCCCGCAACTCGATGAAGCCGAGCGCGGCTTCAGTTTTCAGCAGGACGGTCCGCTGGACATGCGCATGGACCAGAGTCGCGGCCAGAGCGCTGCCGACTGGGTCAACAGTGCAGACGAAGGCGAAATTGCTCAGGTATTAAAAGAATATGGCGAGGAACGCTTTGCTAAACGCATGGCGCGCGCCATCGTAGTTGAGCGACAAAAACATCCGATCACAACGACCGCGCGTCTGGCGGAGATTGTGAAAGAGGCCAATCCGGCGTGGGAGAAAGGCAAGCATCCCGCGACCCGCGCCTTCCAGGCAATTCGCATCAAGGTCAATGAGGAATTGACGGATCTGGATGCGGTACTGGAACAGGCGCTTGAGGTACTGGCAGTGGGCGGCAGATTAGTGGTGATCAGCTTCCACTCCCTCGAAGATCGCGTTGTGAAGCGTTTTATCCGCCGTCAGGAACAGGGTGATCCTTTGCCCCTTGGCGTACCGGTGCGCGATGAACAATTAAATAAGCGTTTGCGCAGTTGTGGAAAGCCCATCCGCGCGAGCGACCTGGAAGTGAATGCGAATCTCCGGGCGCGAAGCGCCATCATGCGCGTCGCTGAAAAATTGCAGTAGCTGAGCTGAGTCAGCAGTGCAGTAAAACAACAAACCAGACATTAATAAACAACACCACAAGGCCGACATGAAACAAACCGCTCGCCATTCCGCCAAGCCCATCGCACCTGGTGCGCTGCTGGCGGCTGCGCTTTTGTGGTTGGCCGTCATCGCGTCAGCGCTTGCTGTTGTTGCTTCAACGCATCAGGTCCGCAAGCAAACCAACACCCTCGAAACTCTGCGTCGCGAGGCAGCCCAGCTGCAGGTGGAATGGGGACAGTATCTGCTGGAGCAGAGCACCTGGGCCTCTTACAGTCGCGTCGAAGCGATTGCCACTCAGCAACTGGGCATGTTTCCTGCCACGGCAGAACGCATCGTCATGGTGAACCGCCATGAATAGTTCTGTGAATCCCTCCATTGCCAATACCAGCGCGTTAAAAGTGGCGCGCTGGCGGTTCTACAGTGTAGCTCTGCTGATGGCAGTAGCGACGCTGGTATTGATCTGGCATGTGGCCAGTCTCCAGGTATTGCCTGATACCGATAAAGGCTACGAATTTCTGCAGCACCAGGGGCAGTCTCGTACGTTGCGCACCGAATCTATCACCGCTTATCGCGGTGTTATCACGGATCGCAACGGCGAGCCGCTGGCTGTCAGCACGCCCGTGGCATCTCTCTGGGCGAATCCTAAGGTTCTGCTGCAGGCGCCGCAGCGCTGGGCAGAACTGGCGCAGGCGCTGGGGTGGAACAAGGCGGAGCTCGAGTCGCGCCTCGCTCGCTTCAGCAGCCGGGAGTTCATGTATCTGCAGCGCCATCTGCCACCTCAGGCGGCTGAGACCATCCTGGCGCTGGATGTTCCGGGTGTGTACAGCCAGACCGAATACCGTCGTTACTATCCAGCCGGTGATGTCACTGCGCACCTGGTGGGCATGACAGATATTGATGATCGGGGTCAGGAAGGTATGGAGCTGGCATACGACGCCTGGCTGTCCGGTGAAAACGGTGCGAAAGAGGTGCTCAAAGACCTTCACGGACGCACCGTAAAAGAATTGCAGCTGATCAAATCGGCCCGTTCGGGTCAGAACCTTACTTTGAGTATTGATCTGCGTCTGCAATACCTTGCCCATCGCGAGCTGCGCAATGCGGTAGAGCAAAGCGGTGCCCGCGCCGGTTCTCTGGTGATCCTGGATGTGCAGACGGGAGAGGTTCTGGCGATGACTAATCAGCCGTCCTACAACCCCAATGATCGCAACAATGCGCGTGGCGCTGCGCTGCGTAACAGAGCGATCACCGATCTTTTCGAACCCGGTTCCACCATGAAACCTCTGGCGGTCATGGCTGCTTTGGAGTCAGGTAAGTTCAAGCCGAACGACGTCATCAATACCAGCCCGGGCTATATCCAGGTGGGCAGCAAAACCCTTAAAGACCCGGTGAATTACGGTGCGCTGGATCTGTCGATGGTGATCGCGAAATCCAGTCAGGTAGGGATGACCAAGCTGGCCCTCCAACTTGAACCGCACATCATTCGCGATATGTATGCCCGTCTGGGGATAGGTCAGGCGATCGGCACCGGCTTTCCCGGCGAAGGTTCCGGCCTGCTGCCAGCGCATGCGCGCTGGCGACCCATCCAGCGGGCAACACTGTCATACGGCTACGGCATGAACGCGACTGTGCTTCAGCTTGCACAGGCTTATGGCGTTATCGCCAGTGGCGGCCTCAAGCGCCCGGTATCGCTGTTGCGTGTCGATGGTGAGCCCGCTGGTGAGCGCGTAGTGGCCGAGCGTTATACCCAGGACATCGTCACCATGCTGAAGCGTGCAGCTACCGAAGGCACGGCAACCCGTGCGCGGGCCATTTCCTACACCGTCGCCGGCAAGACTGGAACCGTGCACAAGGTGGGCGCCCACGGCTATGAGGAGAAACGCTACATCTCGTCCTTTGCCGGTATGGCCCCAGCGGACAATCCCCGCATTGTGGCAGTCGTAGTCATCGATGAGCCTGATGCTTCGCGATATTTCGGCGGTCTGGTTGCCGCGCCTGTATTTTCCAAGGTGGCGGAGGGTGCGCTGCGCATGATGCAGATTCCGCCCCAGCCTGTGGTGCCGGCAAACATGGCGGCGCAGCCCAAGAAAGAAAAGCGCAAACCCAACGGGAGGCCTGTAACGTGATGCCGGTGGAATCCCAGTCATTTGTCGTAACACTCGCGCAGCTTTTGCCGGACATGGAGTTGGCAAAAGCTGCGCCCGTTGTGGTTTCCGGTTTAACCCTGGATACACGGCAGCTCAATCCGGGCGATGTTTTCATTGCGCTCAGCGGAAGCCGGGTTGATGGTCGCAACTATATTGCAGCGGCGATTGAGCGCGGGGCCGTTGCTGTGCTGGTTGAAGCGGACAAAGACTGGCAGGGCATTGACTGGCTTGGACAGGTACCCGTGGTGGCGGTGGCCTCCCTTGCGCAGCAGGTAAGTACCATTGCCGGGCGCTTTTATGGCGACCCAAGCGCGCATTTCCGGCTGGTGGGTATTACCGGCACTAATGGCAAAACAACCTGCAGTTTATTGCTGGGACAACTGTGCGCGTTGCTGCAGGAGCGAGCCGGCGTGGTGGGAACCATCGGCTTCGGTGTATTGGATGCAACGGCGCTGGCACCTTTTAATCAGCAGTTGAATGCACTCACAACCACAGGCCTGACGACTCCGGATGCAGTGAGCCTGCAGCGCATTCTTGCTCAGTTGCGCGATCATTCTGTAGCTGCCGTGGCGATTGAGGTTTCTTCTCACAGCCTGCAACAAAGCCGCGTTGCCGGGCTGCATTTTGACACCGCCATCTTTACCAATCTGACGCAGGATCATCTGGATTACCACGGTGATCTCGCTTCTTACGGTAAGGCAAAACAGCAACTGCTGGAGATGTCCGGCCTGCGTTACGCCATCGTTAATGCTGACGATACCTGGGCGAAAAGTCTGCTCGATAAAACACCTTCTCACGTTCGTGCATATAGCTATTCATTGCAGGATGCTGAAGCGGATGTCTTCGCAAAAGACATCACCTTCAGCAGCGCGGGCGCCAGCCTGACCCTGGTTACGCCTTGGGGTACGGGTGAGCTGCGCACGCATCTGATGGGCGCGTTCAATCTTGGCAACCTGCTGGCTGTCATTACGGCGGCCTGTATCGGCGGAGCAGCTCTGGCTGATGTGTTGCTGGCGGTTCCTCAATTGCAGCCTGCGCCGGGTCGCATGCAGGCCGTGGTGTTGGAACAGTCACAGCAGGACATTAATGTCATTGTCGATTATGCGCACACACCGGACGCGCTGGAGAATACCTTAAACGCAATTCGCGAACATAACCCCGGTCGCATCTGGACAATCTTTGGCTGCGGCGGTGATCGCGATAAAACCAAGCGACCGTTGATGGGGCGTATCGCCGAGCGCCTGAGCGATTACGTCATCGTGACTAACGATAATCCCCGCACTGAAGATCCATCGGCCATCGCGGCTGACATTCTGCGCGGCATGCACAACACCCACGGCTGCCTTGTTATTGCAGAACGTGCGCAGGCAATCGATCTTGCCGTGCAACAGGCGAAGAGCGGTGACATCGTGTTGATTGCCGGTAAAGGTCATGAGGATTATCAAATCTTTGCCACGCAGACCTTGCCCTTCAGTGACGTAAAACAGGCGCGCCTGGCCCTACAGCGGCGCATTGCACGCCGCGATTCCCAAGAGGAGACAAGATCATGATGGAGCCGCTTACGTTGACGCGGATGGCGGACCGCATGCGAGTCTCCCTTGATGCCATCCTTCACAACGGGGATGTCAGTTTTTCGCGGGTGACCACCGACACTCGCCAGTTGCAACGCGGTGATTTGTTTGTCGCGCTGCGTGGTGCGCGCTTCGATGCCCATGATTTTCTCCAGGACGCTGCGGCTAAAGGTGTCTGCGGACTGGTGGTGGAAAAATTTGATCCGGCGGTTGGATTGCCTCAGCTGGTGGTCACTGATACCACGGCTGCATTGGGGCAGATTGCGGCGGCAACTCGCGAAGATTTCTCTGGACCTTTGATTGCCATTACCGGCAGCAGTGGCAAAACCACCGTTAAGTCCATGTTGACCAGCATCCTGCGCGAATGCGGCGAAGTGCTGGCGACTCAGGGAAATCTGAACAACCACATCGGCGTGCCTTTGACATTGTTGCAACTGGAACCGAAGCACGAGTATGCCGTGATTGAGATGGGTGCCAGTGGCCTGGGTGAAATCGCTTACTTGTGTTCGTTGGCCAAGCCATCGATTGCGATGATCAACAACGTGATGCCAGCACACATCGCCGGCTTCGGTTCAGTTGATAACGTGGCTACAGCAAAAAATGAAATTTATCAGGGGCTGATTGCCCATGGTTCGGCCATCGTCAATCTTGACGAACCCTACTCGGCGCGCTGGCTGACACAATTGAGCGATAAAAACGTCATCAAGGTTTCCCTGCAGGATGAGACAGCCGACTGTTATGCGCGGAACATTCAGGTCACCGCTGATCGCGTGACTTTCATGCTGGTTCTTCAAAAGGAATCGTTGGAAGTGCAGTTGAACGCGCTGGGTGAACACAGCGTCCGCAATGCACTGATGGCAGCGGCCTGTGCCCGTGCGGCGGGTGCCGGCATCCAGCAGATTCGTAATGGTCTGCAAAAGTTCACTCCAGTCGCTGGGCGTATGACCCGTCAGCTGGGTTGGAAAGACATGCTGGTGATAGATGACAGCTACAACGCCAATCCCGGTTCAGTCCGGGCAGCGATTGATGTCCTCGCCGCCCAGGGCGGAACCCGCGTACTGGTGCTCGGCGATATGGCTGAGCTGGGTGAGGATGCGGAGCAGCAGCATGCTGATCTCGGCAACTATGCAAGGCAGCGCGGCATCGAAAAATTATTGACGGTCGGAATATTGAGTCGGCGCGCGAGCGACGCATTTGCAGGAAATGCGCAGCACTTCTCCGATCAACAGCCGCTGGTCGATGCGCTGATGTCCATGGCAAATCAGGAAATGACAGTTTTAATTAAAGGGTCCCGCAGTGCCAAAACGGATTTGATTGTGCGCGCCTTATGCGACTCATCAACCTCCACCGGAGAATCACACTGATGCTGTATTGGCTTGCAGATTACTTACAAGATTATGTGCGCAGTTTTGCTGTGTTTCAGTACCTTACGCTGCGTGCAATTCTGGGAGTGCTGACAGCATTGGGTATTTCGCTGCTGCTTGGACCCTGGTTTATCAAGCGCTTGAATGCCATGCGCATCGGCCAGTCAGTGCGTACTGATGGTCCACAGTCTCATTTGAGTAAGTCAGGCACGCCCACCATGGGCGGGGCGCTGATTCTTACAGCAATTTTTATCAGCTCTCTGCTGTGGTCGGATTTGAGCAATCGTTATGTCTGGGTAGTCATCATCGTAACCGCAATCTTTGGTGCAGTGGGCTGGGTGGATGATTATCGCAAGGTGGCCAAGCGTGACAGTCGCGGTCTGCCGGCACGCTGGAAATATTTCTGGCAATCCCTCGCTGGCTTCGGTGCCGCGGTATTTTTGTTCTACACCGCCGCCAGCCCTGTGGAAACTCAACTGTTTATNCCGTTCTTCAAAAACGTGGCTATCGATCTGGGCTTGTTTTACATCGTGCTNACTTACTTCGTTATTGTGGGCTCNAGCAACGCCGTGAATCTGACTGACGGTCTTGATGGTCTGGCGATCATGCCCTCGGTCATGGTTGCGGCCGCGCTGGGCGTCATCGCATATCTTGCCGGTAACGTTAAGTTTGCCCAATACCTGCAGATCGCCTACGTCGCAGGTGCTGGTGAACTGGTTGTCTTTTGTTGTGCACTGGTGGGTGCCGGCCTGGGCTTTCTCTGGTTCAACACCTATCCCGCACAGGTTTTTATGGGCGATGTAGGAGCCTTGGCCCTGGGCGCGGCCCTGGGTGTGATTGCCGTTGTTATTCGCCATGAAATCGTCCTGTTTATCATGGGCGGTATTTTTGTACTGGAAACCGTTTCGGTGATTTTGCAGGTGGCCTCTTTCAAACTGACCGGTCGACGGATTTTTCGCATGGCACCTATCCATCACCACTTTGAATTAAAAGGCTGGCCCGAGCCGCGCGTTATCGTGCGCTTTTGGATTATTACCGTGATTCTTGTATTGATCGGCCTGGCAACGCTGAAGCTGCGTTAATGTTAAAAGAGAGATGACTGTGACCCAAATGATCGCCACAAGTAAAGTGAAAGCCATCATCGGCACCGGTGTGACCGGCTTGTCGGTGGCTCGCTTTCTTGCGCGGATGGGCCAGGCATTTGTGCTGTTGGACACGCGGGCACAGCCGCCGAATCTTGCCCAGATCCGACAGGAATTTCCCGACGTCGTCATTGAAACCGGCGAGCTGAAAGCGGAAACGCTGCTGCTGGCCGATGAAATTATCGTCAGCCCGGGTATCGCGGTTGCCACGCCAGCGATTGCCGCCGCTAAAGCGGCAGGTATCCCGGTTGTGGGTGATATCGAATTGTTTGTGCGTTACGCCCGTGCGCCGATAGTGGCGATCACCGGTTCCAACGCCAAGAGCACCGTGACCACATTGGTGGGTGAGATGGCTGCCCACGCAGGTGTGAAGGTTGCTGTGGGCGGTAATCTGGGAACGCCTGCCCTGGAGCTCCTGCNGGACGACGTTGAGCTGTATGTGATGGAACTCTCCAGTTTTCAACTGGAGACCGTGACCAGGTTGAATGCTCGGGTTGCCACCATCCTTAATGTAAGTGCGGATCACCTGGACCGATATCCTGATATGCCGTCATATCACGCAGCAAAACTTCGCGTGTACTTCGGTGCAGAAAAAATCGTTGTTAATCGCAATGATGTGCTGACACATCCACCGCTTGCCAGCGGCGTTAAACCCATCACCTTTGGCGGCGGAGCGGAATTTAATAATTTTGGTGTTATGCAGGAACAGGGCGAAGACTATCTTGCATGGCAGTTCCAGCCATTGATGCCAGTCAGTCAGCTGAAGATTCGCGGCAAGCATAATGTTGATAATGCCCTGGCAGCACTCGCGCTGGGTTACGCAGCGGGACTGTCTATTCCAGCGATGATTGAAACCCTGCAGACATTCGCCGGGCTGCCCCATCGTTGTGAATGGGTAACCACAATGACGGGTATAGATTTCTTTAATGACTCCAAAGGCACGAACATCGGAGCAACCGTGGCGGCCATCAAAGGTCTGGCTCGCCCGCCCGCCAAACTCGTGTTGATTGCTGGCGGCGATGGAAAAGGCGCTGACTTCCGCGAGCTGGCTCCTGCTATTGATGAGCAGATTCGCGCAGTAATTCTGATGGGTCGCGATGCAGTAAAAATTGCAGANGCTATTGAANGTAGAAGCAGNATCATATTTGCNTCCAGCATGACTGATGCGGTGACCAAAGCGTACGAGCAGGCNCAGGCTGGTGATGCCGTGCTGTTATCTCCAGCCTGTGCCAGTTTCGACATGTTTAAAAGTTACGTTGATCGCGGACAGCAATTCTGTGCGGCCGTGGAGGAGTTGGCATCATGATGACCACTACTCGCACNGATCTGCCTTACAGCCAGCGCATCGACTGGACATTGTTGAGCCTGTGGCTGGTGTTGATGTCGATCGGCCTGGTTATGGTTGCCTCGGCTTCTGTGGCCTTCGCTTCTGCTAACTACGGTGATGCCTGGTATTTTGCCAAACGGCATGGAATCTATATGGTCATGGGCGCGGTGCTGGCAACGGTAATCGTCAGTATCCCGATGAGCGTATGGCAGCGTTACGCTGGTTATTTTCTGTTGTTTACATTGCTGCTGCTGGTGATCGTACTCATTCCGGGGATTGGAAAAAAAGTCAACGGGAGTCAGCGCTGGCTGAGTCTGGGCATAATTTCAATTCAGGTTTCCGAGATAGCAAAATTCTGCGCGGTTGTTTTCTTTGCCAGTTTTTTTGCGCGCCGCTATCAGGAGTTACATATTGGCTGGCAGGGATTCTTAAAGCCTTTGCTGGTGGTCGGAGTATTTGTTCTGCTGCTGTTGCTTGAGCCGGATTTCGGAAGNTCAGTGGTGTTAAGTGCAACAGTGTTTGCCATGATGTTCATCGCNGGNGTGCGGATGTGGCACTTTATGCTGTTGATTGGGATCGGTGTGACAGGTCTCGCTGCGGTCGCAATTTTCTCACCCTACCGTATGCAACGCCTGATTACGTTTCTTGACCCCTGGGCCGATCANTTCAACACCGGTTACCAGTTAACCCAGTCATTGATTGGCTTTGGGCGTGGTGAATGGTTCGGTTTAGGGTTGGGTAACAGTTTGCAGAAACTGTTCTTCCTGCCGGAAGCGCATACGGACTTTATTTTCTCCATTATTGCGGAAGAGTTCGGGCTGGTGGGTGCAACTGTTGTTATCGGAATATTTGTAGCGCTCGTGCTGCGGATTTTTGCCATTGCCCGCAAAAATCTCGCGGTTGGAAAAGCCTTCGCTGCCTTCGCTGCATTTGGTGTCGCTATCCTGTTTTCATTTCAGGTGTTCATCAATGTAGGGGTTGCTTCGGGTCTTCTGCCGACTAAAGGCTTAACGCTGCCATTCATCAGTTACGGCGGTAGCAGTTTGTTGATCAGCTGCATCCTGATTGCGTTCGTGATGCGTATTGAGTGGGAAGTGCGTGGCGTAAGTTCAATTTACATCCCGCCGGCGCGTCCTTTGCGCGCTGCTGTTCGTCCACCACCGATAATGCCGGAGGCGGTATGACAGACGCACGCTCTCTGAAGGTAATGGTTATGGCGGGTGGTACCGGTGGGCATGTATTTCCGGCGCTGGCTGTTGCCGATGTTCTTCGCCAGGCTGGTGCCCAGTTGATGTGGCTGGGTACCGCGCGCGGGATTGAAAATCGTGTGGTGCCCGCTGCGAATATTCCACTGCATCTGATACGTGTCGAAGGTGTACGTGGTCGAGGTGTAACGGGGTTAATCAAAGCTCCGTTTCTGGTTGCCTACGCGATCAGTCAGGCTGTCGGCATTATGCGACGAGAGCGGCCCGATGTGGTGATAGGTTTCGGTGGCTTTGCATCAGGGCCCGGCGGTGTGGCCGCTCGTGTACTGGGAAAACCTTTAGTAATTCACGAGCAGAACGCAGTTGCCGGAACCACCAATAGATTATTAGCACGATTGGCGACGCGGGTGCTGTGCGCATTTCCCGGCGCGTTTAAGCAAGCGCAAGTGGTTGGAAATCCGGTACGTGCCACTATTGCAGCGCTGCCAGCTCCAGTTGACCGCTATCGCACGCGCCGTGCAACAGGCGACAGGCTGCATTTGCTGGTGCTGGGTGGCAGCCTCGGTGCCAAAGCTATTAACGAGCTGGTGCCGCAGGCACTGGCGCAGATCCCGGTAGAGACGCGGCCTGAGGTGTGGCACCAGACGGGCAAAGATCATGCGGAAAGTACAGCAGCACTTTATGAACAGCAAAAAGTGTCCGCGCGGGTCGAGCCATTTATTGACGACATGGCAGCAGCTTATGCCTGGGCAGATGTCATTGTCTGTCGTGCGGGTGCATTAACCGTATCGGAGTTGATGGCTGCGGGTGTTGCGGCAATTTTAATTCCGTTGCCATCAGCGATTGATGATCACCAAACCCATAACGCAGCCATCCTTAGCGGTGTCGGTGCTGGTGTTTCGGTAGTACAGCGTGAGCTTACGCCGGAAAAACTTGCCGCGCTCTTGACGGCTCACATCAATGAACCAGAAAAAAGTATGAACATGGCTGAAAAAGCGCGCTCCCTTGCCCTGCCTGACGCCGCAGCAACAGTCGCAGATATTTGTGTGGAGGTAGCGCGTGGATAAAACCATTAAACGATATGAAGTGCCCGAGATGCGTCGCATCCGCCGTATCCATTTTATCGGGATCGGTGGTGCCGGTATGAGTGGTATTGCGGAGGTGCTGCTGAATCAGGGCTACGAGATTTCCGGTTCCGATATCCGGGAATCCAGCGTGACTCAAAACCTGGTAAATAAAGGCGCGCGGGTATTCATCGGACACAGTGCCGAAAATGTAGCCGGAGCTGATGTGGTGGTGAACTCCAGCGCAGTGGCAGCGAGTAATCCCGAGATGATTGGCGCCCGTGAGCTGCGCATACCCATTGTCCGTCGCGCAGAGATGCTGGGTGAGTTGATGCGCTATCGACACGGTATTGCGGTGGCTGGAACCCACGGCAAAACCACTACCACCAGCTTGATGGCAGCCGTCCTCGCCGCTGCAAAGCAGGATCCGACTTTCATCATCGGCGGGCTGGTAAACAGTACGGGAACTAATGCACAGCTGGGCTGCAGCCGTTATCTGGTGGCGGAAGCTGACGAGAGTGACGCGTCGTTCTTACACCTGCAGCCGATGGTCACTATCGTGACCAATATCGATGCAGATCATATGGATACCTACGGCGGCGATTTTTCGAAGCTGAAGAAAACCTTTGTGGATTTTCTGCACAACCTGCCGTTTTATGGGCTGGCTGTACTGTGCGGCGAAGATCCCGTGATCCGCGACATTATTCCGGATGTGGCACGTCCCATCCTCACCTATGGTTTTGATGAGCACTGCGATTTCCGCGCGATCAATGTGCAACAGGACAAAATGCAGTCGGAGTTTGATGTGGTGCGCCCGGGTCACGATAAACCCCTGCACATCCGGTTGAATATTCCCGGCATTCACAATGTCCTGAATGCCGTAGCAGTGATTGCGGTTGCCACTGATGAAGGTATCAGTGACGAAGCGATTCAGGAAGGCCTCGCAAATTTCCAAGGTGTCGGCCGCCGCTTTCAGGTGTACGGCAATTTTCCCATCGGCGACGGCGATGCCATGCTGGTGGATGATTACGGTCACCATCCCCGCGAAGTTGCCGCCATTATCAAAGCGGTTCGAGATGGTTGGCCGGAGCGTCGACTGGTGATGGTCTATCAACCGCACCGCTACACCCGCACGCGTGATTTGTACGAAGATTTTGTGGAAGTTCTGTCTACGGTTGATGCCTTGGTAATGCTCGAAGTTTACAGCGCGGGAGAGGAACCAATCCCCGGCGCGGACAGTCGCCATCTGTGTCGCAGCATCCGTGCGCGCGGTGTGATTGAGCCCATCTTTGTGGAAAGTGTTGAAGGTGTTCCAGCCATCATCAAAGAGCTGGTCAAGGCGGGCGATATCGTAATAACTCAAGGCGCTGGCAATGTAGGAGTGTTGTCTCCTGAATTGGCTCGGCGCAAGTTGCAGTAGAGGTTAAAGAAAATGCAGAGCATAGAGTTGCCGATTAATGCATCGCTGAAACAACAGCTCGGCCGGGTTGGCGTACTGTTTGGTGGTCAATCGGCAGAGCGTGAAATTTCCCTGCAAAGTGGAGCGGCGGTTATCAGCGCATTGAAGGAAGCCGGTGTGGATCCAATAGCGATCGACGTCGGCACCAACGCCATCAACGCGATTCAGGCTGCACAGCTTGATCGTGCATTTATCGCATTACACGGCCCTGGTGGAGAAGATGGACGGATTCAGGCGGTCCTGGAGTACCTGCAGATTCCCTATACCGGGAGTGACGTGCAGTCATCCGCAATTGCCATGGACAAATTGCGCAGCAAGCAGCTGTGGCGCGGCGTCGGTCTGCCCACACCGGATTTTGCCGTGTTACAGGCAGACACCGACTGGAAAGCCGTACTTGAAAGCCTGGGCGGCGAAGTCATGGTGAAACCGGCCCACGAAGGTTCCAGTATTGGTATGTCGCGTGTGCAATCTGCTGCGGAATTACAGGCTGCCTATGAAAACGCAGCGCAATACGACGGCAGCGTATTGGTTGAGCGGGTGATTACAGGCGGGGAATACACAGTAGCGATCCTGGATGGCAAAGCACTGGCCCCCATCAAGCTAGAAACTGATCACCGTTTTTATGATTTTGATGCGAAATATCTGGCGGACGATACGCGCTATCTGTGCCCTTGCGGCCTAGACGAAGCAAAAGAAAAGGCCTTGCGTGAGCTGGCTTTAAATGCATTTAACGCCCTTGGATGTCGTGGCTGGGGTCGAGTTGATGTCATGGCGGACGCGCAGCAGAATTTTTATCTGCTGGAAGTAAATACGGTACCCGGGATGACCAGTCACAGCCTGGTGCCTATGGCTGCCAAGGCAGAGGGTTTGACCTTCACTCAACTGGTTATGGCTGTATTGCTGGCCACTGTGTAATTCAGAATGAACGAAGGCAATGTCAGCGGCAGGCGACGCAGAGCAGCGGAGGGCGTGAACACCAAAACCAGGGTGCCCAGCTACGGAGTAACNCGTCTGGGTAACAACGAAGAAGACAGCGNTCACCGCTGGCTGAAACGTTTACTGGGATTGTCACTGTTGCTGGGAGCTTTGGCTGTTGCAGCGTATTTTGTTGCCGAGCCAGTGGCTGAGTTGATGGACCGCCCGCTGGCGAGTGTAAAAGTCGAAGGTGATTTTTATTACATCAGCAAGGAGCGGGCGATGGAATTAATCAGTGCAGAGATCAATGCGGATTTTCTGCAGCTGAATTTGATGAGTATGAAGGCTGCGCTGGAAAGTGAGCCATGGATTGAGCACGCGGCGCTGGTCCGCCGCTGGCCCGATGCGCTGGAGGTCAGGATTACCGAGCAGCAGCCCATCGCGCGCTGGGGAACCGAAGGCTTTTTGAATCAGCGTGGCGAGTTGATTCTGGTTGGCAATATTGACTCGCTGGAACATTTACCTTTGCTGCAAGGCAGTGCAGCAGATGCCGGCAAGATCATGCAGCAGTATCAGGACCTGTCGCAATTGCTTCGCTCGCGTGGATTAGAAGTGATAGCACTCAAATGTGACAGTAAGAAGTCCTGGCGCTTGATGCTGAAAGGCGATGTGGAAGTGGCCATCGGCCGGGATCAGGTAATGGAAAAGATGCGTCGCTTCATGACGATCTATGACCAGCACCTGAATGCGGTCTGGCAGGACGTTAAGGCAATTGATGTGCGTTATACCAATGGTGTTGCCGTGCAGTGGCAGCCGGATTCGGAAGCAAAGAACAGCTACATTAAATCGATGTGATCATTCAAAGCTTGGAATGATTTTAAAAGAGGTTATGCCAATGGCAAATGCTGGTGACAACAAAATGATTGTTGGCCTGGATATAGGAACATCCAAGGTGGTGGCTCTTGTAGGTGCCATTACGCCTGAGGGGCGCCTGGAGATCGTCGGTATCGGATCACATCGCTCCAATGGTTTGAAGAAAGGTGTGGTGGTCAACATAGAGTCCACGGTGTTATCTATTCAACGGGCCATCGAAGAAGCGGAACTGATGGCGGGCTGTCAGATTCATTCAGTTTATGCAGGCATTGCAGGCAGCCACATTCGCAGCCTGAACTCGCACGGCATAGTGGCGATCAAGGATCGTGAAGTATTTCCGCAGGATCTGGAGCGCGTGATCGATGCAGCCCAGGCAGTTGCCATCCCCGCCGATCAGAAAATTCTGCACATTCTGCCGCAGGAATTTCTGATTGATGATCAGGACGGGGTGAAGGAGCCACTGGGCATGTCCGGCGTTCGTCTGGAAGCCAAGGTGCATCTGGTTACCTGCGCCGTTAATGCAGCGCAGAATATAGAAAAATGTATCCGTCGCTGCGGCCTCGAAGTGGAAGATATTATCCTGGAACAATTGGCTTCCAGTTATGCCGTACTTACCGAGGATGAAAAAGAGCTGGGCGTGTGTGTAGTGGATATTGGCGGTGGCACAACGGATATTGCCATCTTTAAGGACGGAGCAATTCGTCATACCGGTGTGATTCCAATTGCGGGCGATCAGGTGACGAACGACATTGCGATGGCCTTGCGCACTCCAACGCCCAACGCTGAAGAAATAAAGATCAAATATGCCTGCGCACTGGCGAAGTTAACCAGTCCTGAAGAAACGATCAAAGTGCCCAGCGTGGGTGATCGCCAGCCACGTGATTTGTCTCGCCAGGCGCTGGCTGAAGTGGTTGAACCACGTTACGACGAACTGTTTACGCTCGTGCAGTCTGAACTGCGACGCAGCGGTTATGAAGATCTGATTGCTGCCGGGATTGTATTAACCGGAGGCACAGCAAAGATGGAAGGCGTTATAGAACTGGCAGAGGAGATCTTCCACATGCCTGTTCGCATCGGAGCACCACACGCCATTCGCGGTTTGACCGACATTGTGAATAACCCGATTTATTCCACCGGTGTCGGTTTGTTGATGTATGCAATGAAGCAACAACAGGAGGGCAGGGGAGCCGTACATCATTCGAGGGAGATGCAGGGTTCGATACTCGATCGGCTCAAGAAATTATTTCAGAGCAATTTTTAAAACGAAACAGTTTATTTTTAACAGACACGTTCAAGGGAAAAAAAGGGGTATTACTATGTTTGAATTAGTCGATAGCATTCAACAAAGTGCGGTCATCAAAGTTATTGGTGTCGGTGGCGGCGGCGGTAACGCTGTCAAACACATGATCGCCAGCAATGTAGAAGGTGTGGAATTCATTTGTGCCAACACAGATGCACAGGCATTGAAAGACATTGATGCGCGCACCGTATTGCAACTGGGCAACTCCATGACCAAAGGTCTGGGTGCCGGTGCCAACCCGGAAGTGGGCCGCCAGGCGGCGCTGGAAGATCGCGAGCGTATTGCTGAAGTCTTGCGCGGCGCTGATATGGTATTTATTGCCGCCGGTATGGGTGGTGGTACCGGTACGGGAGGTGCACCAGTTGTAGCCGAAGTTGCCCGCGATCTCGGTATTCTTACGGTGGCCGTGGTTACCAAGCCGTTTCCATTCGAAGGCCGCAAACGTATGGCTATCGCAGAAGCCGGTATCAGCGAGCTGCAGGAACGTGTGGATTCCTTGATTACTATCCCCAACGAAAAACTTCTGGCGGTACTGGGTAAATCCACCAGCCTGCTTGACGCATTCAAGGCTGCGAACAACGTGCTGCTCGGCGCGGTACAAGGTATTGCGGACCTGATCATTCGTCCCGGCATGATCAACGTCGACTTTGCTGACGTGCGCACCGTTATGTCCGAGATGGGTATGGCAATGATGGGTACCGGTCGTGCAACGGGCGAAAACCGTGCTCGCGAAGCTGCTGAAGCGGCCATCCGCAGCCCGCTGCTGGAAGACGTCAATCTGCAGGGTGCCCGCGGCATTCTGGTGAACATTACTGCCGGTATTGATCTTTCCCTCGGCGAATACTCCGAGGTGGGCAGCACCATTGAAGAATTCGCTTCGTCTGATGCGACTGTTGTGGTCGGTACCGTGATCGATCCGGAGATGAGCAACGAACTGCGTGTTACTGTCGTGGCTACTGGTCTGGGCGCTGCAGTATCAGCGGCGGCTAAAGAAACCAAGCCGGCTCCAACGAAGGTGGTAGTGGATAATACCCGCCGTTCCAATGGTCAAATTGATTACAGTGCTCTGGATCGTCCGGCCCACCTGCGTGCCAACAGTCACTCTTCTGCGGCTGTTGCGCCCTTGGCGGAAAAAGATCTGGAATATCTCGATATCCCGGCATTTTTACGTCGTCAGGCCGACTGATCAAGTCGAATAGTATGGTAGGTCGTCCAGCGGCAGCTGGAAAGACAGCTTGAAAATTGCCGGTCCCGACACAACAACTTGTCAAATGAACGTGTCCGAGTTGGCCGTGTGGGATGCGCATTGAGCGCAGCGCAAGAGCATTTTTCAGCGGACAGGGAGCCATGTCCGCTGAAAAATTGATTTTTTCTATGGAATGCTTAGCTGGCGACCTCCAGCATAAATTGTTAACATGGCCTGCTTTTTCCAACAGGATTACTTTTGGTTAGACTGCGGGAATCAATAAGGATATAGCGGGTATTTGCAGCACAGATACACGCCAAAGTCACCTTGGGTATACGCCAATCTAGCTAACAGGTAGGGCTTAAACAAAGCAATGATCAGACAACGAACACTTAAAAATGCCATCCGTGCGACAGGCGTTGGCTTACATACTGGCCAGAAGATCTATTTGACGCTGCTGCCNGCACCTGTAGATGCCGGCATTCTGTTTCGCCGCGTGGATCTCGATCCGGTGGTTGAAATCGAAGCTAAAGCTGAAAATGTGGGNGATACNACCTTGTCGACGACCCTGATGAACGGCGATGTTCGTGTNTCCACGGTTGAACACCTGCTTTCTGCGATGGCTGGTTTAGGCATTGATAATGCTATTGTTGAGGTGAGTGCGCCAGAAGTTCCAATTATGGACGGCAGTGCCGGTCCGTTTGTGTTCCTGATTCAATCTGCTGGTATTCAGGAGCAGCCCGCCCCCAAGAAATTTATCCGTATCAAGAAGCCCGTTACTGTGCAGGATGGCGATAAAGTTGCCAGTTTCCTCCCCTTTGAAGGCTTTAAAGTTTCTTTTTCTATCGATTTCGATCATCCGGTGTTTCAAGGCCGTACGCTCGAAACCTCGGTAGATTTCTCCAGCACGTCCTTTGTAAAAGAAGTCAGTCGCGCCCGGACGTTCGGATTCATGCACGAGATCGAATATCTGCGCTCAAAGGGCCTGGCCAAGGGCGGCAGCATTGATAACGCCATTGTAGTGGATGATTACCGGATCCTGAATGAAGATGGTCTGCGTTACGAAGATGAGTTTGTAAAACATAAGGTATTGGATGCTATCGGTGACCTCTATCTTCTGGGGAACAGCTTGATTGGCGAATTCAAGGCGCATAAGTCCGGCCATGGTCTAAACAACAAATCGCTGCGT
>Ga0065721_10050302_pt1 | contig 21361 bp, 19 predicted proteins | sample Mesricmetagenome_FD_59108 | JGI IMG/M metagenome (GOLD analysis project Ga0065721, IMG submission 59108) | Mesophilic microbial community from rice straw/compost enrichment Sample: eDNA_1 v2 (version 2) | ecosystem: Engineered > Solid waste > Grass > Composting > Bioreactor | place: USA: Davis... | reverse complement strand
CACATCATCGCCGCGCCCGCCACGATCATCGGCAGGCTCAGCCACTGACCCATCGAAAAGTTCAGCGCCAGCAGGCCGAGGAAGTTGTCCGGCTCGCGCGCGAATTCGGCGAGAAAGCGGAACACCCCGTAGCCCAGCAGGAAGGCGCCGGACACCGCGCCCGTCGGCCGCGGATGGCGGGCAAACAGCCACAGGATCACGAACAGCGCGACGCCCTCGCCGGCGAACTGGTACAGCTGCGACGGATGGCGCGCGATATTGTCGCCGGCCTGCGGGAAGACCATGCCCCACGGCAGATCGGTGGGACGGCCCCACAGCTCGCCATTGATGAAGTTGCCGAGCCGCCCGGCGGCGAGGCCGCAGGGAATCATCGGCGCGATGAAGTCGGTCACTTCCATCCAATGCCGGCCGCGCACCTTCGAGAACACCCACATCGCGATCACCACGCCGAGGAAGCCGCCGTGGAAGGCCATGCCGCCCTCCCACACCTTGAAGATATCCAGCGGGTGCGACAGATAGAAGGACGGCTTGTAGAACAGCACGTAGCCGAGGCGGCCGCCGAGGATCACGCCGAGCACGCCGTAGAACAGCAGGTCGTCGATATCGCGCGCGGTCCAGCCCTGCGCCGCCACCTGCGGCTGGCGCAGCCGGATGCGGCCGAACCACATAAACATGATGAAGCCGGCGAGGTACATCAGCCCGTACCAGCGGATCGCCAGCGGGCCCAGATGGATGGCGATGGGATCGAAGTTCGGATGGATCAGCATGCGGGTCTATCGCTTGGCGTTGTCGGATGGGGTTGGTGGGATGGACGGGATCGAATTCAGGATCGGGATCGGCATCGGGCTCAATGCTTCGGCTTCGGCCGCGGATTCGGCCCGGGCACGGTGGCGCGGCGCTTCGATGTGCCGCTGCCCGGGCGGGCCGCCGGCGCCAGCGCCGATGCAATCTCGATGAACGAGCGCAGCACCGGACTCGGTCCGGCCGCGCCATTGTCGCGCCACGCCAGGCCCGTCTCGATCTCCGGCACCGCGCCGCGCAACGTCAGATAGGACACGCCGGTGCGCCGCAGGTTGCATAGCGAGGCCGGCACCAGCGCGACGCCGATGCCGGCCGACACCAGGCTGACGATGGTCTGCATCTGGATCGCTTCCTGCGCGATCACCGGGGCGAAGCCGTCGCGCGCATAGTAACCGGTAATGATGTCATGAAATGCCGGCGCGCTTCGGCGGGGAAACAGGATCAGCGGTTCGTGCGCGAAATCGGCCAGCGCGACGGCATCCGGCTGCTTCGCGCCGCCGCGCCGGCCCGGCGCGCGCCAGTCCTGCGGGACCGCCAGCACCAGCGGCTCGCGCACCAGCGGCAGGTACGACATGCCATGGGGCAAGGCGGGCATCTGCGGGCGGATCACCAGCCCCGCGTCGATCTGCCCGTCGGCCAGCGCATCGAGCTGGATATCGCTGGTGGCCTCGCGCAGCTGCAGCTGGACCTCGGGATGCCGCGCGCGAAAGCGCCGCAGCAGGTCGGGCAGGATGCCGTAGTCCGCCGTGCTGACGAAGGCCAGCGACAGCGTGCCGACCTCGCCGCGGGCCAGCCGCTGCGCCAGCGCGGGCAGGTTGGCGGCGTCGGCCAGCACCCGGCGCACTTCGGGCAGCCACTGCTGTCCGGCCGGGGTCAGCGCCACCGAGCGGCGCGTCCGCACGAACAACGGCACGCCGATCTCGTCCTCCAGCGCCTGGATCTGCTGCGACAGCGGCGGCTGCGTCATGGCCAGGCGCGCGGCGGCGCGGCCGAAGTGCAGTTCCTCGGCGACGGTGACGAAATAGCGCAATTGGCGCAGATCCACGCGGACTCCCGGTGCGGCGAGGCCGGCGACCGCCATCGATTCCCGGCGATCGCCCGCTTCCGTGACATGTTCTGTAATAGGAAAAACGACTCAATACAGCACGAATAATATATTTGACACTGCAAAACGCAAACGGCATGCTGTCGGCCACAACTACAGCGGCGCCCGCCCGGGCGCCACGCCAGTCCCCGGAGAGATACGCATGGCATACAACAAACGCTCGCAGAACATCACGCAAGGCGTGGCGCGCTCGCCCAACCGCTCGATGTACTACGCGCTGGGCTACCAGAAGGAAGACTTCGACAAGCCGATGGTCGGCATCGCCAACGGCCACTCGACCATCACGCCGTGCAACGCCGGCCTGCAGCGCCTGGCCGATGCCGCCGTCGATGCGATCAAGGCCTCCGGCGCCAATCCGCAGATCTTCGGCACGCCGACCATCTCGGACGGCATGTCGATGGGCACCGAGGGCATGAAGTACTCGCTGATCTCGCGCGAGGTGATCGCCGACTGCATCGAGACCGCCGCGCAGGGCCAATGGATGGACGGCGTGGTCGTCATCGGTGGCTGCGACAAGAACATGCCGGGCGGCATGATCGCGCTGGCGCGCACCAATGTGCCGGGCATCTATGTCTATGGCGGCACCATCAAGCCGGGCAACTGGAAGGGCAAGGACCTGACCATCGTGTCCTCGTTCGAGGCCGTGGGCGAGTTCACCGCCGGCCGGATGAGCCAGGAGGACTTCGAGGGCGTGGAGAAGAACGCCTGCCCGTCGACCGGCTCCTGCGGCGGCATGTACACCGCCAACACGATGAGCTCGTCGTTCGAGGCGCTGGGCATGTCGCTGCTGTATTCGTCGACGATGGCCAACCCCGACCAGGAGAAGGTCGACAGCGCCGCCGAATCGGCGCGCGTGCTGGTCGAGGCGATCAAGAAGGACATCAAGCCGCGCGACATCATCACGCGCAAGTCGATCGAGAACGCCGTCAGCCTGATCATGGCGACCGGCGGCTCGACCAATGCGGTGCTGCACTACCTGGCGATCGCGCATGCGGCCGAGGTCGAATGGACCATCGACGATTTCGAGCGCATCCGCCGCAAGGTGCCGGTGATCTGCAACCTGAAGCCGTCGGGCCAGTACGTCGCCACCGACCTGCATCGCGCCGGCGGCATTCCGCAGGTGATGAAGATCCTGCTGAACGCCGGCCTGCTGCACGGCGACTGCCTGACCATCACCGGCCGCACGCTGGCCGAGGAACTGGAGCACGTGGCCGACCAGCCGCGCGCCGACCAGGACGTGATCCTGCCGATCGACAAGGCGCTGTACAAGGAAGGCCATCTGGCCATCCTGAAGGGCAACCTGGCCGAGGAAGGCGCGGTGGCCAAGATCACCGGGCTGAAGAACCCGGTCATCACCGGCCCGGCGCGCGTGTTCGACGACGAGCAGAGCGCGATGGACGCGATCCTGGCCGACAAGATCCAGGCCGGCGACGTGCTGGTGCTGCGCTATCTCGGACCGAAGGGCGGCCCGGGCATGCCGGAAATGCTGGCGCCGACCTCGGCGATCATCGGCAAGGGCCTGGGCGAGTCCGTGGGCTTCATCACCGACGGCCGCTTCTCGGGCGGTACCTGGGGCATGGTGGTCGGCCACGTCGCGCCGGAAGCCTTTGTCGGCGGCACCATCGCCCTGGTGCAGGAAGGCGATTCGATCACGATCGACGCGCACAAGCTGCTGCTGCAGCTGAACGTCAGCGACGAGGAACTGGCGCGCCGCCGTGCCGCCTGGAAGCAGCCGGCGCCCCGCTATACGCGCGGCGTGCTGGCCAAGTTCTCGAAGCTGGCGTCGACGGCCAGCAAGGGCGCGGTCACGGACTGAGCGACATCGTCCAGTAGGTCGGCGCCTGCGGGCGCCATGCCAAAGCCTGCGAGCGATCGCAGGCTTTTTTGTTTGCGGGATCGCCGCGCGCGGATCAGCGCGTCGGTTCACCCCCCCTCAGCCCGCCGCCACGGTCCGCTCGATCAGCCGGACCATCGCGGCGCGGATCGCGGCCGGGTCGTCGCCGGCATCGATGGCGAGCGCGGCCCGGTCGAATGCCGCCGACAGCAGCGTCGCGAGCGCATCGACCGTCAGCGGCGGCGGCAAGCGCGGGCCGAGGGCCGCCGCCAGCCCCTCCCGCAGCGTGCGGCCGGCGTGGGCCTGGTCCAGCGCCAGGCTTTCGCCGGCTCCCAGCACCGCCGGACCGTCCACCAGCAGCAGCCGCGTGCGTCCGGCCACCGTCATCGCATCGAGATAGGCCTCGCTGCCGGCGATCAGCGCCTTGCGCGGCGAGCGCGTGGCGGGCGCCGCGCGCTCGATCTCGTCGGCCACCGCCTTCGCCTCCTCCTCCAGCACCGCGCGGAACAGCGCGCGCTTGTCATCGAAGTGGTGATAGAGCGCGCCGCGCGTGATGCCGGCGGCCGCGACGATTTCCGGGGTCGAGGTATCGGCATACCCCTTGTCGACGAACAGGGCGCGCGCGGCCGCCAGCAAGGCCCCGCGCGTGGCCTCTGTGCGTTCACGGTTGGTCCGTGGCATTTTTCTTTGCATACATACAGCCTGTATGTTATAACGACGAAAAAGATACAGACTGCATGTTAATGTCAACCGGCCATTTCCCCAAGCGGCCGCCCCGAACGGAGTCCGTCATGAAGATCACCAGCTTCTACCCCGTCATCCAGACCGCCGATGTGGCAGCCACGGCGGCCTTCTATCAGCGGCATTTCGGCTTCAAGGCGCTGTTCTCGAGCGACTGGTACTGGCATCTGCAGTCGGCGGACGATGCCGGCGTCAACCTCGCCGTGCTCGACTACCGGCACGAGACGATCCCCGTGGGCAGCCGCGCGCCGGTTGCGGGCACCATCCTGAACTTCGAGGTCGAGGACGTCGACACGCTGTACGTGCGGCTGCAGCAGGCCGGCCTGCCGATCCGACTGGCGCTGCGCGACGAGCCCTTCGGCCAGCGGCACTTCATCACCGCCGATCCCAACGGCGTACTGATCGACATCATCAAGCCGATTCCGCCCTCGCCCGAGTTCGCCGCGCAATACGACCCGCAGGCCATGCCGGACTGAGCTGTCCTCCGGGCGGTATCATGGCCCGGTGATCGGCGGCCCCGGACAACGCGTGGGCACCGGCGGCCCCGGATACCGCAAGGAGGGACCATGAAGACAGTGATGTTGATTGGCGCGCCTACCGATGTCGGCGCCAGCACGCGCGGCGCATCGATGGGACCGGAGGCGATGCGCGTCGCCGATATCGCCGGTGCCCTGCTGCGCAATGGGCTCGACGTCGTCGATGGCGGCAATCTGTCCGGCCCGGCCAATCCGTGGCATCAGCCGATCGACGGCATGCGGCACCTCGACGAAGTGGTGGCGTGGAACCGCGGCGTGTTCGATGCCTGCTACGGCTGCCTGCAGGACGGACGCTTTCCGCTGCTGCTGGGCGGCGACCATTGCCTGGCGATCGGGTCGATCAGTGCGGCCGCGCGCCATTGCCGCGACACCGGCAAGAAGCTGCTGGTGCTTTGGCTGGACGCGCACGCCGACGCCAATACCGGCTCCACCAGTCCGACCGGCAATATCCACGGCATGCCGGTGGCGTGCCTGTGCGGCGATGGCCCCGCGCCTTTGATCTCGCTGAGCGGCACGGTGCCGGCGGTCAAGCCCGAGCATATCCGGCAGGTCGGCATTCGCAGCGTCGACGCCGAAGAGAAACGGCGGCTGCGAGACCTGAACCTCGCGGTCTTCGACATGCGCTACATCGACGAGAACGGCATGCGCCATACCATGCAGAACGCGCTCGCCGGCATCGACGACAACACCCATCTACACGTCAGCTTCGACGTGGACTTCCTCGACTGCAGCATCGCACCGGGCGTCGGCACAACCGTGATGGGCGGCCCGACCTATCGCGAAACGCAGCTTTGCATGGAGATGATCGCGGACACCGGCCGGCTCGGATCGCTCGACGTGCTCGAACTCAATCCGGCTTGCGACGTGCGCAACCGGACCGCCAGGCTGATGGTGGATTTTCTCGAGAGCCTGTTCGGGAAATCGACGCTGATACGCCAGTGAAGCGTCGGGGAGTTGGGGTCGCGTTCGCGAGACGTGCGCCGCGACCCAGGCGCCGGCGGGACGGCCGCCGGCTAGCAGAGGAACACGTCATCCAGGCGTTGCGCGTATAGCACGCGACACGCCCAGTCCTCGATCTGCTGCACCGACGCGGAAAGCACCTTGGCGGCGATGTCCTCGGGCAAGGGACCGAAGCGATGGTCGAGCAGTTTGATCAATAGCTCTGCCCTTACTTCGGCCTCGAGCTTGGCCTTGACCTTCCGCGTGATGTCGCGCTCCAACCGGCGCGCCCACTTTCCATAGCCTTGCGACAGTTCCATATCCAGCTCCATCAGGTTGTGCACTTCGTTGAGATCCAGCGCGGCGGCGCTGAAGTTGGCGGCTCGCGCCACGACCCATGCGGCCAGCGCGGTGTCGAGCGCGGCATTGCCTTGCGCCAGTTCCCTGGCAAGCCGCAACGGCGCAAACACGGCATCCACCGTCGTCGCCTGTTCGAGTCGCATCAGCACGGCGACAAGATTGCGCTGTGTTGCCAGTTCCGATTGGGTATAGGCGCTACGGTCGATCAGGCAGTACTGCAGACTGGGCTGATGGTCCGCGACGCGGCCCGGTACGACCGGAATCATTGCGCCAATGTCCGTCGGCGCACGCCATCGCTCGGTGCCGTTGTAAAGCACGATCGGGAATACCAGCGGATAGCGGTGCCGGCCTCGGCCGCGGCAGCGTCGGCTGACATCGCGATAGAACATGCCGACGTAGGCCAGCATGCGCGCGGCCATATGCGGGTCGTGGCTGCTTTGAAACTCGATCAGCAGGTGGACCGGCTGCTGCTGTCCCGGCACGCGCACCCGCCAGACCACATCGTTCAGGCCCACACGCAGCCCGTCCGATACATGGTGCGTCGGCACCATCTCCATGGAATCGAAGTCTGCCGTCTGCAGCCACGGATCCGAGATGAAGTCGCGGATCAGGTCGCGGACGACCTCGCGAAACGCGAACACCAGCTTGTATGAGGCGTCCTGATGACGGCCGGGCGTTCGCAGCCCGTCCCCATTCGCCTCGTCGACGGGCTCGCGTACGTCGAGGCAGGTCGGCCCCGGCAGGCGGCACGGCAAGTGGAAGTCGTGACCGTCATGCCCGGGCGGGATGCGGGAATGGCCGGTGGGATAGCGCAGAGGACCGTACAGCGGATAGCGGCCGGCATGATCGGCAACATGGCGATCGACCGGGTTTCGGCCTGAATGGCGCGGCGGACGCGGCCGCGGCTGGCGAGCAGAGTAGTCGAGCATAGGGCAAGGACACCTGAAGGAAGGACAACGGAACACGGCGGAAGCCGATGCCGTAAGTTGCCAGCCTATGGGCTACGGTGCTTGCCTGAAATGCTGCGAAGTTAACTGGCGGAGACCACTATAGGAAGCGCTCGAAGGGAAGCGCTCGAAGGCGAGCGTTCGAAGGGAGCGCTCGAAGCGAAGCGTTCGAACGGAGCGCTCGAAGCGAAGCGTTCGGAGCGAGCGTTGGAGGGACCGCGCTACGCTGCCCCGAGGGAAGCCGACGCTAGGCGCCGGCGGCCTCGCCCTGATTGCGTTGCCCGATATCGTGGTGCATCAGCGGATAGCCCCGCTCGCGATATTGGCGATAGCGTTCGCGCCCGGCGGCGCGATCGTCGGCGTCGCCGCCGACCACTTCGATCATGCGTTCGAAGCTGGCGAACTGCAGCGGGATCCTCGTATCCAGATTGATCAGCAGTTCGTGGTGCGGCACCGCGTCGAGCGCGGCGGCCAGCACGATCGGCGTTTCCGCCGCGTGCGGGCTGTCGAGCCCGCAGTGCGGCAGGAAATCCAGCGCCGAGAAGGTCCACAGCTGCGCATCGAGCCGCGCCAGCATCGCCGGCTCGGCATGCACCACGATCTTTTGCCCGGCCCCGTAGGCCTTGCGGATCAGCCGGCAGACATAGCCGAGCTTGTCCGGCACGTTGCTGTGGAAGTCGATGCGCGTCATGGGAGTTGGGAGATCAGCCTGCGCGGTCCATCAGGAATTGCGTCAGCAGCGGCACCGGGCGGCCCGTGGCGCCCTTGGCCGCGCCGCTCTTCCACGCGGTGCCGGCGATGTCCAGGTGGGCCCAGTCGTACTTGTCGGCAAAGCGCGCCAGGAAGCAGGCCGCCGTGACGCTGCCGGCCGGACGGCCGCCGATGTTCGCCATGTCGGCGAAGTTGGACTTGAGCTGCTCCTGGTACTCGTCGTCCAGCGGCATGCGCCACGCGCCGTCCATCGCCTTGCGGCCGGCCTGCACCAGCTGGTCGGCCAGCGCGTCGCTGCGCGCGTACAGGCCGCTGTTGACGTGGCCGAGCGCGATGATGCAGGCCCCGGTCAGCGTGGCGACGTCGATCACCGCGGCCGGCTTGAAGCGCTCGACATAGGTCAGCGCGTCGCACAGGATCAGGCGGCCCTCGGCATCGGTGTTCAGGATCTCGATGGTCTGGCCCGACATGCTGGTCACCACGTCGCCCGGCTTGGTGGCGGTGCCGCTCGGCATGTTCTCGCAGGTCGGAACCACGGCGATGACATTGAGCTTCAGCCCCATCTCGGCCACCGCCTGCAGCGTGCCGAGCACCGAGGCGGCGCCGCACATGTCGTACTTCATTTCGTCCATGCCCTCGCCCGGCTTCAGCGAGATGCCGCCGGTATCGAAGGTGATGCCCTTGCCCACCAGCACCACCGGCGCCTGGCGCGCGCCGCCGCCGTCGTAGCGCAGCACGATGAACTGCGGCGGCTCGGCGGTGCCCTTGGTGACCGCAAGGAAGGCGCCCATCTTCAGCGCCTCGATCTGCTTGCGGCCCAGCACCTCGACCTTCAGCTTGAAGCGGCGCGCGATCGAGCGCGCGGTGTCGGCCAGATAGGTCGGCGTGCAGATATTGGAAGGCAGGTTGCCCAGGTCCTTGGTCAGCTCCATGCCGTTGGCGATCGCCACGCCGCGCACCACGGCCTGGTTCGCGGCCTTGGCCTCGGCCGCATCGACCGCCAGCACTACCTTGCGCAGGCCCAGGGCCTTGTCGTTGTTCTTGGCGCCGTTGCGCTTGAGTTCGGGATGGCGCTCCAGCAGCCGGTAGCCCGCCTCGCGGATCAGCGTGACGGTGGTGATCACGCGCCAGGCGATGTCGCGGGTCGCGCCCTCCGCGCCCTGCCCGGCGGCGCGCGGCGCCGGCTGCGCGAGGCACCACAGGACATTGGCGGCACGCGTGCCGCTCAACGCACGCAACGCGGTACGCACCGCATCGGCGAATGCCTTGTCGCCGAACTCCGCCTCCTTGCCCAGGCCCACCAGCAGCACGCGGGCGGCGCCGATGCCGGCGACCTCGTGCAGCATCAGCTGCGAATTGCGCTTGCCTTCGAAGTCGCCGAGCTTGATCAATCTAGCCACCAGGCCCCGGGTCGCGGCGTCCAGCGCCTTGGCGACGCCGTCCAGGCTCTGGCCCTCGAACACACCGACCACCAGGCAGTCGGTCTTGGTCGCCAGGAAACCATTCTGGCCCGCTTTGCTCAAATCCAGGGCTTTTGTGCTAAATTCCATCGCGCTTCCTTCCAGGGGCTCGTGTAGAACGAAAGCCTCCATTATCCGCGATTTTGCTTCGCGAACTTTTGGCAGTCACTTCCGCAGCGACTGGCCGCCGCTGGCCTGCAGCGCTGACGCCGTACCCTCCGTCAGCCGCCGGCGTGCGCCGCCGCCGCGCTGGCCGGCAGCCCGGAACCGACATCGCATGATTTTTCAACAAGCCTTGCGACGCGAGCTCGCCTACACCGCCGGCGCGGTGTTCCTGGTCATGCTGACCTTCATGCTGACCTCGCTCGTGATCCGTATTCTCGGCATGGCCGCCACCGGCCGTGCCAGCCCCAACGACGTGCTGATGCTGATCGGCCTGGCCGCGCTCGGCTACCTGGCGATCCTGCTGTGCGCGACGTTGTTCATCTCCACGCTGATCGTGCTGACGCGCTGGTACAAGGACTCCGAGATGGTGGTCTGGTTCTCGGCCGGCCTGTCCCTGCGCGACTTCATCAAGCCCGTGCTGCAGTTCGCGGCGCCCTTCGTGATATTGGCGCTGTTCCTGGGCGCCTTCGCCTGGCCCTGGGCCAACCAGCAGAGCGCGCTGTTCCGCGACCGCTTCCAGCAACGCGGCGTGCTGTCGATGATCGCCGCCGGCCGCTTCATCGAGCCGGCCAACGGCAACTACGTGCTGTTCATCGAGAGCATCGACGGCGGTATGCGCCATGCGCGCAATGTGTTCGTCGCCAATGCCGAGGCCGGCAAGGTCGGCGTGGCGCTGGCCCATCAGGGCCAGTTCGAGACCATGCCCAACGGCGACCGGCTGGTGGTGATGGAGGACGGCCGCCGCTACGCCGGCACCCCGGGCAAGCTGGATTACCGCATCGTCGAGTTCGACCGTTATGCGGTCAAGGTCGACAGCAAGCCGCCCGAGAGCGACGCCAACCTTCCGGTCAAGAGCCGCGACACCATCGAGCTGCTGCGCAATCCGACCAATGAAAACCTGGGCGAGCTGATCTGGCGGCTGTCGCTGCCGATCCTGGCCTTCAACTTCGTGCTGATCGCGATCCCGCTGGCCTATGTCAACCCGCGCCTGGGCCGCTATACGCCGCTGGTGTTCGCCGTGCTGATCTACCTGACCTACAGCAACCTGATCAACCTGTCGCAGGCCTGGGTCCGCTCCGGCTCGCTGCCCTTCGGGCTCGCCTGGTGGCCGTTCCACCTGCTCGCCTTCCTCGGCGCGGTGATGCTGTTCCGCTACCGCCAGCGTTACAGCCTCGGTGGCTGGCGCGCGGTGTTCGGGCTGCGCCGCCGCACCCCGCAGGGAGACCCGGCATGAGGTTGCTGCACGTCTACGAGCGCTACTTCGGCCGGCTGATCTACGGCGTCTTCGCGTTCATCCTGTTCGCGGTGCTGGCGCTGTTCGTGTTCTTCGACATGCTCAACGAGCTGGAGAACGTGACGGCCGGCTACACCTCGCTGGTCGCCTTCTTCCACGTCGTGCTGCAGGCGCCGACCCGGATCTACGAGGTGCTGCCGATCGCGGCGCTGATCAGCGCGATCTATGTGTTCTCCCAGCTGGCGAGCCAGTCCGAATACACGATCTTCCGCGTGGCCGGCCTCAATACGCGGCAGGCGCTGTTCTCGCTGTTCAAGCTGGCGATTCCGCTGGCGATCGCGACGTTCCTGTTCGGCGAGTTCATCGGACCGAAGACCGAGCAGTACGCGCAGAAGGTCAAGCTCGATTCGCTGGGCGCGACGGTGTCGTCGGGCTTCCGCTCGGGCGTCTGGGTCAAGGACCGCGGCAAGGATCCGGCCACCGGCGGCGAGCTGACCCGCTTCGTCAACGTGGCCGGCCTGAAGCCGGACCAGACCATCAATGGCGTGACGATCTACGAATTCGACGGCGACTATCGCCTCAGCGTGATCCGCGTCGCCGAGGAAGGGCGCTACCGCGGCGACCAGTCATGGCAGCTGTCGAAGGTCACGGAAACCCGCTTCGCCGAAGCGCCGCCGCCGGCCGGCGCGCAGCGCGACGGGCTGGCGCCGGCGTTCCGGGCCGAGCGCAAGAGCTTTCCCGACATGACGATGCACTCGGAGCTGACGCCGCAGATCCTGTCGGTGCTGCTGGTGACGCCGGAGCGCATGTCGACGCTGGACCTGTTCCGCTACATCCGCCATCTGCGCGACAACAAGCAGGACACCCAGCGCTACGAGATCGCGTTCTGGAAGAAGGTGGTCTATCCGCTGACGCTGTTCGTGATGATGGCGCTGGCGCTGCCGTTCGCCTATCTGCACGCACGCGCCGGCGCGGTCGGCATCAAGGTGTTCGGCGGCATCATGCTGGGGCTGTCCTTCCACCTGTCCAACACGCTGTTCTCGCACGTGGGCCTGCTGCACACCTGGCCGCCGATCGTTTCCGCGCTGCTGCCCGGCACGCTGTACCTGCTGGTCGCGCTGACCGCGCTGCGCTGGGTCGACCGGCATTGAGCGATGGCCTCGCGCGCCGACCTGCCCAGCGACAAGCCGGCCCGCCAGGCGCTGGTGCTGTTCGCCCACGGCGCGCGCGATGCGCGCTGGCGCGAGCCGTTCGACCGGCTGCATGCGCGACTGACCGCGATGCTGCCCGATTGCGCGGTCCGGCTGGCCTTTCTTGAACTGATGACGCCGGACCTGCCCGACACGCTGACGCAACTGGCCGCGCAGCAGATCGACGACATCCTGGTGGTGCCGGTGTTTTTCGGCCAGGGCGGCCATCTGCACCGCGACCTGCCGGCGCTGCTCGACGATTGCCGCGCGCGGCTGCCCGGCATCCGGATCCGCAGCGCCGCGGCGGTCGGCGAGGCCGACAGCGTGCTCGACGCGATCGCCGCCTATTGCGCGGCTGCGCTTGCCGGCGCGACGGGCGATGGTTCTGCCAACGATACCGCCCGCGATTCCGCCAACGCCTCCGCCGGCGATTGCGCCGACGGTCCCGCCGACGCGTCCACCACCCCCCCCGCCGGCAAGAACTGACGCCGCGGCATCATCGCGTCGCCACGATGAACAGCCGCGGAAACGGCAGCAGCACCACCCCATCGACCTGCGCCGGATAGGCTTCGGCGATCGCCGCCGTGTAGCGCGCGAGAAACGCCTCCCGCTGCCCGGCGTCCAGCGGCTCCAGGAAAGGCCGCAGACCTGTTCCCTTCAGCCATTCGACCACGGCCGGCGCGCCCGCCAGCGTGTGGTGATACGTCGTGCGCCAGATATCGACGCGGGCACAGTGCGGCCGCAGCAGGTCGTAGTACCAGCCCGCCGGCGGCAGCGTGGTGCGCGCGGCCGCGGCCTGCGACAGCGCCTGCGCCCACGGACCGTCCCCCGCGACCTCGCGCATCAGCCGATGGGTCGGCTGATCGAGGTTGTCGGGCATCTGCACGGCCAGGCTGCCGCCCGGCGCAAGGCGCTGGGCCAGCGACGGGAACAGCCCGGCATGGTCGGGCACCCATTGCAGCGCGGCGTTGGCGAGCACCAGATCGTACGGCCCCGGATCGCGCCAGGCGCTGATATCGCCGAGCTCGAACTGGAACTGCGGCAGCCGCTTGCGGGCGGCCTCGATCATGTCCTGCGAACTGTCGAGGCCGACGATCCGCGCGTCGGGATAGCGCGCGGCCAGCACCTCGGTCGAATTGCCGGGGCCGCAACCGAGGTCGATCGCGCTGCGGACCGTTTGCGTCGGCACGGCGGCGATCAGCTCGCGCGCCGGGCGCGTTCTCTCGTCTTCGAATTGCAGGTATTGGCTGGAGGACCATGTCATGGCGGCGGGCTCCGTGTGGCTTGGCGGTCGAGAATGCCGCAACGATACACCTGGCGCCTCGCGTTCGCATGCGGCGCCAGCGGGGACGGCGGCCTTGCCGGAGCCCCAATGGCCCAAAGCCCCAAAGCACCAGGGGCCTCCAGGCCCCCCGCCAGCCCGCCCTGCCCGCTGCTGGCATAATCGCCAGCAAAAAACCAGGGAACACCATGACCACAACCCGCGCCGCGCCCCGTACCGGACGCGTTTACCGCTACTACGATCTGGTGATGGTGGCCTTCGTCACCGTGCTGTTGTGCTCGAACCTGATCGGCGCGGCCAAGGCGGCGCAGGTCACGCTGCCCTGGATCGGCCCGGTGACCTTCGGCGCCGGCGTGCTGTTCTTCCCGGTCTCGTACATCTTCGGCGACGTGCTGACCGAGGTCTACGGCTATGGCCGCGACCGGCGCGTGGTGTGGGCCGGCTTCGCGGCGCTGGCCTTCGCGACCTTCATGAGCCTGGTGGTGCTGTCGATGCCGGTGGCGCCGTTCATGGCCGACTATCAGAAGAGCCTGGAGGACGTGTTCGGCAATACCTGGCGCATCGCGCTGGGCTCGCTGATCGCCTTCTGCTGCGGCAGCTTCACCAACAGCTACGTGCTGGCCAAGATGAAGCTGTGGACGCGCGGCCGCTGGCTGTGGACGCGCACGATCGGCTCGACGCTGGCCGGCGAGCTGGTCGACTCGTCGCTGTTCTACGTGATCGCGTTCTACGGCATCTGGCCGCTGGAGAAGGTGGTGCAGGTGGCGGTCGCGCAGTACGTGCTGAAGACCGGCTGGGAGGTCGTGATGACGCCGGTCACCTATCGCGTGGTGGCCTTCCTGAAGCGTGCCGAGGACGAGGACTGGTACGACCTCGATACCGACTTCACGCCGTTCCGGTTGCGGGTATAGCGTGGGAGATTGCGCTCGGCAATAACGCCGCGGCACAGCGCTGGAAGTTGCGCTCCGGAATAGCGCCGCGGAATAACGCCGGGGAATAGCGCCGGAGGATAGCGCCGACCGGAATCGGCGCTGCCGTAAGTCACGGCACGCGCCGATCGACCTCGTCCAGCGTCAGCGTGGCCAGGTGGCTGACGTCGGCCCACTGCGCCACGGTCAGCCGGTGGCTGTCGCTGCGCAGGCGATTGACGCTGGCATTGAGCAGCTCGTGCTCGCGCGGCGCTTCCAGCGTCATGCCGGTGGCCTCGCGATACAGGCAGTCGAGCACGCCGCCATGCGCGACCAGCGCGATGCGCTCGCCCGGATGACGGCGCACCAGCGTCAGCACGACCTCGACGGCGCGCTCGTGGAAATCGCGCAGCGACTCGCCCTGCGGCGGCGCGTAGTCCGGCACGCGCGCCTGCCAGCGGGCGAAGTCCTCCGGCCGCTGCTGCGCGACCTCGGCATAGGTCATGCCCTCGAGCGTGCCGTAGCAGCGCTCGCGCAGGCGCGGCTCCGACTGTACCGGCACGCCCAGCGCTTCGGACAGCGGCGCCGCGGTCTGCATCGCGCGCGACAGGTCGCTCGAATAGATCGCGTCGACCGGTTCGCCCGCCAGCGAACTGGCCAGCGCGCGTGCCTGCGCGTGGCCGGTATCGTTCAGCGGGATATCGAGCTGCCCCTGCAGCCGCCGTTCGCGGTTCCAGGCCGTTTCGCCGTGTCGGATCACGATCAGATGGGTGATGGCCAGCAGCGACTGCGGCCCGGGCGTGAACGTCATGCCGTTTCCTTCGCGCGCGCCGGGTGCGCGCTTTTTCTTGGTGTTGGGGCTGCGGCGGCGTCAGCCGGCCGACTGCTTCGCCGCCAGTTTGGGGTTCAGGGTATAGGTGCCGGTCAGGCTGGCCTGGTCGAGCACGTGGCCTTCGATCGCCTCGCGCACCTGCGCGCCGGTGAAGCGGCCCTCGAGCGGCAGGCGGTCCAGATCCAGCGCATAGATCGTGAACACGTAGTGGTGCACGATCGCGTCGTTCCACGGCGGGCACGGGCCGTCGTAGCCGTAGTAGTCGCCCGCCATGTCCTTGTCGCCGGCGAACCAGCTGGTGTAGTCGTTGACGCCGTGGCGCAGGCCGCCCGCGGCCGCGGTGCCGCCGGTCGCCTCCGGACCGGGCTTGCCGCGCGCGATCACGCCGTCGCTGTGCGAGCCGGCCGAGATCGTCGTCAGGCCCGGCGGGATGTCGACCAGCACCCAGTGGAAGAAGTCCACGCGCGGCAGGCTGGCCGGGACTTCGCGGCCTTCCTGGTTGACGTCGTCGCCGCGGCTGGGCACGTCGCGATCGTGGCAGATCAGCACGAACGAGCGCGTGCCCGAGGGCGCGCCTTCCCAGTGCAGGTCCGGATTGCGGTTGCCGGACAGCGTGATGTGGTTGGCGGCATCCGGCACGGCAAAGGCGAACTCGCCGGGAATCGGCGCCATGTCGGAAAAGGCGTTGCTCCAGAGTCTCATGCTTGTCTCCTTGCGCTCAAGGGTTGGCCGCGCGGGGCGGCGTGGATGACGGGGAGGGCGGCGACGGTGGCGGCACCCGCAGCCAGAACGTGACCGGGCCGTCGTTGACCAGGCTGACCTGCATCATCGCGCCGAACTCCCCGGTCTGCACCTCGGGATGCGCCGCGCGCGCGCGGGCGACGAAATGCTCGTACAGGCGGCGGCCGTCCTCGGGCGAGGCCGCCGGCGTGAAGCTGGGCCGCGTGCCGCTGTTGGTATCGGCGGCCAGCGTGAACTGCGACACCACCAGCAGGCCGCCTGGCGTGCCCTTGCCGTCGATGTCGCGCACCGGCAGGTTCATCTTGCCGGCGGCGTCCGAGAACACCCGATAGCCGAGCAGCTTGGCCAGCAGGCGCTCGGCCTCGCTCTCGGTGTCGCCGCGTTCGGCGCAGACCAGCGCCAGCAGGCCGGCACCGATCTCGCCGGTGACCCGGCCATCGACCGTCACGCTGGCTCGCGCCACGCGCTGGATCAACGCAATCATCGGGGCCGCCTCAGGACAGCGTCACGCGCGCGAAACGGCGCTTGCCGACCTGGACCACATAGGTGCCGGCCTCGACCTTCAGCGCCTTGTCGCTGATCTGGGTGCCATCGATGCGCACGCCGCCCTGCTCGATATTGCGGTTGGCCTCGGACGACGACGGCACCAGGTTGGCCTGCTTGAGCAGCTGCGCGATGCCCAGCGGCGCGCCGGACAGGCTGACTTCGGGGATGTCGTCGGGCACGCCGCCGCGGGCGCGGTGGTTGAAGTCCTCCAGCGCCTTGCCGGCATCGGCCGCGCTGTGGAAGCGCGTGACGATCTCCTGCGCCAGCATCACCTTGCAGTCGCGCGGGTTGCGGCCGAGCGCCACTTCCTGCTTCATCAGGTCGATCTCGGACATCGGGCGGAACGACAGCAATTCGTAGTAGCGCCACATCAGGTCGTCCGAGATACTCATCAGCTTGCCGAACATCTCGCTGGGCGGCTCGGTCACGCCGACGTAGTTGCCCTTGGACTTGGACATCTTCTCGACGCCGTCCAGGCCGACCAGCAGCGGCATGGTCAGGATGCACTGCGGCTCCTGGCCGTATTCCTTCTGCAGCTCGCGGCCGACCAGCAGATTGAACTTCTGGTCGGTACCGCCGAGCTCCAGATCGGACTTCAATGCAACTGAGTCGTAGCCCTGCATCAGCGGGTAAAGGAACTCATGGACCGAAATCGGAATCCCAGACCGGTAGCGCTTGGTGAAGTCGTCGCGCTCCATCATGCGGGCGACGGTGTACTTCGCGGCGAGCTGGATCATGCCGCGCGCGCCCAACGGGTCGCACCACTCGCTGTTGTAGCGGATCTCGGTCCTGGACGGGTCGAGCACCAGGCTGGCCTGGCGGTAGTAGGTCTGCGCGTTGGCTTCGATCTGTTCGCGCGTCAGCGGCGGCCGGGTGCTGTTGCGGCCGGACGGATCGCCGATGGTCGAAGTGAAGTCGCCGATCAGGAAGATCACGTGATGGCCGAGGTCCTGCAGCTGGCGCATCTTGTTGAGCACGACCGTGTGGCCGATGTGGATGTCCGGCGCGGTCGGATCCAGGCCCAGCTTGATCCGCAACGGCACGCCGGTCGCTTCGCTACGCGCCAGCTTCTGCAGCCATTCGGATTCGATCAGCAGTTCGTCGCAGCCGCGCTTGGACACTTCCAGCGCGTGCATCACGGACGGCGTCAGGGGGTAGGAGGTCGCGGCGCCGGAGGATACGTCGGTCATGACTTAAGTCGTTGAAATACATGAACATTCGGGCGGACACCGGGGAAGTTTTTGGTATAATCCGCCGATTCGGCCGGCCGGGAGCCATCCCGTAGGCCAACCGCCATTGTAGGCGGCAAACGAAAGACAGCCCGCGCCGCACCTCGGGGGAGGAAGGCAGACACGCACAGATCGTCGCGGCAGCGGAGCCCGAACCAAGGCAGAATTTTACGTGATGTGGTCCAGACTCCGCGAAGTTTTCGCGCGTGAGCTCGTGGTGCTCGTCGATCCGACCCATGCGCTGCATGCGCGCCGCCGCAAGCAATTGACGGCGTCGGTCGCGACCGTCTTTACGCTCGGCATGGCCGCCGCCATGGGCGTGGCACCGCGCACCGCCTACGACGATCCCGACGCGCCCCGCGTGGTCCAGGGCATGCGCCTGCCCGACCTGCGCGACCAGCTCGAGCGCCTGACCGATACCAGCGCCACCTTCGTACGCCAGGAGCGCATGCAGCGCGGCGACACCATCGCCACGCTGCTCAAGCGGCTCGGCGTGGACGACCCCGACGCGCAGGCCTTCATCCACAAGAACCCGACCGCGCGCGGCCTGTTCAAGCTCGAACCGGGCCAGATCGTGCAGGCGGAGGTCGACCAGAGCAATCTGCTGGTCTCGCTGCAGGCCAACATGGGCGGCGACGTCTCGATCTCGCGCCAGCTGGTGATCGAGCGCGCCGGCGACCTGGCCGATCCGGAGTACAAGGCCCGCATCGAGGTCGTCAAGAACGAGCTGCACTACGAGATGGGCTCGGGCACGATCGGCACGGGCGGCTTCTTCAAGGCGATGGACGCGGCCAACGTGCCCGATGAGGTGGTCGACCAGATGATCTCGATCTTCTCGGGCGTGATCGACTTCCACCACGACATCGTCAAGGGCGACCGCTTCCGCATCGTCTACGAATCGGGCTATCGCGACGGGGCCTTCGTGCGCAACGGCCGCGTGGTCGCCATCGAACTGATCAATCGCAACCAGCTGCACCAGGCGCTGTGGTACGCGCCGGACGGCAAGAACGGCGCCTACTACACCTTCGACGGACGCAGCATGAAGCGGCCGTTCCTGCGTTCGCCGGTCGAGTTCTCGCGGATGTCGTCCGGTTTCGGCGGCCGCGACCACCCGCTGCACCACCAGTGGCAGCAGCACAAGGGCGTGGACTTCGCCGCGCCGACCGGCACCAAGGTGTTCGCCACCGGCGATGGCGAAGTCGATTTCGTCGGGCAGCAAAACGGTTACGGCAACATCGTCGTCATCAGGCACCACAACGGCTACTCGACCTACTACGCGCATCTGTCGCGCTTTGCCGGCATCCAGCAAGGGCAGCGCGTGATGCAGGGGCAGCTGATCGGCTACGTCGGCTCGACCGGCTGGGCCACCGGTCCGCACCTGCACTACGAGTTCCGCCACAACGACGTGCCGCAGAACCCGTTGACGATCACGCTGATGGAATCGCCGGCGCTGACCGGACGCGCGCGCCAGCAGTTCCTGAGCTACACCAGCGACATGCTGAGCCGGATCAACGCGCTGCGCACCTACAACGTCGCCTCCAACGGCAACTGACGCGGCACCGAGCGCACCGCCCCACGCCGCGATGTCCGCCACGCGCCCCGAACTCCTGATCGGCCTGATGTCCGGCACCAGCATGGACGGGGCCGACGGCGTGCTGGTGGACTTCGCCGGGGCGCAGCCCCGGGTCCTCGCGGCCAGCCACCAGCCCTTCCCCGACGACCTGCGCGCCGCCTTCGGCGCGCTGCAACAGCCCGGCGACGACGAGATCCATCGCGAGGCGCTGGCCGCGAATGCGCTGGCGCGCGTCTATGCCGACTGCGTGGCCGCACTGTTGCGCGACGCCGCCGTGAAGCCCGACGCCGTCGCGGCGATCGGCGCGCATGGCCAGACCATCCGCCACCGTCCCGGCCGCTACGACGGCATCGGCTATACGCGCCAGAGCCAGCATCCGGCGCTGCTCGCCGAGCTGACCGGCATCGACGTCATTGCCGATTTCCGCAGCCGCGATGTCGCCGCGGGCGGACAGGGCGCGCCGCTGGTGCCGGCCGTGCACCAGGCGCTGTTCGGCCTGGCCGGCGAGACCCGCGTGGTCTGCAATATCGGCGGCATCTCCAATATCAGCGTGCTGCCCGGCGATGGCGGGCCGGTGATCGGCTTCGACTGCGGCCCGGGCAATGCGCTGCTGGACCACTGGATCGCGCGCCATCGCGGCCAGCCCTTCGACGGCAACGGCGACTGGGCGGCCGGCGGCCGCATCGACGAGGCGCTGCTGGCGCGGCTGCTCGACGAGCCCTATTTCAAGCAAACCCCGCCGAAGAGCACCGGCCGCGACCTGTTCCATCCGGCCTGGCTGGACGCGCAACTGCAGGACGCCGAACGCGACCCGCAGCACGTGCAGGCCACGCTGGCGGCGCTGACCGCCGAAGCGATCGCGCGGGATATCCGCCGCCATGCGCCGGACGCGCGGCGCCTGATCGTCTGCGGCGGCGGGGCCCGCAACGGCTTCGTGATGGCGCGCCTGGCGGCCGCCCTGCCCGGCGTCACCGTGCAAACCTCCGACGATTTCGGCGTGCCGGTCCTGCAGGTTGAGGCGCTCGCCTTTGCCTGGCTGGCGCGCCAATGCCTGCGCCGCCAACCGGGCAATATGCCGACGGTGACCGGCGCCGCCGGCCCGCGCGTACTCGGCGCGATTTACCCGCGCTGATCGCTCCGGCGACGCGGCGAGATCGGCCTCGCGCTTCTCGCGTACCGTGGACTGGCGGATTGGCCGACCGGCGGACCGGCGGACCGGTCTCAGCGGGCCGCGCCGGCCTGCCCCTCCTCGTGCAACGCCACGGCACCCCGTTCCAGCTCGACCCACCGAATGAAGGCCTCCGCCACCGGCGAGGGCCGGATCGATTCCGCCCGCGCCAGCACCACGCGCTGCGGCGTCACGGTCTCGCGCAATGGGCGGCAGGCGATCGGCGTACCGTCGTAGCTGCGATCGCCGGCCGGTCGCGTGCAGGACAGCGCCACGCCATAGCCGTGCGCGACCAGGCCGCGCTGCATCTCGAAGGTCTGCGTGTACTGATGCAGCTGCGGGTACAGGCCGTGGGCCCAGAACAAGGACAGGAAATACTCGCGCGTCTGCGCGATGTCCTCGAGGATCAGGCGCTCGCCGGCCAGCTCGGCCAGGCTGACGTCCGGCTGCGCGGCCAGCGGATGCTCGGCCGGCAGCAGCGCATAGGGGGCCAGCTCGGCAAGGCGCCAGCGCAGCACGCGGTGGTCGAAGCCGAGGTCGTAGGTCAGCGCAAGCTCGGCCTTGCCGGCGTGCAGCGTGCGCGCAACCGTGGCCAGATCCGCCTCGAACAGCGTCACGGCGACGCCGGGATGGCTGGCGCGAAAACCGGCCAGCAGCGCCGGCACATGATAGGGACCGAGGTCCTGGAAGCAGACCAGCGACAGCTGGCCGCTCAGCGTCGCCGCCTCGCCCTCGTCGGCACCAATGCCAGCGGCCAGCGCGAGGATGTCGCGGGCGCGCGCCAGCAGCCGTTGGCCCGCCGGGGTCAGCGCCAGTCCGCGGCTGACCTGCCGGCGGAACAGCGGCGTACCTAGGATCTGTTCGAGCTGGCCGATCGCCAGCGACACCGAGGGCTGCGACACATGCCGCACGCGCGCCGCGCCGCTGATGCTGCCCTGCTCGGCGACGGCGACAAAGTATTCGAGTTGGCGGAAGGAGAAGGCGATCATCGCGGGCGTGGCGGGCTGGGCCTGGGGGCCAGGGAGCCGGAACCCGGGACGGGCCCGGGGGGCGGGGTCG
>Ga0065721_10050300_pt1 | contig 21369 bp, 24 predicted proteins | sample Mesricmetagenome_FD_59108 | JGI IMG/M metagenome (GOLD analysis project Ga0065721, IMG submission 59108) | Mesophilic microbial community from rice straw/compost enrichment Sample: eDNA_1 v2 (version 2) | ecosystem: Engineered > Solid waste > Grass > Composting > Bioreactor | place: USA: Davis... | reverse complement strand
GGCCGTCGGCATCGATCTGCACGCCGTGGGTAAAGCCCAGTTCCAGCGCACGGCGCATGCCGGTGATCACGGCCGCACCCTTGCCGCGGTTGGGGAACTGCTCGCACAGAATGACTTCGCCATCGCGTTGCAATCCGCGCAGCAATTCTGTATCGGCCTCATCGCTGCCATCATTCACCACTATGGTGAGCAGCCCCAGGGCGCGTATTTTTTCCAGCACCGGAGGCAGCGCCCGGGCGTGCTGGTACACGGGAATGATGACGCAGGCGCGCACGGCCATATCAGCGCTCACCGGCCGTCTCCAGCCGCGCCACGCGAATGGTCCCGGAAGAGTAGGTGCGCTCTGTGTCTTGATAGATGAAGTTCAGCAGGCCGCGCTCAGGCATCAGGGTCAGAGTCAATGTCAGTGTCACTGGGGGATGCGTCAGATTGAGGAATTTCACCGACTGCATGCCGCAGAATACCAAGGGCACGGGAAATTCCCGGGCGGCGAGCGTCATGACCCAGTCCAGTTGCACCACACCCGCCAGCACGGGAGCCATGGGGAAGTGGCCCTGGAAGCAGGGCAGGGTCGGCTCCAGGCGCAGTTGTATCTGCCGCTTGAACTCCTGGGGCCGGTCGATTTGCAGAATCAGTGGCAGCTCCATCAGAACTCCTCACCCTGCAACAGCCGCAGCAGATCGCGCGCCACCACCTTGCCCTGGGCATCGGCCGGCCATTCGGTGATATAGCGCCACCGGCGCGGCAGCACCGGGCGTTCAAAAAACTGCAGCAGGTGGGTGCGCAGATCCCGGTTGATCGCAAGTTTCCCGCTGGTCTTCAGCGCTTCCTCGCCCTCAGGCGACAGCTCCGCCACAGCGCCGGTCTCTTCGCGTTTGCCCTTCAGCAACAGCACACGGGCGCGTGTGATCCAGGGGTGTTCCTGTAGATGTCTTTCCATGGCGGTCAAGGACACACGCTTGCCTTCCACCTTCACCAATGTGTCCGCCCGCCCCAGCAGATAAAAATCGCCGGAATCGAGGAATTCCACACGGTCGCCCATGAGGTAACCGCTCTCCAGGTGAGGCGCGTCCAGGTGCGCGCTGTGGACCCGCAGGCAGCCCTGTTCGCCCCGGCTGCAGCGCACGCCGGGCAGAGGGCGCCAGGTTTCATGTTTTCGGCGCTGTCGCCAGGCGACGCCGCCGGTCTCTGTGCTGCCGAGAATTTCCAGTGGCGCCTGGCCTAGAAGTTCGGCCAGCTGCAGGGCGGTGTTTTCTTCGAGCATGCCCGCCGAGGACACCACCCAGGCGAAATGTCCGCGCGCACTTTGGAAGGCTTCGTTGAAGGGCAGCCGCTTCAGGTGCGTCGGGCTGGAGAGCAGGACAACTGTACCCAGAGCCGCCGCCTTGGCGCAGAGTTCCTCGGGATACTGGAACCAGCGGTCGCAGAACAGCGCCCCGCGATAAAACGGCCAGAGCACAGCGTGCAACAGACCATAAATATGCTGGTGGCTGACCGTGGCCAGGACCGGCAGACGGCCAAACACTTCTCCCCACTGTACATCCAGGGCCGCGAGCTCCGCTTCCAGTTGCGCCAGGGTTTTCGGCACGGTTTTGGGTTCGCCGGTGGAGCCGGAGGTGAACAACTGCAGTTTCACCTCCGCGCTCGCGGGTGGAGACATATCCGCAATGACATCAGCAGTCAGTTGACCAGGGGAGAAGACAGGGCGGAGCAATCCCGGGAAAAGCTCCCGGCTGATAACCGCATCCACCTGATGGCCCAGGCGCTCCACCGTGGCCGGCTGCATATCGCCCGGCAGCACCAGAGTCTTTCCCGCCAGTGCCAGCGCCAGAAAACAGGTGAGAAAATCGTAGGGATTGGAGAGCCAGAGCGCCCAGGTGGACTCGTCTTTCTGCCGCAGAGCGGTGGCGCAGCTCAGGACGGCGCGCCGCAGGTTATCGGCGGTGGGGGCAGTCTCGCCGGTCAGGGCAATACCGCGGGCGCCGCCTTCGAGGCAGAGTTGCAACAAACTTGATCTGACGGTCATGGTTTGTGTTTCTTGAAGAAAACCAGATGGCGGTAGGCATATTCCCCTGCGGCCAGGGCACCGATCAGGAAGTAGGAGATCAGTCCGTTATAGAGCAGCCAGTGTTCCCGATCATTCGATAGCACGGTAAAAACGGAAATTCCGGCATTGACGCAGAAGAAGCCGATCCACAGACAGGTGATCTGGTTGGTGTATTTTTCGATCTCTGGTGTCAGATAGCCGTGGTAGCGCCGGGCCATGCGCGCCGGCAGCGTGGGGGGATGATAGAGCCCCCAGGCAAAGCCGAGGGCCAGTCCCACATTGATGAGCGCCGGGGTGAGCAGCAGCAGGCGTTCGCTGTTGCTGAACCAGAACAACAGGGCGCACGCCACCAACCCGCCCAAGGCGAGGGCGCGTTTCAGCGGGTGGCGCATCAGCCAGATCATGCGCAGGGTCCATACCGCCACCAGGGCGAGCCCCAGCACACGCGGCTCTAACCAGCGGGAACCCCAATAAATCCAGAATGGATAAACCAGCAGAGCGCCGCCGGCGACCAGGGCCAGCCAGCGCATGGTCACTCTTCTATGAGATTGGCGACCGCGTCTACGGCGTCGCCCAGAGTGCGGACGTTGCGAAACTGATCCGGCTTGAGTTGCTTGCCCGTCACAGTGTGAATTTTGGCGGCCAAGTCTATGGCATCTATGCTGTCAAAATTCAGATCGGTGAATAGATTGGCTTCCAGGGTGATTGCCTCTTCATCGATCATGAAGGACTCAACCAAAACCCGCTTGAGCTCATCAAAAATTTCTTGCTTGGTCATACTCTCCTCACTTGGCCTTGTTCGCTACGATGAAATCGCGCAGCGACGCTACGGAGCGGAAATACTCCTTGTTGTGTTCTGAATTGGCATCAATTTTGACGTTATATTTTTTTTGCAGGGCGAGGCCCAGCTCAAGGGCATCTATGGAATCCAGTCCCAGTCCATCGCCAAACAAGGGGGCGTCCGTATCTATATCCTCGACTGACATATCTTCCAATTCCAATTCGTCGATAATCAGCTGCTTTATTTCGGTGATCATGTCAGTCATAAGTCATTTCCAGATTGCGTTCGTAATACTCTTGTAAAAAGCGCGTCAGTTGGCGTGCCGCAGCGGGTTTATCGTCGTAGCGCGGAACCAGCGTCTGGGGTTGCAAAATCTCCTGTACCCGCAGGCTGATGATGGCCTTGCTCGGAGGGATTCTATACCAGGGCTCCCCCTTGATGAGGGTTGTAGGTTTGCATGTAATCAGCACGGTCATGATGGGTGCGCCTGTGCGCACCGTGATGTGTGCTACGCCGCGTTTAAAGTCCAGTCCCGCACCGGGCACAGTGCGCGAACCTTCTGGAAATATGATCAGTGCGTCGCCGGAGGCCAGCGACTCGCGGCAGCTTTCCAGCAACTGCTCGGCGTTCTGATTGCTGATGAAGCCGGTCGCCAGCATCACCCAGCGCAAATAGTTGCTCTGCCACAGAGCTTCCTTGACCACACAATTGGCGCGTGGGATCAGGGCCATGAGAATCACCACATCTATCAAGGTGGGATGATTGGCGATGACGATGCAGCCGGCGGACTCCTGTAGCAGCTCGCGATTGAAAATGCGCACTTCGATCAGGCCGAAGAACTCCATCATGCCCACAAAAAATCTGAATACACTGCAGACCACTACCCGGGCGCGGCGCCGTTTCTGTAATAGAGTTCCCGGCCAAGCATAGACCACAGGGAAGCAGGTGAAGGATATGACCAGGGCGCCGAGAAAAAAAAACGCAAAACAAAAACCGGTGGCCAGGGTACGCCAACAGCGATCGCACCAGTATTTAAACCACCGAATCATTTTGGCGCTCCCAGGACCAGTTCAATCGTTCTCCAGTGTAGTTAAGCCTCTGGGTTCCACCAAACCACCAGGCGAGAAATTCGGTTATCAGGGAGCGCGGTGCCGGTTGCGCGCCAGTCGCGGCGCCGCAGGCATTGAATCGCACCCGCGTGCCTGCGCGCGCGGTCAATACCAGTGCGGCGCCCACGGCCAATTCACTTTCATCGGCATCCTGGGCGTAGAAGCCGGAGAGCGGTTCTTCCGCGTGCAGCAGCAACACCTGTTGATGGCCCTCGGCCAGCCAGGCGCCGGCCTCGAGCCAAGCGTGCGCAAAGGTTTCCCGACCGGCCGCCAGGGCGAGAGAGGGGCCAGTGAGCTTTTCTGTGATGGTGAAGAGTCCGGCCGCCGCGTTGTGCACCGATAGGCTGAAAGAGGTCGGCGACAGAGCTTCGCCTTTGGCGAGATCCCGCAGGAGTTCCTGCGTCAATGCTGTATCGCCATGGCGCGAACTAAAAATGACAGGGGTATCAGGATGGAGTTGTTCTGCGACTTCTCCGCCGGCTTCGAGCGCAAGGCGGCCCCAGCGGGTCAGGCGGCGACGCATCAGCGGCGGAACGCGGGCAGCTTTGGGTGTGCCCTCGATGCCGGCTTCCCGACCGCCTTGCGACCACTCGCGCCATTGCTCAGTCCCCGCTATATCCGGGGCCCAGGCAACGCAATGGGAAACGCAGAAGTCCATTAAAAAGCCAACCTTTTATTCTTTTATATCGTTTGAGAGTGTGCCAGGGTGCTGTGGCGCGGGGCGCATCTTAATTCCGCATGTCGGGAATGTACACTCGGGGGACGGGGTCTCAGTTTATCGGAAAGAGGTTTAGCGCGCCAATTTTCTGCATCAACCCTTGTGTTTCCAGCCTGGGACCGGCCTCGGCAAACGGGCGGCAAATAAGCTATAGTGCCGGCCTTTTCACTATGACATCAGGTTTGGATCTTGCTTAGCATCCGAGGGCTCAGATTTGGTTATTCGAGGCAAGGCCGCCAATTCGATGGGCTGGATCTGGAGCTGCCGCGCGGCGATATCCTGGGATTGGTGGGACCCAATGGCGCAGGCAAAACCACACTGGTCTCTCTCATTGGCGGGCTGCTGACGCCAGCGGCTGGCAGTATTGCAATTGCTGGAACACCCGCCCGCTTGGGGCGGCGCGATCTGGCTCTGGTGCCGCAGGAATATGCCTTTTATAGCCGTTTGAGCGGCCGTGAAAATCTGTCTTATTTCGCCGCTGCAGCGGGATTCACCCGGGCAGAGGCCCGGCAGCGGGTCGATCAGGTGATCGCCGAATCCGGCCTCGCCGAGGTGGCGGACAAGCGGGCGGCCTCTTATTCCGGGGGATTGAAGCGGCGCCTGAATTTTGCCATCGCCATTTTGCGGCGGCCGGACCTGTTGATTCTCGACGAGCCGACGGCCAATGTGGATCCCCATTCCCGGGCGCTGCTGCTGAACCAGCTCCGCCGTCTCAATGACGAAGGTGTCACCATCCTGTACACCTCCCATCTGTTGGGTGAAGTGGAATCCTTCTGCCGCTCCCTGGCGGTGATGAGCCAGGGTCGGCTGGTATGGCGCGGCACCATGTCCGATCTATTGGCGGGCCAGTCCCAGCGCCTGACGGTGCAGTTGAGCGGCCCATTGCCACAGGCGCTCCGCGACCGGCCCGGCGTGTGGCCGGAAGAGGGGGGAAGATGGTGTTTGGATCTGGAGATGCTGCAGCAGACGCCGATGGATATCCTGCGTGAGCTGGAAACTGCGGGCCTGCAGATTCAACAAATCAGTTACGGCCAGCGCCGCCTTGAAGAGGTCTTTCTGGCTTTGACGCAGATGGAAGCCGGACTGTGATACGCGCACTCTGGGCCTCCATCTGCAAGGAAGGGTTGTTGCTGGTGCGCGACTGGCACGCGCTTCTGGTGCTGTTCGCCATGCCCACCTTGTTCGTGTTGATCATGTCCCTGGCTCTGCAGGGGCGTTTTGCCGACCATCAGCAGGCGCAGTTGCCTGGGTGGATCAGCAATGATTCCCCTGCGCCCGGTGCTGCTGCTCTGATGGAGGAATTATCGGAGAGCCCCGCGCTGGCGCTGGCGCAGACCCAGAGCACTCCGGAATTGTCCTTGCAGAAACGTTTTTTCTGGGTGCATATCACTGAGGAATTTGAGCAGGCATTCAACGGTGAAGGCGGGGTGGGGGTGCTGATTCACTTCGCGCCTGAATTGCCACTGCGCGATCAGATTCTGGTGCGCGCCGCTGTGCAGGAGGCTTTCGCTTATTTCAGTACCACACTGATCGCCGAGGAAATGGGCTACGACCGCGACTATGCCCGCACAGAATTGCTCAAGGAGGGACTGATTTCCGTGGTGGTGCCCGAGACCCGGCAGCGGCCCAACTCGGTGCAGCAGAACGTGCCCGCCTGGCTGATTTTCGCCATGTTCGTTGTGGCCATACCTATATCCACTACTGTGATACAGGAGCGTCAGCAGCGCACCATGATGCGCTTGCAAATGCTGGGTGTGCCTTTGGCGATCGTGCATCTGGGCAAGCTCGTCCCCTACTTCCTGATCAACCAGCTGCAGCTCATGGCGATGCTCGCCATAGGGCGTTGGGTGCTGCCGCTGCTGGGTGCCCAGGCGCTGAGTCTGGATGTGTCCCTGGCGGGACTGGCGTGGATGGGCTGCAGCACCAGTGTGGCGGCTCTGGGACTTGCCAGTCTGATCGCCTCGGCGGCGCGCAGTCTGGAACAGGCCACTGTGATCAGCGGCGCCATGAGTATTTTGTTCGCCGCCCTGGGCGGCATCATGATTCCACGTTTTGTCATGCCGCCTTTGATGCAGGATCTGGCGCTGCTGTCGCCCATGGCCTGGGCGCTGGAAGGTTTTTTGACGGTACTGGTGCGCGGCGGCGGTTTTGCGGATGTTATGGCTGACAGTGCGGTGCTGTGGATTTGCGGCATTCTGGCTGGAATAGTGTCGATCGGTATTTCCCGGGGGAGAAAAAATCATGAGTGATGAATTGACGCCCGCCTTCAAGCGCGAGCTGAAGCAAATGATCATAGAAGAGTGCGACAAGGACATGGCGCCGGATGAAATAGCCGATGACGCTCCCCTGTTGCGTGGGGATCTGGGACTCGACTCGCTGGATGTGCTGCAGATCTGCATGGCGGTCAAGAGCCGTTACGGCGTGAGGATCGAAGGCTCCACCAATGCGCGCAAGGCCCTGGCTTCCGTCAATACCCTGGCTGAGTGGATAGCGGCGGCGCGCAACAAATGACCTCCTGTATTCGCCATGTCGCTGTCTCATGCGGTCTGGGAGAGAATCTGGCGCAGGCGGTTTCCGCCCTGCTGGCGGCGCGCGTCTCTCCCTGTGAAGAGCGGTTTGACGATCTTGCGGATCCCGTGGCCGTGCCTTATTTCGCCATACCGCGGGAGGAGCGCGCAGCCACAGATCTGTACGATAAGCTGCTGCAGATGGCGGAAGACATGTTGCAGGATCTGAGCGCTTCCGAGCGCCGGCGCACCGGGCTCTTTCTCGGTTCGTCCTCGTTTGATGTCAATGTGTCGGAATTTCTGTTTCACCAACAGCTGCGGCAGGGAGAGCGGCCGGTTCCCATGCCGATCGTGGGATACGGCAAGTTGGCGCAGCGCCTGGGCGAGAAGTTTTCGCTGTCGCCGCAGCGTCACACCTACATCACCGCTTGCACGTCCAGCGCAAATGCGCTGCTCTATGCCCACCGCATGTTGGCGGCGGGACTGGTGGATCATGCATTGGTGATAGGACTGGAATTCTTTAACGCGACCACCCTGTTGGGCTTTCACGGGTTGGGACTTATTTCCCCCCGCGGCGCCTTGTCGCCATTCAGTCGGGTGCGCGACGGGTTGGTGTTGGGAGAGGGAATAGGTGCGCTATTGCTCAGCAGGGATGGAGCGACTGGTATCCACCTTTGCGGCGGCGCCATACGCACCGACAACCACAGCCTGACTGCAGCTAATGCCGATGGCTCCAGCATAGCGGCGGTAATTCGCGATGGTCTGGCGAACAGCGGCATCACTGCGGATGACATAGTTGCCCTCAAAGTCCACGGCACGGCTTCCCTGATGAACGATGAGGCAGAGGCCGCCGGTCTGAAACATCTTTTCCCTCACGGACGCATTCCGCCGGTTCTGGCCTTCAAATCGTTTTGCGGCCATACCCTGGGTGCCTGTGGGGCTGTGGAGACGGCGCTGCTGGTGGGCTGCCTGCAGCGTGGTATGCTCCCGGGCAATCCCTATTCAGAGATGGATCCAGCCCTGGGCATTTCCCTGCTGCGGCAGTCTGTTCCGGCCCCCGCCGGCCACTATCTCCTCAATTGTTTTGCGTTTGGCGGGAACAACAATGTCTTGGTCCTGCGTCGGGATCCATCATGAAGCTGCTTTCTCATTATTCCCTGTTGCACCGGGTGTCGGCGGCGGACCCTGTACTGCCCGATTTGAAACCCATTATCGAGCGGTGGACGGGGCAGAGAATCCGGCGGATAGATCACTACATCGAATTGTGTCTCGCCGGCGGACTCAGTTGCGTGGCAAAGCGCAGCCTGCCTGCCGATACAGGGATCTATCTGGCTACGCTCTGCGGTGCGGTTGCCACTTCGGCAGCGGCGATGCAGTCGATATTCGCCAGCGGCGAATCTCCCAAGCCGCTTCACTTCGTCAATACCTTGGGCAATTCTGCGGGCTTCTATCTGACCCAGTTGTTGGGGGTGACCGGAAACCTGGTGGTGGTGTCCCAGGAGCAATTTTCCTTCGAGTCCGCGTTATTGCACGCCTGGATGGATTTGCAGGCGGGCCGGGTGAGCTGTGCTCTGGTGGGGGCGTTTGATGAAGTGGTGCTTCCTCTGGAGCGCCACGCGCAGCGTTTGCAGATGGAGGGCGCACAGTGGTTTACCGAAGGCAGCCACTGGCTGTTACTGGTGCCGGACGGGGAGGGCGAAGCCGGTGTTCGCGTGCATTGTCCCGTTTATGCGGAGGACCCTCCGGCTTTGCAGGAGTGGCTGAGGCAACAGGCTCCCGTCCAGGTGCGCGCCGGTTTCGATCCCTCGCCCGATGAACGCGAGTGGTTGCCTGTGTCTTCAGTGCATTCCGTAGGAGGAAAGGATGTCGCCTTCCACGGAGTCTTTTCCGCCGCGACCCTGACCGGCTTGGTGGCGGATCTGCAGGAGAGTGGCGGCAGGGGTATACATGTGATGCGGGACAAGGCCGGGCGTTACTGCGCCGTATCCGTAGAGGCGGCCCTTTGATCATTTCGTGTGCTGCCGCTTGCTTGAATTATCCACTTCGGCTAGAATTCGCGGCCTTTTGGCAGGTCCCCTGCCGTATAGATACGGCGCAAGCTCTGTGGTTGTGGCAAATGGTTGGCACAACCTGAAATCTCGCAAGAGTGCTTCGCGGCGTCCAATTTAACTGGAGCATGTCATGTACGCAGTTATAGTTTCCGGTGGCAAGCAGCACCGAGTTCAGGAGGGCGAAATCCTTCGCCTGGAAAAACTGGAAGTCGCCACAGGCGAAACCGTGGAATTCGACCAGGTATTGCTGGTTTCCAACGGTAGTGAAGTCACCTTGGGTTGCCCCTTGGTGAGTGGTGCCAAGGTCAAGGCGGAAGTGCTTTCCCACGGCCGCGCCGATAAGGTTTCCATCATCAAATTCCGCCGCCGTAAGCACCACATGAAGCGTCAGGGCCACCGTCAGTGGTACACAGACGTGAAAATTACCGGCATTTCAGCGTAAGAGGATTCATCAATGGCTCACAAGAAAGCAGGCGGTAGTACCCGCAACGGTCGCGATTCCGAAAGTAAACGCCTCGGTGTCAAAGTGTTTGGCAGCCAGGCGGTCAATGCCGGCGGTATCATCATTCGTCAGCGCGGCACCCAGTATCATGCGGGCAGCAATGTCGGTATGGGCAAAGACCACACCCTGTTTGCGAAAGTGGACGGCGTGGTGAAGTTTGAAGTCAAAGGGCCCCGCAACCGTCGATACGTGAGTGTGGTTACTGCCTGATCCCCACCTCTCTGCGGTTTCCGCAAAAGCCCTGTCGCGCGACGGGGCTTTTTTGTTTGTGATTTACCCATTGGCGGAGCCAGTGCCCCAAGAGCAGTTGCGTTATGAAATTTGTTGATGAAGCCACCATCTTTGTGCAGGCCGGTCGCGGTGGCGACGGTTGTATGGCGTTCCGCCGCGAAAAGTTCGTGGCCAAAGGCGGTCCCAACGGCGGCGATGGTGGTGACGGCGGTTCCGTATATCTGGTGGCGGATGAGAGCCTCAATACACTGGTGGACTACCGTTTCACCCGCAGTTTTCAGGCGCAGAGCGGGGAATCCGGCAAGGGTTCCAATTGCACAGGCAAGTCCGGTGAGGATCTGGTGCTGGCGGTGCCTGTGGGCACCTCGGTCATAGACGACGAAACCGGAGTGGTCATAGGTGACCTCACCACCCCCGGCGAGCGATTGAAAGTGGCGCAGGGCGGCTGGCACGGTCTGGGCAATACCCGCTTCAAATCCAGTACCAACCGCACGCCGCGGCAGACCACGCCGGGCTCGGAAGGCGAGGCGCGCTATTTGCGTCTGGAGCTTAAGGTATTGGCAGACGTGGGCATGCTGGGGCTGCCCAATGCCGGCAAATCCACCTTTATTCGCGCTGTGTCTGCCGCCGAGCCCAAAGTGGCCGACTATCCATTTACCACCCTGGTACCGAGCCTGGGCGTGGTGCGCACCAACCGGTTGCGCAGCTTTGTGATCGCCGATATTCCGGGGCTGATCGAAGGTGCATCCGAGGGTGCGGGCCTGGGTATACGATTCCTGAAACATTTGACGCGCTGCCGCATACTGCTGCATCTGGTGGACATGTGTCCGGTGGACGGCTCGGATCCGGTGGAGAATGCCAGAGTCATTGTCCAGGAGCTGGCGCGTTTCAGCCCGACCCTGGCACAGCGCACCCGCTGGCTGGTGCTCAACAAGGCCGACCTGCTGCTGCCGGAAGAAGCCGAGGAGATACGCCTCCGGCTGGCGCGCGAGCTCCCGTGGGATGGTCCCTTGTATGTGGTATCCGCTGCGGAGCGGCAGGGCACGGAACTGCTCTGCCAGGATCTACAGAATGCGCTGGATGAGATATGGGAGGCTGAGAGGCTGGATCCCGATCTGGTGCAGCAGGAGCGCGCAACGCAGGACCGTATGCAGCGTGAAGCGCGCGAGCATATACAGGCGCTGCGGGAGAAATATCTGGCCGCCCGTAAAGGGGGTAGTGCGTCCGACGATTCCGATGACGACGACTTTGACGATGATGATGACGATGTTGAGGTTGAATACGTTCGCTAAGGAAAAAATCGCTTGAACACCAGTAGACGACAATTATTGCTGTCCAGCCGCCGCTGGGTCATCAAGATCGGCAGCTCCCTGCTGACCGACAATGGCAAAGGCTTGGATCGTCAGGCCATCAACGGCTGGGTTGCGCAGATGGCCGAATTGGTGAAGCAGGGCCACGAAGTGGTGTTGGTGTCATCGGGCGCTGTCGCTGCCGGCATGACCCGGCTGGGGTGGAAGGAGAGGCCCCAGGCGATTCACGAACTCCAGGCTGCGGCGGCGGTAGGGCAGATGGGGCTGATTCAGGTGTACGAAGAGGCTTTCCAGAAATTCAACCTTTGTACTGCGCAAATCCTGCTGGATCACGACGATCTGTATCACCGTCAGCGCTACCTAAACGCCCGCTCGACACTGCGCACCCTCACCAGTCTCAACGTCATTCCCGTGGTCAACGAAAACGATACGGTGGTGACCGACGAAATCCGCTTTGGCGACAACGACACCTTGGGAGCCCTGGTTGCCAATTTGATCGAGGCAGATACATTGGTGATTCTCACCGATCAAATGGGCATGTACGATTCGGACCCGCGCCAGAACGCCCTGGCCAAAATCATTGCGGAAAGCCCGGCGGGCGACGATGCCCTGTTCGCCATGGCGGGCGGCGGCGGTGTATTGGGACGCGGCGGCATGACCACCAAGGTGCGTGCGGCGCGCTTGGCCGAACGCTGCGGCGCCAATACCGTTATTGTCGGCGGCAGAATCGAGCGGGTGATTCCCCGTGTCGCTGCTGGCGAGCCCATAGGCACCCTGCTTTATGCAGAGCAGGAGCCGCTGGCGGCGCGCAAGCGCTGGTTGGTAGGCCAGATGCAATCCAAGGGCGTACTGGTGTTGGATGACGGTGCGGTGGATGTGCTGCAGAAAAAGGGCAAAAGTCTTCTGCCTGTGGGCGTGAAATCGGTGCAGGGCGAATTTCTGCGCGGCGATCTGGTGATCTGCCGCGACCAGAAGGGGCGCGAAATTGCGCGCGGTCTGGTGAATTACAACAGCGATGAAGCGCGCAAAATTGCCGGCCAGGCCAGCAGTAAAATTTTGCACCTGCTCGGCTACAAGGACGACGATGAATTGATTCATCGCGACAATCTCGTATTGATTTAACTCCGTGGCCCTTAGGCCATCTCCCTTCCATCCTGAACAGCGAGTGATGTATGTCGATTTTTAAAGCGCATATTGCCGCCATGAGCGCCTATAAGCCTCCGTTGGATGGACGCGATCCCCATGCCCATCTGCTGCTGGATTTTAATGAGCGCACTCTGCCAATTTCCGAAGTGGTACAGGACGCGCTGATTGCCTATATCCGCAGCGGACGCCTGCAGATGTACCCCGCCTATGGCGACACCGTCGACCTGATCGCCAATTATTGTGGCGTGCCGGCGGAGCAGGTGATGATCACCAACGGTTCCGATCAGGGGATAGACCTCATCATCCGCGCCGCTTGTCGTGAAGGTGAGGAAGCCATAATTCCGGGGCCGAGTTTTCCGATTTATGTGCACTGCGCCAAAATCGAAAATCTCAAAGTCCACGAGCCTCTCTATACCTGCGAACAGGGTTTTCCTACCGACGACGTCATTGCTGCTATCACGCCGCAAACCCGGTTGATCTGTTTTGGTAATCCCAATAATCCAAGTGGTACAGTGGTGCCTCGCGCCGACATTATTCGCATGCTGGAAGCTGCGCCGCAGGCGGTGGTGCTGGTCGACGAGTGCTACTACGAATATTTCGGCGAGTCGGTCGCGGATCTGGTGGGCCAGTATCCCAATCTGGTGATCACGCGAACCTTCTCCAAAACCTGGGGCATGCCGTCCTTGCGTCTGGGCTACATCATTTCCCATCCGGACAATATTCGCGCGCTGCTGAATGTGCGCGGGCCTTACGACATCAACCAGATGGCGATAGTCGCCATACGTGCGGCCCTGGCTCATCCTGAGTACACCCGTGCTTATGTGGCGGAAGTGATGCGCGAAGCCAAGCCGGAGCTGGAGAATTTCCTGGTCGAGCGCGGCATACCCTTTTGGCCGAGCGGCGCGAATTACGTATGGATGTTTCCGGCAGATGCTGATGCCATCAACCGGGTGCTGCTGCAGCACAATATTCTCGTTCGTCCAAAAGCAGATTCTGACGGTCGTATGGGACTGCGCATTACTGTTGGTACAGTCGAACAAACCCGTCATTTGATCGAAATATTACGCACAGTTATTTGATTGTTCTCTCCCTTTGAGGCGCCGCGCCTGGTTCGCGGCGCCTGTCCTGCTTGAAAGTTTTCCATCTTTGTTCCGGGCAATCCGGCAATTTTTATGAGGTACTTAGGCAAATGATCGAGCTCGTTATAGGTGTCATTGCGTTTGTCGCACTCGTGAGCATCGCCATGGAGGATGTTTGGCACTTCAACAAGGCAAAGACCACGCTCTTTCTGGGCTGTTTGTCATGGGTGATCCTATTTATCTATGCGAGTCGGCACGGCAACGCCGGGCACATACAGGAAGTGCTCGACGAAAACCTGCTGGATATTGCCAGTTTATGGTTGTTTCTGATGGCCACCATGACATTTGTGGCTTATCTCAATGCGCGCGGGATGGTCAGCGAACTTGTTCAGCGGATCATGCCCGGGGAGTTGTCGCTTCGTCAGCTGACGATTCTGCTCGGCATATTCGCCATGCTGCTCTCGATGGTGTGCGACAACATTACCGCCACGCTCGTAGGTATAGGTGTTATTCAGGCATTCAAGCTGGAACCGCAGGAGCGGATTCGTTTGTGCGTCATTCTGGTATTTGCGGTCAATTCCGGTGGTGTGATTCTGATTACTGGCGATGTCACCACTTTGATGATCTTCAGTGAGGGTCATGTGACCATTGGTCAATTATTGAAATTGGTGCTACCGGCTGCAGCGGGTGTCGGTCTGCTGATTTTTCTCCTCAGTTGGGGTCCCTCGAGAAAAATCACTGCGGAAAACACACTTCATGATATCGGCTGGTTGGATGTGGTGATCGGCAGCATTTTTATCAGCACCATAGCGGCAACCATGATTCTCAACCTGCTTTACGACATTCCGCCCGTGCTGACGTTTTTATTCGGTATTTCCATCATGTTCATGGTGGGTGGTTTGGTTCATACCTACAACCAGCAGATACATCTGCTGGAATACATTCGCCAGATCCAGTTCGATACTTTGCTGTTCTTCCTGGGGATTTTGTTATTGGTGGGTGCATTGAAAGAGGTCGGCGTGTTGGTGTGGTTGACCGAACTTTATCTGGCGATAGATCCGACTTTTGCCAGTTATTCCATGGGCATTATTTCGTCGGTTCTGGATAACGTTCCTTTGACGGCAGCACTGCTGAAGGCAGAGCCGCAACTCAACAACACTCAATGGCTGTCATTGGCCTATTCGGTGGGTATAGGTGGGTCGATTCTGGTAATAGGATCAGCGTCCGGCATAGTCGCAATGAGCAAGGTGCGCGAATTGAGTTTCATGCAATACGCGCGCTACGCGCCGCAGGTTTTGGCTGCGTATAGTGCTGGTTATGCCTTGACGCTGTTGCTTTGATTTGAGGGTATAGGTGCGCAGATGAAAGAGGTAGCGAAAGCTGCCTCTTTTTTGCCCTGGCCTGTATTAAATAAAGTTGAAAATTTCCGATAGTCCTTACCTAAATCATCGCCTAAAGGGAGAGGGTTGGGGTGCCCGGCGAGAGTGGGCGCGCGTAGCGCTCTAGGGCTAGATGCCTTTCAAAAATTAATGGTGCTGAAAAGGGATAAAAAAAGAGATCGGGAGAGAAGGAGGCAATTATATTGGCGGACGTTAAAACACCAAAAGCCGACTGGGTCGGCTTTTGGGGAGCATTATGACAGCGCCGGTGATTAGGCGGCTTTTTCGCTGAGTGCTTTGATTTGGGCGTTCAGACGGCTCTTATGACGGGCAGCCTTGTTCTTGTGGATGATGCCTTTGTCCGCGATGCGATCAATGACGGGAACCGCTGCAGTGTAGGCGGCTTGGGCTGATTCGAGGTTGCCGCTTTGGATGGCTTTTACAACATTCTTGATGTAGGTGCGCACCATGGAACGCAGGCTTGCGTTGTGGGCTCGGGCTTTGTCGTTTTGGCGTGCGCGCTTTTTCGCTTGGGCGGTATTGGCCACTGTTTATGCTCCTAAAATATCTGCTGTCTGTGGTCAGGAATTGGGGGGAAACGGCGATGGCCGAAATCCGGGACGCGGTATTATCCCGGTTTGGCCGCGAGAGTCAATAGAGTCGGGTGGAGAGGACCCCTGGCTTTACTTCAGCATTCCCATGGCGGCGGCCATGGCATCGCCGAGATCCTGTTCCTGAGTACCTGGGGCAATACCCAGGCGGGTGAAGGCGTTGACCTGGTTGAGGTCGAGGTCCTGGTATTGGTCGGGATAAGACTCCAGCAGTGCCACGGTCACCAGATCTGCATAGTCCGCCTGCGGTGCACTGCGGGTGAAGTTGAGGTGTGCCATAGGCACGTTGCGGATCTCCTTGGGAAATTCCCAGGCGGTGAGAATGCGCTGTCCTATTTTGGGGTGCGTGGACTTGATGATGGCGTCCAATGTAAAGCTGTCCTTGAGCAGGCTGGGATGGTCTTCCGCGTAAGACAAAATGGGCAGAACGCCGATCTTGTGCACCAGTCCCGCCAGGGTCGCCTGATCGGGGCGCATTTTTGTGTAGTGTTTGCAGAGAACCGTGCAAACACCGGCGATTTCACTGGAGATGGTCCACACCTGCCGCAGACGCTTGTCGACCATGTCAGTGGTGGCCTGGAACATCTGTTCCATCGCCAGACCGGTCGCCAGGGTGCAGGTGGTGGCCATGCCCAACCGCATGAGCGCCATGTTCAGATCCTGAATCTCTACTGCGCCGCGAAAGACGGCGCTATTGGCCACCTTGATGAGGCGCGCTGTGAGCGCTGCATCGCAGCCTATGACAGTGGCCAGCTTTTTCACGGAAGCATTGGGATCTTCCGCCACTTCCCTCACCTTGAGCGCCATTTCAGGCATGGTGGGCAGGACCAGATCATCGGCGTCTATGGCATCCGTAATGGCTTGGGCAACTCTGTCGGCGAGGCTGTTCATGGGTAGGTCCAAATGGCATCAGTGAATGCAGGTATACCGCAGCGCCATCGGAAGGTGGGCGGTCACCATCACTGTTAAGGTATAGCATAGGGCAGGGGGAGCCAGGTGAGTTTCTCCCCCGTTTTTTTGTCCGTAAGAAATGCCTCTTTTTCCCGCGTGGCGGCCATTGTCACCACCAGTCCGCGCCAGTCGCGGTTTCCCGCAGCACAAGCCACCACAGTGGCAGAGGATGTGTCTTCTTCGCCGCTGAGCGTATCCCCGGGTTTCAAATCCAGGGGACGATTGCAGGCCACGGCATAGGTGTGTTTTTTCAACTGACCCTTGTACTGCATACGGGCGATGATTTCCTGGCCGGTGTAGCAGCCTTTCTTGAAGCTGACACCATCGATCAGATGGTAGTTGAGCATCTGGGGGACGAATTCTTCGCTGATGGCTGCCCTCACCTCCGCAATACCTGAGTCCACTTGGAATCGGTCCCAATGGTAGGGGGTTGCTGGCGTGCAGCCGTCCAGTTGCGCCTGCCAGATGGTCGGGGCACTGGTCTCGGGCGCCCATATCTCCAGCACTGACGGGTTATGGCGCAACAGCAGGGCATCGGCGTGCATCTGCGTCTTGCCGGGGGGGGGTAGCTCATCATAGGGCAGGTTGGAGAGATTGCCGATCAGCGCCATGCCAATAAGAGGCGCCGGTTCCACGCGGGCCTTGGAGAACACAATGTATTTGCGCAGGGCCGCCAGGGCCGTATCGGCCAGGTCATGTCGCAGACGCAGGCCTATGGCGCCGTCCCATCCCAGGTCCGCCAGGGTAAAGCTGCTGATCATCCGCCCTTTGGCATTGCAATGTGCCCCGAGCAGGTGATCCTGCTGCTCCAGGCGGCGCAAATCGCAAGTCAACTGCCCTTGGAGAAATTTCACGGCATCCGGCCCTGTTACCTGCAGCAGACGGTGCTGTGTCAGGGGAACGCGCAAAGTGGCCGTCCCGGGTGGATTCACATCCAGCTCTGCCTGGTCCACGAGCGGCTGGGTCGCGAGAAAATCAAACCAAGTATTCATGGTGACAGGGTACCTACGACGGGAGGCGGATCATAAGGAAAGGTCCCGTATAATACGGCGTTTTATGCATCCGCAGTAGAGAGGGGAATCGTGAGTTATAACCGTTTACGCTGGGCCAGCCGGCGAGGCATGCTGGAACTGGATCTGATGCTGATGCCATTTGTGGAGCAGGTCTATCCCTCTCTGGCCCCCAGGGAGCAAGAACTCTACGCCCGCCTGTTGGAATGCGAAGACCAGGATCTGTTTGCCTGGCTGCTGCGCCGGGAACTGCCGGGGGAGGACTGGCAGCAGGAAATCGTCAATCTGATCCGCAAAGCCGTTAGCGAGCTTCCCCGTCCCTTATGACGTCTACCCGGTTGACCGTCGCGCTGCGACCTTCCCGCATCTATGCTGCGGGCCTGTGGGCTGCGCATTTGGCAACCTATACGGTGCTTTTATGGGCGCCTTTGTCCCGCCGGACCCAGGTGCTGGTACTTGCTCTGGTGATCTTGCTAGGACTGCGCGCATGGCGCTATTGGACCGAGTTGGCGCAATGGCAGGGTTTGATTCTGGCGGATGAGGGGGTGCAACTGCTGGGAGTACGGGGATCCCTGGACGCCTCCCTCAGTCCTGGCTTTCTATTGGGGCGTTGGCTGGTGATCCTGCCTTTGGTCACTGGTTCGGGGGTGCGACGACTGCCAATATTCCCAGATTCGGCTCCGCCAGAGGATTGGCGGCGTCTGCGGGTCTGGTTGAACACCCGGGCGGGCGCTCGGGATGTCAGGCAGTGACTGGCGCTGCTTATTCTTATTCGCCAGTCACCGTCTGAAGGTGCTGCGTTTTCAATTCTTGATGAGGGCAAACCGGAACCAGCGGCGCTGTCCGCCTGCGTCCCGTCCTGTGGCCTGCTTGTCTTCGGATGATACCTCGATTGCCGGTTTTGTCTTCTCCTCAATGACGACGGCCTTCTCCTTGGTTGGGGCGGCTTCCCTATCCACGCTCTGAAGCGGTTTGAGCTGGCGGCGCAGCTCTATGTTGCGCGCCTTGAGCTTGTCGTTGGCGGTCAACAGCTGCTGGACGCGGTTCTCCAACTCCGTGAGTTCCGAGCGCTGCTTCTGGTTTTCTGAATAGAGTTGTTCAAGCAAGCGGGTCTGGTCCTCCACGAGCGTTTGTATTGACGAATCATTGGCTTTTAGGGCCACAGGAGGTGCCGGCGTTTCCTTTGTTGTCTGGGGGCGGGCGCTGTTGAGCCGGGCTATGTACTGACGCAGTTTGCTGGATTTGGCGCGCTCGGCTTCCAGGGCCTCATTGAGTCTGAGGCAATACTCCCGCATTTTTTGCAGTTCGCTTTTGACGGCAGAAGTCGTTGTGCTGCTGGACTCTTTGGGGGTGGCGGCGAGTTGGGCAACCATGCGTATCTCCAGGGTGTTGGGATGGCATATCACTATTCATGTAGTTTATTGCGACATGGTCCACAAAAACATAGACCCCATGGCCGAAAGCGGGTTAGGTGCGGGTTAGGCCGTCTGGTCAAAAAAAAGCCGGCTCAGGGTGCCCTGAGCCGGCTTGGGTCTGTGCCGAGCCGGCAGATCTGCCGGCCCCCCGGGGCTTAACCCATGACCACTTCCACTTGAGCTTCGCTGCCCGCCTGCAGGATCGGCAGCACATTGCCGTCGACCGTTTCGCCGTTCAGGGTGATGCTCTTGATGCCTTTGCTCACGCCGTTCGGGTTGGTGACGTTGATGTGATAGGTCGCGCCGCGGAATTTACGGGTCACCTTGAAGCCTTTCCAGGCTTTGGGGATACACGGATTGACGGACAGGCCGTTGTAATCCGGCTTCACGCCCAGGATGTATTGGGTGATGGCGGCGAAGTTCCAGGCCGCAGTACCGGTCAACCAGGAGTTTTTCGCTTCGCCGGGTTTGTAGGCGTCTTTACCGGCGATCATCTGCGCGTACACATAGGGTTCAACCTTGTGCAGATCGCTGATTTCCTCCAGGAAAGCCGGGGCTATCTTGCGGTAGTACTCAAACGCTTGGTCGCCGTTGCCCACCAGGGTCTCGGCGATCATGATCCAAGGGTTGTTGTGGCAGAAGATACCCGCGTTCTCTTTGTAACCAGCCGGGTAGGTGGAGATCTCACCGTATTCTATGTAGTACTTGGTGAAGGCCGGTTGCTGCAGAACGATACCGTAGGGAGTATCCAGCCACTCTTTGACGGAGGCCAGTGACTTGTGCACCAGACCGTCTTCCAGGCCGATACCGGCCATGCCGCAGAAGCCTTGGGATTCGATGAAGATCTTGCCTTCTTCGTTTTCTTTACTGCCCACTTTGTTGCCGTAGTAGTCGTAGGCGCGCAGGTACCAGTCGCCGTCCCAGCCGTGTTCTTTCACTGCGGTGATCATGGCGTCAACATGCTTCTGGGCTGCAGCCGCTTCGTCATCCTTACCGACTTGTTTGCAAAGTTTGATGAACTCCTTGCCGTACAGAACGAACAAGCCGGCGATCATCAGTGACTCGGCGGTGCGGCCCATTTTGTTGTTGGTGGTCTGGAAGGACTCGTTGGGTTCGCTGGAGAAGCAATTCAGGTTCAAGCAGTCGTTCCAGTCGGCGCGACCGATCAGCGGCAATCCATGAGGGCCCAGGTTGTTGACGGTGAAGTAGAAGGAGCGCTTCAAGTGCTCGAAGTGGCTGGTGGCCTTGCTTTCGTCATTGTCGTAAGGAACGCTGGCATCCAGGATAGAGAAGTCACCTGTCTCCTTGATGTAGTCGGTGGTAGACAGAATCAGCCACAGAGGATCGTCATTGAAGTTGCCGCCGATGGCGTTGTTGCCGCGTTTGGTGAGCGGTTGGTACTGGTGATACGCAGAACCGTCTTCAAACTGAGTGGAGGCAATATCGATGATACGCTCGCGGGCGCGCTCGGGAACCTGGTGCACGAAACCGATCAAGTCCTGGTTGGAATCGCGGAAGCCCATACCGCGACCGATACCGGATTCGAAGAAGGACGCAGAGCGGCTCATGTTGAAGGTCACCATGCACTGGTACTGGTTCCAGATGTTGACCATGCGGTCCAGGCGCTCGTCGCCGCTGTGGATCTGATAGGTCGCCAGCAGGTCGCTCCAGTAGTTTTTCAGTTTTTCCAGTTCGGCATTGACCTTTTCAACCGAGTCAAAGCGCGCGATGACCGCTTTGGCGGGTTGCTTGTTGATAACGCCTTTGCTTTCCCACTTGTTGTCTTTGTCGACTTCGATGTAGCCGAGCACAAAAACCAGCTCTTTGGTTTCACCGGGTTGCAATTCGATTTCCAAATAGTGAGAGGCGATGGGCGACCAACCGTGTGCTTCGGAATTGCGCGGCTTGCCTTCAAATACGGCATCGGGACGATCGAAGCTGTTGTACAGACCGATAAAGGTTTCGCGGTCGGTATCAAAACCTTGGATGGGCGCGTTTACGCTGTAGAACGCGTAGTGGTTGCGGCGCTCTTTGAATTCGGTTTTGTGATAAATCACAGAGTCTTGGATTTCCACTTCACCGGTGGAGAAGTTGCGCTGGAAGTTGGCCATATCGTCTTCCGCGTTCCATAAACACCACTCTATGAAAGAAAACAGCTTGATTTTCTTTGCTGCGTTGCTGGTATTGGTGAGGGAGACTTTCTGTACTTCCGCCCAGGTGCCGAGGGGAATGAAATACAGCGCTTCGGCTTTGATGCCGTTGCGCTCGCCGGAAATTTTGGTGTAGCTCAGACCGTGGCGGCAGCTGTAGTTTTGCAGTTCCGCTTTGACCGGCTTCCAGCCCGGTGACCACACGTCACCACCGTCGTTGATGTAGAAATATTTGCCGCCGTTGTCGATGGGCACATTGTTGTAGCGGTAGCGGGTCAGACGGCGGAATTTGGCATCCTTGTAAAAGGTATAACCACCTGCGGTGTTGGAGATCAGCGAGAAAAAGTCCTCGTTGCCGAGGTAATTGATCCA